>Ga0066256_1001719_pt1 | contig 27982 bp, 23 predicted proteins | sample ThiBio_1000_biof_FD_87107 | JGI IMG/M metagenome (GOLD analysis project Ga0066256, IMG submission 87107) | Wastewater bioreactor microbial communities from Cape Town, South Africa - Thiocy_expt_1000_biof (version 2) | ecosystem: Engineered > Bioreactor > Thiocyanate-remediating >... | reverse complement strand
GGGAATGGGAGGGCCGCCCCCGGCTCTCCGGCGGGGGCGCCGGCCCCCACTGCGCGGCCGGGTGGGCCCCCCCCGCCCCCGCCCGAGCCCCGCAGGACCCCCAGGCGGACCGCCCGCCCCGCGGCGGCGCGCGCCTCCACGCCGCGGCCGGCGCCCGCCCCTGCCCAGCCGGTGCAGCAGCCGGTCGCCCCCCACGCCGAGCCGGTCTCCGACCCGGTCGCCGAGGCGATCCGCGCGGCCGAAGCCGCCTCGCTCGAGCCGCGCCAGCATGCCGCCGACGGGTTCCACCCGCAGAGCCGGCTGTTCACCCCGGCGCAGCCGCAGCCGGTGCGCCAGCAGGCGCCGGTGCAGCAGCAGGCCGCTCCGGTCGCCGCCGCGCCCGCGCCGCGCATGCCGCGCGTCGAGGACTTCCCGCCGGTGGCGCGCGCCGAGCTCTCCCAGCACGCGCCGCAGCACGACCACGACGAGCGCGGCCCGATGGGGCTCATCAGGCAGCTGACCAACAAGTTCGGCCGCCGCGAGGAGGAGCCGCGCCTGCAGCCCGCGCAGCCGCGCGAGCCGAAGCTGCGCGAGGCCTCGCCCGAGCCGCGCCGCCTGCAGGACCCGCAGCTCTACGCGCCGCGCCGCGGCCAGCTCGACGACCATGGTCGACTCGCCGCCCAGCCGCGCCCCGCGCACGAGGACGACCAGCTCGAAATCCCGGCCTTCCTGCGCCGCCAGGCCAACTGAGCGTCTGACGGATTGTGAACGAATGTTTCAGGCGGATCCCGCAAGGGTCCGCCTGAATTTGCATAAGCGCTTGGATTTCAAGCCGTTAGCTTGCCCGTTCGCGCCATTAACGCCGTAACAGCAAGTAAGAAACCGTGATTTGGAACGGGATCGGCCGCCCGGTATCTTTCCGGCAACGTGAAAGACGGGTTCGCGAGGTCATGGGGATGAAACCTCGCGCGCTTGCGAGTTCGGCCGTGCCGCGTTCCGGCATGGTCATCCTGGCGGGACGGGCCTATGGGGATCGAGTTGTACGATTATCAGACGACGCTCAAGTCGCGCGTATCTCTGACAGGTGTGGGCGTCCATAGCGGCAAGCCGGTCACCATCCATTTCAACCCAGCCGACCCCGATACCGGGGTCGTTTTCCATGTGCTGGGCGGTCGGTTCGACGGCGCCGAGATCGGCGCCAACGTCCTGTCGATCGGCGCCACCGACCTGTGCACCATGCTCGGCGACGCGTCGGGCCCGCATGTCGCCACCGTCGAGCACCTGATGGCCTCCCTGCTGGGGCTGGGCGTCGACAACGTGATGATCGAGATCGACGGCAGCGAGGCGCCGATCCTCGACGGCAGCGCCGAGAAGTTCGTCGACGCCATCGAGCAGGCCGGCATCGAGCCGCTGGCGGTCAAGCGCCGCTACATCCGCGTGGTCAAGCCGGTGCGCATCGAGAACGGCGCGTCCTGGGCGGAGTTCCGCCCCTATGACGGCACCCGCTTCGAGGTCGAGATCGACTTCGACAGCCCGGCGATCGGCCGCCAGTCCTTCGCCCGCGACATCACGCCGGGCGTGTTCAAGCGCGACATTTCCCGTGCGCGCACCTTCGGCTTCCTCAAGGACGTCGAGCGGCTGTGGGCGGCCGGCTACGCGCTCGGCTCCTCGCTCGAGAACACCGTGGTGATCGGTGAGGACCACCGCGTCATCAACATGGAAGGCCTGCGCTATTCCGACGAGTTCGTGCGCCACAAGACGCTCGACGCGATGGGCGACCTCGCGCTCGCCGGCGCGCGCTTCATCGGCTGCTTCCGCAGCTACCGGGGCGGCCACAAGCTCAACGCGGCGGCGCTGCGGCGGCTTCTGTCGGATCGCTCGGCCTTCGAGATCGTCGAGACGCTGCGGCGCGACCGCGGCCGCTCGGCCGAAATGATCCAGGTGAACGCGCCCGTCTACGCGCCCTGGGTGCTCTGAGAAGAGACGTCGCGGCCGCCGCCGCGCCTCGACTCCGCCACAAAAATGAACCATAGGCGGGCGATTGCGTTGCCCGGAATGGGCGTTTGTGGTTTATCACGCGGTCGCTAGACCCAAGAGGGGCCAGAGGGGCGGAAAGTCATCATGCGTATTGTCGCTTCGGCCAGATCCGGCTTCGCCGCCCGCGCGCGGCTCCTGGCGCTGCCGCTCCTGCTGGCGCCGGTGGTGCTGTCTGCCTGCGCCTCCAAGGACGACATGGATCTCGCGAACTATGTCGACAACACCGAGCCGGCCGACGTCCTCTACAACCAGGCGCTGGCCAACCTGAACGCCGGGCGCATCAGCGAGGCGTCGAAGAAGTTCGACGCGATCGACCGCCAGCATCCCTATTCGGAATATGCCCGCAAGGCGCTGATCATGAGCGCCTTCAGCAACTACCGGCAGGGCCGCTACGAGGAGGCGATCAACTCCGGCCAGCGCTACGTCCAGCTCTATCCGACGAGCGACGACGCGGCCTATGCGCAGTACATCGTCGGCCTGAGCTATTTCCGCCAGATCCGCGACGTCACCCAGGACCAGCGCGAATCGCGCCGCGCCATCGAGGTGATGGACAACCTGATCCAGCGCTGGCCCGATTCTCCCTATGTCGACGACGCGCAGACCAAGGTCCGCTTCGCGCGCGACCAACTCGCCGGCAAGGAGATGCAGATCGGCCGCTACTATCTGGAGCGGCGCGAATATCTCGCGGCCATCAAGCGCTTCCGCTACGTGGTCGAGACCTATTCCAACACCCGTCACATCGAGGAGGCGCTGGCGCGCCTGGTCGAGGCCTATCTCGCCGTCGGCATCTCCAGCGAGGCGCAGGCCGCCGCGGCGGTGCTCGGCCACAACTATCCCGACAGCCAGTGGTACAAGGATTCCTACACGCTGCTGCAGTCGGGCGGTCTCGAGCCGCGCGAGAATTCGGGCTCGTGGCTCAGCCGCGTCAGCGGGACGTTGACCGGGAAGAAGAGCTGACGACCAGCCGGGCGCGATGCTGTCGCAACTGTCGATCCGCGATATCGTCCTGATCGAGCGGCTGGACATCGACTTCAGCGAAGGCCTTTCCGTGCTGACCGGCGAGACGGGCGCCGGCAAGTCCATTCTCCTCGACGCCCTGTCGCTGGCGCTCGGCGCGCGCGGCGACACGGCGCTGGTGCGCCACGGCGCGCCGCAGGGCCAGGTGACGGCCGTCTTTGACGTGCCGCGCAACCATCCGGCCCGCGCCATCCTCACCGAGAACGCCATCGACGACGGCGGCGACATCATCCTGCGCCGCGTGCAGTCGGCCGACGGCCGCACGCGCGTCTTCGTCAACGACCAGCCGGCGAGCGTGGCGCTGATGCGCGAGGTCGGCCGCGCGCTGGTCGAGATCCACGGCCAGCACGACGAGCGCGCGCTGGTGGACGCGGCCGCGCATCGCGAGCTGCTCGACGCCTTCGGCGGCCATCTCGGCGAGGCGGCCCGCGTCGGCGCCGCCTGGCGCGGCTGGCGCGAGCGCGAGCAGGAACTGGCTCGCCACCGCGCCCGCGTGGAAGCCGCCGCGCGGGAGGCCGAGTTCCTGCGCGCCTCGGTGGACGAGCTCGGCAAGGCCGACCCGCAGCCGGGCGAGGAGAGCGAGCTCGCCGAGCTGCGCGCCGCCATGATGCGCGCCGAGAAGTCGGCCGCCGACATCGCCGAGGCGCAGGACGTGCTGTCCGGTCCGGCCTCGCCGGTGCCGGCGCTGTCGGCGCTGCTGCGCCGGCTGCAGCGCAAGGCGGCCGAGGCGCTGGGGCTGCTGGACGAGATCGTCAAGCCGCTCGACGAGGCGCTGATCTCTCTGGATGCGGCGCAGTCGGCCGCCGACGAGGCGATGCGCCGGGCCGAGTTCGACCCGCGCCGGCTGGAGCAGGCCGAGGAGCGGCTGTTCGCGCTGCGGGCGCTGGCGCGCAAGCACAACATCGCCGTCGACGACCTCGCCCGCCTGCGCGACGAGATGGCGGCCGATCTCGCCGACCTCGACGCCGGCGAGGCGCGGCTTGGCGAGCTGGAGAAGGCGGCTGTCGCCGCCCGCGAGGCCTACGACCGCGCCGCCGCCGAGCTTTCGGCGCGGCGCCACGCCACGGCCGGGCTGCTGATGAAGGCGGTGGCTGCCGAGCTGCCGGCGCTCAAGCTGGAGCGCGCCGAGTTTCTGGTCGAGATCGCCAGCGAGGCTCAGGACCGCACCGAGGCCGGCATCGACAGGATAGAGTTCTGGGTGCGCACCAATCCCGGCACACGACCGGGGCCGATGATGAAGGTCGCCTCCGGCGGCGAGCTGTCGCGCTTCCTGCTGGCGCTCAAGGTGGCGCTGGCCGACCGCGGCTCGGCGCCGACGCTCGTCTTCGACGAGATCGACACCGGCGTCGGCGGCGCGGTGGCGGATGCGATCGGCCAGCGGCTGGCGCGGCTGTCGCAGAAGATCCAGGTGCTCGCCGTGACGCATGCGCCGCAGGTCGCCGCGCGTGCCCGCACGCACTATCTCATCTCCAAGACCGGCGGCGCCGACCGCGTCGCGACCGGCGTCACCGAGATGGACCAGGCGGCCCGGCAGGAGGAGATCGCGCGCATGCTGGCCGGCGCGACGATCACCACCGAAGCCCGCGCCGCCGCCGAGCGCCTGCTCAGGGAGAACGCGGCGGGGTAGGTGACCCGCACCCATCCTTCTCCCGCAAGGGGAGAAGGACAGGCGCTTCTCCTGACACCTCCCGTCTTCAACCTCGCTCCGAAAGCCAATAAGGTCGCGCGCGACATCTAGAGGCCGTGCATGACCAACGCTCCCATCCCCGCCGACAAGCTGACCGCAGAGCAGGCCGCCGCCGAGCTGGAACGGCTGGCGCGGGAGATCGCCGCGGCGGACGTGGCCTACCATCAGAACGACGCGCCGGAGATCACCGACGCCGAATACGACGCGCTGCGGGTGCGCAACGCCGAGATCGAGCAGGCTTTCCCGGACCTCGTGCGGGCCGACAGCCCGACCGGCTCGGTCGGCGCGCCGCCGGCGGAGGGATTTGCCAAGGTGCGGCACGCGGTGCCGATGCTCAGCCTCGCCAAGGCCTATACCGACCAGGACGTGGTCGACTTCATCGAGCGCGGCCGCCGCTTCTTCCAGCGCGACGAGGGGCTGGAGATCGCCTTCACCGCCGAGCCCAAGATCGACGGGCTGTCGGCTTCGCTGCGCTACGAGAGCGGCGTCTTCGTGCAGGGCGCGACGCGCGGCGACGGCACGGTGGGCGAGGACATCACCGCCAACCTGAAGACCATCGCCGACATCCCGCACAGGCTGAAGGGTTCCGGCTGGCCGGAGGTGATCGAGATCCGCGGCGAGGTCTACATGACCTATGCCGAGTTCGCGGCGCTGAAGGCGCGCTCGGCGGCCGCGGGCGGGCAGGACTACGTCAACCCGCGCAACACGGCGGCCGGCTCGCTGCGCCAGAAGGACCCGTCCGTCACCGCCAGCCGCAACCTGAAGTTCTTCGCCTATGCGTGGGGCTACACGACCGCGGACCCGGCCCCGACGCAGTACGATTCGGTGCAGAAGTTCGCCGAATGGGGTTTTCGGGTCAGCCCGCTGATGGTGCGGGCGAAGTCGGTGGACGAGCTGATCGCGCAGTACAAGCTGATCGAGGAGCAGCGCTCCTCGCTCGGCTACGACATCGACGGCGTGGTCTACAAGGTCGACCAGCTCGACCTGCAGCGCCGCTGGGGCTTCGTCACCGGCGAGCCGCGCTGGGCGATCGCCCACAAGTTCCCGGCCGAGCAGGCCTCGACGGTGCTGCGCCAGATCGACATCCAGGTCGGCCGCACCGGCACGCTTGCCCCGGTCGGCCGGCTCGATCCCGTGACGGTCGGCGGCGTCACCGTCGTCAACGTGACGCTGCACAACGAGGACTACATCGCCGGCATCGACAGCACCGGCCAGCCGATCCGCAACGGCGCCGACATCCGCATCGGCGACACGGTCGTCATCCAGCGCGCCGGCGACGTCATCCCGCAGATCGTCAGCGTGGTGCTGGAAAAGCGCCCGGCCGACGCGGTGCCTTACCAGTTCCCGCACACATGCCCGGTCTGCGGCTCGCCGGCGACGCGCGAGATGAACGAGAAGACCGGCAAGGAGGATTCGCGCCGCCGCTGCACGGGCGAGCTGATCTGCGCGGCGCAGGCCGTCGAGGCGCTGCGCCATTTCGTTTCGCGCGGGGCGATGGACATAGAGGGCATGGGCGCGGAGAACATCGACCTGTTCTTCAATGCCGGCCTGATCCGCACCGCCGCCGACATCTTCACGCTGAAGGACAAGCGCGCCGAGGCGCAGCGCGTGCTCGCCGAGCGGCGCGAGGAGCAGGCGCGCCAGCGCGAGCTCGCCACCGGCAAGGCGCGCAAGAACGTGCGCAGCGCCGAGGACCGCAATTTCGAGGGCCTCGACAAGCTGTTTTCGGCCATCGACGCGCGGCGCGAGCCGGAACTGGACCGCTTCATCTTCGCGCTCGGCATCCGCCATGTCGGCGATACGACGGCGGCGCTGCTCGCGCGCACCTTCGGCACCGTCGAGGAATGGATCCGGGTGGGGAAGGAAACCGCCGCGGCCGAGGATCCTTTGGCCGTGTTCCCCTCGATCGACGGCATCGGCGGCACGGTCGTCGGCGCGCTCGCCGACTTCTTCGGCAACGAGCGCAACGACGACGTGCTCGACGCGCTGCTGAAACAGGTGACCCCGAAGCCCTATGTCGTCACCGTCTCGGCCGACAGCCAGGTGGCGGGCAAGACGGTGGTGTTCACCGGCACGCTGGAGAAGATGTCGCGCTCGGAGGCCAAGGCCATGGCCGAGCGGCTGGGAGCCAAGGTGGCCGGCTCCGTCTCGGCCAAGACCGATCTCGTCGTCGCCGGCCCCGGCGCCGGCTCCAAGCTCAAGCAGGCGACCGATCTCGGCATCGAGGTGATCGACGAGGACCAGTGGTTCGCCCGCGTCGGCCAGCAGCCGGGCTGACGGCGGCGTCGATCACAAGCTTCAACCGATTTGATGTGACAGGGCAGGGTGGCTGCCCTATTCGGGTTCCGTCATGAGCCAGCCCTCCGCGCCCCCGAGCAACGCCGACGAGTTCCGCCGCGGCCTGCGCCGCGCGCTGCCGATCGTGCTGGCGATCCTGCCGTTCGGCCTGCTGTTCGGCACGCTCGCGGCCGACAACGGCTTCGGCGTCGGCGAGGCGGTGCTGATGAGCGCCACGGTCTATGCCGGCGCCAGCCAGCTCGTCGGCATCGAGCTGTTCGGCCAGCATGTCGCACCCTGGCTCATCGTGCTCTCGATCTTCGCGGTGAATTTCCGCCACGTCCTCTACTCCGCCGTCGCCGGCCGGCGCACGCAGCACTGGCCGGCGCTGGCGCGGGCCGTCGGCTTCTTCTTCCTCGTCGACCCACAGTTCGCCGAGGTCGAGCGGCGCGTCGACGAGGGCAAGCCGATCACGGTCGCCTGGTATGGCGGCCTCGCGCTGCCGGTCTACGTCGCCTGGGTGGCGGAGACGGCGATCGGCGCCTATTTCGGCGGGCTGGTCCCGGACCCCCATGCGATCGGCCTCGACTTCCTGCTGCCGATCTACTTCCTCGGGCTGGTGATGGAGTTCAGGGGCCGCCCGCTGTGGCTGCCGGTGGTGGCGACCAGCGCGGCCGTCTCGATCGCCGCCGAGCGGCTGGTCGGCTCGCCCTGGCACGTCACGATCGGCGCGCTGGCGGGGATCGCGGTGGCGGTGATCTTCACGCCGTCCGAGCCGAGCCGCGATGCCGGGGATGCCGCGCGATGAGCACGACGGTCTGGATCATCCTGGCGGGCGCGGTCGCGACCTATCTCACCCGCATCGGCGGCCACCTGGTCCTGTCGCGCTTCGAGCGCATCCATCCGCGGCTGGAGGCCGGCCTCAACGCAGTGCCGGCCGCGGTGCTGACCACGCTGGTCGCGCCGGCGGCCATGCGCGGCTCCGTGCCGGAGCTGGCCGCGCTCGTCGTCGCCGGGCTGGCGGCGCTGCGCGGCGGCATGCTGTCGGTCTTCCTCTCGGGCGCCGCGACGCTGATCGTGCTGCGCTATCTGCTGCAATAGCCCACCTCCTTCTCCCACGAGGGGAGAAGGGGAGCGCGGCGGCTAGAGCGGCGCCGTCATCTTCTCCAGCCAGCCCAGCACCTCGCCGTCGAGCATCGGGCCGATCTCGGCCAGCACGCGGGCGTGGTAGGCGTCGAGCCAGCCGCGCTCCTCGGCCGTCAGCAGCTCGGCGCGGATCAGCCGGCGGTCGAAGGGGGCGAGCGTCAGCGTCTCGAAGCCGTGCATGGCGATGTCGCCGTCGGCGACCGGCTCGGCCGGCGTGACGACGATCAGGTTCTCCAGCCGCACGCCGTAGCGCCCCTCGCGGTAGTAGCCGGGCTCGTTGGACAGGATCATGCCCGGCAGCAGCTTCTCGCTGCCGGTCTTGGCGATGCGCTGCGGGCCCTCGTGCACCGACAGATACGAGCCGACGCCGTGGCCGGTGCCGTGGGCGTAGTCCAGCCCCGCCTTCCACAGCGCCAGCCGCGCCACCGCGTCGATGTCCATGCCGCGCGTGCCGGGCGGGAAGCGCAGCAGCGAGATGCCGATCATGCCCTTGAGCACCAGCGTATAGTGCGTGCGCATCTCCCCGTCCGGCGCGCCGATCGGCACGGTTCGGGTGATGTCGGTGGTGCCGTCGCGATATTGCGCGCCCGAATCGACGAGGTAGAGCTCGCCCGGCTTGAGCTTCCGGTTGGTCGCGGTCGTCACGCGATAGTGGATGATCGCGCCGTTGGGGCCGGCGCCGGAGATGGTGTCGAAGGAGACGTCGCGCAGCGGCATCTGCGTCTCCTGGCCGATCTTAGCGCGCATCGCCTCCAGCCGCCGCGCGGCGGCGATCTCGTCGAGCGAGCCCGGCTCCTGCCGGTCGAGCCAGTGGAGATAGCGCGTCACCGCCGCGCCGTCGCGGCGATGGGCGGCGCGGGTTCCGGCGAGCTCCGCGGCGTTCTTGGTCGCGCGGGGCAGGCGGGCCGGGTCGGGCGCCTCCACCACCGTGCCGCCGGCTTCCTCGACCAGCAGGCGCAGGCGTTCGGCGGCGAGCTGCGGGTCGAGCGCGACGCGGCCGCCGGCCGTGGCGCGAGCGCGCAGGTCGCCGCCGAGCGCCTGCGGCTCGCGCAACTCGGCGAGCTGGGTGAGATAGGCGGCGGCCTCGCGGCCGAGCTTGCGCCGCGCCATGTAGACGGCGTGCGGCCCCTCGGCCGCGATGACCGCGAAGCCGAGCGCCAGCGGCGTGTGCGGCACGTCGTGGCCGCGGATGTTGAAGGCCCAGGCGAGCGAGGAGGGGTCGGTCAGCACCGCCGCGTCGGCGCCGGCCTGCGCCACCGCCGCCGCGAGGCGGGCGAGCTTGTCGCGCGCGCTCTCGCCGGCAAGGCTGTCGGGGTGGATCTCCACTGGCTCGGCGGGCGCGGCCGGCTGGTCCTCCCAGATCGCGTCGACGAGGTTTTCCTGCGCCGGCACCAACTCGGCGCCCTGCTTCTCGAGTGCCGCCCGCAGCGCGCGGGCGTCGGCGATGGTGTGCAGCCAGGGGTCGAAGCCGATGCGCCAGCCGCGCGCGGCGTTGTCGCGCAGCCAGCTCGCCGGCGGGTTCTCGACGAGGCTCTCGATCGTGAAGGTCGCGGGATCGGCCTGCTGGCGCGCCTGCAGCGTGTAGCGGCCGTCGACGAACAGCAGCGCCCGGTCGCGCAGGATCAGCGCCGCGCCGGCCGAGCCGGTGAAGCCGGTCAGCCATTGCAGGCGTTCGGAGCGGCGGGCGACGTACTCGCCCTGGTGCTCGTCGGCGCGCGGCACGAGGAAGCCGTCGAGCCCGCGGGCCTCCAGCTCGGCGCGCAGCCGCGCCGTGCGCGAGATGCCCTGGGCGGGGTTGGCGACGGATTCGTAGGACTGGAACATCGGCGAGGACCTGCGTGGGAGAGGGCTCCGGTCTACAGGGTTTGCCCGCCGCCGCGCAACGTCTGTCTCAGCCCGCCGCCGGCAGGCGTCGCCCTTCATGCTGCGCTGCCGCATCTCATTGTGCGTTGCAAAAAAAGCATGGCTGCGATGCGTTCTCCCGGCTGGTGGCGGAGGCCGCCCGTACTTACCTTTCTGGTCGTGGAGGACACGATCCCTCCAACGGACAAGGAGAACGGCAATGGCTACGCATGCAGGACGCGGTTTCTTCCGCAACGCCTTCGACGCGATGATCGAGGCGCGCAGCAAGCAGGCCCTGCGCCATGTCAACGCGGCGCTGCTGATGCTCGACGACGAACAGCTCGCGGCGCGCGGCTACGACCGCGCCACGCTGCGCCGCAACGCGAGCTCCTCCTACTACATCTGACGCCATCTGACCGCCGCCGAAGGCGATCGAGGGGCGGCCTCCGGGCCGCCCCTTTTTTCGTTTGCGCGAGGGCAGGGCGCTAGCGCTTCAGGTGGATGGTCGACCAGCCTTCGCGGTGCAGCGTCTCGACATGGCGGAAGCCCTGCGCGGTGTAGGCGGCGACCACGTCGTCGGCCTGCCGGTCGAGGATGCCCGACAGCACCAGCGAGCCGCCCGCCGGGGCATGGCGGGCCATCTGCGGCGCCAGCTCCATCAGCGGGCCGGCGAGGATGTTGGCGACGATCAGGTCGAACTGGCGGTCGCCCGCGAGCCGCGGGTGGTCGAAGCCGGCGGCCGTCACGCACTCGACGAGGGCGGTGGCGCCGTTGAGCGCGACGTTGCGGGCCGCGACCTCGGTCGCGACCGGGTCGATGTCGGTGGCGAGCACCGGGATGCCGGCGAGCCGGGCCACCGCAATGGCGAGCACCGCGCTGCCCGTGCCGAGGTCGAGCGCATCGCGTGGCCGCTCGGCCTGCAGGATCTTCTGCAGCATCTCCAGGCAGCCGGCCGTGGTGCCGTGATGGCCGGTGCCGAAGGCCAGCCCCGCCTCGATCTCGATGGCGATGTCGCCGTCCTCGCGCTTGTCCCGGTCATGCGCGCCGTGCACCAGCACGCGGCCGGCCCGCACGGGCTTGAGGCCCGCCAGCGTGTGCGAGACCCAGTCGATGTCGGGCATCGCCTCGCGCTCCAGCGCGACGCCGGCGCCCGCCTCGTCGAGGATGCGGCGGATGCGCGGCTCGGCGTCGCCGTCCGGCTCGGCATAGACCGAGACCTCGAAGATCGCCTCGGCCTCGTCGGCCTCGACGAGGGCGAGCGGCAGGCCGTCCTCCTCGAACTCGGCTTCGAGGCGCCGGTAGAGGTCTTCCGCCGCGCCGCGCGGCGCGCTGAAATGGAAACGGATCTGGCTCACGATGATGGTTCCGGCTGGCCGCTCACGCCCCGGCGGCGAGGCGCTTGAGCTTGGCGATCGCCGTGTCGGCGTCCTCGCCATAGGCGATGGTGCCGGCGAACGCGCCCTTGCGGTCGAGCATCAGCACGGAGGCCGTGTGGTCCATCGTGTAGTCGCCGTCGGCCTGCTCGACCTTGCGCGAATAGATGCCGAACGACTTCGCCATCGCCGCGATCCTGTCGGGCGAGCCGGTGACGCCGACGATGCGGCTTGAGACGTTGGACACATAGGCGTTCATCACCTGCGGCGTGTCCCGCTCGGGGTCGATCGACACGAAATAGGCCCTGATGTCCTTGCCTTCGTCGCCGAGCTTCTCCAGCCAGCCGTTCATCTCGAACAGCGTCGTCGGGCAGACCTCGGGGCAGTGCGTGCAGCCGAAGAAGACGAGCGTCGGGTGGCCGCGGAAAGCGGCCTGCGTGATCGGCTGGCCGGTCTGGTCGGTGAGCTCGAACGGCGCGCCGAACGCGTCGCCGGAATACATGCTGCGGTACCAGTCGAAGGTCCAGTAGCCGAACACGGCCGCCATGACCACGACGATGCCGATGAGGATGGAGCGCATCATGCCTTCACCAGATTTTTCGGGAACCGCGGCCGCCTCAGAAGCACCAGCTCAGCCCGGCGTCCACCAGGCTCATGAAGATGCCCGTATAGCGGCGCGGCCGGCCCGGCAAAAGGTGCGACTTTGCCGCGCCGGGCCGCAGGCCGTGGAGAAGCCCGGCCTTGCATTCGGCGCGGGCGCCACCCAATTCTGGGGCGCGTTCGCCACACAGGAGCCGCCGATGCACCGTCTCGTCCTTTCCGCCGCCGCCGGGGCGGCGCTTCTCGCCAGCCTGCCCGCCGCTGCCGAGGAGGTCGGCCGGGTCGGCGTCGACTGGGTCGGCAACGACATCGTGGTCGAGGCGATCAGCGACCCGCAGGTGCAGGGCGTGACCTGCCACGTCTCCTATTTCGACCGCAGCGTCATCGACCGGCTGCAGAAGGGCAACTGGTTCGAGGACCCGTCCAACACGGCAATCGCCTGCAACCAGACCGGCCCGATCAGCATCGGCGACATCGACCTCTCCGACGACGGCGAGGAGGTGTTCAAGCAGGGCGTCAGCCTGATCTGGAAGAAGCAGGTGGTGACCCGCATCTACGACAGGAAGAACGAGACGCTCGTCTATCTCTCGCATACACGCCAGGTGCAGGAGGGCTCGGCCAAGATGTCGATGTCGACCGTGCCGCTCTACGGGCAGGACGTGACCTGGAAGAACGGCAAGCCGTGAGAGCTGCGGCCACCACGCTTGCCCGGCCCGGCCGGCCGGCGTAAAGCCCGGCCATGTCCGACAGCCCGGCCAGCCCCGACCTAAGGATCACCGATCCGTCGCCGCGCATCCACCCGACGGCGGAGCTGAAGGGCTGCCGGCTCGGCCCCTATTCGGCGGTCGGCGAGCGCGTCGTGCTGCGCGAGGTGAAGCTCGGCGACTTCTCCTATTTCGAGCGGCATGCCGAGGCGATCTACGCCACGATCGGCAAGTTCTGCTCGATCGCCGCGAATACGCGGATCAACGCGCTCGAGCACCCGCTGGAGCGGGTCACCACGCACAAGCTCACCTACCGGCCGAACGAATATTTCCGCTACCTCGGCGTCGACCAGGATTTTCGCGAGCGACGCCGCGCCAGGGCCGTGACGGTCGGCAACGACGTCTGGATCGGCCACGGCGCCGTCGTCATGCCGGGCGTGACCATCGGCGACGGCGCGGCGGTCGGGGCGAACGCGGTGGTGACACGCGACGTGGCAGCCTACACGATCGTAACCGGCGTTCCCGCCCGCCCGCTGCGGCCGCGCTTTCCCGAACGGATCGCCGCGCGGCTGTCGGCGCTGAAATGGTGGGACTGGCCGGTCGAGCGCCTGCACGAGGCGGTGCCCGACATGCAGGCGCTGCCGGTCGAGGCCTTCCTCGACAAATGGGAGCGCGTGGACGCTTTGCCGGAAAGCTGAGCCGCGAGGCCCCTTTCCCGCGGGGCGGCAGGAAAGGGGCGCGTGGTGGACCGCTTTCGGGCGGCGGCAGGGTGTTCGGGCCTGCCTGCATCAACCATGGCACCGGGCCCCTTGCCGGATCGCTGCGCGCGGTTTCGCGCGGCGGTTGCTGCCGGTTGCGCCAGCCGGCTTTACCGGAATGAAACTCTCATTTGATAAGAAGGGTGTATACACAGGGTCGGGGGGCGAACTTGTCTGGATTGTCGCGCAGCTTGCTGCCGGCCTTGCGGCTGTGGGCCGACAGGCGCGGTAACTTCGCCATCTACACCGCGCTCGCCCTGATCCCCATCGCCTTCGCGGTCGCCGCGAGCGTCGACTATGCGAGCGCGCTTTCCTATCGCGACAGGATGCAGCAGATGCTCGACGCGGCCGTGCTGGCCGGCGCCGGCAAGACGACCGGCCAGGCCGCGGCGGCGGCCGACTTCTTCAACGCCAACCTGCCGCCCGCGCCGGAGGAAGACAACCGGCCGGCCGCCAAGTTCACGCTCGGCGACGGCGTGCTCGATGGCGTCGCCACGATCAGCTACGACCATGCGATCGGCAGCGCGCTGCTCGGCGGGCCGATCAGGATCGGCGTCGTCTCGCAGGCCCGCATCAAGGCCCCGGCCGGCGGACCGTGCATCACCGTGCTGGCCGACAAGAGCCAGGCGCTGCTGGTCAATTCGGGCGCCAAGATCGCGGCGCCGAACTGCGAGGTGCATGTCCGCTCGCAGCAGGACCCCGCCTTCATCATGAACGCCGGGTCGTCGCTCGACGTCAAACGGCTATGCGTGAAGGGCACGAAGTACATCAAGAACGGCGGCACGATCTCGAACCTCGAGACCGGCTGCGACGCGGCGGCCGACCCCTACAAGGACGCGCTGGCCGAGCCGACCGTGCCCGGCTCCTGCGCCACCTCGGGCGCCAAGGACGGCACCAACCACACGCTCAACCCCGGCCTGCACTGCAACGTCATCTTCAACGGCAGCCCGACCATCACCTTCAAGCCGGGCCTGCACATCATCAAGGGCTCGATGATCATCAATTCGGGCGCCAAGGTGGTGGCCGAGGGCGTCACCTTCTACTTCCCCGACACCGACAGCCAGATCCAGGCGAACGGCAACCTGACCATGACGGCGACCGCGCCGACCTCGGGCACGTACAAGGGCGTGCTGATGTTCGAGAAGACGAGCAGCGCCGCCAACAACGCCAACAAGCGCAACTACGTCTTCAACGGCTCCAGCGGCGAGAAGCTGGAGGGCATCGTCTACCTGCCCAACCGCGACGTCACCTACAACTCCACCACCAATATCGGCGCCAGCAAGTTCAGCCTCGTCGTCAACTCGCTGATCGTCAACTCGGCGAACTGGAGCTTTTCCGGCCTCTCGGGCAGCGGCGGCGACGCGGAGGCGATCTACCTGTCGCGCTAGGGCTCCCCGCCGGCAACCCGCCAGTCGCGCCGCGCGGCAGCCTTGCACGGGCTGCATGCGTTGGGGGATTGCCGCGACCGGGCTGCTCGCCCTATTTTCGCGGCGGCGCGGCCATGCCTGCCGCGCTCCTGCCGCGAATCCGCACCCGGCGCCTCGGCCCGACAATCCGCGACAGCACCGCTCGTCCCCAGGCCCGCGCCGCGCGGACCGCCTGCCAACGGAGTTGCCCAATTGGACGCACGCACGCCGACCACCGCGATCGCGGACGGGCTCGAGCCTCCGCGCCGCTACTGGGCGTGGGCGTCGATCCTCGTGGTGCTGATGCTGGCCGTGCTCGACGGCTCGATCGCCAACGTCGCGCTGCCGACCATCGCGGCGGAGTTCCAGGCCAGCCCCTCGGTGTCGATCTGGATCGTCAACGGCTACCAGCTCGCCATCGTCGTCTCGCTGCTGCCGCTGGCCGCGCTCGGCGAGATCCACGGCTACCGGCGCGTCTACCTCGCCGGCATCGCCGTGTTCACGCTCGCCTCGCTCGGCTGCATGCTGGCCGATTCGCTTCCCGCGCTGACCGCGGCGCGCGTCGTGCAGGGGCTCGGCGCGGCCGGCGTGATGAGCGTCAACACGGCGCTGCTGCGCTACACGGTGCCGGCCCGCAAATTCGGCTCGGCGATCGGCCTCAACGCCTTCACGGTCGCGTCGGCCTCGACGATCGGGCCGACGCTCGCCGGCTTCATCCTGACCTGGGCGAGCTGGCCGTGGCTGTTCGTCATCAACATCCCGCTCGGCATCGCGGCGATCGCCATGGGCTGGAGGAGCCTGCCCGAGAGCGACCGCTCCGACCGGCCGTTCGACTGGAAGAGCGCGGTGCTCAGCGCCGCCACGATCGGCCTGTTCATCACCCTCATCGATTCGATCGGCCACAAGCTGCCGCTGCCCTGGATCGCCGGCCAGTTCGCCGGGCTGCTCGCCGCCGGCACGCTGCTGGTGCGGCGCGAGCTCGGCATGAAGGAGCCGATGCTGCCGCTCGACCTGCTGAAGCTGCCGATCTTCAGCCTGTCGATCGCCACCTCGGTCGCCTCCTTCGTGGCGCAGATGCTGGCCTTCATCTCGCTGCCCTTCACGCTGCAGACGATCATGGGCTTCAGCCCGCGCGACGTCGGCCTGCTGATGATGCCGTGGCCGCTCGCCATCGCGGTGGCCGCGCCGATCGCCGGGCGGCTGTCCGACCGCCACTCGCCGGCGCTGCTCGGCGGGGCGGGGCTGGTGCTGCTGTCGGCCGGGCTTGCGCTGCTGGCGCTGCTGCCGGCCGACGCCTCGGTGCCCGACATCGTCTGGCGCATGGTGCTGTGCGGCATCGGCTTCGGCATGTTCCAGACGCCCAACAACCGCACCATGGTGGGCGCGGCGCCGCGGCGGCGCAGCGGCGCGGCGAGCGGCATGCTGGGCACGGCGCGGCTCACCGGCCAGACCACCGGCGCGGCGCTGGTGGCCTCGCTGCTCGCCCATCTCGGCATCTCCGGCGCCACCTGGGCGCTCGGCGTCGGCGCCTGCTTCGCGCTGGTCGCGGCCTGCTTCAGCCTCGGCCGGATCGGCCTGTTCCGCAAGGCCGAGCGCGAGGCCGAGGCCGCCGCTGCGGCAGCCGCCAAGCGCGACGAGGACCTGTCGCAGTTCCCGTGAGGGATTGGGGGGTTCTCCTTCGCTCACGGGCCGCACCGCCGCTTCGCGGCTGGCCCTCCGCGGGGGCGCCGGACGACCGGCGGGCGGCGGTCGCCGCCTCGGCCTTCGGCCGGATGATCCTCACCGTTGCCACGCCCGGCTCCCACCGTCTGGCCATTGTCAAAGAGCGCCCACCGAAAGGTGGGAAGACGGGCGGCCGTTGGGTCGCTCGCAGGCAAGTAGCATGCGGCCTCGCGGCCGCCCGTCCGGCGATTTTGCGCCGCGCCCGTTCCGCTTCCCCCCGCTTCGCCCTTGAGAGGCTCCGCAGGGTTCTAGTGAACCGTCCGTCACGCCCGGCCCGTAGTGGCCGAGGGGGAACCCCTGGGCGCGGCGTCCCCGGACCGGCCTTACGGGGGCCGGGCGGAGGCGCCGTCTCCTTCCCGCACGACCACCGTCATGACCGGCGTTCCCGCGAAAGGAGCGGGGCCAAGGATAGGGGAGAGGCGGGGAGGCGGGGACAGACGCGGCAGTAGGCAGTCGGCAATCGGCAGTCGGGGCAAGGGGTTGGGCGGTGCAGGGCAGCGCGGTTTGTCCACGCCCGGCGTGCCGGCGCCAACCTCTCCACCGCGTCATCCCGGCCAAGGAAGCGAAGCGACCGCGAGCCGGGACCCATTCCGTGACCTCGGCGGGTCACGGAATGGGTCCCGGATACGAACCGCTCGCTGCGCTCGCGGCTCGTTCCGGGATGACGCGCGCGTTGGTTTGGAGCAGTCCTGTTGGGAGGTGAACGGTCGAACGCGCCTTGTTTCGTGAGAGCCTCCCGTCGCATATCGTTCCTGCGATGTCCGGCTATGTGTACATACTCGCATCGAAGCGTGACGGGACGCTCTATACGGGCGTGACTGCAGACCTCGGCCGACGCGTGCATGAGCACAAGCAGCGGCTGGGCAAGGGTTTTACTGCTAGATACGGCGCGGTGCGTCTGGTCTGGTATCAGGAATATCAGGACATCGGCGAAGCGATCGTCGCGGAAAAGCGCATCAAGAAATGGCGCAGGGCATGGAAGCTCGCCATGATCGAGGAGATGAATCCCGACTGGCATGAGCTCTACCGTGGCAGCGGCTGGGAGTAAGGCGGGGGCTTGCGGGGGACAACGACGAGCGGCGCTAATCCCGCCGCCGTCATCCCGGCCAAGGGGGCGAAGCTCCCGCGAGCCGGGATCCATTCCGTGACCTTGGCGAAGTGCGGGCCGGCGTCCTTGGCCCGCCGCCTCACGCGGCTGCGATGTCTCGGAATGGGTCCCGGATACGAGCTGCTCGCTGCGCTCGCAGTTCGTTCCGGGATGATGCGCGCGGGGAGGGGCTGCTTTGCCGGCTGGCCGGCAGTCGGAAGGACCTGCGCAGTTCTGCAGCCGTTTTGCCTCACGCCGCCCTGACAAACCCGTCCAGCACCCGTTTCTGCCCGGCCTTGTCGAAGTCGATGGTCAGCTTGTTGCCTTCTATTGCCGCGATGTTGCCGTTGCCGAATTTCTGGTGGAAGACCCGGTCGCCGACCTTGAAGGGGGAGGGGGTGTCGGAGACGGATTTCGCCACCAGCTCGCCCTCGATGACGCGGCCCTTCACCGAGCCGCGGCCGGCGCCGTAGCCGGAATCCACCTCGCCATAGCCGATGCGCTCGACCGAATGGCCCGAGCGCGAGCCCCAGTTGCGGTCGGTCGCCTCGGTGCGGTTCTTCTGGGCGCGCTGCCAGCCGGGCGTGGCGTAGGTGTTGGAGAAGGCGCCCGAGCCGGGGCTGACCGTGTCGAAGCGCGAGGCGCCGTAGGGGTTACGCCGGCCGGGGCTCTCGCCGAAACCGCGGCCATAGGCGCCCTGGCCGTGGCCGCCGTAGGACGAGCCGGTCTCGGCCACCTCGACATGCGCCTCGGGCAGCTCGTCGAGGAAGCGCGAGGGGATGGTCGACTGCCACAGGCCGTGGATGCGGCGGTTGGAGGTGAACCAGAGGTGCAGGTGCTTCTTCGCGCGGGTGAGGCCGACATAGGCGAGCCGGCGCTCCTCCTCCAGACCCGAGCGGCCGCCCTCGTCGAGCGCGCGCTGGTGGGGGAACAGGCCCTCTTCCCAGCCGGGCAGGAAGACGGTCTCGAACTCCAGCCCCTTGGCCGAGTGCAGCGTCATGATGGAGACGGCGTCGAGGTCCTCGTGCTGCTCGGCCTCCATGACCAGCGAGACGTGCTCGAGGAAGGAGCGCATGGACTCGTACTCCTCCATCGAGCGGATCAGCTCCTTGAGGTTGTCGAGCCGGCCCGGCGCCTCCGGGCTGCGGTCGTTCTTCCACATGTCGGTGTAGCCGCTCTCCTCGAGGATCTGCTCGGCGAGCTCGGTGTGCGGCGTGTTGTCGAGCAGGCCCTGCCAGCGAACGAAGCTGGCGGTGAGCTCGCGAAGGGCCGCGCGCGGCTTGGGCTTCAGCTCGTCGGACTCGGCGAGGCTGCCGGCGGCCTCCAGCATGGGGGTGCCGAGCGCGCGCGCCGTGTCGTGGACCTGGCGGACGGCCGCCTCGCCCAGGCCGCGCTTCGGCACGTTGACGATGCGCTCGAAGGCGAGGTCGTCGGCGGGCTGGCAGACCACGCGGAAATAGGCCATCGCGTCGCGGATCTCGGCGCGCTCGTAGAAGCGCGGGCCGCCGATGACGCGGTAGTTGAGGCCGAGCGTGACGAAGCGGTCCTCGAACTCGCGCATCTGGAAGGAGGCACGGACGAGGATGGCCATGTCGTTGAGCCGGTGGCCCTTGCGCTGGAGCGCCTCGATCTCCTCGCCGACGGCGCGGGCCTCCTCCTCGGAATCCCAGGCGGCGTGGACCATGACCTTGGCATGGTCGGGGTCGGCGGCGTCGGTGAACAGCGTCTTGCCGAGCCGGCCCTCATTGTGGGCGATGAGGTGGGAGGCCGCACCCAGTATGTGCTGGGTCGAGCGGTAGTTGCGTTCGAGGCGGATGACGGCGGCGCCGGGAAAATCCTTCTCGAAGCGCAGGATGTTGTCCACCTCGGCGCCGCGCCAGCCGTAGATGGACTGGTCGTCGTCGCCGACGCAGCAGATGTTGACGGGGGCGTTTCCGAACTTGGCGCCAATCTCCCCCCTTGTGGGGGAGATGTCGGCGGAGCCGACAGAGGGGGGCGCTGTCCCGCCGGCATCTCCACGAGAGGTTTCGGTAAAGTCGCGCCCTACGTTGCCCCCCTCTGCCCTGCCGGGCATCTCCCCCACAAGGGGGGAGATCGGCCGGCCGCCAGGTCGCGTGTCACCCTTGGGCTGCGGCCTTTGCGCGATCAGGCGGAGCCAGAGGTACTGGGCGGTGTTGGTGTCCTGGTACTCGTCGACGAGGATGTACTTGAACCGGCGGTGGTAGTCCGCGAGCACGTCGGGGTTCTCGCGGAAGATGCGGATGGGCAGCAGCAGGAGGTCGCCGAAGTCGACGGCGTTGAGCGTCTTCAGCCGCTCCTGATAGGCGGCGTAGAGCTCGCGGCCGCGGCCGTTGGCGAAGGCGCGGGCGTCGCCCTCGGGGATGTCCTTCGGGGTCAGCCCCTTGTTCTTCCAGCCGTCGACCATCTGGGCGAACTGGCGCGCCGGCCAGCGCTTGTCGTCCAGCCCCTCGGCCTGGATCAGCTGCTTCATCAGCCGGATCTGGTCGTCGGTGTCGAGGATGGTGAAGCCGGACTTGAGCCCGGCGAGCTCGGCATGGCGGCGCAGCATCTTGACGCCGATCGAGTGGAAGGTGCCGAGCCAGGGCATGCCCTCGACCGCCTCGCCGACGAGCACGCCGATGCGCTGCTTCATCTCGCGGGCGGCCTTGTTGGTGAAGGTGACGGCGAGGATCTGCGAGGGGAAGGCGCGGCCGGTGGCGAGAATGTGGGCGATGCGGGTGGTCAGGACGCGCGTCTTGCCGGTGCCGGCGCCGGCGAGCACCAGCACGGGGCCTTCCGTGGTCTCGACGGCGAGCCGCTGCTCGGGGTTCAGCCCGTCGAGATAGGACGGGCGGGCGCCGTGGCGGGCGGCCATGGCGCGCGCGGCGATACCTGCGCCGGCAGCCGGCCGCGCCGGGGGAGCGCCTTCGGGGCCGTCGAAGAACGGCATGTCGTCGTCGGGAAAATCGGACATTGGGTCGAATGTAGTGATTCGGCGCCGAAAGACCAGCAGAACGCGCCGGCCGTCAGCCCTCGCGCGGCAGCGGAATCGCGCAGGCGAAGCGGTAGCCGCCGTCGCGCGAGACCTCGATCGTGCCGTTCCACTTGCGCTCCACCAGCGCGGTGAACAGGCGCGAGCCGAAGCCCTTGGCGGAGCGGGCCTCGCCGCCGCCGCGCGGGTCGAGCCAGGCGATGTGGAAGACCTCGCCGGCCGGCCCGCCGTCGCGGATCTCCCAGGCGAGCGAGGCGCGGCCGCGCGGCTCGCCCAGCGAGCCGTACTTGACCGAGTTGGTGGCGGGCTCGTGCAGCACCAGCCCCATGTCGAAGCACAGCTCGGGCGGCAGCAGGATGTCGAGGCCGGAGATGTCGAGCCGGCCGACGAAGGGCTTCAGCACCTCGCCGGCGAGGTCGGCGAAGCGGGTCGAGGTCCAGCCGCCGCGCGCGACGAGATAGTTGGCGCGCGACAGCGAGGCCAGCCGCTCGCCGAAGGCGGCGCGCGCCAGCCGCGGCTCGGCGGTGCCGGTGAAGGTCTGGTTGGCGATGGTGACGACGAGCTGCAGCATGTTGCCGGCGCGGTGGGCCATCTCGCGCACCAGGAGGTGACGGTGCTCGGCGGCGGCGACGTGGCGCACACTGTTGGCGACGATGTTGGCGAGCGCCAGCAGGAAGTCGATGTCGGCCTGGTCGAAGTCGCGCGGCTCGCGCGCATGGACGCCGAAGACGCCGAAGGGCCGCCGGTCGGTGCCGGGGATGACGACGGTCATGCCGGCGCGCACGCCGTGGCGGTCGAGCAGGACGGAGCGGGTGAAGCGGCTCTCGCGGTCGAGATCGGCGACGACGACCGGACGGTCGTGCATCAGCGTGTAGCCGGCCTGCGAGTTGGGGCCGGCATTGACGGTGGTCTCGCCGACCTCGCCCTCGGCCCAGCCGGTGCCGGCGCGCAGCCGCAGCCGGTCGGCGGAGGCGCCGATCTCGTAGATGGCGGCGAGCGGCAGGCCGAGCACGTCGGCGGCGGTCTCGACGGCGCGGTCGAGGATCACCTGGAGCTGCGGCTCGCCGAAGGCGAAGGAGCCGAAGCGCTCGACCGCCTGCTGCTGGCGCAGGCGACGCTGCAGCTCCGCCTCGGCGCGCACGCGGGCGCTGACGTCCATGCACACGCCGGTGAGGAAGCGGCGGCCGTCGGGGCCCTGGACGAGGCCGCCGGAGGCCTCGACCCAGACGAAGCTGCCGTCCGGCTTCGGCCGGGTGCGGTAGACGACGCGATAGGCGTCGCCGTTCTCCAGCGAGCGGCTGATGCGCGCCCAGACGCGGGCGGCGTCGCCCGGGTGGATATCGCGCTGGAAGGAGGCGAGCGTGCCGTCGAAGCTGCCGGCGGGCAGGTCGTGGACGGCTTCGAGGTTGCGGGTCCAGTCCAGCCGGTCGCTGTCGACCTGCCAGCGCCAGACGCCGACCGCGCCGGCGCCGAGGCCTTCGAGCAGGGCCGCCGGATCGGCGAGGAAGCCGGTATGGGCGCCGCCGGAGTCGCCCGGGGGATGCAGAGGCGCGCGCGAGGGCGCCGGCGCCGCTGCCGGCGGCCGCTTCTTCCCGCTCCTGTCCGAAATCCCTGAAAGGGTCGGCATCAAAATAGGCCCCCAGAACCGACACAAACGCGCGAAGACGGGTTTGGTTCCACGCGATCTGCGATTGACCGCGAAAGCCCCGGCGTCCTAGATTTCGGACGGGCCGGCGCGGCCCGCAGTCCGCACCCTCCGGGGCATGGCGAACGCGCCACAGAAACGCCGATCGACCTTTCCGACAGGACGGCGGAGGCATCGACAATGCGGACATCGACGAGGCCTGTCGCCGCTGACGGAAGGATCGACCTTCATGCGTACCGCCCATGACGCGAAGGGAATGGCCAAGGCCGCCCGCGCGAAGCTCGCCGAACAGGGGATCGAGATCAGCCACGCCCAGGCGCTGGAGATCGTCGCGCGCCAGTTCGGCTTCGACACCTGGAACATATTGTCGGCCAAGCTGGAGACCGACGCGCAGCCCGGTCCGCAAGGCCCGGAGTTCCAGCCGGCGATCCCCATCCTGCGCATCTTCGACGAGGCCAAGGCGCGCGAGTTCTACGAGGGTTTCCTCGGCTTCCACATCGACTGGGAACACCGCTTCCACGCGAGCGCGCCGCTCTACTGCCAGGTGTCGAGCGGCGCGCTGAAGATCCACCTCAGCGAGCATTCCGGCGACGCCAGCCCCGGCGGCAACATGGTCGTCACCATGCGCGGGGTCGAGGCGTTCCAGAAGGGGCTGATCGCCAAGAACTACAAGTACAACCGGCCCGGCCTGGAGAAGCAGGACTGGGGCCTCGAGTGCCAGGTCATCGACCCGTTCGGCAACCGGATAAGGTTCATGGAGCAGGGGTAGGGAAGGCAGTCCTTCCTCTCCCCGTTCACGGGAAGAGAGGGCGTCGGCGCACGGCCGCGCGGACCCCACCCGGCCGGCTTTGCCACCTCCGGGGTGGGACCCGCTGCCTTCGGCAGCTCCCACCCGTTCGAAGCCTGCCGATGATCCACTGGATCATCGGCTTGCCGCTTTGCGGCAACCGGCTTCTCACCCCCTCAAGGGGGAGGGAGCTTCAGCGGGCTTCCGGCCTTAGTGCTCGCCGCCGCACAGGTCGTGGTCGGCGAGGGAGCGCAGAACGTAGCAGTCTCCGGCGGTGCCGTGGGCATGGCTGCCCGTCATGCGTTCGAGCTCGGTTTCCAGCCGCCGCAGCCGGGCGATGCGGTCGCGCACCTCGCCCAGCCGGGACGCGGCGACGGCGTCGGCGTCCGCGCAGGGTTTTTCCGGGTGCGCGGACAGCTCGATCAACTGGCGGATCGCTGTGAGGTCGAAGCCAAGCTCGCGGGCATGGCGGATGAAGGACAGGCGCTGCGCGTCGGCTGCGCCGTAGCGGCGCTGGTTGCCGGCCGTGCGGCCGGGCTCCTCGATGAGGCCGGCCTGCTCGTACCAGCGGATCGTGGGCACCTTGACGCCGGTGCGGCGGGACAGTTCGCCGATCGTGTACATGTCTTTCTCCTGCGGTCTTGCGCCCGAACCTCCAGTCGCTGGAGGAAGTAGGCTCGCCTGCAAGCGGGCGCAATAGGGCTGCCGGCTGTCGCCACGCGGATGCGATCACGGCCGGCTTCACGGCGCTTTGAATGGACCTCGCGCCGGCAGGCTCTAGCTTGGAGGCGGGGGCTCAGGAGGAGACGTCATGAACGAGCACGCGAAGACGCCGGCGATCACGCAGGCCATGATCGATGCCTATGACGAATACACGCACCTGACGCTCGACCGGCGCGGCTTCATGGAGAAGCTGACCAAGCTCGCCGGCTCCGGCGCAGCGGCGGCCGCGATCGCGCCGCTGCTGGCGGCCAACCCGGCCCGCGCCGCGATCGTGGCGGCCGACGACAGCCGGGTGAGCGCGCAGGACGCGACATGGCCGGGCGCCTCGGGCGAGATGAAGGGCTATCTCGTGCGGCCCGCGAGCCAGAGCGGCGCGCTGCCGGCGGCAATCGTGGTCCACGAGAACCGCGGCCTCAACGACCATATACGCGACGTGGCGCGGCGGCTGGCACTGGAAGGCTTCGTCGCGCTCGCACCGGATTTCCTGTCGCCGCTCGGCGGCACGCCGGCCGACGAGGAACAGGCGCGGCAGATGTTCTCCAGGCTCGACGCGGCGCAGACGGCGGCCGACGGCGCGGCCACCGTGACCTATCTCGAAGGGCTGGAGGGCAGCAACGGCAAGGTCGGCGCGATCGGCTTCTGCTGGGGCGGCGGCACGGTGAACGACATCGCGGTCGCCTCGCCGGCGCTCGACGCGGGCGTCGCCTATTACGGCCGCCAGCCGAAGGCGGAGGACGTGGCGAAGATCCACGCGGCGCTGCTGCTGCACTATGCCGGGCTCGACGAGCGCGTCAACGCCGGCATCGACGCCTTCCGTGCGGCGCTGGAGAAGGCCGGCAAGGAGTTCACCATCCACGTCTACGAGGGCGCCAACCACGCCTTCAACAACGACACCTCCGAGGCGCGCTACGACAAGGCGGCGGCGGAGCTGGCCTGGCAGCGGACGGTGGATTTCCTGCACGCCAAGCTGGGGTGAGCGCGCCGCGCGGGCGCGTTCAGATCCAGTATGCCTGCGACGGAGACACGAGGTCGAAACCGACGGGGCGGGCGGTATCCGGCGGCGGCCGGCGCACGCCTTCCCACAGATATCGCAGAGCCGCAGTGATGCCGTTGATCGTATAGGGCTTGGAAATCACCCCGAGCGCACCGTCGAACTTCTCCGGAATGCGCTTCGGATTGGCTGTCAGGAAGACAACTTCCGCGAGGTCGTTTCCGCGGATGAACTCCGCCACCTCGACGCCCGTCGGCCCGTCGGCGAGATGAATGTCCACGAGGGCGATGTCGGGCTTCACCTGCCCGAGCACCTGTTGCGCCTCGGCGAGCGACGTCGCCCAGCCGGCGACCTCGTGTCCGTTCTCCTCGATGAGGCTCTCCAGCTCCATCGCGAGCAACGCCTCGTCTTCCACGATCAGTATCTTCAGCGGCTCGTTCATGGGTCAGCTCCGATTGCTCGCGGCCCCGGCGCGGGCGGCCGGATAGGGCATGTCGACGGTCACGCGGGTGCCGGGATCCGCCGGCGTCCAATCGATCTCGGCCGAAAGCTGGCGGGCGATCGAGCGTATCAGGCGCATGCCGAAGCCGTCCGAGCCGGTGGCCGGCGCCCCGATGCCGGCGCCGTCGTCGCGGATTTCTATGCGGAAACGGTCGGCGCCGCGCTTGACCTTCACCTCGATCAGGCCGCCGTCGCGCCCCGCGAAGGCATGCTTCAGCGCATTGGTGACAAGCTCGTTGACGATCAGCGCGATCGGCGCGGCGCTCTCGGCGGGGACGCTGACCGGCTCCAGGTCGAGGCGGGTGTCGATGTCGACCTGCGAGGCCTGGGCGAGATCGCCGACCAGATCGCGCACGAAGTCGCCGACGTCGAAGCGGCTGACGTCGTCGGACTGGTAGAGGCGACGGTGCACCGTGGACAGCGCCTCGATCCGCGTCAGCATGGCCTGCAGCGACTGGCGGATGCCGTCGGCGGGAATGGTCCTGCACTGCATCAAGATCAGCGCCGAGACCATCTGGAGGTTGTTCTTGACGCGGTGATCGACCTCGTGGAGCAGGGCGGTGCGCGCCTCCAGCGCCGATTCCAGCTCGGCGGTGCGCTCACGCAGCTCCGCCGTGCGCTCCTCGACGGCGCGCTCGATGCGCTCCTTCTCCACATAGACGAGCTGCTCGGCATCCTTGCGGCCGGTCACGTCGGCCTGCGAGGAGAAGAAGTAGAGGAGATGGCCGTGCTCGTCGAAGACAGGGCTGATGTAGAGCGCGTTCCAGAACGGCGAGCCGTCCTTGCGGTAGTTGAGGATGTCGACGTTGATGTCGGTGCGCGCGTCGAGTGCGGCGCGGATGCGCGAGACGGTGGCGGCGTCGGTCTCGGGTCCCTGGAGGAGCCGGCAGTTGCTGCCGACGATCTCCTCGCGGGCATAGCCGGTGAGCTGGAGGAAGGCGTCGTTGACGAAGACGATCGGGTTGTCGTCGCGGTCGGGATCGGTGACGATCATCGCCAGCCGGTTGGAACGCATCGCCGCCGCGAAGGCATCGACCCCGCCCGGACCGACGATCGGCCGCCCGGCGCCGTCCAGGACGCCTGCATCCCTGCTCGATTTCCACTCCATGCCGGCTCTCGACGTCCCTGTTTCGCTGACGGGATAACGAGGCAGCGGTCGGAAAGGTTCACATTTGCGCCAAATGCGCCCCGTCGCGGGCGGGGCCTCAGGCCTTGCGCCTGATCTCGATCGCGCGGCCGGCGCGGTCGGGCCAGGGGAGGGCGGCGTGGGCGGCGCGCATGGCTTCGACGCGGGCGGCGATGTCGGGCGGGAAGGGCACGACCTTCGGGCCGGCCATGTCGATGTGCAGCGCCAGCGTCTCGGCGGTGGCGGCGAGCCAGCCGTCGACGTGATGCAGCTCCTGGAAGGTGCGGAAGCGCTTGTCGTCGCAGTCGAGGAGCTGGAAGGTGCAGGTCACCTCGTCCGACAAATGCAGCTCGCGCACGTAGCAGATGTGGAACTCGGCCGTGTAGGTCGTCAGCCGCCGTTCCTGCGCATAGGCCGGGCCGAGGCCGAGCGCGGCGTAGGCCTCGTCGGCGCAGCGGTCGAACAGCACGTTGTAGTAGGCCATGTTCAAATGGCCGTTGTAGTCGATCCAGTCCGGCTCGATGCCCATGGCGCTGGAGAGGAAGGGAGCGGGGACGGGCATTGCAGGCGTACTCCGTTGATGGCGGAAGAAACGCCGCCCGCGCCATGATCGCGTTTTGACGGCGGGGCGACAAGCCGATACGAGTGGCGTCAACAACAAGCTCGGGAAACGGCGAGGAGGACGCATGGCGCTGACCGACATCGAGCGCGTGGCACGCAACGAGGACGGAATCGCGGCCGTGCTCGGCATATTGCGCCAGCGCTACGGCAACCGCTTCCAGACCGGCGCCGACATCCGCCGCCAGCACGCCCACACCACCACCTACATCCCCAACCAGGCGCCGGACGGCGTGCTGTTCGCCGAGAGCGCCGACGACGTGCAGGAGACGGTGCGGATCTGCGCCGATCACCGCGTGCCGGTGATCCCGTTCGGCACCGGCTCGTCGCTGGAGGGCCACACCAACGCGCCGGGCGGCGGCATCTCGATCGACCTGTCGCGCATGAACCGCATCCTGGCGGTCAATGCCGAGGACCTCGACTGCACGGTCGAGGCGGGCGTGACGCGCACCGAGCTCAACGAGTACCTGCGCGACACCGGCCTGTTCTTCCCGATCGACCCGGGGGCCAACGCCAGCATCGGCGGCATGGCCTCGACGCGGGCCTCCGGCACCAACGCCGTGCGCTACGGCACGATGCGTGAGAACGTGCTGGCGCTGACGGCGGTGATGGCCGACGGGCGGCTGATCACCACGGCCAAGCGGGCGAAGAAGTCGTCGGCCGGCTACGACCTGACGCGGCTCCTGGTCGGCTCGGAGGGCACGCTCGGCGTCATCACCTCGGTGACGCTGAAGCTCTACGGCATCCCGCAGGCGATCTCGGGCGGGGTGTGCCCGTTCCCGACGCTGGACGCCGCCTGCCGGGCGACGATCGCGACCATCCAGATGGGCGTGCCGGTGGCGCGCATCGAGCTGATCAACGCGCTCGGCATGCAGTCGATCAACGCCTATTCCAGGCTCGACTATCCGGTCAGCCCGTGCCTGTTCGTCGAGTTCCACGGCAGCGAGAGCGGGGTCAGGGAGCA
>Ga0066256_1001718_pt1 | contig 28001 bp, 26 predicted proteins | sample ThiBio_1000_biof_FD_87107 | JGI IMG/M metagenome (GOLD analysis project Ga0066256, IMG submission 87107) | Wastewater bioreactor microbial communities from Cape Town, South Africa - Thiocy_expt_1000_biof (version 2) | ecosystem: Engineered > Bioreactor > Thiocyanate-remediating >... | reverse complement strand
ACACGCGAATTAATTGAGACGCAAAAACAATTGATGTCAACACTTGCTACATTAAAACCATTAATAACAGATGGTAGGGAAATGTTGAAAACATTTAGTGATTATTTTGACGCACCTAAACCACAATAAATCGGAGCTATATGGTAAATGAATGTCGCAATACTTGCCGCAACTGCAGTTGTCGCCGCTGTTGTTTCATATGTTGTAGCAAATAAAATTCCATCTGTGACTCCTCCACCGCAAACTGAGACGAAAGTTGTTATAATTGATAATGGTAACCGGCATCATAATAGGAGTTATATACCACCGCCACCGGAACGCGAGAGCGAATATGCACGCGGTGCCTTACCGATGACAATTGCAACAAATGGTGGACCATCACCATTTCAGCAAGTCGGAATCTTGAAAAAACAAGATGATAATCCAGAACATGATGAAATATTGTTACCACTATTTGGAAGCAAAATGCAATCAAATCGAGACAGATGGCGATATTATACAGTTGGGGCCGGAGCAGGAACATTGCCGTTACGTGTAGGAAATCGTGATTGCTTTGACCAAAATGTTGGTTGTCAAGAATTGTATGATTCTGATACAGTTACAATTGATGGACTGAACGGTGTATATGATGTAATGATGTACACTGTTAATTCACGATTTTAAACCAGATTTTTTTGATTAAGATGTTATAAAATGTCAACGGACGCATCTATTATTGTCGATCGTAGGAGCATTATTTGCTTTAAAAACGTAACATTCAGCAATTATGCTACCAAAGATGTTATAAAAGAATTAACGACGAAACTTGCATCACAACATATTAATCTATCACAACATTGGGCAGCTGAATTAATTTGTTCTGGTGCTACGTCACAACTGTTTGATATTATAATGGATAATTTTTGCATACATATTAATGTGTCCAATCCACGTTTACCAGGGTATTTTTTGCAGAGATTTGGAGAAGTGAAAAAACGTATAGTAGACCTATCAAAAGTCGACCCATTACAAGTTAGAAATGACCCAATCGTTCGAACCGTTTTTTGCGAAATTATTGGCGTATTGTGCCTAAGTAGTCAAAAAAAACTTATTACAAAACCACGCATACCTGCTGAAGATTTAACGCTTGAAGGTATTGCGCGAAGACGTCGATTGACATCAGCTACTCCAGCAGCTGGACTCTTTAGAACAGGTGACCCAACCGAATGTCTTTCGCCAATTAATGAATTATATGATGCTATGATTCGACGTGACACTGGCAGAACCATATATTGGATATACTGGTTATGGGATTGGGATGCAGCGCGTCGGCGCGCTTATGGTTCGAATGTGTGTGTTGTTCGCGGGCATGACACGATTCCAGCAAAACTTGCAACCGATGTAATTTGGCTTATTTACGAAGTAATTATGCTTGCATCAACCACCCTACCATCAGATGCAGCTCTTGCCCCACGTGCATGTCTTGAACTATACAAAAAGGAATATTGCGAAAGTGGTAGTATAATTGTTCGCCGAAAAAGATTACCATTGATACAAATTGCAGCGCAGTTCGTCGCTGAACGTCCTCCTCTTTTACCGCTTGTTATAAACACAGGCATATTGTCAGCTATGACGCGAAATGTCAATAATTTATATGTTGAAATCAAAAAACAAACGGCAGACTTAGTTACAGCGGTTGCACCAGAGGGTTGTAGTGTTGGTGAAAAGAAAACTTCGACCAAAAAGAAGGCAGATGTACAGATAGAAGACGCATCAATAAAAAATATGGATCTGTTAATGGCATTAGAACTCTGAACATGCAGCGCGCCATATTTCTAAATATTCTGATACGCTACATTTAGCAGGTCTTGCATATTCACTAATTATGCACAAATAACCAACAGTCTTATCGGCGCTTCTACCATGAATCCTCACCGCATCCTCATGAAGCTTGACTGCATCTAAACATTTTTGTTTTGCAATGTGTTTGAAGGTAACGGCAAGATGTATGGCGCCGCCGGCCGCAATCAAACTGGCCTTGTATGTTTCAATCGCGGAAACTGCCGCAAAAACCGCCTCAGCAGCGGCCTTTATTTCTGCCGGAGCAGTTTTCGCACATGCGCGTTCAAACGCTTTCTCAGCCATGCTGACATCTTTTTTAGCGGCGCGTATTGCCTTATCATCTAACCCTTTACATGCATCTTCAAGTCTAATTTCAGCATTTGTAAGTGCGTTTTGTGCGGCTACAGCTGCAGTAAATGAATCCATTTTTGTGCGTAAAATGTTTTATATATGAATTAATTAAACAGTTGGTATTTCATTTTTTCCCCATTCACAAAAATTGAAATACAATATATTTAATTAAAAATGTTAATAAATCTTTACACACCCAACAATCATCGCAATGGCCTCAATCTATGCTGACATGGAGGATGCACTGACTCGCCCTCGTGGCGGGGCAGGTGGCCCATCAAAGCATCGCAAGCCTACGACACTGAAGCCTGTTGCTAAGGCCGGACGACGTGAGTGGAAGCGCGGAACGCTCGCAACTGATGCGCGGCGCACGCCTACAATCACAGACCACCTTCGTGGCGAGTACTCTCGCGTAAAGGCAGTTTCGAAGGCAGAGAAGAAGCTTGGAGCTGTCGGCTGGATTGATCCAGGTGTAGCACGCAAGAGTGCTACCGCTGATGCTGCAGCCCATGCTGCATCTGAAGCCAGCATTGTGGCCAGCTTGGCCAAGATGCTGGCATTCTCATCAGAGCGCGCAACGAATGAAGCCATGCGAGCTGAGAAGGTTGCGAGGGCCTGGTCAGAGAAGCACGTGCATGCGATTGATGATGCACGTAAGGCAGCATTTGCTGCCTACGGTCCTGATCCAGACTACGACATTGGACACCACATGTGGAATGACGACTGGGACGAGGATGGCTGGTATGCAGCTGCTTATGCAGCTGCCGAAAAGGAATGCGCAATTTAATTTTCATGTTTGTATAACAAATGGATGCTGTTGTTGCCTTTATTAATCGGCCCGATATCAAGGCATTTTTAATTATGTTAGTGGGCTTAGCAGTTGTTATTTTGGTTGTTGTGCTTTCCAAGCGAACATATAACACAACAAAAAGCATCGCGCAACAAATTAAAGATGCAAAAACTGTGCTTGCACAATATGATACAACATATGGTAAGCGCGATTCACTTGAAACGCTTCTTTCAACATTAGTTCCAGATACATGCCAAACGGCGAATTTTTACGTTGCAACTGCATCTAACTGTGCAATGTTTGGCCCAGCAGTGGGTGGAACGATTTCCGCTGATTATATTGTTTCCTATTTACGCGCTGGTGCACGTTGTTTAGATATGGCCATTTTCCCGGAAAATCCAACAAACCCAGCGGCAACACCGATTGTATGTGAAGGTGACCATACAACAAGAACACGAACTACTGCTAACTACATTACATTTGATGAAGCGTGTTCAACGATCGCGCGATATGGCCTTGAGCATAATGGCATGACAATAGATGGGCTAAAAAACGGCGATGACCCTTTATTTTTGCATCTACGTATTCGTGCTGGTCAAAACATTAATATGTTAACAAGTATCGCGGCAACTCTTAAAAAATACTTTGATGAATATCGTTTACCTTATACATATTATAAATGTGGTAGACAAGGTCAAATATATGCTACAAATTTAAAAGATTTTACTGGTAAAATTGTGATAATGACAGATACCCCGATGGCAGGAACAGCGGTTGATGAATATGTTAATATTACGTTCGCCCCAAGTCGTGGAGCAATCAATGCGCTTGAACAAACAGAATGGACTGTTGCAGATATGACGGCGTTAGATGCACCAGGCGTTGACCATGTTCGTGCTGCATCTAAACAACGTTTAATGTATGCTGCTGCTGGTGATAGTGTTGCGCGCGATTTGGGTATACATTTTGTTGGCGTTGATTATTCTGGCATGAAACCAGAAAAAATGTTCAGTAAATTTAGTTTCGCACAGAAACCGGCGGCGTTAAGATATGTATTGCCAGTAATTACGCAACCAGTTGCTCCTGGTCCGGCATTTGATGCTAAAGGTGGTATAATTGCTGTTCAAGGGTTGTAAAATGGCATTTTGTTATAACTTAATTCTGTATATTCCCATGGTTTATCAAAATGTTCGTTAACAATTGCCCAATTAATATTCTGATTGTAGCGCGATATATATGGGAACCACCAAGATTTTCCAGGATTATCACAAATGATGTCCCATGATACATTTTTGTTCATTCCAACATATGCATAAATCCATGGTCTGTGCTGATTTTCACGAATAATATCCCAAGTGATTTTGGGATGTTGGCTAAGTGCCATCCAATCGAGTTTATCATCTGCAACATCTTTCACAATGTCCCAAATATCAAGATTCACGTTGTTACATAATGCGCGATAGTCCCATGGTCTATCTGGATAGTCGGCAATAATTTGACGTGTAATAGTTTTGTTTAGTTGGCATACCCAAAAATAATTCCACGGAAGAAACGGATTTTCTTTTATTGCGTCCCATGGAATTTTTGAGCATAAATAGAAATCAAAACACCAACCAATATGTAAATTTTCGCGAATAATTTCCCACGTAATATTTGGGTTGTTTGTTAATGTCTTATGATTCCATGGTTTTGTTGGATTTTCACATACAATATCCCAATTTACTGTTGGATTTTGACTTACTCCGCTCCAATCCCATGGTAAATATGGGTTTGCCTTTATAACTTTCCATGTAATTTGCTTGTTACGTGATAGTGCAAACCAATCCCAATGTTTCTTAGGATTGGCAATCACAAAATCAGCAGATAGATTTGGATTTGTACTTAAATGAAAATAATTCCAAGGTTTGTCTTGATTTTCTTCGACTGCATGCCATGGAATATTCGGATTAGAACTTAGACCAGAATAATCCCAAGGACAACAAGGATACTTTTGTACAATATCCCAGGTTACATGATGATTTCTTGAAATGCTTCCCCAATCCCAAGGCTTGTCCAAGTTGTGTACAATGTATGAAATCCAATTTTCCATTTGCATATTTATGTTTTTATGTTGTTATATTACAACCCACCGAAAAAAATTGGAATCATTATAATTATTAACTGCCATTTACATCATAAAATGCTGTCAACTCGCAAACATGTTCGTCTTGCAATGCAAATGCTGGAAAAAACGAAAATCGAAGCATTTTCCCCTTTCAATCTATATTATGCACTAATGATTCTTGTGCAATTATGTGACGATGGCGGGCCAAAACGTGCAGCACTTTGTGCTGCACTAAATATTACACCAACAGATGATGCTGAAAAACTTGCGGCTTCACTTAATGCGCAGACAGGCAAACAAATTGAACTTCTAATGCTTATGAATCCAATGTTAGGTGCATCTGAAAGAACAAAGCGTCTTGCTGACAAATTTCGCTTTCAAATTGCAAGTGATGAAACAATTGCCGGCTGCATTCTTCGTTCAACATTTATTATGGATGAAATATGGAGAGTGCCATTTGATAAATCACATGATACACGCGTGAATTTTGCCGGACATGGTGTCATCACTGCGATGAAGCAACATTTTGATGATAGTAAAACAGCGACATTTGCTGTGTCTGACAAAGCTGCATCATTCAAACTTGCATGCGAAAGTAGTCGAGAGTTTTGTGTAGTTGTTCCTTTTGGAGCTGATATTGGACCAGCAGATGCACTTCATCAAATCGAACAACATCATGGTTGCACATCAAAATTTTCGCATCTAAATGTATTTATGCCAGGGTTTGATATTGAAACCAAAAATATTTACAAATCGTTGTTTACAGCAATGGGTATGGGATCATTATTTGAAGTTGAACCTGGTGACCTTGATGTGTTTGCATCTGAACCAGGAAAAGTTATTGACATTCACCAGAAAACCAAAGTATCTGTTGGACACACGGGTGTTTATGTTATAGACGAAGTAGATATCGAAATGGGTGGTGCTGGAGGAATGTATGAATCACCCCGTAAAGCAATTCGAACAACGACTACAATTGTCTGTAATCGGGCATTCTTCTGGGCTATTGTTGATCCAAAATACAATAACCTTTACGCATTCGGAAAATATACAGAACCAGAAGCCTACTTGGATGCAAAACCAGTGCCACTGGTGGATACTCTTACAATTACTAAAGAAGAAGTGACCATTGGTGATGATTGGTAGACTACGGTATTATCGTTGGATAAAATAACATAGACGGCGCCATGAGTACTCCGCGGCGTAAATTACCATCTTTCAAGCTTAAAACGCCTGTACCACCACCACTGGTTGAACCCATAACCGAGCCAAAAAATGAGGCGCCAGCGCCTCCGGCGCCAGAGTCACCAATTGTTGACGTTCCACTTCCTCCTAAAAGTGCAAAGAAAACTCTCAAAAAATCCCTAAAGTTAGCAAAACCATTTATTCCAGCCATTGGTAAACCAACATCTGACATTTGGAACGATGCCGATGTTACACCAGCATTTGCAGATGACCCAGCAACACATGTTGAAGAAATGCCTGATACATTTTACCCAATTAATAGATTTGGATTTGCATCTGCAACTACACAAGCATATGAAAACTATACACTTCCACCACCAGCTGCTCCGAATCCAGAAAGATGTGCTGATATTGCATCAAGTACGAAAGAAGTAAAACGGTTCATGTATCAACGATTTGTACGTGATTATATGCAATCACGTTCACCATATCGTGGCATGTTAGTATATCACGGTCTTGGTTCAGGTAAAACATGTACAGCAGTAGGTACTGCAGAAGCAATGCGTACAACTGAACCACATCGGCATGTATTTGTAATGACACCTGCATCTCTACGTACAAACTTCCGCAATGATCTTAAAAAATGCGGTTCAACTGCGTATTCAACTGCACATAATTGGCTTTGGCTTGATGTTAATCCATCAGTGGATGCAATCGAAACCGATCCTGCATTTCGTTTCCTTGTTGATACAATAGGAATACCAGAAAAATCCGTAAAATCACATCGTGGTGGTTGGTATTACAATCCTCTTCCAGATGCAGAACCAAATTTCGAAGAGTTAACGGCCGAACAACAAACCGAAATCAACAAACAAATAGAGGATATTATTGATTCGCGCTATACATTCATTAGTTACAATGGTTTGCAGCGAAAAAGTATTAATCGTGAATTGTGTGAAACTGGTATTCTTCCATCGAAAGAGCCGGGCAAACCAGCTAAGAAAGTATGGCGTAATAAATTCGATGGAGCACTTGTTGTAATCGACGAAATTCACAATTTTGTAAGGAAAATCACCAGCATTATTGAGCAAGTTTTTAATGAAGAAGATGTTCGTGTACGAGATGATAGTTTGTTGCCAGCATGTCGTGGAGAGGGAGCATTCGCCGGTCTTGGGTATCCAATTGGTTATGTGCTTTATCATTGGTTAACAACTGCACGCGATTGTAGAATACTTGGTTTGTCAGGAACACCAATTATTAACTTTGCAAACGAAGTCGCAATACTTATGAACATGTTACATGGCAATACAGAAATTGCACGTTTCCCAGTCAAACTTGATGGTAAACCGCAACGTGTGCTTGAAAATCATCTAAAAAAGCATCCACTTGTAGATTATTTGGCTGTTAAGCTTTCAGGTACGGAAGCGGGAGTTGCATTGGTCGAAACAACCCGCTGTCCAGATAGAAATTTAATGAAACGTGACGAAAAGGGCGAATTAATTGGATTGATTCCAGACAAAGAATCAGAAAAAGGCTATAAAAATCCACCAATACCAATTGGTTTATTTGCATCTATACTACGCAAATATGTTGAACGTGCAGGATATGAAATACCGGCGCTACGCACGACATTTAAAACAACGGAGGCGTATGAACTGTTACCTGTTGGACGCGAAGATTTCTATGAACGATATGTGTCACCTGATTTCACTGGTTTACTGCGAACGGAACAACTGAAACGTCGCCTTAGTGGACTTGTGTCATTTTATCGTGGCACCGATTTCGATTTGATGCCCCGCGCAATTGGTCCAACACTTGTTGTATTACCATTATCGGAATATCAAGCATCTATGTATGCAGCCGTACGAATGGCTGAAATGGAAAAAGAACGCGCGCTTGCAACTCGTCGCCAGGCGAAAACGCAGAAGAAGAGTAATTTTGTATTTCCAGAGGAATTAGACAGACCACGTCCAGGTGAAGACCAGATTGGATTAGAACTTGACATTGCATCGGAAAATGTACCTGAAGAGGAAGAACCACCAGTTATACCAAAATCTGCCACGGATTATTTTGGACGTGTTCAGGCGGCATTTGCGGAAATATGGGACCGTCGTGATGAAGTTCTTACGCTAAAAGACGGAAATGATGAAGGATTACGAAAATATTCCGCTAAATATGCAGAAATATTAACAAAATTAGGTGATCTAAATGGTTCTGCGTTGGTATATTCACAATTCAAAAGCATTGAAGGTTTGAAACTGTTGTCAATGGCTATGGATGCAAATGGATATGCACCTATGAGATTGAAACATGAGGATGGTGTCTGGAGTATTAATTATGCATCTGATGCAGACAAAGCTAAACCTAAGTATATTTTATATTCTGGTGACATTGACGAAAAAGAACGTGAAATGTTACGTAAAGTGTTTAATGGACAATGGGGTGGTATACCAGATACTCTTCGACAGGCAGTTGAAGCAGATGCAGCAGCACAAGATGTAACTAACATCAAAGAAGGTGTGAATCCAAACATGCGTGGCGAAATCGTGAAAGTGTTTATGATTACTGAAGCTGGTGCAGAAGGCATTTCGCTTAAAAATGTTAGACAAGTTCACATGTTAGAACCTTATTGGAACATGGTGAGATTAGAACAAGTACAAGGACGTGCTGCGCGTCTTTGTTCACATATGGAATTGCCTGAAGATGAACGAACCATTGAAGTTTTTATTTATTTAATGACATTCACGAAGGAACAATTAAGTAAATACGCAACACTTACAACAAACGATAATAAGCAAACTACTGACCAAAATGTATACGACATTGCGCAACGTAAACTTGTGATTGCAAATGCTCTGTCGAAAGCATTGCAAGAAGCCGCGGTTGATTGCGCGTTATTTACAAATCAAAACAATGTTGCTTGTAGTATTCGCGCTGGTGCAGATGATAAATTTTTGTACACGCCTATTTTGAAAGAAGATGATGCAATTGATGATACTAACATTCTAAAAGTTCGTGCGGTGTTAGATAAAAAACGGGGGCTTGTGCTGGACAAAGCAACTGGTAAAGTTATTGGGCGAATTGTGGATGGTAAACCTGTGTTAGATGCAGCTGATGCATCTAAAGCTGCACCAGTGACAACATCTAAAGCTGCACATGTGACCACACCAGATAAAGTGCCAGAGAAAAAAGCAGCGGAAGAAGCAGCGGAAGAAGCAGAGGAAGAAGCGGAGGAAGAAGCGGAGGAAGAAGCGGAGGAAGAAGCGGAGGAAGAAGCAGCGGAAGAAGCGGAGGAAAAAGCAGCGGAAGAAGCAGCGGAAGAAGCGGAGGAAGAAGCGGAGGAAGAAGCGGAGGAAGAAACGGAGGAAGAAGCGGAGGAAGGAACGCCAATGGTCATAACGCGACGTAAAAAAGTTCCAGTAGAAGAACCAATGGTCATAACCCGACGTAAAAAAGCTCCAGTAGAAGAACCAATGGTTATAACACGCCGTAAAGGGGTTAAAATGGCCACCACCACCACAAACTAGTACTTTTTGCCAGACACCGAAAATGGATTAAATCGATATCAACTAATATTGTAGCCGATACTTTTTATGGTATATTAAAATGGCTTCCATACCATAAAAAGTATCGGCTACAATATTAGTTGATATCGATTTAATCCATTTTCGGTGTCTGTGCTTTGTATTTCAATGGTTGTATAGCCGCCATTTTGTAGCATAATCATGTGTGAAATAGAAAGTATTCAATATTGAAAAGTATGTGTATTTTTAGTGCGAACAATAATTAACGCACAATGGAATGGTTTAGCTACATTTTGGAACATCCAGAGAAGCGATGGCACTGGTGGACTCTTAGTATGAATCCCAACATAACAACCGAAATTATTGCTGAACAGATAGAATCGTTAACGGTTCTCCAGCCAAATATTCGTAATTCACTACAATATCATCGGGGATTAGATGCAATAACTTTAGCATCCGCACCAGCAGCGCACTATATTTATTTTGAATGCAACGCGCCATTTCACATTGGTCATTTGCCTGGTATCCGACTGTGTCTTGCATTGCATGATGCTGTTTGTACTACAAATCAAATCGAATTAATGATTACAGATGAAACAAGCGACGTACTAAAACAACTTGCATCTCTTGGTTTTACATCCGAAAACACGAACTTTCACATTAATTCCAAGGAAATCGCTACACATGAATATGAAATTATTATGCGAATGTTATCACTAACGAGTATATCAACATTATCACATATATTTGGTGAAAACCCGAATCTGGGTGAATACTTTCACCAGCTTGTGCGAATCTTGCCAGTACTTTCGAAAACACGGCATTGTATAGTTGTTGCAACTGTTGAACAAGACCCATTCCTTCGACTTGTACGCGATCTCGCGCGTCGTATGGGTTTCAATCTTCCAACTATTTTATATACAAAGTCCGTTCCATTGCAATTGATTTACCTTAGTGATCCTCTTGAAATTATTGCAGAAAAAGTTGCAAGTGCAGCGGTTGATGTTCCTTATAAACTACTTGAATTCTTTGACAATAACGATACGTTGCATCTAATTGCAAAAGCGTACACTATTGGTCTTACAATAGAAGATGAAATAATTCGCTTGTATGAAATTGTACCAGAAAAATGCATTGAACTACATGATGGTAAACATAAGCTAACATCGATTGGTATTTGCGCACATTTAACACGTGTATTATATAAAATATTACACGTACCTAAGGAAGATAAAACAATTGTTTCCCCCATTGGTACTAAAGAATATATAATATGTGGGTCTGATTTGACAAAAATGCCACCAGTAGATACGCTTGATTTGACAATATCTTCAAGAAAACTATATAGTTTACCAGATGATTGTTTTAGTAGCTTGTCGGCACTTAGGTTCTTGAATATTGCAAACATTGGTCTGAGCAAAATACATAAAAATACATTTGCTGGGCTTACATCATTAAGATTCTTAATTATTTCACGCAATAATATTGTAAGGGTACCAGATGGATGTTTTGATTGTTTGGAAAATGTCGAAATAATTGACATTCGCAACAATCCATTGCAGGCTCCAATGCAATTCAATTGTCTACGCCTACAACGCTTTTACATTAATTCAGATAAAATACGTTATCTTCCATCAAGTGTTACATGTCACATAATTAATGAACTTGGTGTGGTCGTCGAATAAAAATTGCGTTTGTTTGTGCGTTTATTTTTATTTTTTTTACTCAAAGGTGACCGATAAAAATGAGTTTAATACATTATGTTTTGAATAATCTCAGCAAAATCACCGTTAATGATTGGCATGTAATATCAAGAAGCAGCCAAATTACGTTAGCGCATGTTAGAGACCATTCTGAATTACCATGGGATTATCAAGGTCTTAGTTCAAACAAAAATATTACAATGGATATTGTAGATGCAAATCCTGACATTTCATGGAATGTATTAGGATTAGCATCTAATCCAAATCTTACACAAGAATACATATTGACTCACTTCGATAAAACATATTGGATTGATGTTGCAACTGGATCACCTTTGTATATGAATAAAAACATAACATTTGAATTTATTGCAAGATATATTCATTATTCACATTTTCCTAAATACGCATCAAATCCAGAAACTGTTGAAAAATTCTCACATAATTTTCTTTCACAAAACAAAAGCATCACTTGGGGTACAGTACTTTCAAATCCTTCAGAACCATGGAATTATCAGTATCTAAGCACTAATCCGAATATGACATGGGATATTGTTCTTGCAAATCAAGATAAACCATGGGACTACAATCTCTTAACTCTCACACATAAACCATCTATTGCATTTATCGATGCTACTCCACAAATTCCCTGGAACTATGATATTATAAGCAGATGTATTACATGGGATGATGTAGTTGCACATCCTGATAGAGCATGGAACTACAAAGATTTAAGCATAAACCCAAACATTACGTGGTCAATCGTACGTGAAAATCCCGATAAACCATGGGACTATGCATTGCTAAGTACAAATAAAAATATTACATGGGCTATAGTTGAAGCAAATCCCGACAAATCGTGGAATTACTTTTATTTAAGCGAAAATGAAAATATTACATGGGCTATAGTTGAAGCAAATCCCGATAAACCGTGGGACTATCACAAATTATTCTACAATAATATGCAGAATTCAGCGTAAAAATCTGCATAGCATAATATATGTTAAGGCTATAAATAATTCTAACGTATTTACTAAATGGGCGGAAACACAACGCCAATAGATGTCTCTCGTGTCAAAGACGCGGCCGACGCTGCGGAAAAAATCACAGGGGCCCGCGACGTGCAAAACCCCCAAGTGCGTCTGATGATTTCCACAATAGAAGCATTCCTACGTGCAAAACGCCGCATTTGTTATGGTGGAACTGCAATTAACAATGTTTTACCACCAGATGCACGATTTTATGATGCTGAGACAGAATTACCAGATTACGACTTTCTCTCGCCAGCTGCATTCGAAGATGCACAACAACTGGCGAATTTTTTCAAGAAAACACTGGGATTCGAAAGCGTCGAAATGCGTCAGGGGATGCATCATGGAACCTATAAAGTATTTGTTGATTATCGCGGCATTGCCGATATTACGCAAACGCCTGAACGTTTTTTCAATCAACTTACTGAAACTGCCCTTGATGTCGATGGCATTCTCTATGTTAGTCCAGAGTATTTACGTATGAGTATGTATTTAGAATTATCACGTCCAGCCGGTGATGTATCGCGCTGGGGAAAAGTATACAACCGCTTACAACTTCTCAACAAACACCATCCAATTGGCGAACCAACAGATGCAAAATCCATGTTCGCAACTATTGTTGGCAAACCAACCGCGACAGACAAATCAATTCATGCGGTTGTTCTACCTTTTATTGCCGAAAATTCGCTTGTATCATTTGGTTATAATATGATGCTGTTTTATGAACATTGGAATGATAGTTATGCCGATGCCGCACGACGCATTCGTGCAGCTGAAGCCAATTACATGTTACTAAGCACAACTGCATCAAAAACAGCGGAAAAATTGGCAAAAGCACTGCGGGCAGCTGGTGTAAAGAGCGCCATTGTTGGACATCCTGGGCTTGGTGAAATCATTCCAACACATAAAGAAATACGCACCGCTAACCGTTCTATTTTTGTTTATCAAACTATTGCATGTCATTCGTTCTATACGGTTGGAAAGCTTAACATTGCATCTGCTGATACAATGTTAAGCCTATATTTGGCGTTTCTTTTCACTGAACGAAAATATTATGATCATGCGTTAATTTTGGATATGTCACGGTATTTAGTCGCACGTGTTCACCAATTGCGCACAATGGCCCGTCCACCAATACCGGCGATTGCATTGAATTGCATCGGAGTACAACCATCGCTAATCGATTTCAAGAAGGAATATGTTAAACGTGTTGCTGAATACAAGAAACTTGTCGAACAAAAGAAACAGGCAGATGCAAAAATCGCACGCAAAACACTTAAAACCACTCGCAAACATGGTCAGTTGTCTCCAGAGGCAAAATCGAAATTAGAACTATTCTTGACAAAAGAGGGAAAATTGTTGTCACCTGGAACTGAGGGTATTTTAGATGAATTAGAGAAAGAACGCGCGCATAAAAAGCGTCTTGTTGATAGACTATATACAAATCAAAGCGCAATTCAGAAAATGGCACCTGCATACATACCTAAGTCTCCATCATTAACAAAAAAGAAAAAGACTAAAAAAACGGTGTCAGAAGTTAATTTTGCCTAAAAGTCAATCATTGACATATCAAATTTAATCGAATCGTTTATTTCTTTGGCACGCGCCGCGCGTTGTTTGATGAGTGTATTGGTTATAAATGATTCAATATGTGTTCTATATTGGTAATAATGCTCATTAAAACCACAAACCATTAATTGTTTTGTAAACATATTAAAGCAATCTGGCATAACAAACAACCGCGGATTATAACTTAAATCAATACATATTAGATGTGGTGTATATCTGAATGTATCGTCATGAACGGATGATAACCGATTAAATGCAATACGTAATGATCGCAACTGTCGTAACCCAACAAACGCCCAACATCCAATTTGTTCAATCACATTAGAACTGATACAAAGTGTTCTTAAGAGATGAAGTTTTGAAAACGCATAATCTGGTATATGTGTTATTACATTGTTTGATAATGTGAGAAATCGCAATTGGTGTACATTGACTGTTGGTATTATACTAAGTTTGTTATTATGCAATGACAGAGTTTCTAATTTACATAAATTATTAAAAGCTGTTTTTTCAATGGTAGAAATATCATTTTCATCTAAAATCAATGTTTCCAACTTGTGTAGACTAACAAATGCATCTGACTCTATTTTATATATTTTATTGCCAATTAGAGATAGATATGTTAAATTCGGAAATAATTCACCTATAAGCCTTGGAGGTACTTTAGTTATGTTACAATAATTAATTGATAAATAACGAATTGCTTCTTTGTCAACAATATTTGTGAACAAATCATGTGAAATAGTGGTGACCTCTGGTTGACGTGTTATATAGATAGAATCATCCATTTGTTACTCTTACTATTATACACATACGCACAATAACAATTTCAATTTTGTGTGGCGGTGGCGAGCGACTATTTCCCGAAAATATCCGCACAAATGATAATGGCGAACGAACACACGAGTTTACCTGCTACACCTAATTCTCGCGGATTGGATGCATTAACGCGCACAGCTGCATCATGGGAACCTGGGCTTGTTTCTTTGCTTGAGAATTGGACTGACAATGCAAAATGTTATGAATGGATGCATGAATCTGCACAATCGCGTTATAGTGCATTTAACTATGTTACAATGGCGATTGTTGGAACTGTTTCTGCTGCATCAGGAATGTCAAACACGGTCGTGTCAGCTATGTCTTCATCAAGTGGATTTTCTGCATCATGGGTGTTTGGTATATTATCTGTGATACAAACATTTTTCATGGTTGCTGTTAATGAAGTTGGATTCAAGCGGCGAGCGGAAGCACATGGGCGCTTTGCGAACGATTGGCGAAGTCTAAAATTGCAATTATCAACTGAATTAATGCGACCTGTTGCATCACGCGCAGACTGTACGTCTTTTATTAACATTGTTCGCAAACGAATGGAGCAAATTAGTAGCGAATCAGATGCAATGATACCGCCAGATATTAGAGTGAAATGTCGTGAAAAATTCAGTGAAATCAAGGGGTTTGATGTTCCGGAAATATGTGGGGACATGGAACATACACATGCATATAATGATAGTAACGGTTTATCAGAACCATTAATACAATCTGCTAATATTGTATAAGAACAATTTTTTCAACGAAATGTTGAAAAAATTGAATGAAATAAATTGAAAATATGGTGTAAAAGTAACGGCGCCAGCCCTAATGGTAAAAGCAGACATTATTCCCTTGAAAACTGCGATTGATTCGAATAATTTTGACGCATTCTACAAATGCATCAAATCGTGTGATATTTCGCTAAATTCTATTATGTTGGAGCCACGTTGTAACATTGTGAAGTATATAACAATGCGAACACAAACAACAAATCGTTTTCGAATGGCGAAATTCGCGATAGATAATGGCGGAATTTTCAATAAACATGGGTTGTTTAACGCTCTTACTAACATGCCTGAAATTGTGTTTTATTGTTGCAAAAAAGGCATGCTAAATTACCTTCCTGAAATGTTACATTATGTGTTGGATAAGCCAGATTTGGTTTACGAACTTATACAAAATTGTAACTTGAACATTGATGAAAGTGATTTTAAGAATTCTTTGAACTGGACCCCACTTGAAGTTTGCGTTAAAAACAAATACTATGATTCGATTGAATATTTGCTTAAGGCTGGTGGTGCTAATATGAATGCATCTGGCATGTTTGATAAACCATAAATAGACTGGGTAAATGATGATATGAATGACTACGTCATTCAAGATTTATTTTCACGAGAAGAATTCTTCCGCAAAACTAATTAATATAGATTGCATCATCATTCCAATTATAATTCATATAGAATGTTCTGCATAGTATCAATCGCGATTCATCAACACTGTCAATGAATTTAACACCTTTTTTCTGTGCTGCATGTTGTTCCCATCCATTAACACGGAAACATGGCAATTCATACCAATCGGTTGCATCTGAATCGGTGTGCGATTCTGGTGTAAGTCTAAGAGCCATGTTGTCAGCATCATAGTTCAGCCGATTTATCAAAGGTATACTACAATCAGGACATGCAAATATTTGATATGGCAATTGTTCAACAATTGGAACAGTAAGTTGACACAAGAAAACTAAGTTAGATGCATCATTGCAATGTTGACATGTTGGCCAAGGGGTGTTATTGTCTAAGAGTGGACGACCACCAAACTTATCACAAGTAGGTTCCTGGTCATCTTCTGAAACAATACTAACTACGGGGAAATATGCGATTTCAGCCATGTTTAAAACATTAGTAATTATACTGGTAAAAATAACAATCTGTAGGTTTCAATATTGGGGACAACAGGTTGCAAACAACCCTGCTGTGCAGGGTTGTGCGCAACCTGATGTCCCCTACAGTTTGGCAAACAAATTTAAGGCAAACTCTTGAATTTCGGACGTATAATTACTCAATACATAATCTGCATAAGGATTTACAAACGGTGAATCATCAGCAAACTGATAGATTGACTTAAGAAACTTAAGTTTTCGACTTGATGTTGCAAATACATTGTTAAGTGTCGCAAATGAAGGGGTAATCATGTGTTCTTCTTCATCTTTCCATGTATACGCCAGAAACGTTCCCATCATTATTGCGACAAATTTAATCACATATCTGTTGTATTTGTGTTTTGTAGCAAATTCTGTTGAAATTAATTCAACTCCTTGAATTTTACAGGCTATAATTTTGGCCATTTCTGCGTAATCATTGATACCTGGTAGTATTTCCGAGTCATCATACATACTTTTCCAATGGTCATTAATCGTATCACAATATATATTCCACGAAAATGCCGGGCCTTCATATAGTTCAAACCCACATAGTTTCCATGAATCGCCCATTTTGTTAATTGTTACCACCCAAAATTGAAAACATGCATGTTTCATTTTTATGCATTTACTTACAAATGGATTCTATTCATTTTGACCAGGTAGTTCATCCCAACATTGCCAGCGAAATTGTTAATATGTTTCAAGACAATGGTATTAATGCTGATATTAGCGTACTTTCTGCCCGCTATTATTACGAAAGTGATGAAGATTATATCGTACAGTTCCGTGATTCAGGTGAAGAAGCTCCTGTCCCCGGTGAAATCATTGTAATGATTCATGTTATTAAAGATACTCTTACAATTCGCAAAATTCTCGTTGATTTCTTCCCAAGTCGTGCAGAATTCTTTCCGGCACACGATGGAACAATTCATTGGATTTATTTCCCGGAAGTTCTATCGGAAGCAGACCTTGATATGTATCGGGCGGTAGGTGCAGAAACATCACGCCATGGACATTTTGCCGCAGTACCTGCACATTTTGTAATTACTGAAGCGAAAATCGAAGAAATTGCTGGTGAAATTCCAAGCCAAGCCGATATCTACAAATACCAGGAAATTTTCCCAGTTTAGAGGTCGCGCTAACATAAACATTTTTTACTTACGCATGTAGTACAAATGACTGCGCGACGCATTGAACTTACAATTGATAATCGCGAACGTGGACTCATTGCAACTCTTACGCCAATGATTGAAACCGCGAAGTTACCCGCTGCTGAAGTGCGGGCGCTTGATATTGGTGATATACAATTTATTCGAGATGGCGAATTATACATTGTGATTGAACGCAAAACATATGCAGATTTTGTGTCGTCAATGTCAGATGGTCGCTATCGTGAACAAAAAGCACGACTTATGTCTGAACGCGAAAAAGCGGCCGCTGCGGGGCGTTCACTTCGTCTTTTCTATTTATTCGAGGGACAACTTACGCCAACATTATCAAAAACATATCCTGCTGGTCGTGCATCTTTCACTGAAACATCAATTATTTCAGCAATGTCACGCGCAGCTATCAAAGATGCATTTTACATTATGCAATTACCATCAGCAGATGCAACCGCTAAATGGATTCATGGTTTGTATGAGAAACTGAGTGAATCGCCAGATGAATTCGAAGGCGGAGCCGCGGCAGTTGAAGCAGCTGGCGGGTATGCGAGTCTTATTGCTGCACGAAAGAAAGATAATGTCACCCCAGAAGTGGCATATCGTGCAATGTTATCAACTATTCCCGGTGTATCAGCGAAAGCATCAGATGCAATTGCCTCAGTTTGGCCAACAATGCCCGCATTATGTACACATTTAGCATCTGATGGAACTGCTACATTGGCAGATGTTAAAGTCGGCGCTAAACGCCTTGGAAAAACAGTTGCTGATAGAATTAGAACAATGTTAAGCATCCCAGAACTTGCTACACCAACGCCTACAAAGAAAACCAAGAAAAAAACTTAGGATGCAAAAATACTTTTCGCAATATCATACAGATTTCTTCCAGCTAACACATCACTGTTAGCAACAACACTTCTGCGTCTTCCACGTTTTTCTGTGGCAAGTTCAGCTGCAAGGGCGGATGCTGCACGCAATGCATCTAAATTTAACCAACGTCCATAACTATCATCTAACGCCGATATTGCACGAACAAGGCGACCAAAATATTTGCCCGCTGTTATCATACGTTTATCTGCGAGAGCTTGTTGTAAATAACCAAGTTGTTCAATTGCACTCATAATGTATGCCCGCGAATCAAGTGAACATTTCGCAATTCGCGTAAGTAGTAAGTCACATGAACCATCGAAATCAGGAGTATTTGCGGCGTTGTCTGAATTTTTAGCCTGTTCAATTCGCACAATATGTATAACAGTCGAAGGAATCACATAATTTTCTTCTCTGTAAAGATTTGCGCGCGCCAATGCAATAAGTATACGGCCAATAATATCCGCGCCAGCTGCAGTAGAATCCCGTGCGACATCCGTTTTAGCAATTTCATCATGTAAATATTCAGCTGCGGCCAGTAGTTCATAATAATCTTTCCGTTGTTCTTTTGATGACATTGCAGAAATAGTTCTCGCTAATAAAGCACCATTACGTATTAATTGAGATGTCTGAGTTTCTGATGCAGACATATTTAATAATTTATGTAGTATGTCATGGTCAAATGTATCACAATGAACGTGCCGAAAATATGATGCCGCTGCTAATTCAAAAAGTTGCATCCGTACATCATTTGATAAAAGCGACATATTCATATAGAAATCTCCAATCATAACAAAATCTCCATAAAGGTCAACTTTCCATAATGTATGGTTAAACCAGGGATGTGCATCCCACAATTCTTCAACAATTTGAATAAATCGTGATGCTACAAGTGATTCAATGGTTACATCAATATCACTAAGAATCGCGGTTGAACCCATAATGTTTGCATATATAACATGTTCCGGCAGCCGTTTAGCGCCTTCTGCAAGAGAAATAGCTAAGATGATTTCGCGAGCAATCCACAACAATTCAATGTGTTTTTCTGATGCAGTTGAAAAATCGGACCAGGAAACCATTTCACTGCGTCCAACTACATCAAATATTGTAGACATTGCAGAATTGTATTCCATCGCAAATAATAGCTCGATATCAAATGGAATAACATCGATTTCCTTCAGCCTTTCGTGTAACGCACGCATTATGTTTTCAGTATCAAGTCGAAATCTCATATGAGTGTTTTATTTTTTGCATCTAAAATATTGAAGCTAAAATGTTCGATGTATATATAGCATACAATGTCAACAAAAGAGACGATTGCATCTGCAAAACTCGCGTTCAAAGAACAAATCAAGGAGGAAACCAAGGCGCTTCATACAAAAAAGGGGGTGCGTGAAAGACTAATTACAAAGCATGATGAACTGGTTGATTTCAATACAATACTGAATAATTTAATTACTGCAGCAGATGGCACTAAATATTTTTGCCAGACACATAATTATGCGATTCAACTACATAAATTAGAACAAACAATTAAAACAGACGATGGCGAAATACTCCACGTAAAGATGAAGCCAGTTGACAATCAATTTAGTATGCTTGATTTATCGATTTGTGATGGTAAGTTGGCCATCAACTATAATAAAATGTCTAAACAAATTGCTGAACTTATCGATGCAAACTATGTTATAAAACTGAAGTATATAAATGCGGCCGGTCTACAGCATATTCCTATTACTGTGGGTGAAACATTTGAACTAAAACCAGAGTATTACAGCGATAAACACATTGAAATACAAATTTATTCTGTTGATAAGTTGTATATTACAAGTGTACAAGCGTGCGAAGGCACATGTGCGCACATTTCACCATGTAAAACATATGTTGTTGAATCTGGCGAATGCAAAACTAAAAAACAGCTAAAATCGATATCTGAGATTGATGAAGATATAGCAACATTAGATGCAGAAATCGAAGGACATGTTGTTAAGATTCAAGGGATTAAAACGTGCATGAGCACGTTTTAGTTTGCAAAATAATTCTTAAGGAGTTTTCCGCAAAGCGGAAAAACTATGCAAAAAATGAATTAATATGTTTTTAAGTTAGCTATGCGTAAAAACGTGATGGCATCAGCACTTGCAATTGGACGAATTAGCGCGGAAATGCGTGCTTATTATGCATCAAATCCCACAGATATCCGCATATATGTTGATGAACGCAACATTTTCAATGTTTATGGGCTGTTGATTGGACCGGCAGATACGCCATTTGCCGGAGGTACCTATGTTGTGCATCTTGATATGCCCGAAGATTATCCACATTCAGCCCCGAAAGTTACACTTATGACACCAAATGGCCGATATAATACAGGCGAAGAACTGTGTTTTAGCTTCACAGCGCGATTCAATCGTTCTGTAATGCATACAAAACATGTAGGTGAAGGGTCTGCATGGGGTCCTTCATGGGGAATAGAAGCCGTACTACGCGCACTTCTTATGTATGTTGTAGAACCACCTCCAGCATCTGACGGGCCAGTGATTGCTTTGATGAATTCATCTGACAAAAAAATCGGTGAATACGCAGCTGAATCAATTGTTTATAATCAAACAAATATTCCATTCTACAAGGAATTCTTTGAAATTCCTGCGGCGTATGTTAAAACACAAGTTGCCAAAACAATGACTGCTATGTCAAAAATGGAACTTGCAACAGATGCTGACGGTGATTTTATTTATTCGTCGGAAGAGGAGACGTAAAAGGTGACTTTGGTCCTCCATTATATTTTTTCATGACAATGCCAACATCGTCTTGTGGCACCTCAATCCACGGGGAATTAATTGTGCGTGTTAGGTCATCTTTATGACAAATATCTATCAATGTTCTGCCATATTTTTCCGGCTTGGGATACACGCGCGCATATAATTTTCCTCCCGGAATAGCATGTAATGCATTAGTTAATAGTTTAGTTGCGAGTTCGCCTTGTGGAGTGCCATGTTCAGCAGCATCAACTCCATATAATCTGCAGCGTCGTTGCACAGGTATTAAGCGGGAACGTTGGCGTTGACTAAGCCTGGCACGTGTTGCATCTATGATTTCATCAAGTCTATAATAAATATTACATTCAAGCGTGTCTCCGTCGATTATCTTAATAATTTGAATAGGATGCAAAGATGGTTCTTTTCTTGGCGTGGCAGCTGTTTCTGGTCCAAATGTTGGAATCGTTGCAGATGCAAAACAATTCCCCATGAATAATTATGATGTTTTAATGCATTAACGGCCTCCTTCAAAATTATGTAATGTTTGCACGGCGTTTGCAAGGCGTTTGCACGGCGTTTGCACGGCGTTTGCACGGCGTTTGCACGACGTTTGCACGGCGTTTGCACGACGTTTGCACGACGTTTGCACGGCGTTTGCACGGCGTTTGCACGGCGTTTGCACGGCGTTTGCACGGCGTTTGCACGGCGTTTGCACGGCGTTTGCACGGCGTTTGCACGGCGTTTGCATATGTATAATTCTGGAGACTTGGGTAAAAATTGAAAATCTACATATTTTATACTAAATTTGTAATATAAGAAAAGATGGATGCAAATATTGCTATATCCCTTACAAGTTACTACTTCGGTATATATGAACGCGCCGTGAAAATTACCAAACATTTCGAAACAATATTCAAAAATGTTATTCATAGTACAATTACGGACAACGCCATATCTGCATCAATGGCTTTTGCCAACATATCCGTATTAGCCAACAAAACGGCATATATGAGTCATTCATTCAACATTTGCGCGTCAAATTCAGATCTTGAACGTTACAATATGTATCATACAGAACTTATGGAGGCAAAGATTGCCGCTAAAATAACTGAAAAAACCGTATTAAATGCCTTATCCGCTATGGATTTGACAGATGAAGTACAGATGGCAACAGAAGCGTTAGTTGCATTGGCACTTGAAAATGATTACGAAGATCTTAAAATGACTTGTATTATTGCAGAGAATTGTTTACAAAAACTGCATACGATTGCTTCAATTGCTATAGTAAACAACATATGTAAAGGAACATGGTTGGAAATTCATCGTATGATTGAATTAATTTCTCTTGAATTAACTCGCGTAATCTTTGCAAATAATCAAATATCGATTTCATCGGAATTATCGCATATGACGTTGACACCCAAACTTATTCGTTTGTCTGAACTATTAACCCGTGCATCAATAGAATTAGAAGATGATGCAATTGTTTCATATTATGAAACAGTTGGTGCAGAGGCAATACGTGCAAAACTCATGACTGTACCAAGTGTTAGTTATGAAGCAATTAATACATTACAATCTGTTATTTTAGGGTGCAGAACATTTAATGCTGTAAAATATTAATCAAATTCCATCGCAATTCGTTTTGAGCGATCGTATACCGGCTTGCGTGCGCGCCGTTTTTTATCGACATCTTCACCCAAATCTCTATGAATCGCAATACATTTCATATCTACTGCAAGTTGTTCAACAACTGCCATTGCTTAATTAACGCAGAGTTTTTCGCCTTTAGGCGAAAAATTGAATAACACAATGTATTCCAACTCAAATGTTAAAAACTCCGGGGAAAATGACAACATCAACAACGGCAATCAACATCTCTTCGGTTGAAAACGCAACACCAGCACCATATGCATACATAGGATACATGCGAGACTATTTGTATGGACACAAGAAAAAGGAAGATATTGAATTACATGATATACAAATATGCGGAAAATACTTAGTTGTTGTAGTAGTAACAAATCGTATTAAGAATCTACATATTGGTATAGCGCATAAATATTTTGCAATTAAAACATTTCATATAGATACACATAAATATAATGTAACTTTGTTTGATGAATGTATGTTTCCAACTGATTTATTTAAATGTAAACAAGTCATTCGATGTATTTCAATGATACATGGAAATAAATTTGTATTTGAATATAATTATTCGCGCAAAAACAGTGGTATATGTGAGTATGATTGTAAAACTGGCAAAGCAACGTATATTATACATTCATCAAAATGCACGCTTTTAGCATCACATGTATATTCAAATAATGAATCCGCAATAATCTATGGAATATGTCGCACAAACGGTCAATATGATAGATTTGTGAGAATAGCAAATGGAAATTTGCATGAAACCCATAGTTTGTCAATTGTTCGCACACCATATGTGAAAACAACTACATCAAAATATGATTTTGCCCATTATACAGTAATGGAACGCACATTGTTTATATTTGATGAATATACATTGTATATTTCGTCGAAAAAATTTGGACTTAAGGAGTTCAACAATCACACTCTGTCAACTCATAGTAAAACAGAATATTTAGCGTTCGATATAACAACTCTTAAAGAAAAAATTACCATGAATTTTACGCAAGAAGTATATATAATTAATTTCTATATGTCTAAAACACTACTTTCAGCTGTTATAACTGTTGCAGAATCATATGTAACATATGTGCTATATTATGATTTTCGTACACATGTGATTAACATATATGAAGCATTCCCTTATTTGCCTATATATACAACATATGGTCAGAGGGGAGACCTTTACATTTGTGATAGACTACTAAAAGCACCACGGTTCAATAGATCAATCATGCGCCGAAAAGCAAGACTTCGCGATGAATTAGCTACCATATGGTGCCTTCCATAGTTTTCTTTCCAAAATAAAGTCGACAAGTTCTTCTTCATTTATATCAGGAATCAATTTTTTAACAGCACTAAATGCAATTTTTACATGTTTTTCTGAAGAAAGACCAATAAGTAAATTTTTATCGGCATCCGGATCTTTGAAACCAGGTGCAGTCATATATTTTCCAAATATATAAACAAATTGCCTGTCTAATACAGAAGATTCGCCAATTTCTTTGAATATGTATGTGATGTAAGCAAGACGTAAATTACTTATGGCTGCCAGAATTTGATTAACATTTGTGGTTTTTACTCCTGGAAGTGTTGCAACGTATGAATAAATATGTTGTTCAGCTGGCATATTTATGTGCGACATTAAAAACGTTTAATCATTTCAATATTTAGTTGGCACGTTGATATGCAGCCATTAAATCAAGAATCCCCCATTGGAAAAGTGTAAGTATAACTAACATAAATACCATAGTAATTGTTATGTGTTGATTCGTCATTGTATAGATATTTGTAGCATCATCGCTAAGTGCCACAAATGTTGCAATTGCGCTTGTTACAGGTATACCGATTGCAGCTGTTGCTGGTATCACAAGTGGAATAGATGCAACAGGTGCAACATCAACCAATGACTTCATCATGAATTCACCTGCACCTGCATCAAGATGATACCCAAGTTTCTCCTCGTAGTATCGACGAACACCAACGCCAGAAATAACTGATATTTTTATATATCCAGCCTTGTGTGCAATGCGTTCTGCTTCAGTCATCAGTCTACGACCAATTCCAGTATGCTGTGCAACAGGAACAGAGCCAACGCCTCGCCTATCTGCACCACGTGCAGCGACAGTGCGACCATAAACATGTAGTTCACGCACCATAGCAGCACCATCCAGTTCAGGAAACACTAAGTCAGAATCGCCAGCAGCTGCGACTAGTCGCAACCGACAGAATCCAAACAGAATTTTTTCATCAGATGATTCCCATGATAGGAAGTGTTCAACACCATCAGCAACCATATAGGTGCGGATTTTCATCTCACCTGTGGCTGGATCTGCATCTGGATAACGTCCGGCTTCACGACAACGCATGCAACGACATGTTAATCCCCGTCGTTGCATTTCAACCTGAAATTCGCAACGTTGGGATGATGATTTGACGCCAGCAACAACGTATGAATCCGGAATATCGCGAATTACGCGATTGTTACGAATCCATGGATGAACACGAGTTTTCCAATTTACAACAACTTCAACAAGTGCATCATTATTGTATGGAATATATAGTCCAGCCTTGTAATCTTCCAGAATTTTAGTAAACGGTGTTACTTCACATGGATAGATTTTCACCTGGTCTGGATGCAAATCGCTCAAAACAACATCAAACATGTTAATATCTTTCTCAGGTGTAGAACCTGGAAGATTTGGCATTAGATGCATGTCAACCTTGAAACCTGCATCACGCAACATTTTGTTAGCACGAACTGTATGACGATGATAGCATCCGCGGTTGATACCGCGAAGGATTTCATCGTCTGTATGTTGGATGCCAATTTGTACACGCGTTACACCCCAACGGCGAAATTTGCGTATTTCAGCAGCATTTACGCAATCGGGGCGCGTTTCCACGGTAACACCAATGATACGATGAACACCGTCTGTATTGAGTGTTTTCTCTTCTTCAATTGAAAGAGGTTCGCGAGGCGTACGTTCAGAGTACGTATTTGCGGCATAAAATATGTCACGCATAAATCGGTCAAGGTATTCATCGGGATACGAATGAATCGTTCCTCCAAGGATAAGCACTTCAAGCTTGTCAGTTGGATGACCGTTAACCGTATAACTACGAAGACGTGCACGCATTTGCCGAACACAATCGAAACCATTTTGATTTGCCCGGAGTACACCTGGTTCAGAAAATAGATACGACCGTGGTTGGCCGGGTTCATTTGGGCAATAATTACAATCCCATTTGCATGTAAATGTTTGACCATCTGGAGTAGGTGATAGGAAAACTGTTACAACAGTAACACCAGACAAACCACGACAGCGGCTTGTAATCAAGAAATTGTCAAGAATATCAGAGCGAGTCATACGACCTGCTTCACATTCATCCAAATAAACTTGTGTGAAATGTGAAATTTTGATGTTTGCCTTGTACTTGCGACGCAATTCAAGAACAGTATCCTTCGTAATTTCAGATGCAACTGACAATTCGGCCAACATTGTAATAATCATAGGACGTTCCTTATCGGAAATGTCAAGGTCACGCCATTCGAATTTCGACGGCAGTTCCTTGCAATAATCTTCAATATCCTTAATACGCGTAGAAGCTGCAGCGGCGGCGGCCATTTTGATGTGATGTGTATTAATAGTTTAGTAAAACATCAACGATGAAATAATGTATCCTTTCAACATTGGGAAGACGCGAAGTGTAGCAGAAACATTTGCAAATCAAATGATTCTTAAAGGAATTTTCCGCTCTGCGAAAATTTCTGCTGCGCTTACGGGGATGGATTTCTAAAATACTCATACCTTAATTTTAGAGGGGCATAGAATCATTATTCGTTAACTTTTAGATGCCCCCCGCGAGCGCAGCAGAGTTTTTCCGCAAAGCGGAAAAACTCTTTAAGAATCATTTTGCTTTGCAAAATGATTCTGCGAGCGGCAAAAAAGATGCGAGCGTAGCAACTGATTCTGCGAGCATAAACTTGTAAGGGGGTTACAGGGGGAGGCAGGTTGCAAACAACCCTGCGCAGCGGGTTGTGCGCAACCCGATGTCCCCCCAAAGTTGAAATCCTCCCAAAAATCTTCATTTTGCATCTAATTATTCTACAATGGATTCAATCAGCGATTCTACGTACACTCTCCATGAAACTGCCGTCCAGGCATTTTGGGATTCAATCAACATCACCAAAATGACAACCGAAATTGTGTCAGCAACTAAGCCACAATTCCGGTTTATGGATGGTCCGCCTTTTATTACGGGCAATCTACATCTTGGGCATGTTCTTGTTAGTGTTTTGAAACGCACGATTCTTAACTATAAACGTTCCGTTGGGTTCGCTGTGACAGACAGACTTGGGTTTGATTGTCACGGTTTGCCTGTCGAAAGTCTAATTGAAAAAAAATTGGGGTTCACTACTGCCGCACAAATTGCGGATTTTGGCGTAGAAAACTTCAATAAACATTGCAAAGATTATATTAACAGTTGTTCTAAAAGTTGGGAGCCAACTTTTCGACGTATTGCACGTTGGACTGATTTTGATGCCGCATATAGAACAATGGATCCATCCTATATGGAATCTGTTTGGTCAGTCTTTTCCCAATTGTGGGCGAAAGACCTCATTTACAAAGGTTACAAAGTCACACCTTATTCGTGTGCATGTCGTTCCGTGCTTTCGAATTTCGAAGCTGGTCAAAACTACAAGGAACATGTTTCCAAAGCAGTTCATGTAAAATTTAAAGTGATTGGTGCGCCA
>Ga0066256_1001716_pt1 | contig 28010 bp, 20 predicted proteins | sample ThiBio_1000_biof_FD_87107 | JGI IMG/M metagenome (GOLD analysis project Ga0066256, IMG submission 87107) | Wastewater bioreactor microbial communities from Cape Town, South Africa - Thiocy_expt_1000_biof (version 2) | ecosystem: Engineered > Bioreactor > Thiocyanate-remediating >... | reverse complement strand
TGCCGAGGCCGAGGCCGGCCTGCACCGCCTGCTTGATGGCCTCGTTGCTGCTCATTTCCATGCTGCTTCGGATTTCCAGCCCGCGGGCGGCGAAGAAGCGCTCCATCGCGCCACGGGTGCCGGAACCTGCTTCGCGCACCAGGAAGGATTCGGACGCCAGGTCGCGTACGGAAATTTTCTTTTTGCCGACCAATGGGTGATCGGGTGGGGCGATGACGACCAGCGGGTTGTCCATGAAGCGGGTGGCTTCCAGGCCGAGCCCGTCCGGGACTTGTCCCATGATGGCAAGATCAATGTGGTTGCCGACGAGCTGTTCCAGCACGGCCGCCCGGTTGGAGACGTCCAGATGGACCCCTACTCCGGGATGGCGACCGCGGAAGCGGGCGAGGATATCGGTGGCAACGGCATTCACCGTCGAGGTCGCGGCCATGTTGAGACGACCCGTGTCGACGCTCCGCAGCTGTGCAAGATTGTGCTGCAGGTCGTCGAGGCGGGCGGTGATCGCCTGGCTGGCGTGCAGCACCTCAAGGCCGGCGTCGGTGAGGAAAATCTTTTTTCCCAGTTGTTCGGTGAGCGGGACCCCCAGGATGGCCTCGATACCCTTCACCTGCATGGAGACGGCGGGTTGCGACAGATGCAGCTCCTCGGCCGCCCGCGAGAACGACAGATGACGGGCGACTGCTTCAAACACCCTGAATTGGCGTAATGTCAGGCGGCGCATATATGTATAAGTCTATAGATATAGTTTTTATCAGAACTATTGAATTTTAATTATATAAGCGTGTGCGTATAGTCCGCCCCTGTCGTGTTCAGGGGCATTGGCTTCTGAAACCTCGTTTATCTACCGCAGGAGCCAAGCAATGGATCAATCCGCACGTTACGCCGACCTCAGCCTGAAAGAGGAAGACCTGATCAAGGGTGGCAAGCACATCCTCGTCGCCTACAAGATGAAGCCCAAGTCGGGCCACGGCTACCTCGAAGCCGCCGCCCACTTCGCCGCCGAATCCTCCACCGGCACCAACGTCGAAGTGTCCACCACCGACGAATTCACCAAGGGCGTCGACGCGCTGGTCTACCTGATCGACGAAGCCACCGAAGACATGCGGATCGCCTATCCGCTGGACCTGTTCGACCGCAACGTCACCGACGGCCGCATGATGATCGTCTCCTTCCTGACGCTGGCCATCGGCAACAACCAGGGCATGGGCGACATCGAGCACGCCAAGATGATCGACATCTATTTCCCCGAGCGCGCCATCCAGCTGTTCGACGGTCCCTCCAAGGACATCTCCGACCTGTGGCGCATCCTGGGTCGTCCGATCCAGAATGGCGGCTACATCGCCGGCACCATCATCAAGCCGAAGCTGGGCCTGCGCCCCGAGCCCTTCGCCAATGCGGCCTACCAGTTCTGGCTGGGCGGCGACTTCATCAAGAACGACGAACCCCAGGGCAACCAGGTGTTCTCGCCGCTGAAGAAGACCATCCCCCTCGTCTATGACGCGATGAAGCGCGCCCAGGACGAAACCGGCCAGGCCAAGCTGTTCTCGATGAACATCACGGCCGACGACCATTTCGAAATGTGCGCCCGCGCCGACTTCGCGCTGGAAACCTTCGGCCCCGACGCCGACAAGCTGGCCTTCCTGGTCGACGGTTTCGTCGGCGGCCCCGGCATGATCACCACGGCCCGCCGTCAGTACCCCAACCAGTACCTGCATTACCACCGCGCCGGCCACGGCATGATCACCTCGCCGTCCGCCAAGCGCGGCTACACTGCGTTCGTGCTGGCCAAGATCTCGCGTCTGCAGGGTGCGTCAGGCATCCACGTCGGCACCATGGGCTACGGCAAGATGGAAGGCGACGCCACCGACAAGGGCATCGCTTACATGATCGAGCGCGACGAGTGCCAGGGCCCGGTCTACTTCCAGAAGTGGTATGGCATGAAGCCCACCACGCCGATCATCTCCGGCGGCATGAATGCGCTGCGTCTGCCCGGCTTCTTCGAGAACCTGGGGCACGGCAACGTCATCAACACCTCCGGCGGCGGCTCCTACGGCCACATCGACAGCCCGGCGGCCGGCGCGATCTCGCTGCGCCAGTCGTACGAGTGCTGGAAGTCGGGCGCCGACCCGATCGAGTTCGCCAAGGAGCACAAGGAATTCGCCCGTGCGTTCGAGTCCTTCCCGGGCGACGCCGACAAGCTGTTCCCGGGCTGGCGCGAAAAGCTGGGTGTGCACAAATAAGCAAGCAGGGATGGAAACGCATCCCCACGCGGGAAGGGTTTGAAGCGATCTCCTAGCCGTAGAGAACCGTCCCCGCGCTACACGCCCCCGGCTTCCCGGGGGCGTTTTTTCTTCCGCAACGAGGAATGAAAATGAGTACCGACAAAGAGCAGTACAAGGTTACGCAGGAACCCTTCTACCAGCCGCAGAGGAACGAAGTCGCGCTGTACGAGGCCGCCTACCGCAACCGCCTGCCGGTGATGGTGAAAGGCCCGACCGGCTGCGGCAAGTCGCGCTTCGTCGAATACATGGCGTGGAAGCTCGGCAAACCCTTGATCACCGTGGCCTGTAACGAGGACATGACCGCGAGCGATCTGGTCGGGCGTTATCTGCTGGAAGCCAACGGCACCCGCTGGCTCGACGGCCCGCTCACCACCGCCGCGCGCATCGGCGCGATCTGCTATCTGGACGAGATCGTCGAGGCGCGCCAGGATACGACCGTGGTCATCCATCCGCTCACCGACCACCGCCGCACCCTGCCGCTCGACAAGAAGGGCGAGCTGATCCACGCGCATCCCGATTTCCAGCTGGTGATCTCCTACAACCCCGGCTACCAGACGCTGATGAAGGATCTGAAGCAGTCGACCAAACAGCGCTTCACCGGCTTCGACTTCGACTATCCCGATGCCGCGCTCGAAGCGCAGATCGTGGCGAAGGAAACCGGCATGGACGAGGCCGTCGCCGCGAAGCTGGTGAAGATCGGCGGTGTCGCCCGCAGCCTGAAAGGCCACGGCCTCGATGAAGGCATTTCGACGCGCCTGCTGGTCTACGCGGCGACGTTGATCAAGGACGGCGTGGAACCGACGGACGCCTGCCGCATGGCGCTGGTGCGCCCGATCACCGACGACGCCGACATCCGCGAAACGCTCGACCACGCGATCGACGCAACGTTTGCGTAAGCCCTGAACGTGCCCCACACGACTGCATACCAGCATCCGTTGATGGCTGCCTACTGGAAGCAGCTCGACACCCGCTTTCCGCAGGTGGAGGAGGTGTTCGACGACGTCATGGCCGAAGCGCTGGCGGTGCTGACGCGCGAAGGCATCGATGCCTATCTTGAGACCGCGCGCCTCATCGGCAAGTTGGGCCGCGGCGTCGAGCCGATGCTGGCGTTCATGGAGGAATGGCCGTCCGCAGCAAAAGCCGTCGGCGAATCCACGCTGCCCGCGGTGATGGCGCTGATCCAGCGCCTGCAGAAATCGCCCAACGGCAAGGCCATCACGCCGTTTTTGCAGACGCTGGCGCCGGTGGCGCGGCGCCTGCAGTCGCCAGAGCAACTGCAACACTACCTCGACATCACGCTGGACCTGAAGGCGCGCACCACCGGCTCCATCCACGGCCACCACACCACCTTCCCCAGCCCCGGACTGCCGGCGTTCTTCGCGCAGGCGCCGGCCCTGCTCAACCAACTGACGCTGGCCGGCCTGAGGAACTGGGTCGAATACGGCATCCGCAACTACCGCACCCACCCCGAGCGGCAGACGGACTACTTCAGCCTGCAGTCGGCCGACGCGCGCGCCGTGCTGCAGCGCGAGCGTCACGGCACGCTGCTCGTCGACGTCGAGCGCAAGCTCGATCTGTACCTGCGCGGCCTGTGGCGGGACCATGACCACCTGGTGCCGTATTCCACCGCGTTCGACGAAATCCGCAAACCCGTTCCCTACTACGACAAGCTCGGCATCCGCCTGCCGGACGTCTACGACGATGCAGGCGAAATCTCCGGCCTCGACCGCTACCGTGCCGCGCTCGCCCACATGGTCGGCCACCGCCGCTGGTCGGAGGCGCAGGTCGCCGACAACTGGAGCCCGTTCCAGCGCATGGCGGTGGAGTTCTTCGAGGACTGCCGCATCGAGACGCTGCTGATCCGCGAATACCCCGGCCTGCGCAAGCTCTTCCTAGCGCGGCATCCGAAGCCGCTGGAGGCTGCCTGCGATCCGGAAACCACCTCCTGCCTGCGCCACCGCATGGCGATGCTCTCGCGTGCGCTGCTCGATTCCAATCACGGCTATCTTGACGCCGACCTGCTGGATTACGTGCAACGCTTCCATACAGTCATGGCTCAGGGGGAATCCTCCACCAAGGAGATCGCCGCGCTGGCGCTCTCCTATGTCGCCAAGACCCGCCGCCAGAGCGACCAGTTCGCCCGCGTGCACTTCGACGACACCGTAGTCGACTACCGCGACGACAACCGCCAGCTGTGGAAATTCATCGAGGCCGGCGACGAGGAAGAGGCCTTCGACGAGCCGCGCAAGATCGAGCCGGCCGAGGAAATCCGCGGCCTGCCGCCGCGCCACTATCCCGAGTGGGACTACGCGAGCCAGACCTACCGCCCGGACTGGGCGAGCGTGTACGAGGCGCTGCACCCACGTGGCAACCCCGCCGACATCGACCGCCTGCTCGCCAAGCACGGCGCGCTCGCCAAGCGCCTGAAGAAGATGCTCGACCTCCTGAAGCCGCAGGACAAGGTGCGTATCCGCTATCAGGAAGAGGGCAGCGAGCTCGACCTCGACGTCGCCATCCGCTCGCTGATCGACTTCAAGGGCGGCGCCACCCCCGATCCGCGCATCAACATGAGCCATCGCACCGACGGCCGCGACATCGCCGTGATGCTGCTGCTCGACTTGTCGGAATCGCTCAACGAAAAGGCGGCGGGCAGCGGGCAGACCATCCTGGAACTTTCCCAGGAAGCGGTCTCGCTCTTGGCCTGGGCGATCGAGAAGCTCGGCGATCCGTTCGCCATCGCCGGCTTTCACTCGAATACCCGTCACGACGTGCGCTACCTGCACATCAAGGGCTACGGCGAACACTGGAACGACGAGGTCAAGGCGCGTCTGGCTGCGATGGAGGCGGGCTACTCGACGCGCATGGGCGCGGCCATGCGCCACGCTGCGCACTACCTGGCCGCGCGCCCGGCCGACAAGAAGCTCATGCTCATCCTCACCGACGGCAAGCCGTCCGACGTCGACGCCCACGACGAGCGCCTGCTGATCGAGGACGCCCGCCAGGCGGTGAAGGAACTCGACCAGCAAGGCATCTTCCCCTACTGCATCAGCCTCGACGCTAACTTGAGGCCTGGGGCCGACAACTACGTCGGCGACATCTTCGGCCGTCAGTTCACCGTCATCGACCGCATCGAGCGGCTGCCGGAGCGGCTGCCGCAGCTCTTCATGGCGCTGACGAAGTAGGGCAGGGCCGCGGCGCTTCCGAATGGGGTGGGTGCCGCAATGCCCCGTATACGCGTGTGTGCGACAATCGCACCTCGTTCCGCCCACCCGATCGTCCGATGTAAACCTGTCCGACCTGCGTGCGATTCCCGTCGCCCGCCTCTCCCGCGTTCTACCTGGCCCGTACTCCCCGAGTTCGATTCCCGTTATGTCCGGCGGGCACCTGCTGCCCGTGGCGTCCTTCCTGAGACGTTTCCATGAAACTGTTCGGCACCTGCCAAGATTACTCCGCTGCTCGCCTCAAACTCTGCACCTTGAGCGGCCTGACCGTGGCGCTGGCGCTGGTTCCGGAGGCGATCGCCTTCGCCTTCGTCGCGCACGTGCACCCGCTGGTTGGCCTCTACGCCGCCTTCCTCGTCGGGATCATCACGGCGTCGCTGGGCGGGCGTCCCGGCATGATCTCGGGCGCGGCCGGCTCGCTGGCGGTGGTGATGGTGGCGCTGGTCGTGACCCACGGCGTCGAGTACCTGTTCGCCGCCGTGGTGCTGATGGGCGTGCTGCAAGTCGCGTTCGGGCTGCTGAAGCTCGGAAAGTTCATCCGCATGGTGCCGTTCCCGGTGATGATCGGCTTCGTCAACGGCCTCGCCGTGGTGATCTTCCTGGCGCAGCTCGGGCACTTCAAGACGCCCGATGCCGCCGGCAATCTCGTCTGGATGAGTGGCGTGCGGCTGTACACCATGCTGGGGCTGGTCGCGCTGACGATGGCGATCATCTACCTGCTGCCGCGTGTCACCCGGACCGTCCCGTCGGCGCTGGCCGGCATCGTGATCGTTTCGCTGCTGGTGATTTTCGGTGGCGTCGACACCAAGACCGTGGGCGACATGGCCTCGATCAAGGGCGGTCTGCCACAGTTTCACCTGCCCGGCGTGCCCTTGACCTGGGACACGCTGAAGATTGTCTTTCCCTACAGCCTGATCCTCGCCGCCATCGGCCTGACCGAATCGCTGCTCACGCTGAACCTCATCGACGAAATGACCGACACGCGCGGCAAGCCGAACCGCGAATGCGTGGCGCAGGGCGCGGCCAACGTCGTGACCGGTTTCTTCGGCGGCATGGGCGGCTGCGCGATGATCGGCCAGAGCATGATCAACGTGAACAACGGCGCGACGCAGCGACTGTCCGGTATTGCCGCAGCGCTGTTCCTGCTGTCCTTCATCCTGTTCCTGTCGAGCTACATCGAGCTGATCCCGATCGCCACGCTGATCGGTCTGATGTTCGTGGTATCCGAAAAGACCTTCGAGTGGGGCAGCCTCGCTGCGCTGCGCCGCGTACCCCGGAGCGACGCTTTCGTCGTGATCGCTGTCACGGTGATCACCGTGTTCACCGATCTGGCCGTTGCCGTCGTCACCGGCGTCATCATTTCGGCTTTGGTCTTCGCCTGGCAGCACGCCAAGCACATCGATGTCAGCGTCGGCGTCGAGGATCACGGGTGGAAGGTATACCGGCTCTACGGCACGCTGTTCTTCGCCTCCACTGCCGACTTCCTGTCCAAGTTCACGCCAGCGGACGACACTGACGAAGTCGTGATCGACTTCGCCCGTGCCAGGGTGATGGACCACTCGGCTGTCGAGGCGATCGACAATCTCGCCGAACGTTACCGGAAAGCGGGCAAGCGCCTGCACCTGCGTCATCTCAGCCCAGATTGCCTGGAGCTGCTGACCAAAGCCAAGGACATGATCGAGATCGACGTGCGCGAGGATCCGCACTACCACATCGCAGACAACAAGCTGGGGTGAACGCGGGGTGCAAACCCCGCGCGATGGAGCCAGTCCGGTGGGAGGCGGGGGCGCCGTTGGCCTGGGTTGCACGCAGCCATCTCCGGGGTGGCGGGGCTCCGGCATTTACTTTGCAGGGGATTTGCCTTAAAATCGTTTTGCGCAAAACATTATTGCGCACGTGTTGTATGCGGCTGCACTGGCAAAACCGCTGATTAATAAACAAAAAATAGCTCGGTCGTTTCCTGCGACTGTGATTTCCTCCGCCATACCCGGCGTTGATGTCTTCCTGGAGGAGACATCACCCCACGTTCACGGTATCCCCGCCGATACCCGGACGTCCGGGCTGCGCAAATTTGTGCAGTTCACCGAGCGTGCCAACCCTACGTTGGCCTTTCTTCCAACGAGCGTGCCTCACCGCCGCCCCGATTTTGGAGACTTCATGCCTGACATGTTCCAAGGTTTAGACCCCATCCCACTTGCCTCGGAGCCCCCCCGGCATCCGCCCCTGACTTGCGCGGCCGTATTGGGCGCCGGTGCCTGGGGCACTGCCCTGGCCAGTGCCTTGCAGCGCGGTGGCATCCCCACCTGGCTGTGGGCGAGGCGCCCGGAAGTCGCCGAGGCGATCCACAACCGAAACCACCATCCACACTGTTTGCCGCAGATCGATCTGCCGTCCGGCCTGGGGGCAACCCACGATCTGGCGCATGCCTTGCATGGCGCGCAACTGGTCATCCTGGCCGTGCCGTCGGCCGCGACGCGGGATACCGCGCGCAAAGCGGCAGGGCTGATGACGCCCGGCACGGTAGTGCTGACCGCCAGCAAGGGGATCGAGCAAGGGAGTGGAGCGCTGATGACCCGCGTGCTTGACGAGGAACTGGGCAAGGTCATGCTGACCGGATCGATTGGCGGACCAAGTTTTGCCGACGAGGTGGCGAGCGGCAAATCCACCTTGTTGACCCTTGCCATGCCGGCACTGGCGCGTAACCATGCGCAATACCGGGATGCGCAGCGTGTCACGGGCAGTCTGATGCAGCAGCTCGCTCGGGCCGGCGTTACGCTGGAACTGACTCCGGACGTCATCGGAGCCCAGGTGGGCGGCGCCCTGAAGAACATGATTGCCATCGCCTGTGGCATGGCGACGGCGCAGGGCATGGGCGAAAACGCGCGTGCCGGGATCGTCACCCGCGGGCTCGACGACATGCGCCGCCTCACCCTGGCCATGGGGGGCCGCGTCGAGACCCTGTTGGGATGCAGCGGCGTGGGCGACCTGTTTCTCACCGCCGGATCCGAACAATCGCGCAACACGCGCCTGGGAATGCGGCTTGGACGGCCGGGGGGCTCAGCCTTAGACGCCGCAGGCGAATTGGCCGAAGGCGCCGTCAGCGTGATGTCGGTGCAGATCCTCGAACGCGAATTCGGCCTGCGTCTGAACGTGGCGGCAGCCGTGCGCGACGTGTTGCAGCAGCGCGTTCCGGTCGAACAGGCCTTGCAGCGTCTATTGCACGACAACGCGCGAAGCGTGGTAGCACCTGTGGCGCGCATGCCTCGCCCACGCAGCCTCAAACCTGGGACCGGACGCGGCGGCAGCGAAACGACGCGGCCTGTCACGCAGCCTTGGGGCCTCAGCTATGCGTAAGGCGGGCAGCGGTGCGCCACGGACCGTCCTCGCCACCGACCTAGACGGCACCTTTCTCGGCGGCAGCGTCGCACAGCGCGCCACGCTGTATGACTGGATTGCGCAACGCCGCGACGAGATCGTGCTGATTTTCGTCAGCGGTCGCGGCATCGAGTTCATGCGCGATCTGGCCGACGAACTGCCGGTACAGCCCGACCACCTGGTCGGCGACGTCGGCACCAGCGTCGCCTGCGGCCCCGCGTACGAGCCGCTGCCGCACCTGGAGCAGTGGCTGGATGCCAGTTGGCCGGCCGATGCGCACGCACGCATCGGCGCGGCCATGCAACAGCATCCGGGGCTGAGCGAGCAGCCGATCGTTGGGGGACGTCGCCGTTCCTATTACTTCAGGGATCACACCCATGCGACGGCCGCCCGGCACGACGTGCAACGGCTGGGCTTCGATGTCCTGATTTCGGACAACCTGTATTTCGACGTGCTGCCGCGCGGCGTGCAGAAAGGGCCCACCCTGCTGCGCACCCTGCAGGCGCTGAACCTGCCTGCGCACCGCACGCTGGTGGCCGGCGACACGCTCAACGACCTGTCGATGTTCGACACCGGGCTGGCCGGCGTCGCCGTCGGCAACCGCGAAGCCGCGCTCGACGCGGCCATCCAGCAGCATGGCAACGTGTACCGCAGTCCGCATCCGGGCGCGGCCGGCGTGCTCGACGCGCTGCAACGCTTTCACCGAACGGAGGATTCACATGGCTTCATCACTGGTCATCGTCTATCACAGGCAACCCTATGAAGAGCATGTTGTCGGCGGCAAGACCGTACTCCGGGAAAATGCCAGCCCCAACGGCATCGTGCCCGCGCTCAAGGGCTTCATCGGACAGACCGAGCGTGCGAGCTGGATCGCCTGGAAAAAGGCACCAGCCGGCAAGCCGCCGAAATTCGAACGTCGCATCACCGTGGAAGACGGTTATGGCAGCTACGAAGTGGTGCGTCTGCCGCTGACCAGCGAACAGATCAGCCAGTTCTACCATGTCACCTCGAAGGAGGCGCTGTGGCCGATTCTCAACAGTTTCCCCTCGCTGTACTCCACCGAAAATTGCGACTGGGCCACCTTCCGCGAAGTCAACCGCCTGTTCGCCGAAGCGGCCTGCGAGGAAGCCGCGCCCGGCGCCGTGGTCTGGGTGCACGACTACAACCTGTGGCTGGTGCCGACGTTCGTGCGCGAGATGCGTCCCGATGTGCGCATCGCCTTCTTCCATCACACGCCGTTTCCGCCGGCGGATGTCTTCAACATCCTGCCGTGGCGCGACGAGATCATCGACAGCCTGCTGGCCTGCGATCTGGTGGGCTTCCACATTCCGCGCTACGCATGCAATTTCGTCGCCACCGTGCAGTCGCTGCGTCCGGTGGACGAGGTGGTTGAACGCGAGGTATCCGATGAATTGCGTGCCACCGGCACGGCGCTGTCCGAACCGGCGACGCCGGTGTCGATCCGGTGCGGCGGCCGGCAGATCCGGATCGACGCCTTCCCCATCGGCACCCACGCCGAGCTGATCCGCAAGACGGTGCAGCAGGACGACAAGCTGGCGCAGGTCGCGCAGATCCGCCGCGACATTCCGCAGGAGAAGATCATCGTCTCGATCGGTCGCGTCGACTACGCCAAGGGCACGCGCGAAATGTTGATGGCCTACGAACGGCTACTGCAACGGCGCCCCGAGCTGCACGGCAAGGTCAAGCTGCTGGTCACCGCCGTGGCCGCGGCCGACGGCATGCGTGCCTACAAGAAGGCGCAGCAGTCGATCGAGCAGCTGGTCGGCCGCATCAACGGGCACATCGGCACCCTGTCGTGGCAGCCCATCCTGCTGTCGACCACGCCGATGCCGTTCGCCGACACGCTGTGCTACTACCGCGCCGCCGATATCTGCTGGATCACGCCGCTGCGCGACGGCCTCAATCTGGTCGCCAAGGAATTCATCGCCGCCCACGTCAACGAAAGCGGCGTGCTGGTGCTGTCGGAATTCGCCGGTGCGGCGGTCGAGCTACAGGACGCCGTACTGGTCAATCCCTACAGCCTCGTCCAGATGGACGCGGCCATCGATCGCGCGCTGGATATGCCGCGCGAGGAGCAGCGTGCGCGCATGCAGCGCATGGACGCACTCATGGATCGTTATGACATCGGGCACTGGACCGGCCATGTGCTGGCACTGTTCGAACAGCTCCGCCTGCAGCCCGCCGACAACCGCGCGGCGGCCTGACGCTCGGCCCGTCCGCATTTCCTGTTCGCCCCCGTGCCTGCGCAAGCACTTCACCCGAGGATCCTCCCATGACCCTGCGCAACCAGGTCCAGCTGATCGCTTATCCCGACCGGATGGGCGCCAACCTGGCCGAACTGTCTATCCTCATCGACCGGCACTTCTCGAAGGCCATCGGCGGTGTCCATATCCTGCCGCCGTATCCGTCGAACGCCGACGGCGGATTTTCGCCGCTGACGCACAAGGAAATCGACCCGAAGTACGGTACCTGGGCCGACATCGAAAAGATCTCGGCGCGCTTCGATCTCTGCCTCGACCTGACCCTGAATCACATCTCCGACGAATCCGAGGAATTCAAGGACTTCGTCGCCAAGGGCTACGATTCGGAGTACGCCGATCTGTTCGTGCACGTCGACCAGCTCGGGCCGATCTCGCAGGACGACCTGGCGCGCATCCACATCCGCAAGGAAAAAGAACCGTTCCGCGATGTGAGCTTCGCGGATGGCACGAGTGGGCGCGTCTGGTGCACCTTTACCGAACACCAGATCGACCTCAACTACAACTCGCCCAAGACTTACGCGCTGATGGAGGACGCCATCAAATTCCTCACTGCGCGTGGTGTGAAGCTGTTCCGCCTCGACGCGTTCGGCTACACCACGAAGAAGATCGGCACCAGTTGCTTCCTGGTCGAGCCGGATGTCTACGATATCCTCAAGTGGATCGACGGCGTGGCGCGTGAACATGGCGCGGAGACCCTGCCCGAGGTGCACGACCACGCTAGCTTCCAGTACGCCATCGCGTTGCACGGCATGCATCCCTACGGCTTCGCGCTGGCGCCGCTGCTGCTGTATTCGCTGTTCGACGCCAACAGCGTCTATCTCAAGCAGTGGCTGCGCATGTGTCCGCGCAACCAGCTGACCGTGCTCGATACCCACGACGGCATCTGCATCCCGGACGTCGAGGGCGTGCTGCCCAAGACCGAGATCCAGGCGGTGATCAACAACGTCAGCCAGCGTTCGGCCGATCCCATCCTGCGCCGTTCCGCCGCCAACGTGCATAGCGTCGGCGCGATCTATCAGCTCACCTGCACTTACTACGACGCGCTCAAGCGCAACGACGACGCCTACATCGCCGCGCGTGCGATCCAGTTTTTCGCGCCGGGTATACCGCAGGTCTATTACGTCGGCCTGCTCGCCGGCAGCAACGACCAGGAACTCCTGGAAGCCACGGGCGAGCAGCGCGACATCAATCGCCACCGCTACAGCGCGGCCGAGGTCGACGAGGCCGTGAAGTCACCCGTGGTGCGGCGCCTGCTCAAGCTGATGGAGTTCCGCAACAGCTATCCTGCGTTCGACGGCGTGTTCCACCTGATGTACTCGAATGACAGCAGCGTGGCGATGTGCTGGCGCAACGGTGAATGGCGCTGCGAGCTGTTCGTCGACCTCAACTTCAAGAAGGCGACGATCGGTTACGTGGACGTGAAATCCAGACGCTGGCTGAGCATGCGTTGCTAGGGTATGGGGGACCCAGGCGGCCTGATGGCCGCTGCACGGTTTTATGCAGGCTGGGCGTCGGCCTGGCGGAACGTGCCCTTGCCGTCACGTTTCGCGGCGTAAAGTGCCGCGTCGGCTTTCTTCAGCAGGGCATCCAGCGTGTCGCCGTCCTCGCAGCACATGGCGATGCCCACGGAGGCGCCAATGTGGGCGCTGGCCCCATCCGCCAGCGGGATAGGCTGCCGCAGGGAATCCACCACGCGGCGTGCCACCTCGCGTGCGGCCTCCGTATCGTCGACCTGGACCAGCACGATCACGAATTCGTCTCCGCCAAAGCGGGCGATCACGTCCGCTTCGCGGAGCAACTGCTTCATCCGCTGGGCCGCTGTCACGAGCACCGTGTCGCCCGCCGCATGCCCGTGCTGATCGTTGACGGCCTTGAAATTGTCCAGATCGACAGCCAGCACCGCCATCTGCGTCCGCGCGCGGCGCGCGCCGGCGATCATATGTCGCGTGTTTTCCTGCAGGAAACGCCGGTTGGCAAGCCCCGTCAACGGGTCGCGCAGGCTGAGTTGCCGGATCGTCTGCTCGGCATGGATACCTGCCCGGATCAGGCGGACGGTTTCCCGGTACAACCCGAACAATGCCAGGCCTGTCCATAATCCAGCGATTCCCAGCAGTGCCGACGACAGGCTTTCGCCATGGACGCGTGCCGCTTCGCGCGTTTCCAGCTGATTCAGCTCTTCCCGCTCGGCTTCGATCAGGATGCGATGGATTTGTTCGATGGCGGATTTGTCGAATCCGCCCAGTTCCTGTCCGGGCGGCTGGGTGCCGCTCCCAGTCGTGCCCTGTTGCAGCGCGCTGAATCCGGTTTCCAGGGCCGCCTGCAAGGCCGGCAGGGGAGCCAGTCGAGCTGCCTGGGGACCGTCGTTGCCGATCAAGGCAATCAGCTGTTCGGCACTGGGGCACGATGATGGGCGGCAGATCAGGCTGGGATCGAGATCGGTGCGGTTCTGCGAATCGGCATACTGGCGGACCGCATTGTCCAGGTTGAGCAGGTAGGTGCGCAGCGCGTTGATGTAGGCGATGACCTGGCGCGTGTGCTCCACCGAGTGAACAGCCTCGGCCGAGCGCTGGTATTGGTAGAACATCATGGCGAACAGGATCGTGATAATGAGCGCGAAGATCAGCAGGCCCTTCTGGAGCACCTGTCTGAAACCGGCGAAGACGGAGCTATCGATATCGGCAAGCGCGGGCAGGGTGCCCGAATTCATTCCCAGTGCTGCGGCAAGACGGGACATCAGGGCATTCGTGTTTTGGCGCATGAAAGACAATCCGGGCAGAGGTGCCCATTGGGGTAGCAAGGTTACAGAAAGTTCTCGGGTAACGGCCTGAATACTAGCGGGCCGTGAGGCCGGATCAACAGGTATTTGTGCGTACCGAAGCATGCCTGCGTGGAATGGCCGAGGAAACCATGTGCCTGGATGCGGAGTCGAAAAAAGACTATCCCCAAGGATCATGGTCAAGGATAGGATGAAGCAGCGCAGCGCCGGATCGACCGGACATGCGTACGCACGTCACCCGGACACCCACACCCGGCAGGCCTTCCGAATCGAGGCAAAGGAGATGCATCATGAACCGTCTTATTGCTGCAGTCATCGCATCCATCCTGGGCATTGCACTGGCAGGGTGTTCGTACGCGTCGCCCGCCACGCCTTTGCCCGACCCGGTCGTCGACATCCCGCTCGCCGGCGTGAGCGGCATGCAGACGGCTGTGCTGGCCGGCGGATGCTTCTGGGGAATGGAGGGGGTGTTCGAGCATGTCAAGGGCGTCACCCGGGTGGTGTCGGGCTACGCCGGCGGCAATGCGGATACGGCCACGTATGGCCAGGTGAGCAGCGGCCGGACCGGCCATGCCGAGTCGGTGCATATTTTCTACGACCCGGCGCGCATCAGCTACGGGCAACTCCTGAAGGTGTTCTTTTCCGTCGCGCATGACCCGACGGAACTGAACCGGCAGGGGCCGGATACCGGCACGCAATACCGTTCGGCCATCTTCTATGCCAACGCCGACCAGAAGCGCGTGGCCGACGGCTACATCGCCCAGCTCCAGGCAGCGGGCGTGTTCAGGCGCCCCGTCGTCACCCAGGTCGTGCCGCTGAAGGGGTTCTACGATGCGGAGGCCTACCATCAGGACTATCTGGACCGCCATCCCAACCAGCCGTATATCGTCATCAACGACTTGCCGAAGATTGCTGCGCTGCGACAACAGTTTCCGGCCTGGTATGTGGACAGATAGGCCGATACGAACCGGTTCGGACGAGGTGAACCATCATGGACAGACGCACATTCATCAAACTGACGGCCAGCGCGCCGGTGCTCATGCAGCTCGTACTACCCGGGTCGTCCTGGGCGGCGGAGCGCATCGACCGGCTGGTTCTCGATAACGCCGAGTGGAAGCGGCGGCTTACGCCGGAACAGTACGACATCCTGCGCGAGGAGGGGACCGAGCGGCCTTTCAGCAGTCCGCTCGACCATGAAACGCGCAGTGGCCTGTACGTGTGCGCGGCCTGCCGACTGCCGCTCTTCCCCTCCCGGTTCAAATACGACAGCGGCACCGGCTGGCCCAGCTTCTACGATGTGCTTCCCGGCCATGTGGAAACCAAGACCGACCTGAAACTGCTGCTGCCGCGCACCGAATACCACTGCGCACGCTGCGGCGGCCATCATGGCCACGTCTTCAAGGACGGGCCGAAGCCCACTGGCCTGCGCTACTGCAACAATGGCGCGGTGCTGACGTTCGTTCCCGACAAGGCGTGACCGTGGTGCTCGTCTCGTGCAGCATCCGGATCACGCCTGCCAAACCCCGTATCCGGCTTCGCGGAAATCGATCGCCAGTTCAACCTCCAGGGTGCGGGCGTTTTCATACGATAGTAGGCCGTAGAGCTCATAAAGCTCAGGCAGCAGGCGCAGGCCGTATTCCTTGACGAATCGGTTGGACTGGATGCCGGCCTTGTGCTTGTCGAATCGCACGTCGGGATCCAGCCCCGTCATCCCGACATAGAGACAGGGCTTGCCCATGACATAACCGGGGTTGGCTTTCCTGAACCGGCCTTCGTAAAGCACATCGCTCGACAGCTCGATCACATAGACGTGATAGTGGTTCCGGCGTCCCATCGCCTCATTCGTCGCGTTCGAATGCCGCTATGCGTTCGGTTTCCGCCACCCCGTCCGCCACCCATTCCTGCAGCGCCGGCAGCGTCAGCACCGCCGCCGCATAGTCGCGCGCCGCGCCTTCCAGCGCCACGCCATAGGTCTGGAAGCGCAGCACCACAGGCGCATACATCGCATCCGCAATGCCGAAACGCCCGAACAGGAAATCGCCGCCAGCACCGAAGCGCGCGCGGCACTCCGTCCAGATCGCCAGGATGCGCGCGACATCCGCCAGGCATTCCGGTGTGCGTCCCTGGCCCGGGCGCCGTGCCCGGATGTTCATCGACATGTGCTCGCGCAGCGCGGAAAAGCCCGCGTGCATCTCGGCGCTCACCGCGCGCGCCACCGCCCGCGCCGCTGCGTCGGCCGGCCACAACTGCTTGTCCGGAAAACGCTCATTGAGGTATTCGCAGATCGCCAGCGAATCCCATACCCGGAGGTCGCCGTCATGCAGCGCCGGCACCTTGCCAGAAGGCGACCATGCCGCCAGTTCTTCAGTGGATCCGGGTGCGTACAGCGGGATGCGCACTTCCTCGAAGGGAATGCCCGCCTGGCGCAGCAGCAGCCAGGGCCGTAGCGACCAGGACGAGTAGTTCTTGTTGCCGATGACGAGGGTAAGCGATGGCATGACAGATCGATCCGGAATGAATGTGGATGGAACGCAAGGCTATGCGGGTGAGGCATGGGATCGGCCCAGCCTTGCGGTGCTGTTCGGTTGGACATTATCAGGCTGGGCCGATCGAATCGCCATCCCGTTCGAGCGATGCGCGATCCCAGGCGCCCAGGTCGGCCGCAGCGTCATACGTCGTTTGCAGGAAGGCGAGCAGTGCTTCGTCCGGTGCCGCCGACCGTCGCACGGCATCGTAGGGCAGGATGAATTCGCGAAGCTCGGTACTGTAGAAGGCGGCAGCGGGATCGACCTTCGCCTTGGCGTAGCCTGCAGGTTCCGGGTAGGCGTAGGAATAGAACGCCGCATAGGGAATCGGGCCGCCGCCGGGCCAGAATCCGCAACTGCTGACTTCGTGCGAATAGGCTTCCCTCGTCACCCAGTCCGGCAGGTTCGGAATGCCGCCGGGATGCCGTGGGGCCGGTCGTCCGGAAAAACGCGTCACGGCCAGGTCCGGCGCCCCCCAGAAGAAATGCACCGGACTGCACTTGCCCATGAAGCGCGCGCGGAACTGCTTGAATACCCGGTCCGCCTGAACCAGAACCTGCCAGAACCGGGCGGCAAACTCCGGATCGTAGGCACAGTGCGTTTCGTCCTGGTCGAAGGGTTGGGGGTCGGCGACTTCGCAAGGATGAAGGTGAAGTTCCACATGCAGCTGGAGCGCATCCAGTTCGGCCATCAGGCGCGCATAGAACGCGGCCACCGATTGCGCCTGGAGCGGGAAGGACGCCATTCCGCCGTCGCTCGACTGTATAGTCAATCGATGCGCGATGAAGTCGAAATCGATCTGGAACGTGCGGGTACCATACGGGATAGGCGTGGTGGTGAGACCGCGTGTCGTCACAACCAGCGTGACATGCCAGGCATGATTGACCCAGGGGCTTTGCACCAGCCGGATCTTGCCGACGATCTGGGTCCACAGGTGCAAGGTTGCATAGGTATCGCGCCAGGCCTCAAGCGGCAGGCTGGGCCAGGGTTCCGTGCGAGACGTGGTCTGTCGGTCCATGGTTCCCCCGTCGAACTTTACAAGCGTAAGCGGCAAACTATGATCCTAGTAGATTATGCGTCGCAGTGTGTGCACCGGAAGGCCCTCCGCCAGGCAGGCCGGCACGGGACAAAGACCACGCGATGTTCTGACATTCAAGCAAACAAATTAAGGAACCATGGTCATTCCCGATTCAATGCCGGCATTGCCGGATGAACAGCGCAGCGTTTGGTCGAATGCCTATCTGAACGTGCGTCAGCAGAGCGAAGCGCTATGCGCACCGTTGACGCGCGAGGACCATGTGATTCAGACCGCCCCCGAGGCCAGTCCGGCCAAATGGCATCTGGCACATGTGAGCTGGTTCTTCGAGACCTTCCTGCTGAAGGTCTACCTTTCGGGCTATGCGGAATTCCATCCCCTATTCGGCTATCTATTCAACTCCTATTACGAGCAGATCGGAAAATTCCATCCTCGTCAGGAACGCGGATTTCTGTCGCGTCCGGACGTCGACGACATCATCCGTTACCGGGCGCATGTGGACGAACACATGCTGACCCTGCTGCAGCGTGCCGGCGACGACGTATGGCCGGCCCTGCAGCAGCGGCTGGAGATCGGCCTCAACCACGAACAGCAGCATCAGGAATTGCTGTTGACCGATATCAAGCTCAACTTCAGCGCCAATCCGTTGCGTCCTGCCTACCGCGACGACCTGCCCGAAACCTCATCTGCCACTGCGCCGCCCCTGCACTGGATCGCACTTCCCGGGGGCATCCACGAGATCGGCCACCAAGGTAGCGGCTTCGCCTACGACAACGAAAAGCCCCGCCACCGGGTCTATCTGAACGCGTTCCGCCTGGCTTCGCGCCCGGTGACCAACGGCGAGTTCCTCGCGTTCATGCAGGACGGCGGCTATGACAATCCCGCATTCTGGCTCTCCGACGGCTGGGCGACGTCAAGGCGCCTGCATTGGTCGAGCCCGCTGTACTGGGAATCACAAGACGGGACAGAGCGGCACTTCACGCTCGGCGGGATGTGCCCGCTGAACCTGGAGGAACCGGTCTGTCATGTCAGCTACTACGAAGCGGACGCGTATGCTGCCTGGGCAGGCAAACGGCTGCCTACGGAAGCCGAATGGGAAATCGCGGCGCGCGGAGTGGCCGTTGGCGGCAACCTGCGCGACAGCGGCAGGCTGCATCCGGCACCCGCGCTGCCCGGGGAGGGGCTGCTGCAGATGTATGGCGACGTGTGGGAGCATACCGCCTCGCCTTATCAAGCCTATCCGGGTTTTCGCCTGGCCGATGGTGCGCTTGGCGAATACAACGGAAAGTTCATGTGCAACCAGACGGTGTTGCGCGGCGGCGCCTGCGTCACCGCCGCCGACCATGTCCGCGCCAGCTACCGCAACTTCTTCTATCCTCATGATCGCTGGCAGTTCCAGGGAATCCGGCTGGCGGAGGACGCATGATGGAAACGGCGCTTCCGAATTTTCACTTCCATGATTTGCATCCCGAGCCGGAGGACTTCCATTCGGACGTCATTGCCGGACTGCGCCAGACCCCTCGGCAGCTGTCGCCCAAATTCTTCTACGACGAACGCGGATCGCAACTGTTCGACGCCATCACCCGGCTGCCGGAATACTACCCGACGCGTACCGAAATCGATCTGCTGCAGCGGCATGGCGAAGACATGGCCGACATGCTGGGCAACGACGGCCTGCTGTTCGAGCTCGGCAGCGGCAGCGACACCAAGATACGCGTGCTGCTCGATGCGCTGCAGCCCCAGACCTATGCGCCGATCGACATTTCGCGCGAGCCGCTCCGATTGTCCGCAGGGGCCATCGCCGGGGACCATCCGGAACTGGAGGTACATGCGATCTGTACCGATTATTCAAAGCCGCTCGCGCTTCCCGGTGTCGTCGCCGCGAAGCGGCGGTCAGCCTTCTTCCCCGGTTCCAGCATCGGCAATTTCGATCCCGGCCAGGCCTGCGATCTGCTGCGGCGCATCGCCAACATCATCGGCCCCGAAGGCCGGCTGCTGATCGGCGTCGATCTCAAGAAAGCCCCGTCACGCCTGCATGCCGCCTACAACGACAGCGAGGGCGTCACCGCGCAGTTCAACCTGAACCTGCTGACGCGGATCAACCGTGAGCTGGATGCCGATTTCGACCTCGCGGCCTTCCGCCATGAAGCCTTCTACAACGCGCAACTGGGCAGGATCGAGATGCATCTGGTCGCCACCGCACCGCAGCGCGTCCGGATCGACGGCTGCTGCTTCGAATTCCAGGCCGGCGAAAGCATCCATACCGAGAACTCCTACAAGTTCAGCGTCGAGGAATTCCAGGCGCTGGCGGCGCAAGCTGGAATGGCCAGCCTGCGCGTATGGCAGGACGACGACGCGCTATTCAGCGTCCATTGCCTGCAACCCGTTTAGAACGTGTTAGCCCTGGCAGGAAATCGCCTCCGCCACTGCGGTGACTGCAGCCCCCAATTGCGCCTCGGTGGTGTAAAAGTGCGGCGAAAAACGCACGCCGCCGCCGCGCTGGGCGCAGATCACGTTTCGCGCAAGCAGGTGCTGGTGCAGGTCTGCCGCGTCGATGCGGCGATGGCGGAAGCTGACGATCCCGGCATAACGTCCAGGCTGACGCGGGGTGAGAATCTCGACGCCAGGCAGTGCGCTCAAGGCCGCCATCAACCAGGCGCTGTTTTCAAGCACGCGCGCCGCCACTGTCGCCATGCCCACCTCGGCCAGCAGCGCAAGACTCGCGCTCAGGGCATGAATGCCCAGCATGTTCGGGCTGCCGCATTCGAAGCGGCGGGCGCTCGCCGCGGCTTGCCAGTCATGGCGGGAAAAATCCAGGTGGTGTTCCACCATGTGCCAGCCGTACTGCCTGAGCCGTAGCCGATCCCGGGCCTCGGCGCGGGCGTAGAACACTGCGCAGCCTTCCGGCCCGAGCAGCCATTTGTGGCCGTCGGCCATGGCGAAATCCGCGCCGCAGTCCTGGACATCCAGCGGTAGCGCGCCCAGGCTCTGGATTGCGTCGATGCAGAACAGCACGCCGCGCGCGCGGCAGTATGCGCCCAGCTGCGCCAGATCCAGCCGCAGTCCGCTGGCGTACTGCACCGAACTGATCGCCAATAGGCGGGTGCGCCCGTCCATGCACGCGTCGAGCGCCTGTTCGGGCGATGCACCGCGCGACAAGTCGACGCAGCGGGTTTCCACGCCTTGGTCCTGCAGCGACTGCCAGACGATACGGTTGGAGGGGAATTCCTGATCGCTGATGACCACGTTGTCGCCCGCCTGCCAGGTCAGGCCATGTGCCACGACGGACAGTGCTTCGGACGTGTTTTTCAGGAGCGCGATGTCGTCAGCGGAAGAGGCGTTGAGCAGGCTCCGGCATTGTTCACGCAAGCGGGTTTCCGTCTCCAGCCAGCGTGGATAATCGCGCCCGCCCTGGTGCAGGTTCTCCTCGGCAAAGCGTTTCACCGCTTCTGCCGTACGGCGCGGCCAGGGCGACACCGCTGCATGGTTGAGATAGATCAGACCGGGATCGAGCGGAAATTCATCGCTGAAGTCGCTGGGGCGCATGTCGGCTGCGGAGGTGGATGTGATGGAAGCCAGTTTATGCCGCCTGTGCTGTTTGACGTGCCTGCGTGCGCCAAAGCATCGCCACGCCGAGCACGGACGACAACACCGAGGCGGCGAACACCGCGATCTTGGCGACGGCGAAATCGCCGGCAAGCGGGAACGCCTGCCCGGCGATGAAGAGCGACATGGTGAAGCCGATGCCGGCCAAGGTTCCGGCCCCCGCGAGCTGCCGCCAGGAATACGCATCGGGCTTGTGCGCGAGTCCGATGCGAACGGCCAGGGCGGACGCCAGGATGAAGCCCAGCGGCTTGCCGACGGACAGGCCGGCCACGATGGCGAACACGAGCATGCCGTGCTGGCTGAACACGTCCGTGCTGATGGGGACGCCGGCATTCGCCAGGGCAAAGATCGGCAGCACCAGATAGCTGGACCGTGGCGCGGCATTGCGCAACATGCGGCCCGCCGGGGATTCCAGGCGATCGTGGATCGCATCCAGCGCCTCCAGCGCGGGGGCGGACGGCCCGTGACGGAATTGTTCGCCACGGTGTTGGGCCTCGGTCGTCAGAATCGCTTCGGCCTGCATCGCGAGGGTCGTGTAGTCGGGCGGCGGACGCGTGGGGATGAAGGCAGCCAAGATGACGCCGGCCAGCGTGGCGTGGAGGCCGCCGGCCTGCACGCAGGCCCACAGTGCAACCCCTGTCAGCATGTAGGGCAGGACACGATAGATTCCCGCTCGATTCAACAGGACCAGTACGCCGGTGAGGGCGGCTGCTGCGGCGAGATAGCCGGCATGCAGATCGCCGGAATAGAAGATGGCCACGACGAGAATGGCACCGATGTCGTCGACGATGGCCGCCGCCGTCAGAAAGATGCGCAGCTCTACCGGTACGCGGGCGCCCAGCATCGCGACCAGGGCCACGGCGAAGGCGGTGTCGGTCGCCATCGGCACGCCCCAGCCAAGCGACCACGGACCCGCCGGGATGAGCATCAGGTAGATGAGCGCCGGCACTGCCATGCCGCCGATTGCAGCCGCAATCGGCAAGGCGGCCGCGCGGCGGCTAGCCAGGTGGCCGACGGTGAATTCGCGTTTGATTTCGAGTCCCACGACGAGAAAAAAAATCGTCAGGAGCGCATCGTTGACCCAGTGCAGCAAGGACATCCGGAAGCCGGTTTCGCCGAATGCAAACCCGAATCCGGTGTGCCAGAAGGCTTCGAAATCGGCACCCAGCCGGGAATTGGTGAGGACCATGGCCAGGATGGAGGCCAGCAACAGCAGGATGCCGGCCGACGGCGCCCAGCTCGCGAAGCTCAGTGCGGCCGTGCGAACGCGATGCCCGAGCGAGCCCAGCATCGCATCGGTAAAGGAACTCTCGTCCCAGGGCCCATCGTAACGGCGCCCATTGATGAAAAACGTCGGCGTGTAGCGCACGCCGCTGGCCTGCGCGCTGTCGATGTCGCGCGCCACGCGCTCTCGTGCCCGTTCGGCCACTGCGTGCGCCCTGTCGGCATCCATTCGCGTCAGGCCCAGCGTGTCCGCAACCGCCCGCAAATCGTCCTCGGTCAAGGTGTGCGATCGCGTCATCAAGCTCACGTGCGCGTCCCAGAACTGCGCATGGCTCGCGGCCGACTCCGCCAATTCGGCCGCAGGCCGCGCGATGTCGCTGCCGATCAGCGGCCGATGGCGGAACACGTAGCGCAGGCGATCCCCCAGCTGGTTGCGGACTTCGGTAATGCGTTCATTGGCCGCCCGGCAGTGCGGGCACGCGTAGCTGCCGTATTCCACCAGCGTGATCGGCGCCTGCGCAGGGCCGAGAATGTGGTCCAGCTCGTCGTCGACCGGGCGGTCGAGGCGTACGCCCGTTGCCGCGAAGTCCGAGGTTGCGGTCATTGGCCTGCGCGCGACTCAGTAATCCGCGAAGGCGTCGTCCGGGTAGCAGTACAGCCAGCGCTCCCCGGGCTCCGCTGACGCAATCACCGGATGACCGCTCATCTGCGCATGCCGGGTGGCATGGCGGTTGGGCGAGTTGTCGCAGCACAGGGTCGTCCCGCATGTCTGGCAGGTCCGCAGGTGGACCCAGCTGTCGTCGGTCTTGATGCATTCCTCGCATACCTGGTTTTTCGCATGCTTGACGGCCGTGATCGCATCGATATGGTCGCAGGGGGGGTGTGCTGCCATGATGTCTCCTTTATTCGTGAAGCGCCTGGTGCGCCGGGGATGTTGGTTTCGAGCAGGTGGGCGCGCGGCCGAGCGCCCGATGGGCCGCAGAATGATGCGCCGCCTTCCGGAAACATTTCTTCAGGGTAGAGCCTGCTGAAACAATTTCCACTTGGCGTCATCACTTTCACCAGACGCTGAAGCGGCCCGTCAAGTGGCTACGCTACTTCCCGGGAAGGCGTTCGTCGAGGCATTTGCAGATCGTCAGCAAAACCCACACGCCCGGCAGCTTGCCCGAAGGCGGTCATGTCGCCAGTGCCGCGGCCAACTTGGCCCGACACAGCGGAATGCATACTGGTTCTAAAGAAATGCTCGCGGCGCAGCAGTAGACAGGGTCGCAGTGATCAGAAGGAGGTTTTTGTTGCGATGACGAGGGTGAGGGGAAGCGTGGTGGGCCGATTTCGGTTTCTGTAACAAGGAATACGCAAAGTAAGTTACGACAACTGGGGTGGAGTGTGAAAGTCCGCCTTCGACCTGTACCGGACGGCCAAGCAGAACACATCACGTGTCGGGTTGTCGGCCGAAGCCGACTTCGGCCCAGCTAGGCAAGTGTGTCCGCTCAGGGCTTCTGAGCGGTCAAATTGACCTAGTTAAGCAAAAATGAGGTTTGTAATAGTTATCAATGCGTATTATTCAGGTATGCGCTGGAGCAACACCTAGTCCTATTGCCCTAGTGCTGCGACAAACAGACGGGGATAAGGGCGGAATATGACTCGCATGGCGGTCTTAAATAATTCATGAGCGCGACACAGGACAACGCTGGCGGCCCGACGGCCATTCGCGGCTACCTCGTGCAGACGCTCGTCGCCTTGCTCAAAATCGCGCAGGCTGATCCACCTTTTACTGTAATTACGCTAGAACCCGCACACGCGGATGAACAGTTCGACTTCGTTTGGAGCAACGCCCAAGGCACCTTCGCCGTACAGGTGAAATCCACTATCAACGAATTCCAGAAAAGCGCCGTTGAAGGATGGGCTAAGAAATTGGAAGCTGCCCGCAAAAGCGAAACGTGCAGTCTCATGTTGGTAGGCAATTACCACACAAGCCTGGCGCAAGTGAACAAAGTTGGTGCAGTGGGCATCGAGAAGAAGAACCTTGACCTCCCAGGACTCATCGGAGAAGCGGCCCATCTGATCGCAAAATTTATCGAAACGCAAAACCTCAATGCGGGCAAAGCCGACGAGCGCGAAATGATCGCCCACAGCCTCATCTCAAGATTGCTGCACTATTCGACAACTCGTGAGCCCCTCACCCGTGATGAATTCATCAAGCTGATGACCGGCTGGATCAAAGAAGCGCCTTTCGAAAGCAAGCTTCACGGAAAACAGCGCAGTGATTTGCTAAATTCGTTTACAACCGACTGGTTGCTGAATGGTCCGCCAGTCGCAATATTGCAAGGATTCCCTGGATGTGGCAAAACTCAATTGGCCTCGGCAATTGCGGCTAACGTTCCACTTAGCCTTGATCCGATTGAACCGTCGCCGGATGCTCAAGACTCTTCGGTGGATATTTTAGTGGGTCTGGCTGGTGCGCTAGCTAGCGAAGGTATAACTGATTTGATGGATGAGTTTGAAAAGGGCGCTGACGGCGACCTTTTCAGTGCCTTGCTTAAAGTGCTTCGGCGTGAACGGATACTAATTGTTGTTGACGAATTCCAGCGCTTATTTTCCAACAGAGATACTCTCCCACCAGTGGGCTGGCAAGATCTGATAGAAAAGCTCAATAACTCCAGTCGCCCCGTCGGCAGGTTATTACTCATAAGCAATCGTGCAGTCAAAAAAGTGCGGTGGTGCGAGAAGTGCCGCATTCAAGAACTTAAAGGCCTTTCGGACACAGAGGCGGCGGCCTTTCTTACTGAACAGCTTCAGTCAAAGGATTTAACTTCAAAAGTTCCCGCCGATAGGTTGGAGGAAATATGCCATCGCTTAGGCGGCAATCCACGAGCTTTGGCAACATTAGTTGAATGCTTGGTTTGCGATTCCCTTGAAGACTTGCTTTCGCTGGCACCGGACCTGTTCAACACTGGAGACGTTGAGATAAATCATGACTTGGTTGAAGATTTTGAACGTGGCTTGATCGAACGGACTCTTTCCCGCATGGAGGGCGATCTGCTGAAATTCATGCGATGGATGGCAGTACATCGTCGAGCATTCAGAAAAGAAGCATTTTCTGAATTTCCAAGCACCGACGTTTCTGCAGAAGTTATGAGGAAACAGCTTATCTACAGATTTCTACTGATTGATACACCAAGCGGTAACACCATGCATCCGTTGGCGCGCGAGATCAGCGTTACGCGGCTACGCGACGAGGAGGCCGAGTGGAAGCGGGCTCACAATCTCGCAGCAGACTACCATTTCAGACATTTCAAAGCCGTTCAAGTGAAGGATGCTGAGAGATGTATTACATCTTATGCAGAATTGAGGCACCACCTTTTTGAGGCAGGACGCATTAGCGAACTTTATCTGGCCAGCGATAGGTTGGCACAACTCGCTTTGTCGCAAATTCCGAAGACCACTTATTCACAAGCTCCCACCAATAATGAAACATTGGAAGAGCGTATCGCATTGATTTCGGCGTTGCCGGAAGATAGGAGGCCAAAGGGTTTGGAATACCATTTGGCTTTATGCTTGAAGCACCGCAATACTGGCGATGATTACCAAAGGGCGCTGTTTCATGTACGACGTGCCGTGGGACCACATGCTTACTATGCTGTCTGGCTACTACTCATTGAGCTTGAATATTTTTTTAACGGCGTAGACGCCATGCTCAAGGCGCAGGACAAAGCGCTTAAGTATCTCGGCACTGGAAGCAATGCCTTTGCGGTTTATCACCTGTGCGCCAATCTTCTGGGCAAAGATAACAAGTTAGATGCTGCTATCAGCGTGCTAGAGAAAGGCATCTCTAAGCCGGGCGCTAAATGTCTTGCGCCGCTTGCTAGCCTATGCTCGAGTTTTATGGAGCAAACCGGTAGATACGATGATGCCATCAGAGTGCTAGGGGAATGTATCCACACGCCCAACACGCCAGAACTCTGGAAGGTTTACGTTCAATGCGCAAAGTTAATGGCAAAAATGAATCGCCATGACGAAGCAGTTGCGTTACTCAAAAATGGACTCGCTGTTTCTGGCATGACCTCACTTCATCGCCTTTACCTGTTGTTGGCTGAGCTGATGGTGTTGGACAAAAAATATGAGGACGCAATTTGTTTGCTTAATGACGGAATCTCAGACGCAAGAGTAATAGAGAAAAAAGATATTTACTGTTTATGTGCCGAGCTACTGGTGAAAGATAATCGAGCCGAAGAAGCAACTGTGCTTTTGGAAAATGGCATCGCATCTAAATCGATTAGAGACCCCGTTCCGCTTTACCATAAGTTTGCCACGATCATGGAAGAGTCAGGCAATACAAATGGTGGTGTCGAATTTCTCAAGAGTGCAATGTCACACCCCGCTATGTCGGCGGAACCCTCTATTTATCTCGTCTGTGCGAAGCAATTGTTCCACACCAGAAATATTGATGATGCCATTGGAGTATTGAAGCGGGGGGTGACGGTATCCAATATGGCAGACAAGGATCAGCTATATCAGATGTGCGCTGACCTTACTGCGAGGCAAGGTCGTTTGGATGTTGCAATTGGAATACTTGAGAGCGGAATAGCAGACAAGAGCGCACGTAACCACGCGTACCTATACCAAACTTGCGCGGAGCTTCTGGAAAAAGCAGGCAGACTTGATGATGCTATCGAAATGCTAAAGAAGGGCATCAGCGCGCCAGCGTTAGCAAATAAAGTGGTGCTGTTTCAAGCTTGCGCAAAGCTGATGAAGAAAGCGGATCGAACTTCAGAAGGGATTGAATTGATCGAAAAGGCAATTCATATGCCAGGCATGACAGGCCATGCAAATCTTTACCAAACCTGCGTGAAACTGATGGTGAGTGTAGGTCGTCATCAGGATGCTATTAACCTTCTTTACAAAGCAATTAACGGCCCAAGAATAGGCAACCTTGTATCGCTGTATCAGTTATGTGCTGACCTGATGATGAGCAAAGGACAACACAGTCAGGCTATTTCTCTCTTAAAAAAAGGTGTTGCTCTTTTCCCGAAGGATAGGAATTTGAATTCGTTTTATGAGAAAGCAACCGAACCATGTCGCTGACAGCGCTACTTCACGTCGCTTTCTCTGCGGCCTTGCCAATTCGCTGTTTGCTATTGGATGTGCGGCTGCCTAATAAACATCCTAGGTATATGACGTGACAGCCTCTAACGGGTCGGGGCCCAACCAGGAAGCAGACGTTCGGTATGACGGACTGGCATCCGACCGATCAGGAGCTGTGAGCGGACACACTTGCCTGGCTGCGCCGAAGTCTGCTTCGGCCGATTTGCACGCTTTGGCCCGAGGGCAGGTTTCTGAGTCGAGCCGCTGTCCAAATGACCGGTCTGTCAAATAGCTGAAAGTCGGCTCCTGGCCGATCTCAGCCATCCACCGCCCGTTACTCGACTACCGCTTCATCCCTTCCACATCCGCCTATCCATCCGCGAGCATCCCTGCCCGGTCACAAAAAAGGGAACCGAAGCCCCTGTTTTTGTCCCGCATGTTCGCCTGAATCAGGCTGCAGTCTGATTCCTGCGTTGCACCGCAATCCCCACCAGGCCCAATCCAGCCAGCATCATGCCGTAGGTTTCGGGCTCGGGAACGGGCAGCAGCGACGGGTCGGTCAGCGTGACGCCGGTCAGCGCAAAGTCGACGAAGAGCG
>Ga0066256_1001019_pt2 | contig 28075 bp, 26 predicted proteins | sample ThiBio_1000_biof_FD_87107 | JGI IMG/M metagenome (GOLD analysis project Ga0066256, IMG submission 87107) | Wastewater bioreactor microbial communities from Cape Town, South Africa - Thiocy_expt_1000_biof (version 2) | ecosystem: Engineered > Bioreactor > Thiocyanate-remediating >... | reverse complement strand
CAGGTGCGGGGGGCAGAAACGGCGGGACCGGTTCTGGCGGGTGCGGGGGGGGGGGGAAGGTCGGGGGCGGGTGGGACAAAAGGTATGCCATTTTGGATTGAAGGCGGGGGGGGGTGCGGCTTAAATCCGTTTGCAGCGCGGGCGGGACGGTGGGGAGGGGGGGTCCCCGCGTCTTGGAGGGGGCCCATCTTGTCGGCCGGGGACCCCCGCCCGGGGCCCCGCCGGAACAAGCGGTCCGCCCCGGCAGAGTCATCGACGCTGCAGGCGCCGCCCGCCCGCAAGGCAAACGACCGGCCAACGATGCGAACCATTGCCGGGATGATGGGGCTGAACGTCACGAGCATCTCGCGCGCGCTCAACAATGCGCCCGAGCTGAATGCCGAGACCCGCGAGCGCGTCCAGAAGATCGCGGCGGAGATCGGCTACGTTCCCGATCGCACGGCGCTCCGCCTCAAGACCGGCCGCACTCACGTCGTCAGCCTCATCCTCGATCCGCACGACGAAATTCTCGGCTTCGGCCAGTCCATGGTGTCGGGGCTCACCGCTGCCTTGCGCGGCACGGCCTACCACCTCGTCATCACCCCCAACTACCGCAACGTCGACCCTATCGAGCCGATCCGCTATATCCTGCGCAACCGCGCCGCTGACGGTGTCATCTTCTCGCGCACCGAGCCTGACGATGCGCGGGTGAAGCTGCTCGCCGAAAGCGATTTTCCGTTCGTGAGCCACGGTCGGACGGAGCTGCTGACACCGCATGCCTTCGTCGACTACGACAATTTCACGTTCGCCCGCCACGCCGTGCGGCGGCTGGTGGCCAAGGGCCGCCGCCGCCTTGCCATCATCCTCCCCGAGCCCCGTTTCACCTTCGGCAACCATCTGCGCGAAGGCTTCCTTTCGGCCATCGCCGAGGCCGGTGTCGCCCACGAGATCGCCCCCGGCGTCACCCTCGATAGCGAGGCCGAGGAAATCCGCCAGGCCACCCTGGCACGCCAGGGCGAGCCCGAGCCGCCCGATGGCTATGTCTGCCCCGGCGATGCCGCGTCGCTGGCCGTCATCGCCGGCGTATGGGACGCCGGCCGGGCGATCGGCCGCGATGTCGATATCGTCGCCAAGCAGACATCGAGCATCTTCAGCCAGGTGCGGCCGCGGGTCGATGCCATCTACGAGGATACCGCGCTGGCCGGCCGGCAGATGGGCGAGCTTCTGCTCCGCCGCATTCGCGGCGAACCGGCCGCCGACCTCCAGATCCTTCACCGGCCCGAGCCGGGCTTCTAGCAGCCGTTTGCGGAGGCGTTCGGCGGGCCTACCCTTCGATGGCTTCCCGCAACTCCTCGAGTTCCAGCCAGCTGGTCTCGGCCGCTTCCACCGCTGCCTGCGCCGCTTCCAGCTTTCGGCTGGTCTCGGCGAACCTGCCGGGGTCCCTTGCGTAAAGGCCAGGATCGGCCAGAGCCTGGTTCAGCGCCGCGATCTCGCTTTCGAGTCGCGCGATTTCCTTGGGCAGTGTTTCGAGCGCGTGCTTCTGCTTGAACGACAGCTTCTGCTTGGGGGCCGGTGCGGCTGCGCCCGCCACCGCTGCCGGCTTCTGCGCCCGTTCTTTCGCGGCCACTTTGGGTGCCCGCACGCCGTGGCCACGCTGCGCCACCATGTCGGAATAGCCGCCGGCATACTCGTTCCAGTGCCCCTCGCCCTCGGACACGATCACGCTGGTCGCCACCCGGTCGAGAAAATCGCGATCATGGCTGACGACGATCACCGTGCCCGGATACTCCCCGATCATTTCCTGCAGCAGGTCGAGCGTTTCGAGGTCGAGGTCGTTGGTCGGTTCGTCCAGCACCAACAGGTTGGAGGGCAGGGCCAGCGCACGCGCCAGCGCCAGCCGGCCCCGCTCGCCGCCGGACAGTTCGCCGGCCGGGGTGCGGCGCTGTCCGGGGGTGAGCAGTGAACCTTTGATGTCCCCCACGCCGGGCTGGGGGTGCCGTTGGGAGGCGGGTGTGTCGCTCCCCCCGCCGGTAAGCCCCTCGCGCGGTGCCGGTTGAGGCAAAACCCGCGCCCGCCGCTGGTCCAGCGTTGCGAGTTCGAGGTTCGATCCCAGCTTCACCTGGCCGCTGTCCGGCTCAAGCTCGCCGGTCAGCATGCGCAGCAGCGTCGTCTTGCCTGCGCCGTTGGCGCCGATGATACCGATCCGGTCACCGCGGATCACGCGCGTGGTGAAGTCGCCGACGATCGGCCGTTCGCCGAAGCGCTTCGAAATCTCCCGGGCTTCGATCACCAGCTTGCCGGAGGTCTCTGCCTCGGCCACCGAGATGCTGACATTGCCGACCGCCCGCTTCAGGTCGCGTCGCTCCTGGCGGAGGTTGTGGAGGCCATCGAGCCGGCGCACGTTGCGCTTGCGACGGGCGCTCACCCCATAGGTCAGCCAGTGCTCCTCGCGCACGATCTTGCGGTCGAGCTTGTGCGCGGCGAGTTCTTCCTCTTCGAGCACGGTGTCGCGCCATTCCTCGAAAGCGCCAAAGCCCCGGTCGAGTCGACGCGTCACGCCACGATCCAGCCACACCGTGGCCTGCGTCAGATCGGCGAGGAAACGCCGGTCGTGGCTGACGATCACCAGCGCCGAACGCAGCGACTTGAGTTCGACTTCGAGCCACTCGATCGCCGGCAGGTCGAGATGGTTGGTAGGCTCGTCCAGCAACAGGATATCGGGTTCGGGAGCCAGGACCCGCGCCAGCGCTGCTCTCCGCGCCTCCCCGCCTGAGAGGCGCGAAGGCTCCTCGTTGCCCGTCAGCCCGAGCGAATTGATGAGATAGGTGGCACGATAGGGATCGTCACCGGCCTGCAGCCCCTCCTCGACATAGTCGAGCAACGTTGCGAAGCCGGACAAGTCGGGCTCCTGCTGCAGGTAACGCACCGTGACGCCCGGTTGCAGGAAGCGCACGCCGCCATCCGCCTCCACGGCTCCCGCTGCCACCTTCAGCAGTGTCGATTTGCCTGAACCGTTGCGTCCCACCAGCGCGATCTTCTCGCCGGGCAGCACCGACATCGCCGCGCCGTCGAGCAGCAGCGTCGAACCAAGCGTCAGCCGGATTTCCTGAAGCGCGAGGATGGGCGCTGCGGCCATGGGGGCACCGAGTTGTGTGAGGCGAGCGCGATAGACCATAGCCGCCCGAGGAGATCAACCGGCACCGGCATTCGCGCCGCTCACAGGCCTGTTCGGCGCGCCCCGCCTGGGCTAGGGTCTGCGCCCCTCGGACCGGCAGCAGATGACCCAGACAGAAGCGACCATCGTGACCTATATCGGCGAACTCAGCGGCGGCGCGACGCCCGTCGCTGCCGATACCCCCATCATGGAAACCGGCCTGCTCGATTCCATGGGGCTGGTGCGCCTGATCCAGTTCGTGGCCGAGCGCTTCGGCGTCAGCATCCCCGACGAGGACGTGACGCCCGAGCTCTTCGCCTCGCCCGGACACCTCGCAGCCTATGTGGACAGGCATCGCCGCTAGAGCGCTGGTGAACCCGTGCCAAACGCGCCTGTCACGGCCGGTTCAATGGCGGGGTGACAGGACTGCGGAGGTGACCTGACCCTGCGGATTTGGGTCACCGGCTCCGGGACCGCCAGACTCCTGGAGCCGGCGGTGTCGTGGTGCGGGCCGGACTGCCCCGCCGAATGTCCGGTTCCATCGCGACGCCGCGCCGCTGGCGACGATCAGTTGACAGCGGCAGCAGCCGGATCGAGTTCCTCGAGCGACAGCCCCAGCCGTTCACGCAGCGACACGCGCTTCTCGACCAGATCGGCGATAGTGTAGCTCTCGAGCACGGCAAAGAAGGCGCCGAGCGCCTCGCGCAGGGCGGCGTTCAGGTCGCAGGCATCCACCAGTGGGCACGACACGTCGCCGCCCTCGAAGCACTCCGCCATGGCGAAATTCTCTTCGGTCAGCTTGATGGTGTCGAGGAGCGTGATTTCGTCGGCCGGCCGGCCCAGCCGGATACCGCCGTGGCGGCCGCGGACGGTCTCGATCAGGCCCGCTTCCACCAGGGGCTTGATCAGCTTGAACAGGAACAACTCGGACATGCCGTGCGCCTTGGCGATGTCGGCGACCCGGCTCAGGGAGGGGTTGTTGACCGCGCAGTACATGAGAGTGCGCACCGCATAGGACGATTGCCGCGTGAGCTTCATTCCGGTCTCCGAAACCCAATGTTTGCAGGCCCATCCGGCCGATTTTATCGGCCTCGTGAGTCGCTCTACCTTATAACGTTTCTAAACTGTGTCAACAAAAGCTGATGAGTTACATCAGGATTGTTGGCCGCCCGTGTGGCTCGGCCGCGGCCTTCCCGTGGGGCGGGCCGCGGCGCGCAGTCTGGGGCCGGCTCAGCGCTTGGGGCGTGGATAGCCGTCGTGGAAGGCCAGGTCCGCCGGGCTCATACGATCGTACACCGACCAGTTCTGGTGCCAGTAGGGATAGATCAGCGTAGGCTGGCTCACTTCGTTGAGCCGCTTGATCTGGTGCTCGCTCAGCCTGAGGTCTGCGGCCGCGAGGTTGTCGCGGAACTGCGCCTCGGTGCGCCCCCCGATGATCACCGAGGTGACGCCGGGCCGCTGCAGCAGCCAGGCGAGCGCCACCTGCGCCCCGGACACGCCGTGTTCCTCGGCGACCGACACCACAACGTCGACGATGTCGTAGAGCTTCTCCCAGTCGTAAACTGGCGGCTCGGCGTGGCCACCCGAGTGCCGCGCCCCGTCCGGCGCCGTCACGCCGCGCCGGAATTTGCCGCTCAGCAGGCCCCGGGCGATGGGCGACCAGACGGGGATGCCGACCCCCTGGTCCAGCCCCGCCGGCACCAGTTCGTACTCGGCTTCGCGCGAATGCAGCGTATAGTGGATCTGCTGGCTGACGAGGGGCTGCAGGTTCCGCCGGTCTGCCACCGCCAGTGCTTTCATCAGGTGCCAGCCTGAATAGTTCGAGCAGCCGATGTAGCGCACCTTGCCCTGTTTGATCAGCGTATCGAGCGCCTCCATCGTCTCTTCCAGCGGGGTCGAGCCGTCCCACTGGTGTACCTGATAGAGGTCGATGACATCGGTCTTCAGGCGCTTCAGGCTCTCTTCGCACTGCTGGATGATGTGCCAGCGGCTGAGTCCCTGCTCGTTGGGGCCGTCGCCCATCTTGAAGCGGACCTTGGTGGCGATCATCGCCTTCTTCCAGCGTGCCGCGTCCATCGCCCCGCCGATGATCTCCTCCGAGACGCCACGCGTGTAGATGTTGGCGGTGTCGATGAAATTGACCCCGGCGTCGAGGCACATGTCGATCTGCCGCTGCGCATTCTTGAGATCGGTATTGCCGATCTTGGCGCTGCCGCCGAAGGTCATGGTCCCCATGGTGATCGTCGAGACCTTCAGGCCCGAGCGACCCAGCAGCCGATATTCCATGACGCTTCCTCCCTGCGCGAAAGGCAGACCTTATCGCCCGCCGCCGATGGTGGGAAGGCGGCCGCCGCGCGGCGGCAGGAGGCTGCCTACACAGCCACCGAATGGCGAGGACCGGGGGCGCCGAGATAGCTGTCGAACTTCGATGCAATCACCCGCGCGAATACCCGTCCCGTATCGGTGAGCTGCAGGCCCTCGCCATCGGCGATGACGAGGCCATCCTCGTCGCTCTGCGCGATCCGCTGCGCGGTATCGCGGATCGGTTCGCCCTCGTCGCCGAAGCGCGCCTTGAGATCGGCGTAGCGCAGCCGGAACGAGCACATCAGCGACTCGATGGCATAGCCGCGCGCCCGGTCGGCCGCGGACAGTTCAAAGCCGCGGCTCGTCGCCAGCCTTCCCTCGCGCACGGCTGCTTCGTAGCGATGCGTCGGTACGTCGTTCTGCACATAGCCCTGCGGCAGGCGGCCGATCGCCGAGGCACCGAAGCCGAGCAGCGCCTCCGCTCCGTCGGTGGTGTAGCCCTGGAAGTTGCGGTGCACCTGGCCGCTTGCGGCGGCCCGCGCCAGGCTGTCCTCCGGCAGCGCGAAGTGATCGATGCCGATGCGCAGGTAGCCACTGTCGAGCAGCACCTGCTCGGCCATGCGTGCCTGCCGGTAACGCGCCATGGCGTCGGGCAGCTGGTCGGTCGGCAGCAGTGTCTGGTGCTTCTTCATCCACGGCACATGCGCATAGCCGAACAGCGCGATCCGGCTGGGCCGGAACTGCAAAACCTGCTCCAGCGTGCGGCGCACCGAGGCTTCCGTCTGCAGCGGCAGCCCATAGAGCAGGTCGACATTGATCCGCTCGATGCCGCGCTGGCGCAGGCTGTCGATGGTGTCTGCCGTCTGTTCGAAACTCTGCAGCCGGTTGATCGCCTGCTGCACATCGGCATCGAAATCCTGGATGCCTAGGCTGGCGCGATTGACGCCGATGGCGGCCAGCGCCGCCGCCTTCTCGGCCGTCATGTCGTTGGGGTCGATCTCAACCGCGATCTCGGCATCGGGAATGAAGCTGAAGGCCGTGTGCAGCAGCACGCCCAGCGCCGCGATCTCGTCCGGTTCGAGCATCGTCGGCGAGCCGCCGCCCAGATGCACCGCCGACACCTTTCGCGCCGGCGTCAGGTCCGCCACGGTTTCGATCTCGCGATGCAGCGCCTTCAGGTAGCGCGCCACCGGCGCGTGGCGCAGCGTCTGTCGCGTATGGCAGGCGCAGAACCAGCACAGCCGGTCGCAGAACGGGATGTGCAGGTAGAGCGACAGCAGCGTGTCCGGCGCGAGGGCGCCGAGCCAGGTCCGGTACGTCTGTGCCGTCACGCCGTCGTGGAAATGCGGCGCCGTGGGATAGCTCGTATAGCGCGGCACCGGCTGCGACAGGCGGGGAACGAGGTCGGCGATCATCGAAGCCCTCGGGCGTTACGGCGGGAGCTCCCCCGCATCTGCGCCTGCTGTGCAGGAACGGCGCCGCCACTGCCTTGATCTGCGTCAAGGCCGGCCATCGCGACCCGGCGTAGACAATCTGCCACCATGGGAGAATTGCGGCACGCCACCATCACCCAGATCGAGGCGAATCACCGTTCGCTGCTGTCGCTGTGCGACGCGCTCGAGGCGGTCGCCGACAGCCTGCCGGGCCGCGTCGATCGTTCGCTCTGCCGGCATCTCGCGCAATCGCTGACCATGGTGCTGCAGCGCGCCCAGCAGGTCGAGGAGCGACTGGCCTTCCCACTGCTCGAAACCTGGAAAAGCGGCGGTGTCGCGCTGGCTGATGCTCTTGCGCGCCTGCGCCAGGAGCATCAGACGGATCAATCCTATGCCGCCGATATCGAGGAAGTGCTGCGTGCCTACGGCGATGGCTGGCCGGTGCTCAGTGCCGATGCGGTCGGCTTCATGCTGCGCGGCTTCTTCGAAGCCCTCCGCCGCCACATCGCCTTCGAGCAGCAGCTGCTCATCCCTCTCCTCAGCCTTCGCCTCGGTGGCTGAGGAATCTCCATGGCCGGGCCGCGTCCGTGCGGGTGGTCAGCAGACGATGACCTTTGGTCCGCGGAGGGTGCTCAGGCAGCTTGTGGGCAGGGTGTTGGTGATCAGGATATCGACTGCGTCGAGATGCGTGACCACGTGTGGCGCCTTGCGGCCGAACTTCTCGTCATGCGCCACGAGGACTACCTTGCGCGCCTGCGTCAGCACCTCGCGCACCAGCTCCACTTCGAGCGGGTCGAACTCCAGCACGGCGCCGTCGTCGTCGATGGCGCTGGCTCCGATCACTGCAATGTCGAACTTGAAGCGGCGCCGGCTTTCCCCGCTCGTCGTCAGCACAGATGAATCCTTGTTCCGCACATAGCCGCCATAGACGTAGACGGTGGCATCGGTCTTCAGCGCGCAGGTATGGGCGACGGTGAGGTTGGGCGTCGCGATCAGGATGCCGGGATGCCGCTCCAGCACCTCGTGCAGGGAGTCGAACGTCGTGCCGAGACCCACGAAGATCGTCGCGTCTGGCGTCAGGAACTCCTCGAGTGCCTGCACCAGCCGTCGCTTCACTCCGCTCAGCGTGCCATGCCGCTCGTCATGGCCGTGCCGCGCGACACCCGGCGCGGCAAAGGCGGCGCCAAATCCCTTCTGCAGCAGCCCCTGTTCCTGCAGCGCCCGAAGGTCGCGGCGGATGGTCTGGTGAGTGACGTCGAACTGCGCGGCGAGGTTCGCTACCGATACCGCACCCTGCGCCTGCACCGCTTCGAGGATCTGCGCCTGCCGCCCGGTGGCGCGCGGCGCAGCGGCGCCCCGGCGGCTGCCCGAGGCGAAGCGGGCCTGGCCGCTCATTTCAGCCGCACGCCCCCATAGGTCCGGTCATCGGTCAGCTGTGTCGCGGTCGTGCCCTTGGTGCTGATGTAGCGCTCGATCTTGTGCGGATCGCTCGCTTCGACTTCGCGGAAGGACGTTTCCCACATCTCGATTCCAAAGCCCCGTCCCGGTTCAAAATATCCATCCGAAAAGAGCTCCAGCGTGTCAACGTCGGCCGCGGCATAGCTGCGCGCCTCGACATAGCGCGACGGGACGGCAAAGCCGTCGAGTCCGCCATATCCCAACGCCTTGCCGACGACGTTCTGATAGTCGCCCTGGCCGCGCTCGATGCCGTGGTGGATGAGGTGGACGAGCTCCTCTTCCGGGATTGCCGGCAGGCGCTCGCGACAGGCTGCCAGCGCTCGCGCTTCGATCTCGCCGATAATCGCAGGGTCGGCGGTTTCGAGCCCCGCCGGCTGGTGCCGGGTGCCGCGCCAGGTGGTCGCCGCCGCCAGCCGGTCGCAATCGGCGATGGCGAGACCCTTGGCGGCGAAGTAGCGCCAGGTCTCGCGCCGCAGGAGGCTGGTCACGTCGTCGAGCGGCTTCAGCACCTGCAGCATGTCGCTGCCGTTGATGCGGATGCCGCTGTCGCCCAGCGCCACGATCTCGATGCGCTCTCCCACATGGATGGCGGCCACCACCGTGCAGCTGGCGCGAATCTTCCAGTCGGCCGCCACCGCGTCCAGCACCCCCTCGCGCACATAGGCCCGCCGCAGTTCTTCGGTCAGGTAGGCGATGAAGGCTTCGGCACCGCGGAAGGCGAGTTCGCCTGCGCCGTCGGCATCGGTCTGAGCGATGAGGAAGCGCTCGGTGGCGCGCTTGATGGTACGCGAGGCGAACTGGCCCGACAGCATCCCCGCGTAGCGCGTGCCATTGCGGTCGGTGACCCCGTCGATGACGGCATATCCCGCCCCGGGGATCGCCACGAAACTGTCTTCGTTGGCCTCTGGATGGTCGAATTTCTTCCCCAGTGAGAACGCTTCGAGGAGCATATCCGCCATCCGATCGAAAGTGGCGGGCCGCCTTGGGCGTCCCGCAGGAGTGTCAGTGCCTGGCGTCAGGCGGGCCTATTCGCCGATGGCCTCGCGCCACTTGGCGAGCACGGCATCGGCACCGCCGAAATCGCTCAGCGGCTTGACGTCGATCAGCGGCATGTCGGCGAGGGCAGGCGTGCCTGCCGGGCCGGGCACGTCGGTGCGCACCGAGCGGCGGCCGATATCAAGCGCCAGCTTTTCCTGCGTTGATTTCGACATCGCCCAGTCGATGAACCTCTTGCCGCCGTCGGGGTTCGGGCCACCCTTCACCAGCGCCACGCCATCCGGCGTCGCCGCCGTTCCGTCCGCGAGGTGGACGATCGAGATCGGCGCGCCGCCCTGCACGTACTCGAGCGCATTGTCCTCGAGGGTGAGGCCCATCGGTGTTTCGCCGTCAGCCACGAAGCGCGGCACCGCGCCCGAGGAATCGGTGAACACGAAGTTCGCGGCGATCTTCTTGTATTCGTCCCAGCCGGTGTCGCCGAACACGGTCAGCACCGTCGTCAGCTGCTGCATGGCCGAGCCGGAGCCATCGGCGCGGGCCGATGCGATCTGTCCCTTCCACTTGGGGTCGGCGAGTTCGGCCCAGGTCTTGGGCGCGCCATCGAGCGGCTGCAGGTCGGTATTCACCGCCAGCACGTAGACGACGGCCGTGTACGGGGTCCAGGCCCCGTCCTTCACGAACTGCGGGTCGATCTTGTCGAATTCGGGCGGCGAATAGGGCTCGAGCAGGCTCGCCAGTTCGGTGAGCGAGCTGCCCGAGATCGACCAGATCACGTCAGCCGCCGGGGCGCCGGCTTCGGCCTGCACGCGCTTCATGATGTCGCCCGAACCGAGCTTCACCACTTCTGCCTTGAGGCCGGTTTCCTGCTCGAAGATCGGCAGCAGCGTGTCGACGATGGACGATTTGTGCGCCGTGTAAATGGTGACCGGCTTGTCCTGCGCGAGGACAGGCGTCAGGGCCGTGGCGGCGACGAGGCCGGCCGCAAGGCCCAGAAATGTCCGTTTGCGAATGTTCATATGGCGTCCTCCCGCTCGTTTTCGATCATTCGTGATCGCTTTGAGTGTCGCGCGGCCAATTCGATGTTGCAATACGAAAATTTGGCTGCTCATCTAGACGCTGGTTTATGGGGAGGACAGGCTGGCGCGATGAGCTATCTGGAGGTTCGCAACGCCATCAAGAAATTCGGCCCGAACTTCACGGCGCTCGACGGCGTATCCGTCGCCGTGGAACGGGGCGAATTCTTCACCCTGCTCGGACCGTCCGGCTGTGGCAAGACCACGCTGCTGCGGGCCATTGCCGGCTTCAACGACCTGACGTCAGGAGAGATCTCCCTCGACGGGGCCGATCTGCGCGCCGTGCCGCCGCATCGGCGCGACATTGGCATGGTGTTTCAGGACTACGCGATCTTCCCGCACCTGACCGTGTTCGACAACGTCGCCTTCGGCCTCAAGCCCCGCAAGGTACCGGCAGCCGAGGTGAAGACCCGCGTCACCCAGGCGCTTGCCGCCGTCCGCCTGGAGGCGATGGTGGATCGCCTGCCGGCCGCCATGTCGGGTGGCCAGCAGCAGCGCATCGGTCTTGCCCGGGCCATGGTCATCAACCCGCGCCTGCTGCTGATGGATGAGCCGCTGTCCAACCTCGATGCCAAGCTGCGTGTCGAACTGCGCGAGGAAATCCGCGATATCCAGAAGCAGGTCGATATCGCGACGATCTACGTCACGCACGATCAGGAGGAGGCGCTCGCCATCTCCGATCGCATCTGTGTGATGAGTGCCGGCCATATCGAGCAGATCGGCACGCCGCAGGAGATCTATGGCGATCCGCAGACCCGCTTCGTCGCCGGCTTCGTCGGCACCCTCAATACGCTGGCGCCCGGCGCCGCCACCGACCTGCTGGTCAAGGCTCTCGGCCTGACGCCGTCGGCGACAACCGGCTGGGCCGTGCGCCCGGAAAACCTGGGCCTCGCCGGTGGCGCCATCAGCGGCGAGCAGCTTCCGGGAACCGTCAAGAAATACACCTATCTCGGCCGCGAGGCCCACCTGCAGGTGACGACGGCGGTCGGCGACCTCGTCATCCATGTGTCCAATCCGTCGCGCACCGAAATCCTTGCCGCCGGCGCCGCCACCACGGTCGTCATCCCGCGCGATGGCCTGATGGCCTTCGGTGCAGACGGCAAGCGGATCGCCGGTCGATGAACGCGCTGCTCCGCCCCAACTTCTGGACGCTCGTCGCCATCTTTACTTGGGCGCTGCTGATCCTGCTGCTGTTCCTGCCGGTTGGCTCGGTGCTGACGTCGAGCTTCTATGATCGCTCCGGCCAGTTCAGCCTCGCCAACTACGCGGCCTTCTTCTCCGAGCGGCGCTTCTTCACGGCCTTCGTCAATACCCTGGTGGTAGGCTTCGGCGGCCTCGTCGGTGCGTTGGTGCTCGGCTCCATCATGGGCTTCTGCATCTCGCGCTTCCAGATCGCGGGCAGCCGCTTCGTTTCGCTCCTCGCCATCCTGGCGCTGGTCTCGCCGCCGTTCATCGGCGCCTATTCGTGGATCGTGCTGTTTGGCGCGGGCGGGCTGGTGCGCGGCATGCTGCGCGACATGGGCATCACCATGCCGCCGATCTACGGGCTCGCCGGCATCCTCGTCGTCTTCTCGCTGAAGTTCTATCCCTACGTGTACCTCCTCGTCCTCGGCGCGCTTTCCAACGTCAACCGTTCGTTGGAAGAGGCGGCCGAAGGCCTCGGACTGACGCCCTGGCAGCGCACGCTGAAGATTTCGTTCCCGCTGATCCTGCCTGCCCTGTCGGCCGGTGGTCTCTTGGCGCTGATCCACGCCATCGCCGATTTCGGCACCCCGCGCCTGCTCGGCCGCGGCTATTCCACGCTCGCGACCGAAGCCTATGCGGCCTACTCGGCCGAAGTGGGCTCCAACATGTCGATGGGCACCACCATCAGCGTCATCCTCATCGCCGTTTCGATGATCTTCGTCCTGCTGCAGCGCTATATGTCGCGCCGCAACGTCTACCACGGCAACATGATCAACAAGCCGATCAAGATCCGACTGCGCGGCTGGAAGAACGTCCTCGCCCATGTCGCGGTCTATGGCATCGGGCTTTGCGGTGCGCTCCCCGTCATCATCTCCGTCATCTACTCGTTCCGCCGTACCAGCGGCCCGGTGTTCCAGGATGGTTTCGCGTTCCAGAGCTACGAGCGCATCATCTTCAACCTGGGCGATGTGGTGCGCAATTCGCTGACCTTCTCCGGCGCCTCGGTGCTGCTGATCGTCGTCATCGGCACCCTTATCGGCTGTCTCGTCGCGCGCCGCACGACGCTGTCGACGTCGCTGCTCGATGGCGCCTTCATGATCCCCTATGTGATGCCGGGAATCGTCATCGGCATCGCCTATATCGCTGCCTTCAACACCGGCCCGGTCGTCCTCACAGGCACCGCCACGATCATCGTGCTGTCCATCTTCATCCGCCGGCTGCCCTATACCGTGCGCACCACGGCCTCGGCACTTCGCCAGATTTCGCCGTCGATGGAGGAGGCGGCTGTGTCGCTCGGCTATTCGCCGTTCCGCGCCTTCATGCGGGTCACCGTGCCGTTGATCGTGCCGGGCATCATCGCTGGCGGTATGCTGAGTTTCGTGACCGCCATCAACGAGCTCTCCTCCTCGCTGGTCCTCTATGTCGGCAGCACCATGACCATGCCGGTGCGGATCTACCTGTTGATCCTCGATGGCGATTTCGGCGTGGCGGCGGCGCTGGCAACCATCCTGCTCGCCATCAGCGGCGTGGCCGTCTACATCGCCTTCCGCTTCCTCGGTCGCAACGAGCAGGCGCTGCTCTAAAGGCTCGCGGCCTCGACCTCGAGTGCGTCCGACCAGCGGACGCACCCCGGCGCCAGCACGATCCCGTGCGCTGCCGCCGCTTCGGCGATCGCGGCGCGCGCATTTGTCGAGGCCATGCGCAGCGTCTCGCCGGCGGTCGCATGACCCCACGCCACGACATTGCGCACCGCCGCATCGAGGGTCAGCGCGGAGCCCGCGAGGGTGCTCGCTCCCGGCACCCGCACCACGCCATCGGCGCTGCGCTCCACGTCCATGCCGGCAAACCGGTAGCGGCCAGGCGGCGCCGCTGCGGCCAGCACGGCATCGGTCACCAGCACGGAGCGCTCGACGCCCTTGATCCGCAGCAGGGCCCCGAAGGCCTCTGGCGACAGGTGGTGCCCGTCGGCGATGAGGCAGGCGACGACCTCAGGTTCGGCCAGCTGCGCCAGCAGCGGGTTCTGTGTCTTGTGCAGGCTCATCGGCAGGCTGTTGCCGAGATGGGTGGACAGCGTGAGGCCGCTCTCTACGGCCGCCCGCACGTCGGCGAAGCCTGCGTTGCTATGCGCCATGGCCACCATGCGGCCGGCGGCCCGCAGCTGGCGGATGGCCGCGGGCGCTCCCGCCCGTTCCGGCGCCAGCGTCACCAGCAGGATCGGGCGGCTGAGGCCCGCCTCGAGTGCGTCGTAGAGCGCCGCATCAGGATCGCTCATCGCCTCGGCTGGGTGGCAGCCGGCAAACCCCTCGGCAGGGTTCAGGAACGGGCCTTCGATATGGTAGCCCGGCACCATGGCCGGTCCCAGCCGGCTCCCGGCGATGGCCGCATCGAGGCGCCGGAGTCGCTCGCCGAGCACGTCGCGTGGAGCGGTGATCAGCGTCGGCAGGCACCCGGTCACTCCCGTCGCCAGCATGGCCTTGAGGGCGTCGTCCATCGCCGATGCGTTGATGGACGTGTCGTTGAAGTCGATGCCGGCAAAGCCGTTGACCTGCAGGTCGAACAGCCCCTCGCTCTCCATCAGCGCGTCAGCCCCGCCGCCGACGCCCGGTCCAGATGGAGGCTCGCATCGGCATGCTGCTGCACGATGCTGGCGGGGCAGAGCGGCGTGACCGGCCCTTCGACTGTCCCCCGCACCGCTTTCGCCTTGCGCGCGTCCGGCACAGAAAGCACCAGCTTTCTCGCTGCCATGATCTGCCGGATGCCCATCGAGATGGCCCGCGCTGGCACCGCATCGAGGTTGGGGAACCAGCCTTCGCCGAGCTGCTGGCGGCGGCAGGCCTCGTCGAGTTCGACGACGAGATAGGGGACGTCGGTCTCGAAGTTCGCCGGCGGGTCGTTGAAGGCGAGGTGGCCGTTCTCGCCGATGCCCGCAAAGCAAACGTCCACCGGATGCTGGCGGATCAGGTTGCCCAGCTGCGCCAGCTCGGCGTCGAGATCGGTCGCCTCGCCATCCACCGGTACGAAGCGTGGGCGCGTGGGCAGCCGCGACAGGAATCGGTCTTCGAGGTAGTGCCGAAAGCTCGCTGGATGCGCGAGCGGCAGCCCGATGTACTCATCGAGGTGGAACACCGTCACGCGGGACCAGTCGATCGGCGCCTGCACCAACTGCTCCAGCATTTCGAACTGGCTGGCTCCGGTCGCCACGATGACGCTCGCGGCTCCGCGCGCCGTCAGCGCCGCGGCAATCGCCTTGGCCCCTTCGGACGCTGCCGCAGCGCCCAGCGCCGCCTTGCTCCCATGCACATGTATCCGCATGCCCCGAAGCATGAAGCGGGGCGCGCCGGGGTGCAAGCCGTGCAACTTAGCAATTGACTGACGGTGGATTTTGACCAAACGATCAAATATCGGAGTTGGGGAGTTCCATATGCGCTTGGGCTACAAGGCATCGGCCGAGCAGTTTGCTCCGGGCAAACTCATGGATTTCGCCATCGAAGCGGAAGCGGCCGGGTTCGATTCCGTCTTCGTCAGCGACCATTTCCAGCCCTGGAAGCACACCGATGGCCATGCGCCCTTCGCGCCGGCCTGGATGGCGGCGGTGCTGGCGCGGACCAGTCGCATCGTCCTCGGCACCTCGGTGCTGACGCCGACCTTCCGGCTGCATCCTTCTGTCGTTGCCCATGCCTTCGGCACGCTGGGCGCCATGTTCCCCGGCCGCGTCATCCTCGGCGTCGGCACCGGCGAGTCGCTCAACGAGGTGCCGCCCACCGGCATGGAATGGCCCGAGCTCAAGGAGCGTTCGGCCCGCCTGCGCGAGGCCATCCGGCTGATCCGCCAGCTGTGGAGCGAGGACCGCGTCAGCTTTTCCGGCGAGTACTACAGGACCGTCAACGCCACCATCTACGACAAGCCGGTCGAGCCGGTGCCGATCTACATCGCCGCCGGTGGTCCGCTGAACGCAAAGTATGCCGGCCGCGCCGGCGATGGCTTCATCTGCACCTCCGGCAAGGGCGCGGGTCTCTACGTCGATGAGCTGCTGCCCAATGTCGCCATCGGCCGGGCCGAGTCCGATCTGCGGGAGAAACCCTTCGAACGGATGATCGAGGTCAAGGTCTCGTTCGATACCGATCCGGCACGTGCGCTCGACGATACCCGCCACTGGGCGGCGCTGTCGCTCTCTGCCGAGGAAAAGCACTCGGTGGAGGATCCCGCCGAAATGGAGCGGCTCGCGGCCGCCTTGCCCATCGAGCGGGTCGCCAAGCGCTGGATCGTCTCCAGCGATCCCGATGAGCATGTTGCCGCCATCAGGACGTACATCGACTACGGCTTCGATCACCTGGTCTTTCACGCGCCGGGTACCGATCAGAGCCGCTTCCTGAGGCTCTATGCCGAGCAGATTCTGCCGCGCCTGCGAAAGCTCGGCGTGTCATGAGCGCCGCGGGTTTCCGCGTCTGGACTGTTCCCGGTCTGCCTGAAATTCAGGCCGGCGATGATCTGGCCGCGCTGATCCGTTCTGCCATTGCCGCTGAGGCCGCCTCACATCCTGATCGAGCGCTGGCCGAAGGCGACATCCTCGTCGTCGCCAGCAAGATCGTCGCCAAGGCCGAAGGCATGCTGGTCCCGGCGACCGATCGCGAAAAGGCCATCACCGACGACACGGTGCGCGTGGTCGCCGAGCGCGTCCATCCGGGCGGGACGACGCGCATCGTCGAGACCCGGCATGGCCTGATCATGGCCGCTGCCGGCATCGACATGTCCAACGTGCCCGATGGTTTTGCGCTGCGTCTGCCCGAGGATCCGGACAGATCGGCCCGGGAGCTCTGCGCCCGGCTGCGCGCTGCCCTTGGCATCAATGTCGCCGTCATCGTCACCGATACGCTGGGGCGTCCCTGGCGCGTCGGCCAGACCGATGTCGCCATCGGCGCCGCCGGCCTGCAGCTGACCGAGGACATGCGCGGCGGTACGGACGCCAATGGCCGTCCCCTCCATGCCACCATTGCCGTCGTCGCCGACGAAATCGCCGGTGCCGCCGATCTGGTGAAGGGCAAGGCCAGCGGCCTCCCGGTCGCGGTCGTTCGCGGTCTCGGCCGGCTGGTGCGCGGCCTCGACGCGCCGGGTGCCCGCACGCTGGTGCGGTCCCTCGAGGAAGACATGTTCCGCTTCGGCTCGGCCGAGGCCTATCGCCTCGGCTACGAGGCCGCCCGTGCCGAGCTCGAAGGTGGCGACCCCGCCCCCCACATCGCAGAACAGGAAAGCTGAACCCATGCATCCGGCCGCCCTCGCCGCCGTCGCCGTTGCGGCCCTGCTGCCGCTGCCGGCGCTCGCCCAGACTGCCTATCCCCTCACCATCGACAATTGCGGCGTCAGCATCACCATCCCCGCCGCGCCGCAGCGAGTGGTCACCATCAAGTCGACGGCGACCGAAATGCTGCTCTCGCTCGGGCTGGGCGATCGCATCGTCGGCGTGGGCTTCCAGGACGGGCCGCTGCCCGACACTCTCGCGGCCGCCGGCGCCAACCTGGCGGTCCTCGCTGATCGCATGCCCGCGCAGGAAGTGGTGCTCGGCGTGGAGCCGGATTTCATCTATGGCGGCTGGGAGAGCAATTTCTCCGGCGATGGGGTCGGCGAGCGTCCCAGCCTCGCCCGGCTCGGCGTGGCCAGCTACGTGGCGCCCGCCGCCTGCCGCTCAGTCGTGCCGCCCCGCCTGAACTTCGAGGCCGTCTTCGATGAGATCGCCGAGCTCGGCACCATCTTCGATGCGGCGCTGGCGGCCGCCGCCCTGATCGACAGCCAGCGCGCCGATCTCGCCGCGCTGGTCCCCGATACGCGGGGCCTCACCGCCGTCTGGTACTCCTCCGGCACCAGGGCACCCTATGTCGGCGCCGGCACCAACGTGCCCGCCATGATCATGGATGCCCTCGGGCTCGACAATGCTTTCGGCGATGTCGAGGACGGTTGGATATCGGCCAGCTGGGAGGCGGTGGTCGATGCCAATCCGGATGTCCTCGTGCTGGTTGACTCGACCTGGAACTCGGCCGCCCAGAAGCAGAAGCTGCTGGCCGAGAATCCGATCACCAGCAAGCTCGATGCGGTGGTCAACCAGCGCTATCTCATCATCCCGTTCCCGGCTTCGGAGGCCGGGGTCCGCAACGTCCCCGCCACCATCGATCTGGCGCGACAGCTCCAGGCCCTTTCCTTCCCCGCGCCGTGATGGCGCGGTCGTCCCGCCTCACGGCCTATCTCGCGCTCTGGGGCCTGCTGCTTGTCAGCGTCGTCGCCGCTGTCGTGTTCGGCCCCGCCGACATTGCGCCGCTCGATGCCTGGACGGCGATCTTCCATCACCTCGGGCTCGTTGCTGAAAACCCGCTGCCGCTGATGCGCGATTCCATCATCTGGGACCTGCGCCTGCCGCGCGTACTGAGCGCGCTCGGCATGGGGGCGGCGCTGGCGCTGGCCGGCACCGTCATGCAGGTGATGACACGCAATCCGCTGGCAGACCCCTATCTGCTCGGCCTTTCCTCCGGCGCTGCCCTCGGCGCGGTGCTGTTCCTGCTTGCCGGCGCCGCCCTGCTGATGCCCATCGGCGCCTTTCTCGGCAGTCTCGGCGCGCTGGCGCTGGCACTGTCGGTCGCGCACCTCCTCGGCGGGGCAACGCCCTCGCGCGCCATCCTCGCCGGTATCTGCATTGCCGCGCTCGCCTCGGCGGCGACCTCGCTGCTGATCTTCTGGTCGGCCACCGGCGGTTCCTACCGCGAAATCCTGAGCTGGCTGATGGGCTCGCTCGGCGGCGCCGGCTGGGCCGATACCGGGATGGTCGCGCTCGGCCTGCTGCTCTGCGCGCCGGTCATCCTCGCTTCCGGCCGCGGCCTCGATGCCTTCGCCTTCGGTGACGATGCGGCGGCAAGCCTCGGCATCGATATCGTTCGCCTGCGCTGGACATTGCTGGCTGCTACCGCGCTCCTTACCGGCGTCATGGTTGCCATCGGCGGCGCCATCGGCTTTGTCGGGCTGGTCGTCCCCCATGCCGTCCGCCTCGTCGTCGGCTCGCGTCACCGCCTGCTGCTGCCCATGTCGATGCTGGTCGGCGCCATCTTCATGCTGTGGACCGATACGGCGGCCCGTACCCTGTTCGATCCGCGCGAACTGCCGGTCGGCATCGTCACGGCGCTGATCGGCGCGCCCGCCTTTCTCCTCATCCTCCTGCGCTACCGGCGGATCACATGAGCGGTCTCGTCGTCGAGGGTATCGAGGTCAGGGCAGGGGGACGCGCCCTCGTGGCGGGAGCGAGCTTTGCCGCGCCGGCCGGCGGCATGACGGCGCTGCTCGGACCCAATGGCGCCGGCAAGTCGACGCTGCTCGGCGCTGTGCTGGGCCAGCGCCGCATCGTCGCCGGCAGCGTGGCCTTCGACGGCGTCGATCTGCGCGCGCTGCGTCCGGCCGATCGCGCCCGGCTCTGCGCCTTCGTCGAACAGACCGCCGTCACGGCCGAACGTCTGACCGTGCGCGACGTCGCCATGCTGGGCCGGGTGCCGTTTCAGGGCACCTGGCAATCGGCCCCGAGCGCAACCGATGACGCGGTCGTCTCGGCCTGCCTCGATGACCTGGGGATGACGGCCTTCTCCAGCCGTCTCTACCACACGCTGTCGGGCGGCGAGCAGCAGCGCGTGCAGATGGCGCGGGCCCTGGCGCAGGAGCCAAAGCTCCTGCTGCTGGATGAGCCGACGAGCCACCTCGATATCGAGGCCCAGCTGCTGACCCTCGATCTGCTGCGCCGCCGGGCCCGGGCTGGCAGCACCGTTGTGCTCGCCCTGCACGATCTCAATCTCGCGGCGCGCTATTGCGATCGTCTCGTCGCCATGAAGTCGGGGCGCATCGTCGCCGATGGTCCGCCGGCGGCCGTCCTGACCCCCGCCTTGCTGCTCGAGGTCTATGGCGTTCACGCCACCATCCTCACGGTCCCGGGCAGCGATCTGCCGCTCGTCGTCTACGATCGCGCGGACAGCACCTTTTCGCCCACGAAATCTGGTTGACAACGGCGCCGTACCCGCCAAATTTGATCGTCTGGTCAAAATTCCGGGCGAGGGAGCGTACAGCCATGGAATTCGGAATTACCTTCAAGGGCTTCGTCGATGCCGATCGGGCCCGCTATCTGGTGCGGGCGGCCGAGGTGGCCGGCTTCAGCTATTGCTGGTTCTACGATTCCCACATCCTCTGGCGCGATTGCTACGCCGCCATTGCCATGTGCATGGAACACACCCGGACCATGCGGTTCGGCCCGCTGGTCACCAATCCGGATGTACGCGACTGGTCGGTCGCGGCCTCCATTTTCGGCTCTCTCGCCAAGCAGTCCGGCGGCCGCTTCGATCTGGCGGTGGGCCGCGGCGACAGCTCCATGCGCGTCATGGGCAAGAAGCCGGCGACGCTGGCCCGCGTGGCCGAGTTCATCGCGAAGACCAAGGCCATGGTGCGCGGCGACGAGGTGACTTACGGCGAGATTCCTGCGCCTGTGAAATTCCCCTGGGCCGTCGGCTACGACATGCCGAGCTGGATCGCGGCCTATGGCCCGCTGGCGCTCAAGACTGCTGGCGAGCACGCCGAAGGCGTCGTCCTGCAGATCGCCGATCCGGGCCTGTGCAAGTGGTTCACCGATCAATGCATCGATGCCGGCAAGGCCGCCGGCCGCGACATGTCGGGCTATCGGTCGAGGGCCGCCGCCCCCGCCTATTTCGGTGACAAGCGCCGCGCCATCGAGGCCGTCCGCTGGTTCCCGGCCATGGTTGGCAACCACGTCGCCGATATCGTCGAAAAGTATGGCGCCGATTCAGGCCAGGTGCCCAAGAGTCTCACCAGCTACATCGAACAGCGCCGCGGCTACGACTATTCCAAGCACGGCCAGGCCGATAACCCGTTCCTCGATTTCATCACCGACGATGTGGTCGAGAGTTTCTGCGTTCTGGGCGAGCCCGAGGATCACGTGCGCAAGATGCACGAGTTGAAGGCCGCGGGCGTCACCCAGTTCAACATCTATCTCGACAGCGGCGACGAAGAAGAGATCATCGCCGGCTACGGCCGGCACGTCATCCCTGCCTTCCGCTGAAGCGCTGCACTCAGGCGCGGCGCGCCGGTCCCTGCCGCCGCCAATAGGCGACGGCCAGCATGTCCTTGCGGGCCATGCCCTGCGCCTCGAGGTGCCGGCGGATGTCGCGCACGGCCGCGAACTCCGCGCCGATCCAGGCGTGGGCACGCCCCTGCCGCTGCCAGCCGAGGGCGGAGATTGCGCCCGGCAGGTCGCCCGGCGCCGATCCGCGGTGGACCCAGCGTAGTGACATCGAAGGCGGCACGTGCAGCGGCAGTTCCTCCTCTGCCCCCTCCACCTCGATGACCACGTCACCCGTCGCGCTGGCCGGCAGGATTTCGAGGATACGCGCGATGGCGGGAAGGGCCGTCTCGTCGCCGGCGATCAGGTAGTGGTCGGCAGCGGCAATACCCAGCCCGCCCGGCCCGATCATTCCCACCACGTCGCCCGGCGCCGCGCGGCTGGCCCAGGCACTGCCCGGCCCGGCATCGCCGTGCAGCACGAAGTCGATGCTGACGCGGCCCTGATCGGGCGCGATCGCGCGGATCGTGTACTTGCGGTAAAGCGGCACGAAGCGGTTGGAGCGGATGACCAGCCCGGCGCGATCGATCTCCAGCCAGTCGCGGCGCGGCGCACGATCCGGCGGCAGCATCAGCCGCACATGCAGGTTGTCGTGATCGGCGAACCGCGTCAGGTCCTGCCCCTCGAATTGCACGCGTCGCATATGCGGTGTCAGCGCCAAGGTGTCCACTACGCGCAAACCCGTCGCAGCCGAGCGCTGCAGCAGCAGCCGTTCGAGCGTCTCCGAAACCCCCATTACCAGCCCGCCCTTCTCGTCGCGCGCGGGAAGGTCAATGTGCTCGGGCCGCGTCGTGGCTGGGGTGGAGGATCGGTCAGAGAAGCCATGGCCACGGCCTCCACATAATTATGATAATTTCACTCAACTATCATTCGAACAGGGATCGCGCAATCGCACGCTGCCGCTTGCGTCAGGTGGTAAGGGTGCGGTGCAATACGCCCTGCAGGTGCCGGTCGAGGGCCTCGATCGCTTCGTCCGCATCGCCGGCCTCCAGCGCGTCGATGACCGCGAGGTGCTCGCGCATCGAGGCGACGGTGTTGGCCGGGCCCACCGCGTCGAGGTTGTGCAGTCGGATCAGGTACATCTTCTCGAGCAGCCGGGCATAGGTCATTGCCACCTGCTCGTTGGCGAGCACGGTGATGAAGCTCTCGTGGAACACCGCCTCCAACGCCTTCACCGGCAGCCGGTACACCGCGATGTCGTTGCAGGCCCGCACGAAGTCGATGATCTTGAGGTGTTCGTCGCGCATCCGCTGGGTCCAGCCGGCCGGCACGTTGGCGGCGAATTTGCGCAGCCCTTCCTTTTCCAGCAGCCCGCGGAACTGGAACGTGTTCCCGACAAACTTCATGTCCGGGTAGAAGATCGTGATGCCCACCTTGCGGCGCACCTTGATCAGGCCTTCGGCCTCGAGCAGCGTCGTGGTCTCGCGCATTGGCGACAGCGACAGGCCCAGCACGACGCCCAGCTCTTCCTGCCGCAGCGTCTGCCCCAGCCGCAGGCGGCCGTCGATCAGCGCGTCGAAAAAGGCGTGGTAGCCCGCATTGTCGATTCCGCCGTTCAAGCTTCCCTCGCGTCCGATCGGGCACCACGAATTGACAACGTTGACAGACCTTCCGCGACGCCTATAGGCTCTTAATAGCCGCTATAAGATATATTTAATAGGAGGGGGCGGCAACGGCGAGCGCCGGTTGCGCTCAGGCTTGTTCAAGGCAACCAGCCCACCTGTCGAAGGCCGAAAACGGCCGGGGTGGCGCTTTTTGGGAGGATCTGATGACCGACAAGACCACATCCGGCGCGGGATGGTCGCGCCGCCGCGTGCTCACCACTGCCGCCAGCGGCGTTGCCCTCGCTGCGGCGAGCGGCTTTCCGATGCCCGCCGTCGCGCAGGCCCGCAAGCTCACCTATTGGGGCGGCCTGATCTTCTCGGAAGATGCCAATAATCTGCTGGTCGAAGCGATCAACGCCTGGGGCGCCGCCAACGGCGTTGAGACCGAGGTGGTGATGATCAACCAGAACGAGACCACCCAGAAGGTTTCGGCCGCCGTCGCCTCCAACACCATGCCTGATGCCCTCGATGTCGGGCTCGATCTCATGCTGCTGCTGGCCCGGCAGAACCAGTTCATCCTCCTCGACGACGTATACAACAAGGTCGGCGATGCGCACGGCGGCTGGTACGACGGTCCGGCCCGCGCCACCGATACGACGTCCGAGGTCGGCGGCCGCGTTGGCGTGCCCTTTGGGGTCAACGGCAACCTGCTGCTGCGTCGCCGCGATCTCCTCGAGCCGGCAGGCTTCACCGAGGCGCCCAAGACCTGGGCCGAGCTTGCCGAGCAGGCCGCCGCGGTCAATGCCCCGCCGGTCTATGGGCTCGGGCTCGCGCTGTCGAACGTGGGCGATGCCAACGTCCAGGTGAACGTGATGCAGTCCTATGGCGGCCGCATCGCTGACGACGAGGGCAAGAAGATTCTGCTCGATTCCGCCGAGACCCGCGAGTGGCTCACCTGGCTCAAGGGGGCCTGGGATAAGGGCCTGTTCCCGCCGGGCGTCACCACCTGGGACGGTGCCGGCGACAATCAGGCCTACCTGTCGGGCCAGGCTGCCTTCATCGCCAACACTGGCTCGGTCGGCATTGCCGCCCGCAACGACGATCCGGAACTCTTCGAGGGCAGTGCTTTCTCGCCGCTCCCCGCCGGCCCCAAGGGCACCATCTCGCCCATCACCCCGCAGAGCCGTGTCATCACCACGGGCAGCCAGATGCAGGACGAGGCCAAGGCGCTCGTCGAGCACCTCAGCAATCCCGAGTTCATGAACGCCTACTTCAACGTCGCGATCTATGGCCCGGTGCTCAAGAATCAGGAGCAACTGCAGGCCTTCGACGGCTCCAACTCCATCCTGGTCGGCCTCCTCGGCCTCGCCCAGAACGGTACGGCGCCCGCCTATCCCGACGTCTACAACGCCGCCTATGCTGATTTCTCGTCCAACTTCACGGTGCCCAAGCTGGCGCAGCGTGTGGTGGTCGACGGCTGGGATTTCGACCGCGCCATCGCCGAAGCGGTGGAGCAGGGCCAGGCGATCTACAACAAGTACTGAGTTCTCCCCGCCGTGGCGGGCGGCTCCCTCGCGGGTGCCGCCCGTAGCCATCCCGGAGACGATATGGCCGATCTCAACGCCCATGCCGGCGAGCGGCAGAACCGCGCCGCAGCCATGCGGCTCAACCTGTTCGCATATGCGCTCGTCATCCCCGTCACCCTGCTCATCATCGGGCTGGTCGGCTATCCGTTCTTCTTCGCCATCTGGGTGTCGTTCACCGATCAGGTGATCGGCAACGTCGGCAAGTTCATCGGTTTCACCAACTTCGCCTATCTCGCCGGCACGTCCACCTTCTGGGCCGCGATCCAGAATACCGTCGTCATCGTCGTGGTGACCGATATCCTCAAGCTCGGCATCGGGCTTGGGCTGGCCCTGCTGGTTCACCAGCACTTCCCGGCGCGCGGCATCTTCCGCTCAATCCTGCTGCTGCCCTGGGCCATGCCGGCCTTCGTCGCCTTCCTCACCTGGCGCGTCATGTACCAGCCGATCGGCGGCCGCATTAATCTCATTCTCACCCAGACGGGGCTCTACCCGCATGTCGTGGATTGGCTCGGTCAGCGCCACACCGCCATGGGCTCTGTCATCGTCGCTTCGGTCTGGCGCGGCTTCCCGTTCTGGTTCATCCCCATCCTCGTGCAGCTGTATTCGGTGCCTGAGGAGTTCTACGATGCGGCGCGCGCAGATGGCGCCAACCCATGGCAGCGCTTCCGCGGCGTCACCCTGCCAGGAATCAAGCAGGTGATCATCGTCCCGACGCTACTCAGCTCGATCTGGACCGCCAATGCCTTCGAGCATGTCTGGCTGCTCACCCAGGGGGGGCCGTCCGATGCCACCATGGTGTTCCCTGTGCTCGCCTATTTCGGCATGCAGACCCAGCGCATCGGCGAGGCGGCGGCGGTCTCGGTCTACATGCTGCCCGCGCTCGGCATTCTGGTCATCTTCGCCACCGCCCTGATGATGCGGGATGATGAGCAATGAGCACCCAGGCCCTGGGCACCGTCGAGGAGCAGGATCGCCGCTCGCAGGCCCTCGCCCGTCGCAAGCTGATCATCGGTCGCGTCCTGACCTATGCCACCCTCACCGTCGCGGTGCTGCTGGTGGCCTTCCCGATCTACTGGATGATCATCACATCGCTGAAGCTGCCGCGCGAGATCTATCGCGTGCCTTCGCTCTGGCCAAAGGTGTTCACCCTCGACAATTACGAGAAACTCCTTGCCGATGGCGGTTTCCTGCTGGCGCTACGCAACAGCTTCATCGTCGCCACCGTCGTCACCATTGTCTCGGTGGTCATCTCCTCGTTCGCAGCCTACTCGATGGTCCGCTTCCGCTATCGCTTCCGCGGGTTCATCGGACGCATCATCCTGTTCGCCTACCTGACACCGGCGTCGCTGCTCTTCATCCCGATCTCCATCGTCATGGCACAGCTCAGGCTCGGCAATTCGCTGGTCGGGCTCATCCTCGTCTACCTCACCTTCTCGCTGCCGCTCTCCACCTGGCTGCTGCAGGGTTACTTCCGCGGCATCCCGCGCGAGCTGGAAGAGCAGGGGCTGATCGATGGGCATTCCCGGCTCGGCGCGCTGGTGCGCATCGTGCTGCCGCTGTCGGCGCCGGGCCTTGCCGCCGTCGCCATCTTCACCTTCACGGGCGCCTGGAACGAGCTGTTGTTTGCGCTTGTCCTCATCACCTCGGAGAGCCAGCGCACCGCGCCGCTCGCCCTCAACTATCTCATCACCAGCGATGTGCTGCCGTGGGGCCCGCTGATGGCGGGTGCCGTGATCTCTTCGGTCCCGCTGATGATCCTCTATTTCATCGCCCAACGCTTCATGGTTGCCGGCATGACCGCCGGCTCGGTGAAGGGCTAACAGGGAACAGCATACAATGAAGATCAGAGTTGCGGTCGGTCAGTTCCACGATCTCTCCGAGGAGCGCCTGCGCTTCGCGGCGCAGATCGGCGCCAGCGGCCTGCAGATGAACAACCCGACCCTGCCCGGCGATGCGCGCTGGGAGGAGAAGGATGTCCGCGCACTGGTGGAGAAGGTCGAGGCCGCGGGCCTGAAGTTCGAGGCCATCGAGAACGTCCCCACCCACTTCTACCACAAGGCCATGATGGGCCTCGACGGCCGCGACGAGCAGATCGAGAACTATCAGCACACCATCAGGGCCGTGGCCCGCGCCGGCATTCCGGTACTCGGCTACCACTTCATGCCCAATTCCGTCTGGACTACGGATCGGTCCGGCCAGACGCGCGGCGGCGCCACTGCGCGGCGCTTCGACATGAACGTGGTCGAGGCCAATGCCGACAACCTCGATCTGCTGCGCTCCTTCATGCCCACTACGCTCGGGCGCGCTTCGTCGATGCCGTTGTTCGGCAAGGATGGTCCGGTGATCACCGAAGACCAGATGTGGTCGAACTACGAGTACTTCATCAAGGCCGTGCTGCCGGTGGCAGAAGAGGAGGGGCTGCGTCTTGCGCTTCACCCCGACGATCCGCCGGTCCCCATGCTCGGCGGCGTGGCACGCCTCTTCTACAAGCCCGACAATTTCAAGAAGGCCTATGCCCTCGCCGGATCGTCGAAGTCCTGGGCGCTCGATCTCTGTCTCGGCTGCTGTTCGGAAATGCCGGGCGGCGCCGTCAACGTGCGCGAGATGGTCGAATACTTCACCCCGCGGGGTGCCATCGCCTACATCCACTTCCGCGATGTGCAGGGCTCGGTGCCCGATTTCACCGAGTGCTTCATCGGCGATGGCAACTACGACCCGGCCGAGGGCATCGCGCTCCTCGCAAAGCACGGCTTCGATGGCTTCCTGCTCGATGACCACGTCCCGAAGATGGATGGCGACAGCGACTGGAATCATCGCGGCCGCGCCCACGCCATCGGCTACATGCAGGGCCTGATCCGCATGGCCGAATACGCCGGTCGCTGATCCCGTTCGCACCGATGGGCCGCCGACGCCGGCGGCCCATCGATGCCTTGTCGTCCGTCGTGCTGCCCGCTAGATGTCGTCGGCACCCGCCACCCTGTTTCCCAGAGACATGAACGAGATGACTGAGTCGCGCCTCCACCCGCGCCCGCGCGTCCAGCGCGCCGAATGGATCGATCTGAACGGCGCCTGGCAGTTCGCCTATGACGATGCCGACGAGGGCCTCCTTGCCCGCTGGCAGGATGATGCCGCCCGCTTCGATCGCACCATCACCGTGCCGTTCCCGCCCGAGTCCGAAATGTCCGGCATTGGCGACACCGGCTTTCATCCCGTGCTCTGGTATCGCCGCACTTTCAGCGCCCCCGCCTCGGGCGGTCGCCTGCTGCTGCATTTCGGCGCCGTCGACTACCGCGCCTCGGTGTGGGTCAACGGCGATCTCGTCGCCACCCACGAAGGTGGCCATACCCCGTTCAGTGCCGATATCACTGCCAGCCTCACCGCAGACGGCGAGCAGGTGGTCGTGGTGCGTGCCGAAGATCAGCCCCTCGATATCACCCAGCCGCGCGGCAAGCAGGACTGGCTGCCCGCGCCGCACGCCATCTGGTACGACCGGACGTCGGGCATCTGGCAGACCGTCTGGCTCGAGCCGGTCCCCGATACCTACATCGTCGATTTCCAGCTCACCCCCGATCTCGTCACTGGCAGCGTGCGCGTCGAGGCGATCCTCAACCGTACGCATGATGGCTATCTCGATCTGAAGCTGCGCCTTGGCGACACCGATCTAGCCGAGCAATGCGTCCGCGTGCGGGGCAACAGCATAGACACCATCGTCGTCATTCCCGCGGCGCAGAACGGCGTGCATCGCGGCTGGCTCTACTGGACACCCGAGAACCCGAACCTCATCGACGTGACGGCCCGCATCCTCGATTCCGAAGGGCGTCAGCTCGATCGTCTGGAGAGTTATTTCGGTCTGCGCAGCGTTGCCGTTGCCAAGGGGCGCTTCCTCCTCAATGACCGGCCGACTTTCGTGCGTTCGGTGCTGGAGCAGGGCTTCTATCCGAAATCCCATCTCGCCGCGCCCAGCCCGGAAGCGCTGAAGCGCGAAGTCGAGCTGATCAAGCAGCTCGGCTTCAACGCTGTCCGCATCCATCAGAAGATCGAGGACCCGCAGTTCCTCTACTGGGCCGACAGGCTCGGTTTGCTGGTGTGGGGCGAAATCGGCAATGCCTACCAGTACAACGCCCAGGCCGTTGACCGGCTGACCCGCGAGTGGCTCGAGGCGGGCAAGCGCGACCGCAGCCATCCGTGGGTCGTCCCCTGGGGGCCACCCAA
>Ga0066256_1001712_pt1 | contig 28088 bp, 27 predicted proteins | sample ThiBio_1000_biof_FD_87107 | JGI IMG/M metagenome (GOLD analysis project Ga0066256, IMG submission 87107) | Wastewater bioreactor microbial communities from Cape Town, South Africa - Thiocy_expt_1000_biof (version 2) | ecosystem: Engineered > Bioreactor > Thiocyanate-remediating >... | reverse complement strand
GTCCGCTTCGAGGGCGTCGCCAGCGGCATCGTCCCCCAGTCGGCGATCCTGTTCGGCGCCTCCCCGCGCGAGCGCAACCGCGACGCCGCGCTGCTCTCGCAGAAAGGGCTGGTCGACGCCTTCACCGGCCAGCGCGTGATCCTGCGCCGCACCGATCCCGCGACCGGCAAGGTCACGGAGGAGAGTGCGACGATCCGCTCCGCCGCCGACCGGCTGGTGGTCTCGACCGAGCGCGGCAGCGAGGCGGTCTATTGCTCGGGCCTCAGCCAGACGCTGATCTACCCGGAGGCCCCGCCGACGCTTTCGGCCAAGCCGGTCCTGTCGATGACGACCAAGGACCAGCCGGGCGGGCGCGCGACCGTCACCCTCGCCTATCTCGCCACCGGGTTCGACTGGGACGCGACCTATGTCGGCACGCTCGGCGAGGACGGCCGCACGCTCTCCCTGCTCGGCTGGCTGACCATGGCGAGCGGCGACGACACCACCTTTCCCGACGCGACCGCAGCGGCGGTGGCCGGCAAGGTCAACCGCTCGCGCGCGACGCGCGACGACACGGGGCGCAACGCGGTCAACCAGGCCCGCTACCTGAACCGGCAGTTCGGCTGCTGGCCGGCGAAGACCACGAGCGACATCGACGCGCCCTATCCGCCGCCACCGCCGCCGCCCGCTCCGGCGCCGATGATGATGGCGATGGAGGCCGACAGCATCGTGGTCACGGCCCAGCGCGCTCGCGGCGGGCTGGCCAAGGCCGCGGTGGTCGCGCAGGCCGAGGACCTCGGCGACCTCAAGCTCTACGCGATCCCCGTGCCGGTGACGGTCGCCGCCCGCTCGCAGAAGCAGGTCGCCTTCCTGGTGAAGGACGAGGTCAAGGGCGATCTGCTCTATCGCGCCAGGGTCGGCTGGGGCGCGCCGGAAGACCCGCAGATGCTGTTCCGCTTCCGCAACCGCAAGCAGGACGGCGCGGGCGATCCGCTGCCCGCCGGCAAGGCGGTGCTCTACCAGGACGCCCGGCTCGGCCGGATGTTCGTCGGCGAGGCGAGCCTGCCCGACAAGGCGCTCGACGAGGAGGTCGAGCTGGCCTTCGGCGCGCCAAGCAACGTCACGCTGGAGACCGACGAGCAGCCTCTCGCCAAGGGCGACGGCGCGGCATACACGGCGACAATCCGCAACGCGAACCCCTTCCCGGTGCGCTTCGAGGTCGATTTCCCGAAGGACGCCGGGCGCCTGTTCGGCGGCATTTCCGGCACGGTGATCGACAAGCCGGCAAAGCGCGTCTGGACCGCGACGATTCCCGCCAATAACAGTATCAGGCTGACCTACCGGGCCACCGACCGCGACTAGCCTTTCCCTCAAGGACTTCCCCCATGCGCCGCACCGCCGTTTCCCTGATCGCCGCCGCGAGCCTGCTCGCCACCACGCTCCCCCAGGCGCTCCTCGCCCAGGGCGCCGCGCCCGCGCCGCTGAGCCAGCTCGTCAAGGCGGTCGACATTCCCTACGAGACCTTCACCCTCGACAACGGCCTGCGGGTGATCGTCCATACCGACCGCAAGGCGCCGATCGTCGGGGTAACGGTCTATTACCGAGTCGGCTCCAAGAGCGAGCCGCGCGGCAAGACCGGCTTCGCCCACCTCTACGAGCACCTGTTCTTCGGCGGCTCGGAGAACGCGCCCGACTTCGACGTGCCGCTGGAGGCCGCGGGCTCGACCACCACCAACGGCTCGACCTGGTACGACCGCACCAACTACGTCGAGACCGTGCCCAAGGGCGCGCTCGACCTCGCCCTGTTCCTCGAGAGCGACCGCATGGGCCACCTGCTCGGCGCCGTGACCCAGGACAAGCTCGACAAGCAGCGGGGCGTCGTCCAGAACGAGAAGCGCCAGGGCGACAACGAGCCCTACGGCCTCGTCCAGTACGCCCAGGGCGAGGGGCTCTTCCCGATCGGCCATCCCTATCGCCACGCGACGATCGGCTCGATGGCCGACCTCGACGCCGCCAGCCTCGGCGACGTGCGCGAATGGTTCCGCGATCACTACGCGCCGAACAACGTCGTCCTCGCCCTCGCCGGCGACATCGACGCCGCGACCGCGCGGCCGCTCGTCGAGAAGTGGTTCGGCGACATCAAGCGCGGGCCCGCGGTCACCAAGGTCGAGGCCGGCCCCGTCACCCTGCCCGCCCCGGTCAGGCGCGAGATGACCGACCAGGTGCCGACCCTGCGGCTCTACCGCACCTGGAGCGGCCCCGGCCTCAACGATCCCGACGCCCCGGCGCTCGACGTCGCCATGCGCATCCTAGGCGGGCTCGCCTCCTCGCGGCTCGACAACAGCCTGGTGCGCGGCGAGCAGCTCGCCGTCGGCGTCACCGCCAGCGACGAGCAGCACGAGCAGGTCTCGATGCTGGAGGCGACGATGGACGTGAAGCCGGGCACGCCCCGCGCCACGGCCGAGGCCCGCTTCGACGCGCTGATCCGCCAGTATGTCGCCGAAGGGCCGACCGAGGACGAGGTCCGCCGCGCCGCGACCAAGGCCGTCGCCGAGCAGGTCGGCGCGCTGGAGCAGGTCAGCGGCTTTTCCGGCAAGGGCGCCCAGCTCGCCGAGGGGATGCTCTATTCGGGCGATCCGGCGAAGTACAAGGCCGACCTCGCCCGGATCGCCGCGCTGACCCCCGCCGAGGTCAAGGCGGCGATGCAGCGCTGGCTGACGCGGCCCGCGTTCAGCCTCGCCGTCACCCCCGGGCCGCGCACCGAGAAGGGCGAGACCATGGGCGGCTGGGGCGACGAGGGCACCACGCCGGCCCGCGCGCCCGACGCCAAGGCCCCCGCCGCGCCGCTGGCGCCCGGCCCCAGGCGCGTCATGCCCCCGGTCGCGCCGGTCGCCGACCTGGCCTTCCCCCGGATCGAGCGCGCGACGCTGGCCAACGGCATCCCGGTCGCCCTCGCCCGCCGCACGGCCGTGCCCAAGGTGCTGGTCAGCCTGAACTTCGACGCCGGCTATGCCGCCGATTCGCTCGACACGCCCGGCACCCAGTCGCTGATGATGGGGATGCTCGACGAGGGCACGACGACCCGCTCGGCCACGGAGATCGCCGAGGAGCAGGAGCGGCTCGGCGCCTCGATCGGCACCGGCGCGAGCGTCGATTCGAGCGGGATCTCGCTCGACGCGCTGAAGGCCAACCTCGCGCCCTCGCTGGCGCTGATGGCCGACGTGGCGCGCAATCCGGCCTTTGCCCCGGGCGAGGTCGAGCGGGTCAAGCACCAGCAGCTCGCCGCCCTCTCCCAGGCCATCGCCAGCCCGCGCGCCCTGGCCCAGCGGACCCTGCCGACCGTGCTGTTCGGCCCGGCCCATCCCTACGGCCAGCCGGCCGACGGCCTGGGCGACGCGAAGGCGATCGCGGCGCAGACCCCCGCCACCCTGCGCGCCGCGCACGACAAGTGGCTGCGCCCCGACCTCGCCCGGATCACCGTGGTCGGGGACATCACCATGACCGAGCTGCTGCCGCTGCTGAACCGGGCCTTCGGCGACTGGAAGGCCCCGGCCTCGGCCAAGCCGGTCAAGAACCTCGCCGCCGCCGTGCCCGCGCCGCGCCCGCGGATCGTGCTGATCGACCGGCCGAACTCGCCGCAATCGGTGATCTTCGGCGGCCGCGTCCTCCCGCTCAGCGGTCGCGAGCAGGGCAAGGAGGCGCTCGACCTCGCCAACGAGGTGCTCGGCGGCGGCTTCCTCTCGCGCCTCAACGAGGACCTGCGCGAGGACAAGGGCTGGTCCTACGGCGTGTCGAGCGCGGTACGCCAGCCGGTCGGCCCGCGCAGCCTGGTCGTGCTCGCGCCGGTCCAGGCCGACCGCACCGGCGATTCGATCCGCCTGCTGCTCGCCGACATGAAGGCCTTCCCCAACGCCAAGGGGGCCGACCCGGTCGAGCTCCAGCGCGTGACCGAGGGCAATATCCGCGCCCTGCCCAATCGCTTCGAGACCAACAACCAGGTCCTCGGCGCGATCGTCGCCAACGACCGCCTGGGCCGCCCCGACGACTACTACGCCACCCTGCCCGTCAAGTACCGCGCGATCGACGCCAAGGCGCTCGACGCCGCGGCCAGGACCTGGCTCCAGCCCGAGGGGATCGTCTTCGTCGTGGTCGGCGACCGCCAGCAGGTCGAGCCGCAGCTCGCCAGGCTCGGCATTCCGGTGGAGATCGCCCCCGCGCCGGCCTCCGGCGATTGACATCGGGGTCGGCAAGGCCTGAACTGACCGCAGAACGATTTGGCCATACGCTAAGGAGAGCCCCATGACCGTTGCCGGAACCTACGACGTCGTCACCAAGACCCCGATGGGCGACCAGCAGGGCAAGTTCGTCGTGACCGTCGACGGCGACGCCTTCACCGGCAACGTCTCCGGCCCGATGGGCTCGATGGACGTCCAGGACGGCAAGGTCGACGGCAACAAGCTGACCTGGAAGATGGACATGAAGGTGCCCATGCCGATGACCCTGGACTGCGAAGCCACGGTCGACGGCGATGCCCTGAGCGGCAGCGTGAAGGCCGGCGCCTTCGGCTCGATGGCGCTGACGGGGAAGCGGGCGGGGTAAGCAGATACCTCCAACTCGGTGGAATCTCTTGTTTCCTTTTTAACAACGCGAATTACCCAAATGAGGTGAGCATACCAGTTGGTCGGCGGCGATTGGCAGGTGAGCGAATTGCTGGGGGCAGATTTGATCGTCAGAATCGCATTGGCAGGCCTTGCCTGTTTGTCGACCGCCGCGCTGGTTTTGCCAGCTGGAGCCACGTCTGCAGACGAAGTCACAGGGGGCCAAACGGCGATGCCCACGTCTGCGGAGGTCTCGGGCTACCGGATCGCTGCCAAAACGGTGCTCCAGATCTCCGTCGAAGAAACCATTTCGTCGAAGACCAACAAAATCGACGACACTTTCGCGCTGAAATTGGCCGAACCATTCCTGATCGACGGTCGTACTATCTTGCGGGCGGGCCTGAGCGGTCGCGGGCAGGTCACCCATGCCGCAAAGAGCGGATGGGGCGGCAAGGCCGGGGAGCTCATCATCAATGCACGATACCTCGAATGCGGTGACATTCGCATTCTGCTTGGACACTTCCATTACGTGACCACCGGCAAGAGCAACGTCGGCGGAGCCTTGGCCACCGCGCAGGTCATTCCTCTGGGCCAGTTCATGGTTTCGGGCGGAGAGGCGTCGATACCGGCGGGTACGCGCGGCACAGCCGAAGTCAATGCTGACGTGGTGATCTCCGAAGAAGCGCTGCGAAAATGCGCCATGCAGACGGACTAGATTTACAAGGAGGGGTTATGAAGCTCGAATTGCTGCGCGTTGGTTGTGGGTTAGCCTTGGCATTGGCACCGTATGGCGCATTTGCAGAAGTCAGCGCCCCGATTGTCACGAAAACCGGCCAAATCGGCACCCCTCCGGAGGGGAAAGCGCTAATCGTATTTTTCCGTCCCGGTACCATCGTCGGAATGGCCTTGGGATGTACCGTTCACGAAGGTGATCGGGAAGTGGTCCGGCTCGGCGCCGGTAAATATTATGTGATAACCGCCGAACCTGGCCGACACGCCTTCTCCACCAGAGGCCAGGCAGCCGATTCATTGAACCTCGAAGTTGAATCCGATGAAACCTACTTCGTGAAGTGCAAAATCGGGAACGGCGTCATTTCAGGTGCTGCGCAGTTGGAACCGTCCGACCGCGATAGCTTTGCCAAGAAGGCCAAGGGTTCATCTCAGTGGACACCTCCTGCAGACTGGCTTGCCAAACAGGCATCTTGAACCTTTCAGCGTAGCATTTCGCGCTTCTCTCGGAGAGCTCAGCCCAACGCCTTCTTCAGAAGCTCGTTCACCACCTGCGGGTTGGCCTTGCCCTGCATCGCCTTCATCGTCTGGCCGACGAAGAAGCCGAACAGGGCTTCCTTGCCGGCCTTGTACTGCTCGACCTTGTCGGCGTTGTCGGCGAGGATCTTCGCGACGGCGGCCTCGATCGCGCCGGTGTCGCTGGTCTGCTTGAGGCCCTCGCGCTCGACGATCGCGACGGCGCCGTCGCCGGTCTCCAGCATCTTCTCGAAGACCTGCTTGGCGATGGTGTTCGAGATCGTGCCGTCCGCCACCAGGGCGAGCAGCTCGGCGGCCTGGGCCGGGCTGACCGGCGAGGTCTCCAGGTCCTTGCCGAGGCGGTTGAGGGCGCCGAACAGCTCGGAGGTCAGCCAGTTGGCCGCCTGCTTGGCGACCTCGGCCTCGGGCTTGTTCTGGCGCTCGGCGCTCGCCGCCAGCAGGCGCTCGAACCAGCGGGCGGTCTCGGCCTCGGCGGTGAGGATGTTCGCGTTATAGGCGCTGAGGCCCAGCGCCGCCTCGTAGCGGGCGCGCTTGGCGTCGGGCAGCTCGGGCAGCGAGGCGCGGCATTCCGCGAGGAAGGCGTCGTCCAACTCCAGCGGCAGCAGGTCCGGATCGGGGAAGTAGCGATAGTCGTGCGCGTCTTCCTTCGAGCGCATCGAGCGGGTCTCGTTGCGGTCCGGATCGTAGAGCCGGGTTTCCTGGACGACCGTGCCGCCGTCCTCGATCAGGTCGACCTGGCGGCGCGCCTCCTGCTCGACCACGGCCATGACGAAGCGCACCGAGTTGACGTTCTTGGTCTCGGTCCGGGTGCCGAACGCCTCGCCCGGCTTGCGCACCGAGACGTTGACGTCGGCCCGCATCGAGCCTTCCTCCATATTGCCGTCGCAGCTTCCGACATAGCGCAGGATCGTCCGCAGCTTGCGCAGGTAAGCCCCTGCTTCGGCGGGAGAACGCATGTCCGGCCGGCTGACGATCTCCATCAGCGCGACGCCGCAGCGGTTGAGGTCGACGTAGGACATCGTCGGATGCTGGTCGTGCATCAGCTTGCCCGCGTCCTGCTCGACGTGGATGCGCTCGATGCCGATGGTCTTGGTGCTCTCCGGGTCCTTCTCGTCGAGCTGGACCTCGATCTGCCCCTCGCCCACCAGCGGGTGGTAGAGCTGGCTGATCTGGTAGCCCTGCGGCAGGTCCGCGTAGAAGTAGTTCTTGCGGTCGAACCGGCTCCACTTGTTGATCTGCGCCTCGATCGCCATGCCGGTGCGGACGGCCTGGCGGATGCATTCGCGGTTGGGCACGGGCAGCATGCCGGGCATCGCCGCGTCGATCAGGCTGACCTGCGAATTGGGCTCGGCCCCGAAGGCCGTCGCCGCGCCGGAGAACAGCTTAGAATTGGACGTGACCTGGGCGTGGACCTCGAGGCCGACCACGACCTCCCACTCGCCGGTTGCGCCCTGGATGCGGTAGGTGCTCATCTTACCACCACCTTTCCGGCCTGGCCGTGAACCCGGCGCGGGCTTCGATCGCGAGACCGGCGTTCAGCACGCCCTGCTCGTCGAAGGGCTTGCCGATGACCTGGAGGCCGAGCGGCAGGCCTTCCGCGTTCAGCCCGGCGGGCACCGACATGGCCGGGAGACCGGCGAGGCTCGCCGGCACCGAGAAGACGTCGTTGAGGTACATCTCCAGCGGGTCGCCGCTCTTCTCGCCGAGGGCGAAGGCGGCGCTGGGCGTGGTCGGCGAGAGGGCCAGGTCGCCGTCCCGGAAGCCCTGGGCGAAGTCGCGTCTGCACGGGGCGGGTCCCTTCGGCGCCTGGGTTTAATGGGCGCCGTAGAACCCCGCCGAGAGGACGTAGGTGCCGATCAGGATGCGGCGCTTCACTTCCGCCCCGAAGCCGGCGGCGCGGGTCGCGGCGTACATGTCCTGGAGGCCCGCCCCGTCGGGCAGGTCGCGGAGGCCGTAGCGCACGCCGTCATAGCGGGCGAGGTTCGAGGAGGCCTCGGCCGGGGCGATGATGTAGTAGGTCGGCAGCGCGTACTTGGTGTGGGGCAGCGAGATGTCGACGATCTCGGCGCCGGCGTCCTTCAGCCAGGCGATCCCGGCGTCCCACGACTTCTCGACCTCGGCGTCCATCCCGTCCATGCGGTATTCGCGCGGGATGCCGACCTTCTTGCCTGCGAGGTCGGCGGAGAGGCCGGCTTCCCATTCGGGCACGGGCAGGTCGAGGCTGGTCGCGTCCTTGGGATCGAAGCCGGCCATCGCCTCCAGCATGATCGCGCAATCGCGCACGTCGGGGGCGAGCAGCGGCGGTAGGTGGGCTGGACCCCCGAGAGGCCGGTGAGGGCGGCGGGCTGGCGGATCGAGCCGCCGGTATCGGTGCCGGTCGCCGCCGGGCAGAGCCGCGCCGCGACCGCCGCCGAGCTGCCGCCCGAGGAGCCGCCGGGGGCCAAGGGGGCGTTTCCACCATCATTGCGCCGCCAGGGCGAGACGACATTGCCGAAATAGCTCGTCTCGTTCGACGAGCCCATGGCGAACTGGTCAAGGTTGAGCTTGCCGAGCATCCCCGCGCCGGCATCCCACAGCTTCTGGCTGACGGTGCTCTCGTACGGCGGGGTGAAGCCTTCGAGGATGTGGCTCGCCGCCGTGGTCTGGGGGCCGCTGGTGGCGAAAAGGTCCTTCATGCCGATCGGCACGCCGGCCATCCTGCCCAGCGGCTTGCCGGCGGCGCGCCTCGCATCGACCCGCCGCGCGGCTTCCAGCGCCTTCTCCGGCGTGGCGATGATGAAGGCGTTGAGCGCCTGCTGCGCGGCGGCGACCTGGGCGTTGAACGCCTCGGCCACCTCGACGGCAGTGAAGTCGCCCGTGGACACACCCTCGCGGATCGCGGCGACGCCGAGTTCGGTAAGGTCGCTCATCACTCGATCACCTTGGGCACGCCGAAGAAGCCGTGCTCGGCCGCCGGGGCATTGGCCAGCACCGCGTCGCGGATGCCGCCGCCGGTCAGCGGGTCGGCGTCCACCACGTCGTCGCGCAGGCGCAGGGTGTTGGGGATCACCGCGGTCATCGGCTCGACGCCGGCGACGTCGACCTCGCCGAGCTGCTCGACCCAGGCGAGGATGCCGTTGAGCTCGGGCACCATCGCCTCCAACTCGGCCTCGGAAACCTTGATGCGGGCCAGCGCGGCGATCTTGGCCACGGTGGCGGTGTCGACGGACATGGACAGCCTCGATCGGTTGGAATTATTCGCCCGGCGCTTCGGCGCCCGGGGGCGGAACGGCGGCACCGGCCCCACCCTGCTCCTGATGGCCCTGCTGCGCCTGCTGCTGCATCATCTGCTGCATCATCGCCTGCTGCTGCTGGATCTCCGCGATCGAGCGGAAATCGATCAGCTCGACCTCGAAGTCGATGTCGGTGTTCGGCGGGATCGGCCCGGCGCCCTTCGCGCCGTAGCCGAGCGAGGCCGGGATATGGACCTTGTACTTGCCGCCGCGCTGCATCTGCTCCAGCGCCTTGGTGAAGCCCGGGATGACCCCGCCGACTTCCAGCGGCGCGCGCTCGCCCTGGTCGAACACCTTGCCGTCCGGCAGGGTGCCCTTGTAGTTGATCAGCACCATGTCGGCGGCGGTCGGCGACGGGCCGCTGCCGGCCCGCTCCGTCACCACCCTGACCGAAGCCGGAACCGTCGCCCAGGCCAGCCCCGCGCCCAGCGCGACCGCGGCGACGACGCCCAGCCACAGCTTGCCGACGGCGCCCTTGGCGATGGGCTGGAGGGGAACGCGGGTGATCTCGGTCATCGGGGTGTCCTATGGAGCGGATAGCAAAAGGGCGCGGGTTCGAAACCGCGCCCTCATGGCCGAACCTGACGGCTCGGGCAAGGTGTGAAGCTTACTTGCCTCCGTCGCGCTCGATCCGCTTGCGCTCCAGCTTGCGGGCGCGGCGGACGGCGGCGGCCTTTTCACGGGCACGCTTCTCGGAGGGCTTCTCGTAGTGGCGGCGCAGCTTCATCTCGCGATACACGCCCTCGCGCTGCAGCTTCTTCTTGAGCGCGCGCAGGGCCTGGTCGACATTGTTGTCGCGGACGAGAATTTGCATAAACCGACACACCTCACGAATTCGGACGAGAACCCCGCGAACGCGATCATTCCGTCGCGGGGGAACATCCTGAATGGCAACACAAAACCGTGCCGAACCCACGAGGGATCGGCTCAAGAAGGCGGCCCGCTAGCAAAGAGTCGCCGCGAAGGCAAGGCATGGCGGCGGAAATTCGTCTCCACCGGCCTTCCCCGGCCTCGCTCCGGAGGGAGGCGCGCGACACCTTCTTGCTTCGTCACCTCACTTTCCACCCGGGCCTTCCCTCGCTAAGGCCCTCGGGATGCACCCGCCGACCTTCCTCGCCTCCTCGCTCTACGTCGCCCTGGGCGGCGCCTTCGGGTCGTGGCTGCGCTACCTGGTCGGCCGGCTGTGGATCGCGGCGGTCGGCCCGGTCGCGGCGAGCGCCTTTCCCTGGGCGACGCTGACGGTCAACGTCGCCGGCAGCCTGGCGATGGGCCTGCTGGCCGGCTGGCTCGCCCGCGTCGGCGCGCACGGCGAGGGCTGGCGGCTGCTGCTGGGGGTCGGCGTGCTCGGCGGCTTCACCACGTTCTCCTCCTTCGCGCTGGAGTTCGGGCTGCTGGTCGAGCGCGGCTCGCTCGGCACGGCCGCGTTCTATGCCGCCGTCTCGCTCGCCGCTGGCTTCGCCGGCCTGTTCCTGGGCCTCGCCCTGACGCGGAGCTTCCTATGAGCGATCAGGTTCGCCAGTTCACCGTCCAGCACGACGACGACGGGGTGCGGCTCGACCGCTGGTTCAAGCGTCACCTGCCGCAGGTCGGCTTCGCCACGATCTCGCGCTGGGCGCGCACCGGGCAGATCCGCGTCGACGGCAAGCGCGCCGATCCGGCCGACCGGCTGGCGGCGGGCCAGGTCCTGCGCGTGCCGCCCGGCGGCGCCGCGCCCGAGCGCAAGGCCGCCCCCCGCCGCGAGCTCAACGAGGAACAGATCGAGCGCGCCGAGGCCATGGTCCTGACCCAGGATCGCGCCGCGATCGTGCTCAACAAGCCGCCGGGCCTGGCGACCCAGGGCGGCACCGGCACCAAGGAGCACGTCGACGGCCTGCTAGATGCCTTCGCGAGCGAAGGCCCACGGCCTCGCCTGGTCCACCGGCTGGACAAGGACACTTCCGGCGTCCTCCTGATCGCCCGCACGCCGGGCAGCGCGGCGTTCTTTTCCAAGCGCTTCTCGGGCCGCTCGGCGCGCAAGATCTACTGGGCGCTGATCGTCGGCGTGCCCTCGATCGAGGACGGCCTGATCGAGTTGCCGCTGGCCAAGCAGCCCGGCACCGGCGGCGAGAAGATGATGGTCGACGAAAGCGAGCACGGCCAGGCAGCGCGCACCCGCTACCGCGTGGTCGACCGCGCCGGCAACCGCGCCGCCTGGGTCGAGCTCCAGCCGCTGACCGGGCGCACCCACCAGCTCCGCGTCCACATGGCGGCGATCGGCCATCCGATCGTCGGCGACGGCAAGTACGGCGGACAGGATGCCTTCCTGACCGGCTCGATCAGCCGCAAGATGCACCTCCACGCGCGACGGCTGATCATCGACCACCCGGACGGCGCCCCGCTCGACGTCACCGCCCCCCTGCCCGAGCACTTCGCGGCGAGCATGGCGCAACTCGGCTTCGACGAGGCCGACGGCGCCGACCTGCCCGAGGCGCCCAAGGTGCCCGAGCGCGAGGCGAAGAAGCAGGCGGCCAAGGCCCATGCCAAGCAGTATCGCAAGGAGCGCCGGGGCGAGCGCCGCGGCCGCAAGAGCGGCGAGCGCGGCCCGGCCGGCAAGTCGACCCGCACGGCGGCAAAGCCGGGCGCGAGGAAGCCGGCCGGGCGTGGGCCTGCCCCGAAGACTCCGGGCAAGCGATGACCCTACGTTCCACGATCCTCCCAGGAACGGGGAGGGGGACCGCCCGCAGGGTGGTGGAGGGGGCTATCGGCCTGGCGCATCGTGTGGGGCACGCCCCCTCCACCATGCTTCGCATGGTCCCCCTCCCCGTTCCGGGGAGGATTCGATGACCGTCCGCCTCGCCGTGTTCGACTGCGACGGCACCCTGGTCGACGGCCAGGCCTCGATCTGCGACGCGATGGACCGCGCCTTCGCTCAGGCCGGGCTCGCCGCGCCCGAGCGCAACGCGGTGCGGCGGATCGTCGGGCTGAGCCTGCCCCAGGCCGTGCGCCGACTGCTGCCCGGCCATGACGACGCGCTGCATCTCGCCATCGCCGAGAGCTACAAGCAGGCCTTCCGCCAGGCGCGTGCGGCGGGCGAGCTGTCCGAGCCGCTGTTCGCCGGGATCGCCGAGACCCTGGCCGCGCTGCACGAGGCCGGCTGGCTGCTCGGCGTCGCCACGGGCAAGTCCGACAAGGGCCTGGAGCATTGCCTGGCCATGCACGGCCTGTCCGCGGCCTTCGTCACCCTCCAGACCGCCGACCGCCACCCGTCCAAGCCCCATCCCGCCATGCTCGAAGCGGCGCTGGACGCGGCGCTGGCCGAGCCCGCCAGCAGCGTGATGATCGGCGACACCGCCTTCGACATGGCGATGGCCGTCGCCGCCGGGGTTCCGGCGGTCGGCGTCGCCTGGGGCTATCACGATCCCGCCGAGCTCGAAGCCGCGGGCGCGGCGTTCGTCGCCCGGACGCCCGCCGAACTGACGGAGTACCTGCTGCGATGAACGACGATCCCGCCCGGCGCCGCTTCATGGCGCTCCACGCGATGCGCTGGGCCGGCGTCGCCCTGTTCATCTTCGGCGCGCTGGTGCTGACCCGCCGGATCGCCCTGCCCGAGGAAGCCGGCTACGTGTTCTGCCTGGTCGGCATCGTCGACGCCCTGATCGTGCCGGTCCTGCTCGCCCGCCGCTGGAAGACGCCCGAATGAAGCGCTTCTACAAGACCGCCGCGGCCGAGCCTGCGGACGGCGGCTGGCGCGTCGCGCTCGACGGGCGCGGGGTCAAGACGGTCGGCGGACGCCCCCAGATCGTCCCCACGGTGAAGCTCGCCCAGGCGCTCGCCGCCGAGTGGGAAAGCCAGGGCGAGGAGATCGCACCCGAGCGCTTCGTCCTGCGCGATCTCGCCGACTATGCGCTGGACGTCGTCGCGCCGGACCGGGCGGCGGCGATCCGCGCCCTGCTCGCCTATGCCGAGACCGACACGCTCTGCTACCGCGGCGACGAGGGCGAGGCGCTGCACGAGCACCAGCTCGCCATCTGGGAGCCGCTGCTGACTGCGGCCGAGCGGCGCTGGGACGCGCATTTCACGCGGGTCGGCGGGATCATCCACCAGCCCCAGCCGGCCGCCACCCTCGCCCGGCTCGAACAGGTGCTCGCCAGCCTCGACGACTTCCAGCTCGCCGCCTTGCAGACGCTCGCCAGCCTCGCCGCCTCGCTGGTGATCGGGCTCGCCGCGCTGGAGCCCGAGGCCGATCCCCATGCGCTGTGGGACGCCGCCAACCTCGAGGAGGACTGGCAGGCCGAGCTGTGGGGCAAGGACGCCGAGGCCCTGGCCCTGCGCGACAGGCGCTTCGGCGCATTCGCGGCGGCGATGCGCTTCGCCGAGCTGGCGCGGCAGGAACCGTAGGCGCTCTCGATCTTTACGCGGAGGTGGACGGGGCATCAGGAGAACGCCCATGCCTCGCGGAGACAAGGACGCCTATACCGACAAGCAGAAACGCCAGGCCGAGCATATCGAGGAAGGCTACGAAGATCGCGGCACGCCCAAGCAGGAGGCCGAGCGCCGCGCCTGGGCCACGGTCAACAAGCAGGACCACGGCGGCAAGAAGTCCGGCTCCGGCCGCGGCCGGAAGAAGGACATGTCGCCCTCCCGGAAAGGCGGCCGCAAGGGCGGCGCGGCCAGCGCGGGCCGGAGCAAGGCCGATCGCTCGGCGGCGGCCAAGAAGGGCTGGGAAACGCGGCGGAAGCGGGCGGGCGGCTGAGCAAGCGTCCCCATCCCCTTCGTCACCCCGGACTTGATCCGGGGTCCCGCTTCCTTTTTCCGACGTCGCGCACGAAGAAGCGGGCCCCCGGATCAAGTCCGGGGCGACGAGGTTGGTGATGGCCTCTACTTCCCGCTCATTCGCCCGCCGGGTTGGCAAACTGCATGATCGGGAGGAAATACGCAGCAGGCCGGCGCCTTACCCCACCCACTCCGCGACCTGGCTCGCCACCTGGTTCGCGGCCTGGTTCAGCGCCGGGCCGACGGCTTCCGCCTTGGGCTCGATCCCCGGAACCACGGCCTCGAACCGCTTGGTCGTGACCGTGCCGTTCCGGGCCTCACGGATCGCGTCGTAGCGGACGATGACGGCGCGGCGGCGGGCGTCGTAGCCCATGTCGAGCAGACGTCCGGCGAGGCGTCCGCCGCCGCCGGCCTCGACCTGGTTGTCCTCGACCACCAGCCGCCCGGACTTGGCGCGGATCGTCTCGGCAAGCAGGCTGCGGAACAGGCGGGCGGGACGCTCGACCCATTGCGCGTTCTGGAGGTAGGCGACGTTCGCGTCGTCGATCTGCACCGGGATGCGCTGCACCGCGAGGCGGCGATCGGTCTCCGGCTCGGCGACGACGAGCGCGTCCTTGAGCGCGCCGCTGGCGCTGGCGCCGGCGGGCGCGGAATTAGCCGGGGTCAGGCTGACCAGGGTCGGCGGCGCCTTGCCGCCGCCCAGGTTCACGCAGCCCGCCAGGGCCAGGAACGGCGCGGCCGCGAGCCAGATAGGGGCGGTCCTCTTCATGGCTTGTACTCCGGCAGCTTCGGGCTGCCGAGCAACGAGCCCGCACCCTGGTCGTCGATCTTCTCGGTCACGTCGCGCAGCGCGCGGGTGGCGGCGCGCAGGTCGCGCAGCGTCGCCTCGGCAGCGGGCAGGGTCGTGTCGGAAAGCTGCTTCGCCGCGGGCCGTGCGTCGCTCAGCGTGCCCTTGAGCTCATCGACCGCGCCCTGGGCCGAGTGCAGCGTCTGGCGGAGCTGGCTCGCCAGCGACTGGCCGTCCTGGCTGAGCAGGGTGTTCGCCGAATTGCCGACCTTCTCGAAGGTCGCCAGCGTCTGGGTCGCCTGGCGCAGGGTGATCTGCAATTCGGCCAGGGTCCGCTCGACCTGGGGCGAGGCATTGGCGAGGTTGCCGGTCAGCTTGTCGGTATTGGCCAGGATATTGCTGATCGAGGCCTGGTTCTGGTCGGACAGCAGCAGGGTCAGCCGCTCGGTCAGGGTGGTCAGGCGTTCGAGTAGCAGCGGCGCGTTGTTGAGCAGCGCGCCGAGGCCGCCCGTCTTGGTCGGGATCACCGGCACGCCGTTCGGCCCCGGCTCCTTGATCGGCGGCGCGCCGCGCACCCCGCCGTTGAGCTGGATGTTGGAGACGCCGGTGAAGCTGCCCTGGATCGTCGCGGTCGTGCCCTGGAGGATCGGGATCTTCTCATCCACCGCGACGCGGACCCGCACGAAGCTGGGGTCCTTGGTCCACAGCTCGATGTCCTTGATCTGCCCGGCCGGCACGCCCGCGTAGGAGACGCCGGTGCCCTTGGCCAGGCCGTCGACCGACTGCTTGAAGAAGATGTCGTACTCGTTCTGGCTGCCCTCGCCCAGCTTGGCCAGCCAGATGATGAAGGCCGCCAGGCAGGCCAGCAGGATGAGCGTGACCGCTCCGACCCAGACGTTGTTGGCGCGCGTTTCCATGGTCGTGCTCTATGCCCCCTGCGCCTTCGGCTTGTCCACGGGCTTGCCCTGCGGCGAGCCCCCGATGTTCCGCGAACCAAGCGCCGCCCGGCCCCGCGGGCCGTTGAAATATTCCTGGATCCACGGATGATCCAAAGCCAGCAGCTCCGGGATCGTTCCCACGGCGATGACCTTCTTGTCCGCGAGCACGGCGACGCGGTCGCAGATCTCGTGAAGGGTATCGAGGTCGTGGGTGATCAGGAACACGGTCAGGCCCAGGGTCTCCTGCAATTCCTTGGTCAGCCGGTCGAAGGAGGCCGCGCCGATCGGGTCGAGCCCGGCGGTCGGCTCGTCGAGGAACAGCAGCGCCGGGTCGAGCGCCAGGGCGCGGGCGAGGCCGGCGCGCTTGCGCATCCCGCCCGACAGCTCGGACGGATACTTGGCCGCCGCCTCGGGCGGGAGGCCCGAGAGCATGATCTTGTAGAGGGCGATCTGGTGCAGCAGCTCGGCGTCGAGCTCGGGATAGAACTGGCGCAGCGGCACCTCGACGTTCTCGGCCACGGTCAGGGTCGAGAACAGGGCGCCGCCCTGGAACAGCACGCCCCATTGCGAGCGGATGTCGATGTCGTCGTCGGCGCGGGCGTCGGTGATCCGCTCGCCGAGCACCTCGATCGTCCCCTCGTCAGAGATCTGGAGGCCGATGATCGAGCGCATCAGCACCGACTTGCCGGTGCCCGAGCCGCCGACGACGCCGATGATCTCACCGCGATTCACCGTGAGGTCGAGGTCCTCGTGGATCACCTGATCGCCGAAGGAGTTGCGCAGGCCCTTCACCACGATCGGATGCTCACCCGAGAAGCGCGGCGGCAGCCCGGCGCGCGCGGCCTCGTCCACCTGGCGCTCGGCAGCCTCCGCGGGCTCGGCTTCGGGCTCGTCCGGGCTCACCCCCAGTTCACCTTGGTGAAGAACACCGCGAAGAAGGCGTCGAGCACGATGACCATGAAGATCGCCTGGACCACGGCCATGGTCGTGCGCAGGCCGACCTCCTCCGAGCTGCCCTTGACCTGCATCCCCTGGTAGCAGCCGCAGACCGCGATGATCAGGCCGAAGACCGGGGCCTTGATCAGGCCGACCCAGAGGTCGTGGACCGGCACGACCTCCTTGATCCGCCGCAGGAAGGTGAAGACCGGGATGTCGAGCTGAAACTGCGAGATCACCGCGCCGCCGACGATCGCCACGATCGAGGCGAAGAAGCCGAGCAGGATCATCATGAACATCGCCGCGAGCACCCGGGGGATGACCAGCGCTTCCATCGGCGAGACGCCGATCGTGCGCATCGCGTCGATCTCCTCGGTCAGCTTCATCGTGCCGATCTCGGCGGCGAAGGCCGAGCCGGAGCGGCCGGCGACCATGATCGCGGTCATCAGGATGCCCAGCTCGCGCATGGCGATCCGCCCGGTCAGGTTGACGGTGAGCATCTCGGCCCCGAACTGCTGGAGCTGGACCGCGCCCTGCTGGGCGATGACGATGCCGACCAGGAAGCTCATCAGGCCGATGATCCCGAGGCCGGAGATGCCGACCAGCTCGATCTGGCGGACCAGGGCCTTGGTCCGGAAGCGGTGCGGATGGCGGATGACCGCGCCGAAGGCGAGGATCATCGAGCCGATGAAGCCGAGCACCCCGACCACGCCCTGCCCCCAGCCGATCACCAGCTTGCCGACGCCGAGCGGCACGCGCTCCAGCAGCGGCGGCCGCTCCGGGTGGATCGCGCCCTCGCCGGTGGACTTGCTGACCGCCTCGATCAGGCGCTTGGCTTCGTCGCTGGCGCCGGTGATCTCGGCCCCGGTGTCGCGCGACAGCCGCCAGGCGAGCCAGGCGCCGACCGTGTCGATCGCGGGAACGGCGGAAAGGTCGACGCGCGCCAGCGGTTCGTCCAGCGAGCGCACCCGGCGCTCGACGAGCCCGACCGTCGACACCAGCAGCGGGCCCTTGAACGAAAGGGTCGCCGCACCGTGTCCATCAGCCTCGGTGGAGAAGTCGGCCCACTCACGCATACGGCTGGTCATGCGGGAAAAACGCTTTGGCGACAAGTCTATGAGGCAAGCGGGCGGAATCCCTGGGTTGCGCTGACAAATGGGGGCTGGCAAAGCGCCGCCCATGACCCCAGAAGACTCCGGCGCCAGTTCCTCTACAACGCTCGACAAGACTTTCGATCCCGCCGCGATCGAGGCGAAGTGGTACAAGCACTGGGAGGAGAACGGCCTGTTCCGCCCGGAGCGGCCGGACGCGACGCCCTTCACCATCGTCAACCCGCCGCCGAACGTCACCGGATCGCTGCACATCGGCCATGCGCTGGACAACACGCTCCAGGACGTGGTCATCCGCCATGAGCGGCTGCGCGGCAAGGACGCGCTGTGGGTGGTCGGCACCGACCACGCCGGCATCGCGACGCAGATGGTGGTCGAGCGCCAGCTCGAGGCTCGCCAAGACAAGCGCACCAACTACACGCGCGAGCAATTCGTCGACAAGGTCTGGGAATGGAAAGCCGAGAGCGGCGGGACGATCACTCGCCAGCTTCGCCGCCTGGGCTGCTCGATGGACTGGTCCAGGGAACAGTTCACCATGGACCCGCATTTCACGCGCGCCGTGGTCAAGGTGTTCGTCGGCCTCTACAACCAGGGCCTGATCTACCGCGACAAGCGGCTGGTGAACTGGGACCCCAAGCTCAAGACCGCGATCTCCGACCTGGAGGTCGAGACCCGCGAGATCAAGGGCGGCTTCTGGCACTTCAAGTACCCGCTAGCCGACGGCGTGAAGCTCGACAGCGGGGCGGACCACATCGTCGTCGCCACGACCCGGCCCGAGACCATGCTGGCCGACATGGCCGTGGCGGTGAACGCCGAGGACCCGCGCTACAAGTCGGTGATCGGCAAGGACATCCTCCAGCCGCTCACCGGCCGCCGGTTCAAGGTGATGGCGGACGAGCATGCCGACCCGGAACTCGGCTCGGGCGCGGTGAAGATCACGCCGGGGCACGACTTCAACGACTTCGAAGTGGGCAAGAGAGCGGGCATCAAGCCCGCGGACATGCTCAATATGTTCGATGCCGAGGCGAAGGTCGTGCAGACCCGCGACGGGCTGATCCCGGCCGAGTTCCTCGGCCTCGACCGCTTCGACGCGCGGGCGCTAGTTGTCGAGCGGATGAAGGAAGCGGGCTTCCTCGTCCCCCACGTCGACAAGGACGGCACCGAGCACGACGCCGAGCCGCGCACGATCCAGACCCCCTTCGGGGATCGCGGCGGCGTGGTGATCGAACCCTGGCTGACCGACCAGTGGTACGTCGATGCCGAAACCCTCGCCCAGCCGCCGATCCAGGCGGTGCGCGACGGACGGATCGAGATCGTGCCCAAGTCCTGGGAAAAGACCTTCTTCAACTGGATGGAGAACATCCAGCCCTGGTGCGTCTCCCGCCAACTGTGGTGGGGCCACCGGATTCCGGCCTGGTACGGACCTAAGAAATTGGACGATGGGACATTCGTTGTAAGTCCAAACTCGCATCACGGTCGACAAATCTTCGTCTGCGAAACCGAGGACGAAGCAAAAGCTCAAGCTCAGGCTTTTTACGGCAATGATGTTCGAATTAAGCCTTTAGATCACCCGACTACCTCGGAAGATTATCTAAACGCGGGTGAACATACGACGTATATTTATCGCGACGAGGACGTCCTCGACACCTGGTTCTCCAGCGCGCTGTGGCCCTTCGCCACGCTCGGCTGGCCGGACGACACCACGCTCTACCAGCGCCACTACCCCAACGACCTGCTGATCTCCGGCTTCGACATCCTGTTCTTCTGGGATGCGCGGATGGCGATGCAGGGGATGCACTTCAACGGCGGGCAAGTGCCGTGGAAGCGGCTCTACCTGCACGGGCTGGTGCGCGCGGCGGACGGGCAGAAGATGTCCAAGTCCAAGGGCAACGTGGTCGATCCGCTGGGCCTGATCGACAAGTACGGCGCCGACGCGCTGCGCTTCTTCATGGCGGCGATGGAGAGCCAGGGCCGCGACGTGAAGATGGATGAGAAGCGCGTCGAAGGCTATCGCAACTTCGCCACCAAGCTGTGGAACGCCGCGCGGTTCTGCCAGGCCAACGGCATCGGCGCGAGCACCAGCGTCGCCGCCCCGGCCGCAACCTCGGCGGTCAACAAGTGGATCGTCGGCGAGGTCGTCGAGACCCTGGCCGAGCTGGACAAGGCCCTGGCCGACCTGCGCTTCGACGCGGCGGCGAATGCCATCTACCACTTCGTCTGGGACCAGTTCTGCGACTGGTACATCGAGCTGGTGAAAGGCAATTTCGACGACGAGACCAAGGCCGTCACCGGCTGGGTGCTCGACCAGATCCTGGTCATGCTCCACCCCTTCATGCCCTTCGTCACCGAGGAACTGTGGGCGAGTATGGGGGATCGTGCGCACTATCCGCTGATCACCGCCAAGTGGCCCGAGCCGCAAGCCAGCCTCGATGCCGAGGCCAAGCGTGAAGTAGAGTGGCTGATCGCCTTGGTCGGCACCCGGAGCACGGCCAAGAACGAGCGGGGCACCGCGCCGGGCGCGCGGCTCGACGCTTCCCTGCCCGAGGCCAGCGCGGCGACGCGCGGGATCGTCGAGCGCAATGCCGCGGCGACCGCCCGCCTCGCCCGCCTCGACACGATCCGCTTCGAACCCGCGCCCGCCGGAGCGGCGATGCAAATCGGCGCGGGGGACGCGAACGTGGTGATCCCGCTCGAAGGCGTGATCGACATCGCCGCCGAGAAGGTCCGCCTCGAAAAGGCCCTCACCGCCTCGCAGAAGGAGGCCAGGTCGCTCGAAGGGCGGCTATCCAACCCCGCCTTCGTCGAGAAGGCCAAGCCCGAGGCGGTCGAGAAGGCTCGCGCCGATCACGCCGCCCACGCCGCCGAGGCCGAGCGGCTGGCGGCGGCGCTGGCGCGGCTGGGGTGAGGGAGGCGTGGCCTCATGCTGACCTTGGCCACGACCTCCCCCGGCGAGCCCGAGATCTTCCACTCGCTCCAGGGCGAGGGGCCGTCGATCGGCAAGCCCAGCACCTTCGTCCGGCTGTCGCGCTGCAACCTCGCCTGCCTGTGGTGCGACACGGCCTATACCTGGCGCTTCACCGGCGACAACCGCCCGCACCGCGACGGCCTCGCCTTCGACCGCCGGGCCAACCAGGTCGCGCTGGGCGAGACCGAGGTCGCCGCGCGGATCGCGGCGCTTGGCGGATCGCGGCTGGTCGTCACCGGGGGCGAGCCGCTGCTGCAAGGGGCCGCCCTCGCCCGGATGCTCGCCTTGCTGCCGCCGATGCACGTCGAGGTCGAGACCAACGGCACAGTTGCCCCCGCGCCCGCGCTCGACGCGCTGGTCGACCAGTTCAACGTCAGCCCGAAGCTGCGGCACAGCGGCAATCCCGCCGACCTCGCCCTGCCGCCCGAGCGGCTCGCCGCCTGGGCGGCCGAGCCGCGGGCCTGGTTCAAGTTCGTGATCGCCGCGCCGGAGGACCTCGACGAGGTGCTCGCGCTCCAGCAGGCCCACGCCATTCCGGCCGGGCGGATCTTCCTGATGCCCGAGGGCCGCGACAGCGCAACCCTGCGCGCGCGGCTGCCCTGGCTCGCGGATATTTGTTCAAAAAACGAATTCAATCTCACCGATCGCTTGCATATCCACCTCTACGGCGACACTAGGGGCACATGAATACTAAGCTAGCTGAGGATCGTCCGGAAGAACCGGCGGCGCCCCGCGAGGCCGCGCGCGGCGGCGACCTGACGCAGGGACCGATCCTCCGCACCCTCGTCATGTTCTCGATCCCGATGCTGATCGGCAACGTAATCCAGACGCTGAACGGCTCGATCAACGCGATCTGGGTCGGCCGCCTGATCGGCGAGAGCGCGCTGGCCGCCACGGCCAACGCCAACGTCGTGATGTTCCTGCTGTTCGCCGCGATCTTCGGGCTCGGCAACGCGACGACGGTGCGCGTCGGCCAGTATTTCGGCAACCGCGACGTCGACGCGGCGCGGCGGACCTTCGGCAGCGGCCTGGGCTTTTGCGTGATCGTGGCGGTGATCGTCAGCCTGCTCGGCTGGTTCCTGTCGACCGACCTGCTGCGGCTGCTCGCCACCCCGGCGGGCAGCTTCTCCGAGGCCGAGGCCTATCTGCGTGTGATCTTCGTGACCATGCCCTTCGGCACCTTCTCGATGATGCTCGGCATGGGCCTGCGCGGCAGCGGCGATTCCAAGACCCCGCTCCATTCGATGATCCTGACCGTGGCGCTGGACATCGTGCTCAACCCGCTGCTGATCCGCGGCTGGGGGCCGGTCCCCTCGCTCGGCATCGCCGGCTCGGCCCTGGCGACGGGCATCGCCAACTTCGGCGGCGTCCTGCTGGTGCTCTACCGCCTCTACGGCCGCGACCTGCCGCTGCGCCTGCGCGGGCACGAGCTGGGCTACCTGCTCCCCCGGGCGGACGACCTGCGCTACATCGTCGGCAAGGGCCTGCCGATGGGCGCGCAGATGCTGCTGATCTCCTCCTCGCAGCTCGTCGTGATCGGCCTAGTCAACCGCGAGGGGCTGAACACCACGGCGGCCTACAGCGCCTCGATGCAGCTCTGGAACTACCTCCAGATGCCGGCCTTCGCGATCAGCACGGCGATCGCCGCCATGGTCGCGCAGAACATCGGCGCGGGGCACCACGAGCGGGTCAGCCAGATCACCCGCGTCGGCATGCTGACCAACCTGGCGATGACCGGCCTGCTGACCGTGCTCGTCGTCGCGGCCTCGCACCCACTGCTGGCCCTGTTCCTCGGCGGCGGCAGCCCGGCCATGCCGATCGCCCAGCATATCCAGTACATCGTCACCTGGTCCTACATCGTGATGGGCGCGATGATGGTGCAGTCGGGCACCTTGCGCGCCTACGGCGTGGTGATCGCGCCGATGATCATCCAGGTGATCGCGCTCTATCCGGTGCGGCTGGGCTTCTACTTCTCGCTCCATCCCTATCTCGGGGCCGATGCGCTGTGGTGGTCGTTCCCGGCGGGCTCGGCGGTCTCGGCCGTGCTGACCTCGCTGGTCTATGCCAAGGGGTCCTGGCGCCGCCGCAAGCACCAGGCTTTCCCCGGCGGGGCGCAGCCGGTGCCGGAAAGCGCAGCGGTCTAGGGGTGTCTCTCAGCGCCCCTGGGCGCGCCAGCGCTGGACGGTGCGCTGGACCATGTCCTCCTCGCCGCCGCGCTCCTGCCAGAGGTCGCTGAACGAGGGGTCGGCCGAGGCCGGGCGCTTGTATTCCTCGAGGTTGTCGAACGAGACGCGGATCGGGATCGAGACGCCCTCGCCGCAGATGATGCACTCGCGGTTGCGCAGGGCGGGGATCGAATCGAGGAACCCGCGCGCGCCCTCGGGCATGGCCGCCTTGACGAAGGCCTGGTCGCGGTCGTTGTTGAGGCGCATCGAGATGATCGTGCCGCACTGCGAGAGCACGCCCTCGGCAAGGTCCGAGGGACGCTGGGTGATGAGGCCCAGGCTGATCCCGTACTTGCGCCCTTCCTTGGCGATGCGGCTGAGCACGCGGCCGACCGAGGAGCCGTCCGCGTTCTTCTCGTTGGGGACGTAGCGGTGCGCCTCCTCGCAGACCAGCAGCACCGGCCGGGTCTTCTCCTCGCGCGCCCAGATCGCGAAGTCGAAGACCATGCGGCTCAGCAGGGCGACCACGGTGGCGGTGATGTCGGAGGGGACGCCCGAGACGTCGATGATCGAGATCGGCTTGCCGTCCGAAGGCATCCGAAAGACCCGGCTGATGAAGTCGGCCATGGTGTCCCCGACCAGCATGCCCGAAAACATGAACTGATAGCGCGGATCGGCCTTCATCTCGTCGATCTTGCTCTTGACCCGCATGTAGGGCGCGGTCGAGGTCGCCTTGTCGAGCTTGCCCATCTCGTTCTGGAGGATGTTGGTCAGGTCCGAGAGGAGATAGGGGATCGGCGTGTCGACGGTGATCTTGCCCATCGATTCCGCCAGCCGGTTCTTCATCCGCGCCTGGAGCAGGCACTTGGCGAGCACGTCGGCGTCCTCCTGGCGATCATTGCCGCTGGAGGTCAGGAAGACCTCGCAATGCTCCTCGAAGTTCATCAGCCAGTAGGGCATCTGGAGGTTCGAGACGTCGAGGATGATCCCCGTCTCGCGGAAGGCCGAGGCATATTCGCCGTGCGGATCGACCATCACCACGTGCCCGTTCGCGGCGGATTCGCAGATGCGGTGGAGGATCAGCGCGGCGCTGGTCGACTTGCCGGTGCCGGTCGAGCCGAGCAGCGCGAAGTGCTTGCCGAGGAAGGCGTCGATGTAGATGCCGGCGCGGATGTCCTTGGTCGGGAACACGGTGCCGACCTGGATCGCGTTGCGGCCGTCGCCGGCATAGATCTCGCGCAGGTCCTTGGAGGTCGCCGGATAGACCAGCGCGCCGGGGATCGGATAGGAGGTCACGCCGCGGCGGAAGCCGTGGATGCGGCCGGTCAGCCGCTCCTCGTCGCCCTCGCCGAGGAAATCGATATTGGCGAGGATGCCGCCCGGCGTCTTGGAATCCTGGCGCTGCGTCCGCACCGAGGCGAGCAGCCAGCCGTTGCCGACGCGGATCTTGATCTGGCTGCCGACCTGGCCGGCGAGCGCGATCGAGGGGTCCCCGTCGCCCGAGCATTCCTGGAGCCGCTGGAGGTCGAGCGCGATCTGGCTGCCCGAGCCGGCGATCTCCAGGACGATCCCGATCGGCTCGCGGCTGTTGTCCACCGCGGGCTGCAAGCCCGCCGCTGCCAGATCCTCCGCCTGCGCGGGACGCGCATTGCCGAATCCGTTCATGCTCATGTCCGACATCGCCTGCGGCAGCCCCCTAGTCGATCGACCGTATCCCATCGGTCCAATACGGCAGGTAGAACTACGGCCAGTCGGTTAAGATAGAGCTAAGTGCCCTCCGAAACCGGCGCGGGAATGGTGGCGATCCCGCCCTAGGATCAGGACCCTAGACCAGGGCGAACAGCCGCCCGGCCGCCCAGCCCATCGCCACCGAGATCGCGACGGCGAGCAGGCCGTAGAAGAACGACCAGTCCTGCGCGAAGTCGGCGATAGCCAGCTCGAAGCCGAGCTTGCGGACCTCGACCCGGCTGGTCGCCGAGGCGACGACGACGCCGTGCGAGATGGCGAAGGTCTCGGCCGTGTAGGTCCCGGTCTGGACGCTCGACGGCAGCGAGATGCGAGCCTGGTAGAGCACCTGGCCGCTGAGCTTCACGCCCTTCTCGTCCTGCTGGTAGAGGCCCTTGCGCGCCATCAGGTCGACCAGGCCGGCGGCGAAGCGGGTCTGCTCGCGCGGCTCGATCGCGCCGATCGGCGAGAGCTGGAGCCAGGGCAGGCCCAGCTCGTAGATCGCCGCGGTCTTGTCGTCGACGATCTGGTGGATCGGGCGCGAGGCCGAGACCGCGTAGAACCCCGGCGCCGAGCGGAAGCCGGTGCTCGCGGCGTTGATCCAGACCCCGGCGATCTTGCGCTTCTCGCGCAGGACGATCGACTGGGTCGGCCCCTTGAGGACGACGACGATGTCGAGGTCGCGGCCGATCCGGGTGCCCTCGGGCGTGAGCACCGCGCCGAACAGCAGCAGCTCGGCCCCGGTGAAGCCCTGGCGCACCTGGATCTCGTGCTGCGAGACCTCGGGCACCAGGATCGGGTCGCGCGCGCCGCCGAGCAGGACCAGCGCTAGCAGGGCGAACAGGACCCTCACAGCGGCGCCACGCTGTAGATCTCGTCCGGCCGCCAGCCGAGGCCGAGCGCCATGCGGAAGGCGATCAGCAGCACGATCACCGCCAGGATCAGCCGCAGCCGCACCGGATTGGTGGTCAGCGCCAGCTTGGCCCCGACCTGGGCGCCGGAGACCGAGCCGAGCAGCAGCAGCCCGGCGAGCACGATGTCCACCGCCTTGGTGGTCAGCGCGTGCATCATCGTCGTCGCCATGGTCACGAACAGGATCTGGAACAGCGAGGTGCCGACGACGACGTTGGCGCTCATTCCCAGAATGTAGAGCATCGCCGGGACCAGCACGAAGCCGCCGCCGATGCCCATCAGCATGGTCAGGATGCCGGTCGCGACGCCGAGCAGCAGCGGCGCGAGCGGCGAGATGTAGAGGCCCGAGCGATAGAACCGCCAACGCCCCGGCAGGGCCGCGACCATCGGGTGATGCCGCCGCTTGCGCGCCGGGACCGGCACCCCGCGCCGCGCGGCATTGAGCGACTGGATGGATTCGCGCGCCATGATCGCGCCGATCCCGCCGAGCAGGACGACGTAGAGGATGTTGATGACCGTATCGATCTGGCCGAGATCCTGGAACATCCGGAACAGGACCGCGCCGATCCCGGTGCCGAGCACGCCGCCCGCGACCATGACCAGCCCGATCTGGTGGTCGACCCCGCCGCTCCGGTTGTGGGCGAAGGCCCCGGAGACGCTGGCCCCCGTCACCTGGCTCGCCGAGGAGGCCGCGGCGACGGTCGGCGGCACGCCGTAGAAGATCAGCAGGGGGGTGGTGAGGAAACCGCCGCCAACCCCGAACATGCCCGACAGGACGCCCGTCAGCGCGCCCAGCGCGACGATGATCAGGCCGTTGACCGACAGGTTGGCGATCGGAAGATAGACGTCCATCTTGCCGCTACGGCCTACCGCAGCGCCGCCTCCGAAGGAAGGCGAGGCGCGCTAAAAACCTGCGGAAATGGTCACGGCCGGGCCCGAGGCGGGCCGGGCACGGCCCATGACCCGGAAGCGCCAGTCGAGCGCCACCCTGGCCGCGGCCGGGCCTTGCGCGAGGCTTACGGCCACCGAAGGGCCGGCATCGAGCCGCGCGGCCCCGCGCTGCGCCCCGCCCCAGACGCCGCCGCCGGCACGCAGGTCGAGCGGTCCGAGCCGGGCCAGCTCCCGGTCGACCTTGGCCTGCCCGTCGACGAAAGGCGTCGCGCCGAACCCGCCGACATAGCCGGCCTGGAGATAGAGCTCGCCCCGCGCCCCGGCCGGCAGGCGCATGGGCGCCAGCTCGGTGACGGCCAGGACCGCCGGGCGCGCGACCGCCTGCCCCGCGAGCCGCCCGACCCGCCCCTCGGCGGCCACGACCAGGGGCAGGAGCCCGACCGGCCGGACCGACAGCCCCGCCGCCGCCTCGCGCTCGCCCGAGCCGTTGAGCGCGACGCTGGCGCGCAGATAGGCGGTGAGCCGGTGCGGATCGCCGGGAGCGAGGCGATAGCGCAGCACCGCCCCGGCCTGGCTGCCGCCGTAGCTAGCCACCGAAGGCCCGGCGCCGCTTATCCCGCCGCCGCCGCGGACCAGGACCCAGGCGTCCGCCGACCAGCGCCGCCCGGGCGAGCGCTCCGTGGCTCGCCCGACGAGCGGCGCGACAGGCGGATCGGGCATGACGCGCGGTGCGGGGGCTTCCGGCTTCTCCTTGGCCGAAAATAGCCGGCCAGAAGGGCTCGCCACGGCAGGCAAGGGCGTCGGCCGCGTCCTTGCGGCCGGAGCAGCGGATGGCGCAGGCCGACCGGCCGCGACGAAGGCCGGAGCGGCATGGAGCGGCAGGCCCCCGCGCCTTGCGATATCCGCATGGGCCAGGGACAATCGGGACGGCGGCGGCTCGACCGGCCGGGCCGGCTCCGTCCGTCGCGCCTGCGCCATGGCCTCCCGCGCGGCCGGAGCGGCGGCGAGGTCCGCATAGCCGGCCCACCAGACCGCGATACGCACGGCGATCCAGCACAGCATGATCGTGCCGAGGACGACGAGCGGCTCGCCGCGCCGACGTGCCCGGCCTGCGGTCACTCCGCCGCCTCGCGCAGGGCCGGGTGCAGCCGGTGGGCGGTCTTGTCCCAGACGATCCGCCTGCCGCGCAGCGCGCGGAAATAGGCGGCCAGCGCGCGGCGGCTGGCGAGGATCGCGATGGCGTTCGCGATGGGAATCCGCAGCACCGAGCGCAGCCCGTCGATCGGGCCGTATTCCCGCGCCGTGAACGCGGCCCGCAGCACCGCCCGCCAGGCGAAGGCCGCGAAGCCGAGCCACAGCATGGCGCGCCAGTAGGCGGGCGGCTCGACGCCGCCGGCCCAGCCCGCCGAGCGGGCGACGGCCAGAACGATCCAGATCGCGACGAGCCCATAGGCCGCCGCCGTCACCAGCGCGGTCAGCGGCCCGCGCCGGTCGCGCAGCGCCATCCACACGTCGACCGGACGGCGGCTCCAGCCGAGCCGGTCCCAGCTCTGGAAGGCGATGCCGTGAATCCATCGGGTCTTCTGCCGCACCGCCTCCTCGACCGTGGCGGGGGAAAAGGCGCGGGTCGCGACCAGCCCGCCCCCGGCATCGCGCACGCGCAGGAAACGGCTGCGCCCGCCCCCCCCCGCAATGAGCCTTCCCCCCCCGGAATCCTCCGTCCGACAGTCCGCCGCGGAAGGCCCCCTCCCGCCCCCCCCCCGCCCCACGCCGGCCAGGACGGCCGAGCATGC
>Ga0066256_1001711_pt1 | contig 28136 bp, 26 predicted proteins | sample ThiBio_1000_biof_FD_87107 | JGI IMG/M metagenome (GOLD analysis project Ga0066256, IMG submission 87107) | Wastewater bioreactor microbial communities from Cape Town, South Africa - Thiocy_expt_1000_biof (version 2) | ecosystem: Engineered > Bioreactor > Thiocyanate-remediating >... | reverse complement strand
GCCACCTGGATGGATAAATCAGCAGTATATACGCAGCTTTACCAGGTGATAACGGTAGATAATAATAAATTGGAATACAGGGCTTACACTTCAGCGGGCGAATTGTTTGATGCATTTGATCTGGTCAAGCGCAAAGGCAAATCCAACAGGTTAATTGAAAGATAGGGTTTTAAGTTCAGCGTTTGCGACCCGTAAGCGCCTCAATATTCTCTTTATACATTTCGCCTACAGGCAGCTCCGCATCACCCACGAATACGCTGCTTTTTTTTACCGAGCTGATGTGATCAACGGAAATGATATATGATTTGTGGATGCGGATAAATTTCGAAGGAGGCAGCTCGTCTTCAATGGCTTTCATGCTCAACCTTGCTACCAGCGGCTTTGCCGGAGGTGCCAGATGAATTTTTATATAATCGCGGAGTCCTTCTACCCATAAGATATCGGCAAACATCACTTTTATCAGGCTATAGTCTGCATTCAGGAAAAAATAATCCTGTGGCACAGTTTCCTGTTTATGTTTCAATTGGAACAGCTCATTTGCTTTGTTGCAGGCCTGGATGAAACGCGACAGCTCTACCGGCTTAAGCAAATAATCTACCACATTCAGATCATAGCTTTCGAGCGCAAATTTTTCATAGGCAGTGACCAGGATGAACATGGGTCTTTGGGCCAGACTCCTGATAAATTGCACACCCGTCAGTCCGGGCATTTGTATATCAATAAATACAAGATCTACCGGTTGTTCTTGCAAAATTTTATTGGCTTCAAACGCATCGCTGCAGGTAGCCACTAAGTGCAGGTAAGGCACTTTGCTGACATAGTCTTCCAGCAACTGCAGGGCGAGTGGTTCATCATCTACTGCTATACATCTCATCATTGTTGCAGGTTTATTTGTAAGGATACTACAAACCATCCATTTTCCTTTGTGATAAGGAGGTTGTGCTTATCGGGGTACAGGAGCTTTAATCTGCGCATCACATTGTTGAGCCCGATCCCCGCTGTTTTGTCTTTATGCTCATTGCTGTCAAGCGCGTCAAAGCGGTTGCGGATCACAAAATTAAGCTCATCGTTCACTACCTGCATGGTAATATCAATCTGTGCGTCCTTCACGTGGGCGGTGCCATGCTTAAAAGCATTTTCTATGAAAGGGATAAGCAGCATGGGTGCAATTTCGTAATGGCTCTCTGCCGGCAATATGTCAATGGATAACTTAACTTTCCCACCGATGCGCTGCTTCTGCAGATCAATGTAGCTGTTCAGGTAATCTATCTCTTTCTGCAGCAGCACTCTTTCTTCATCTGTCTCATACAGCATATAGCGCATTAAGGTGGAAAGCTTGAATATGGTAGGCTCAAGCTGATCGCTTTTAAGCCTTGCAAGCGCAAGGATATTATTCAAAACATTAAACATGAAATGCGGGCTGACCTGTGATCGCAGGAAGGACAATTCCGATTTCATTGTTTCTGCCTGCGTTTGCTGCAACAGCTTTTCTGTTTTATTCCTGTCCCGTATCATCCGGTATACAATACTCACTGCAATTGCCAGCAGGAACGGGAAAAGATTGGCTCCTATGGATCGTCTCAATATAAAAGGACGGTTATGGATCAGATGAGTAAAGAGGAAGAAATGGATGACCATTATCACCGAAAACAGGACGACAAGCGTTAGTATATAATAGATATTTTTTTTTGTATAAATGAAAAGAGGTGTAAATACCCTGGCATTCAGATAAAATGTTGCTATCCACAATAATCCTGTCAGATTGTTCATCAGGAAAAATCCGTTTTCGTCCGGATCCCTCCGGTCTTCATTTACAGGATACCTGATCAAAAGATAGGGAAGTGAAAAAACGATCAGCCATATCAATATATGCAGCAATACCGTCGCCCACTTTTTATTTAACCAGCTCACATTCACTTTTAATAAAATTATATAATTATAAAGATCAGCCATTTGAAATTTCAAATTTCAAATCACTCATATCTCAGCGCTTCAATCGGATCAAGCCTCGAAGCCTTTTGCGCCGGGTAATATCCAAAGAAGACCCCTGTAACAGCGCATACCAAAAATGAGAGCAATATGGAAGAGTCCGATATCAGTATCGGCCATTTTAAAAACATATTTACCAATTGGGAAGCGGAAATTCCCAATATTACACCAATGATACCTCCTGTGACGCTGATCAGTATGGCCTCAACAAGAAATTGTAATAATATATCAATGCCCCTTGCGCCGATAGACATTCTTAAGCCGATTTCTTTTGTCCGTTCTGTAACCGATACATACATGATATTCATGATGCCAATGCCGCCTACCACCAGCGATATACCTGCAATAGCAGCAAGTAATACCGTAAGCAATTCGCTGGTAGAGCTGATAGTGCTGATCAGCTCTGCCTGGGTGCGTATGCTGAAATCGTCTTCATCAGATCCTTTCAATTTATGCTGCTTACGCAGGATGGCCGTAACTTCTTTCGTAGCGGTATCAGAGCTTTTTTCGTCTATGGCAGAGGCATAAATGGTTTGCACATAAGGAATAGCGAGAATTCTTTTTTGCACCGTGGTATAAGGCGCGAGTATAACATCGTCCTGGTCCTGGCCAAAAGTATTTTCTCCTTTTTCAGTCAATATGCCAATGACTTTTAAAGGTATTTTTCCAAACCTGATGACTTTACCTATAGGGTTTTCCCCGTTGGTGAAAACATTCTCCACTATGGTTTGCCCTATCAGGCAGACCTTAGCAGCTGTTTTTACATCATTGTCTGTAAAGTTGATGCCGTCTTTTAGGCCCCATTCCCTGATGGAAAGATAATCAGGGCTTACTCCCTGTATGGAAGTAGGCCAGTTGAGCGCGCCGTTGATCACCTGCCCGTTGGAAGAAACCCCCGGTGATACGGCCGTAATGAAATGTGCATCGTTCTTAATGGCATTTACATCTTCTACTTTGAGTGTTTGCAAAGAAGATGCGCCTAATCTTGCACCGCCTCCTACAGTAAAGTTGCTGCTGGGGCGGATATTGATCATGTTGGAGCCCATGCCTGACAACTGGTCCCTGATGCTCTGCTTGGATCCTTCACCTATAGCTACCATGGTGATAACGGATGCAACACCGATGATGATCCCCAGCATGGTAAGGAATGCCCGGAGCTTATTTCTCAATAATGCCTTCCACGCTATCCTGAAAAGATTAAGTACGTTCATCTCACTTTGTTTTAATAGTCATCATTCACCGGGAGGCTTTCCAGCGCTTCCCTGGCGGAGCGCACATTCATGTTTTTAGCATCCCTTATTACCCTGCCATCCTTTAAAGTAACCGTGCGCTGGCTGAAGGCAGCGATATCCGGTTCATGGGTCACAAACACTATGGTCTTTCCCTGCTGCCTGTTCAGCTCCTGCAGCAATGACATGATCTCGTAAGAAGTCCTTGTATCAAGATTGCCGGTTGCCTCATCTGCAAGTATCATCACCGGTTCGTTTACCAAAGCCCGGGCAATAGCTACACGTTGCTGTTGTCCTCCCGAAAGCTGATTGGGCAGGTGGTCAAGCCTGTCTGAAAGCTTTACCGCTTCCAGCGCTCTGATGGCTTTCTCTTTTCTTTCCTCCGCCGATATGCCTGAATTATATAATAAAGGCAACTCTACATTCTCCAGCGCTGATGTGCGCGCCAGCAGGTTGTACGACTGGAACACAAACCCAATCTTCCGGTTGCGCAGGCGTGCCAGCTCATTGCGTGAAAGATGACGCACATTCACTCCGTCGAGCAGGTAATCGCCTTCTGTAGGCTGGTCAAGGCATCCTATTATATTCAGCAGGGTTGTTTTGCCGGAGCCGCTACTGCCCATTATTGTTACAAATTCCCCGGCTTCCACTGAAAATGAAATGCCTTTCAGCGCACGCACGGTTTCGCTCCCCATCTTAAATTCCCTTTTCAGGTGTTGTATATCAAGAATTGTATTTGCCATAATGTTGAGGTTTCAGGTTACAGGTTCAGGTTTTCACCTTTCACGTTTCTCATAATTCACCATTGCCTATTCACTACCAGCCCCTCTATCCTCCCGGCGGGGGTGGATTATTTCTCCTGTTGTTGCCTCCCGGACGTTTGGGCATAAAGGGACTGGCCCCGGTTGTCTTCTTCGCTTCTTTTGTAGATATCTGCTGATAACCTGTTATTACTTCATCTTCCGGTGTGAGCCCCGACACTACCTGCACTTCTGTTTCATCATTCATCCCGGTAGTGATTTTTTGTGCCACAATGCTGCTGTCTTTTTTCAGCCAGACAGTTGCCGTGGCTGTTGCCGGTGCAGTGCTGTCATATGCCGGCGCAGGAGGCATATTGTCTGTCTTCCTGTTTTGATGCATCCTGCCATTACTGTGGGGAACAGATCCTTCTATGCGATAGTATTGCCCGAGTATAGAATCCGGCTGGAACTGCAATGCCCTGGCAGGGATCGTCATTACATTGGGTACTTCTTTGGTATAAATGGTGATATTGGCTGTCATCCCCGGCTTCAGCTTCATCTTTTCGTTAGGTGCATTGATGATGGTAGTATAGTTTACCACGTTTGAGGAAGTAGTAGGTTTAAGCCTCACTTCCTGAACGGTTCCCTCAAAACTATCATCAGGGAAAGCATCTACGGTAAAGACTACACGCTGACCTTTGGTTACATTACCTATATCAGCTTCATCCACGGAAGCCTGCACCTGCATTTTGGTAAGATCTTTGGCAATGCTGAACAAGGTCGGCGTGCTGAAGCTTGCCGCTACAGTCTGGCCCTCGCTTACGCTCCTCGAAAGCACTGTTCCGTCTATCGGGGAGTAAATATCTGCAAAAGAAAGATTTCTTTTGGCCGAAGACAGTTGCGCCAGTATAGCTTTCACATTCTCATCGGAGGAGTTATACTGATACAATGCATTTTCGTAATCCGCTTTGCTTATAGCGCCGGCATTGTATAGCTGGGACTGCCTTTCAAAGTTGCTTTTCTGGTAAACGGCATTGGCCTTTGCCTGCTGCAGGTTGGCTGTGATCTGCTGCACCTGTGCTTCCAGCAACGACTTATCCAACTGTGCCAGCAACTGCCCTTTTTTTACGGTAGAGTTGAAATCTGCATATACGTTTTTGATGGTGCCCGATACCTGCGTACCCACCGCTACCGTATCAACAGGCTGTATCGTGCCGGTAGCTGTCACCGAGTTGCTTAATGTGCCCGTGTGGGGATGATCCGTCTGCAGTACAATTACAGTACCATTATCCCTGAATTTGAAATACCATATCAATGCGCCGGCTGCAACAACTATCCCGATCAATATTATCCAGGTTCTTTTTTTCATTGTGAACTGTTTTATGTCAAATAATTTTGTTTAAAATGATATGGGTACGCCTGTATAAAAGTTATATATTTTGTTATACAGCACCGCGCTGTATTTTGCCTGTATATAAGACTGCAATGCCTGCACATAGAGGTTTTTCTGCTGCAGCAGGTCTACCATATTTACGGCGCCCAGCCGCAACTGGGTATTGGTGATGTCGTAGCTCTCCTGTACTGCCTTTAATTGTTTGTCTGCAGCATCGTATTGAGCCTGGGCATTGCTCATATTAATATATGCCTGCTCCACCTGGCTGTTGAGCGTTGTTTTAGCGTCTGCGAGCGCAAGCTCGGCCTGCTGTATAGTTATTTTAGACTTTTCTATATTGGTCTTGTTCACCCGCCTGCTGTAAATAGGTATGCCTACCGTAAGGCCCAATGACTGGTAAAAGTTGTTGTTCAGTTGGGTAAAGTATTTATTGTCTGAGTTCAAATTGGCATAGCCGCTTGCAATACCGGCGCCAAGGCTTATGGTAGGCAACGTGCCCGCCCTGGCTTTCATCAGGTTAGCCTGGGCAAGATCAATATTGAGCGTGCTGTTTTTGATCTCAGGTCTCGTGGTTAATGCTGCCTGCTGCGCCTGCTCCAATGCGGGAGACAACTCTTTAACAGTAACTGTATCGGGAGCAGCAACCTGGAAATTAAAGCTGGTAGGCAGTTGCAGCATTTGCTTCAGCGTAATGACATTCTGTTTATAGTTGTTTTGTGCATTTACCAGGTTATACTCATCCCCTGACGTTTGCGCTTCAAATTGTAACAGGTCTTTTTTGGAAATGGCGCCTGCATCAAATCTCTGCCTTCCCTGTTCCAGTTGAGCGCGGGAGGTTGCCAGCACATCTTCAAGATATTTAATAGTTTCACCCTGCAGCAATATGTTGAGAAAAGATTGGGTAATATTCAATGTAATATCATTCTGTGTTTCTTCTACCGATAAGTTGGAGGATTGGAGCGAAAGCTGCTTTGCCAGGATATCGTTTTTAATATACCCGCCATTATATAAGGTCACGGAAGCATTTACGCCATAATTCCCTGAGAAATTGGCCTGCGACTGGAGTCCGCCTACCACTACATCGGTTTTCTTGCCATTTACCAGGTTTTGCGAGAGGGAGGCTGACACTGATGGCAGCCGGCTTGCCTTGGCCTGCAGCAGGTCCTGTTCTGCGCTGCTGCTGCTCAGGCGCAGGGTATTCAACTGTATATTGTTTTTCCTGGCATAATCAATACAGTCCTGTAATGTCCATTTTTCCGGCAGGGCGGGCAATGTGCTTACCTGTGCGCTTGCCTGGAACAGCCCTGAAGCCAAAGCGGAAAAAAATATGATCAAAAACTTCTTCATATCCTGTTCTTTTAAAGTGCAACTGATGCTGGTCAATTGCGGGTTCAAAATTATCTGCGGCTATGGGAAGGATATTTTTAAAAGCTGCAAAACGGGAATATTCTGCGACGAACTCCTTTTCCAGAGCGCAGATCGGTATTTTAGAGTAAAAGATCAGCTCAGCCGTCTTCTTTTAGAAAACAGGAGATACATTGAACTTTGCAATGCAAAAAGCCACGCAGCACAATATTATTTCAGTAGTCAGGGATTATGGCGGCAAGCTGTTCAATTTCATTCGTGGCAGGGTAGGGAGCAATGAGGATGCAGAAGACATTATGCAGGATATCTGGTACCAGGTAAGCAATATAATAGACATCAATGAAATAGAAAGCATGAGCGGCTGGCTCTTCAGGGTAGCGCGGAATAAGATCACAGACAGGTATCGCAAAAAGAAAGATCTGCTGGCAGAAGATATTTTGCCAGAGGGGTATGAAAGCGGCGAAAGGCTCCCTGACCTCTTTTCAGTTGTGGATGACAGCGCGGAAATGAAACAGTTTAAAGAATTGTTCTGGGAAGCATTGATGTCGGCCCTTGACGAACTTCCTGAAAATCAACGACAGGTTTTTATATGGAATGAACTGGAAGAAATGACGCTGCAGGAAATTGCCGATGCAACCAATGAAAAGCTGAAAACGATCATCAGCCGTAAAGGATATGCTGTAAAGCATTTACGAAAAAGGCTGGGAGATTTGTATGAAGAATTAAATACATTGTAGATATGGACGGTCGGAATCAATCATTCAGGAGAAGGCGCTTTGGCTTTATATTTGCGCCCATTTTTTTGGTGGCATTACTGGTGTTATCCGCAGTGGTGATGTGGCTGTGGAATGCCATATTACCGGATCTTGTGCATGTAGAGCGTATCTCCTACCGGAAAGCTGCGGGGCTGCTTGTACTGTGCAGGATATTGTTCGGCGGCTTCAGGTTTGGCCCTCCGCGCGGGATACCGCCCTTTGCCAACAGGGACTTCCGGGAAAAATGGATGAGCATGAGCGAGGAAGAGCGGAAACAATTCAAGGAACGATTGCGGCAACGCTGCGGCCCGCATAAATAGCGCAAAAAATATTTCCATGTGCTATAGCCATGGTTTGGGTTTTGCCAAATACCTCGTGAGTGGAAGTTTGCCGTTTATCATTTCTTGTTTCCCGCAATTTATAATCACGAAAAACAAGGACTATGCGTGAGTCTCCTTCCCTGCGTGAAGGACTGGGCGGTCTTTATGTTATTTTTTCCTTACATTCACGCCTACAAAAAAAATGCTCATGCAAGTAAAAAACCTTTTCTATCTTTCTGCTGCGGCAGTTTTGTCGTTGCAGGGCATCGGCTGTAACAACACGGGCGGCAGCAATACTGATGCAACAGGCGCTGCTGCTGTGGCAGACAGCACGCTCCCTCCCCTTGAAACCCAGGCTCCCAACAGTAATTATAAACCCGCTTTTGCCGGACAAACCCGCATAGGCGCCGTAAAGACCACCACTCCTTACCAGGTTGATCAGTTAGATACCGGCCTGCTAAGACCCTGGGCGGTTATCACCATGCCCGACGACCGGTTACTTGTTACCTCCAAATCGGGATATATGGAGATCCGTGGCACTGATGGCAAGCTTCAGAAAAAAATCACCGGCTTTCCCAAAGTAGACGACGCAGGCCAGGGAGGATTATTAGATGTGGCGCTGGATCCTGATTTCAGCAGCAATAAAATTATTTACTGGTCATTTTCAGAACCCTATAAACAGGGCAACCTCACTGCTGTAGGCAAGGGAATGCTGAATGAAGCTGCAGGACAGGTAGAGCATCCTGTAGTGATCTTCCGCGCCACCCCGGAACTCAATAACAGTAAACAGCATTACGGGTCGCGCCTGGTATTTGATAAAGACGGCAATCTTTTTGTCAGCGCAGGCGAGCGCTCCGTGCTAGAAGGCAGGGCGCAGGCGCAATTGCTGAGTGCAGGTCTTGGCAAAGTATTTAAGATCACAAAAGACGGCAAGCCGGCCCCGGGAAATCCTTTCCTCAATGATCCTAAGGCAATGCCGGAAATATACAGCTATGGCCATCGCAATCCGCAGGGGCTTGATATCAACCCGGCCACCGGCGAACTGTGGGAAGCGGAATTTGGACCCCGCGGCGGTGATGAAGTGAACAGGATCCTGCCCGGCAAAAACTATGGCTGGCCGGTGATCACCTACGGTATAGAATATGATGGAAGAAAGATCGGCGACTCCATCCAGCAGAAAGAAGGCATGGAGCAACCTGTTTATTATTGGGATCCTGTAACTTCCCCAAGCGGCATTACCTTTTACAAAGGCAATGATATTCCTGAATGGGAAAACAACCTGTTCATCGGCGGATTAAGCAGCATGCATATTGTACGTCTCGTGATCAAAGACAATAAAGTAACCGGTGAAGAATGGCTGCTCGGTGATAAGAAAGAACGCTTCCGCGATATTGCATACAACAAAGGCGCTTTATATGCGGTAACGGATAAGGGATCGCTGTATAAGATCAGCAGGAAATAATAAGGTATGAGCTATGAGCCTCCGGTTTGCAGCTCTCAAGCTCATTGCCCATAGCTCATTGCCCAAAGCCCACAAGACGCTGCTAAAGTTTGTGTTTATCGTTTGTTGTCTCACGCCCCCCGGAAGCGCTTTTATTGCACCGGTGCCACTGAGCCGCTGAAGCTGATAGCGCTTCTGCTGTTCATTTGCACATTCATTTGTGCAGAGCCGTTAGTGAATAAGGTGAAGGTATACGATTGTACTTCCCGGTGATCATTGGGCTTTATCGTGATATTCCACCGGCCTTTGTTGCCCTCGTTTTTAGTAAGCGTGAAGTCGGTGGAGGTAAAATCCAGGGGGCTGGTCGTTTCGCCGATAGGCGCTGTATAAGCCCTGCCAAAATAGGGGAGGGCAGATATTACAGAGTCCTTTTTACATAATACGGTATACCGTGTGTTCAATATCCTGGAACGCCCGCTCTGTGGCATTGCCTGGTTGGCAACAAATATCCAGCGGTCGCCGGCTATCGCCTGCTGTATGTCTCCCTCTGAAGCGCCCACTACTTCAGGATGTTTTGTAGTAGTGCATGCGGTGAGGCAGTATATGCAGAAAGATATAACAGCACCCGCCGCCATTAATCGGAAATAATGTTGCTGTTTCATATATAATAAGTTTTAATCTTTTAAAGTTACATCACTTCTGTGTTATGCCCAAGAGAGCTAAGGTGAAACGGCAAACGTGAGACGACAAACCATAAACATCCCTTCCTCTCCTGCAGAGAACACCCCGTATCATAAAGTAAACAGAAATTACGATATTTGGAAAGATTGCTATCGCTCACCATAAATCAATCTGTCAGTTATGGATACCCGAAGAGAGTTTCTCCGTAAATCAATGCTGCTGTCCGGCGCAGCCGGCTTGTCTTCTTTTGTCCCGGAATCAGTGCAAAGAGCTTTTGCCATAGATCCTGCTCCCGGCAGCACCTATCTTGACGCAGAACATATTATTGTCCTCATGCAGGAAAACAGGTCTTTTGATCATTGTTTCGGCACATTACAGGGCGTTAGAGGATATAATGATCCCAGGGCGGTGTCGCTGCCCGACAAAAACCCCGTGTGGCTTCAAACAAATGATAAGGGAGAAACCTATGCTCCCTTCAGGCTTGATATAAAAGATACCAAGGTTACATGGATGGGCGACCTGCCGCATTCGCGACCCACACAGGTAGACGCGTATAACAATGGCAAATACGACAAATGGCTTCAGGCTAAAAGATCAGGCAATAAAAAATATTCCGACATGCCTTTGACGCTCGGCCATTATACCCGCGCCGACCTTCCGTTTAACTATGGCATGGCTGATGCCTTTACTGTATGCGACCAGAATTTCTGCTCGGCGATGACAAGCACCACCCCCAACCGCTCTTTTTTCTGGACCGGCAAAATATCCGAACCGGAAAATGGTACAATGCAGGCAAATATCCGCAACGAAAACTTCAGCTACGGTAAGATGCCGTGGAAAACATTTCCTGAATTGCTGACGGAGAACAATATCCCATGGAAGTTTTACCAGAATGAGATAAGCTGCGGCGGCGGTTTCAAAGGCGAAGAGCGCGCATGGCTTGCCAACTTCGGGTGCAACCTGCTGGAGTTCTTTGCCGCCTACAATGTAAAGTTCAGCCCGCGTTATATACAGGGATTGCAAAAGCTGGCAGACGAGCTGCCCGGCGAGATCAATAAGCTGCAGGAAGCCAGCCCCTCTGATGAAGATACTGCACGTAAGATAAAGGCAGAAGTAGCCAAAAAACAGGAAGTGCTCGACAATGCATTGAGTGAGCTGAAAAAATGGAATAAAGAAAATTTCGAAAAACTGTCTCCGGCGGACAAGAAATTGTTCGAAAGCGCTTTCGTGGTAAACAATGGCGATCCGGACTATCGCTCTGTTTCCAAACTCAAATATAATGACGGCGGCAAAGAGCGTGAGCTCACCGTTCCTGCCGGCGATATCCTTCACCAGTTCAGGAAAGATGTCAGCGAGGGCAGCTTAGCCACCGTGTCCTGGTTTGCGGGCCCTCAGAATTTCTCTGATCATCCCAGCGCACCCTGGTATGGCGCCTGGTATGTTTCCGAAATACTGGATATCCTTACCCAAAACCCTGAAGTATGGAAAAAGACAATACTCATCCTCACCTATGATGAAAATGACGGCTATTACGATCATATACCGCCTTTTTCGATCCCCGACAACAATAAGCCCGGCACAGGAAAATGCTCGGCAGGTATTGATACCGAAATAGAGCATGTGCGCTATGAGCATGAGCTGAAACTGGGCGTTCCTCCAAAGCAGGCGCGTGAAGCGCCTATCGGCCTCGGCTTCAGGGTGCCGATGGTCATTGCGTCTCCCTGGAGCCGCGGCGGCAAAGTATGCTCACAGTTGTTTGATCATACTTCCACCCTGCAGTTCCTCGAAAAATTCCTTAACCAGAAACTCAATAAAAATATTCATCTCGACAATATAAGCGAGTGGCGGCGCACTATTTGCGGCGATCTCACCGCTGCCTTCAGCCCCTTTGAAGGCGCTCCGGTGGAAAAGATCCCCTTCCTGGAAAGAGATCCTTTTGTGGAGACCATTTACAGCGCTCAGTTCAGGGAAGAGCCCTCCGGCTATACCATGCTTACCGCTGCCCAGGTGGAAAAGATCACGAAAGATCCTGCCGGCTCAGGGTTGTTGCCGCGGCAGGAAGAAGGTATACGCAAGTCCCCGGCTATTCCTTATGAGCTATATGCCGACGGGCAGTTGTCGGCGGACAAAAAGCATTTTGAGATCAGGATGCAGGCCGGCAACAAAATATTCGGCAGCAGTGCATCAGGAACACCCTATACCGTATATACCCCGGGAAAATTCACTGCTGATAACAGGGCGGAGTTATGCAGGAACTGGGCGTTTGCCGTAAAGTCCGGCGACAGCTTCAGCTATGGTTGGCCGGTAGACGCTTTTGAAGGTGGTCATTATCACCTGAGATTGCATGGGCCCAATGGCTTTTACAGGGAATACCGGGGAGATAAAAACGATCCGGCGCTGGCCATAACCTGCAACTATGAAACCAGCCTGCTTCACAAAGCCTCCGGCAATATATTGCTGGAGCTGGTAAATAACAGCGCCTCACAGCCGCTTACCATAGAGGTGACCGACTACGCGTATGGCAATGCCCCTATCCATAAGAAATTAAATAAAGGTCAAAAGCAAAGCCTTGTGCTCAATCTGCAGAAAAGCGGGGGATGGTATGATTTCAGTGTGAAGGTCAACGGGATAGCCCTTTTTGAAAAGCGGTATGCCGGTCGTGTGGAAACAGGAAAGGAAAGCATTACCGATCCGTATATGGGGAGAGGAAACCTCTCTTAAGCTCCCCTGCAGAGAAGAATTCAACGCATAGTCCTTCAAGATCAGGCGATAGCTTTGGTAATTTTGTAAAATGTTTTACAGCAGTGTTACCAGGTAAGTGTTGCTACAGCACCCCCATTGAGAGACATAGTCATTATTTTTCCGTTGTGCCTGATATGGAAAACAGTGGCTTTGCCCGATTCATTGAGTACAATAAGCGCTATTTTTCCATCCGGCAACCGGAATGCAACATTGGGCAGCATTGCGGGCTCATCCGATGCTATCCGCAGCGCCCCGGGCCTGATGCACTTTGCCGCATGGGCTATAATATAATATGCAGGATTGCGCGTTATATTATTGCCATCACCATCAATAGTGACCGCCCCAAGACAAGCTGTACATCCGCCGGGCGTATGAGGTGTAAGGGATGTATTAGAAGATAAATTCCATTCCAGTGCGGTCTTACACCAATTGCGCATAGCGCCGATAATTACATTTTTAGTGTGCCATACCAGGTCTCCTTTTAAGTTGCCCGGAGCCCCGATCCACTGCTCGGTAAAATACAGGTTCTTGCCAGGATGGGCGTTGTGTACAGAAGAAAGGGTATCAATAGTGCCGCCATACAGGTGAAATGCCGACCCGTCTATGTATTGTGCGGCTTCGGGGTCGTTTAAAACAGTAAGCGGGTAATCCGGGTGATCTGCATTATGGTCATAAATAATGATCTTCGCCGTAATACCGGCAGCCTTAAATGCAGGACCGAGGCTCTTCCTGATGAAATCAGCCTGCTCTTTTGCGGCCATCAGCATGCTGGGATTATTTCCCGGGTGCAGCGGCTCATTTTGAATAGTTATTGCACCAATGATTATTCCCTCCGCCTGCATCGCCCGGATGTATTTCACAAAATACCTGGCGTAGGCATCATAATACTCAGGCTTCAGGCTTCCTCCGATACTGCTTTTGTTGGTTTTCATCCACACCGGCGGAGACCATGGCGATCCCAAAATTTTGATAGCAGGATTAATGGCAAGTATTTCTTTAAGCACAGGTATGAGACGGACTTTGTCAGGATCAATGCTGAATTTCTCCATTTTTTCGTCCGTTTCACCGGGTGGCAGATCATCGTATGAAAAGGGCGCCGCATCAAGATCAGAAGCGCCAATGCTAATGCGCAGATAGCTTACCCCAATGGCAGAATCATTTGTTGAAAACAATTCCCTGAGTAAGACAGCCCTTGCTGCCGTATCCATCCGGTGCAGATGAAGTGCACTTCCTCCGGTAAGCGTAAATCCAAACCCATCTATAGTTTGATATCTTTTATGCTCATCAATAATAATTTCCGGGACGCCTGCAGTGTCTTCTCCAAATGTCACCAGATCTTTTTGCTCTTTGAAAAGTATTCCGGCAGAAGGATCTGTCAGCCACATTGTAATACCGGGAGTTGCTGAAGCAGTATCTTTCCCGGAAGTCCTGGTATGCTTACACGATAATGCTACGATGATTATCAGCAAAGTGCAGGAAAGAAATTTGTATACGTTTTGGGTCATGGCAGTTGTTTTTTAGAAGTAAACGGGCAATGGAGAGAGGTGGAACGAGAGACGTGAGACGACAAACGTCAGGCGCCGCCTCTCACCTCTCACGTTCCTCTTCTCACGTCCCTATCCTCCTTGCAGCTTCGGATTGTCCCTGTGCCGGCTGGCATCCCGTATATTCTTTTTCTCAAAATTTTTTTGCAATGCTTCTGTGAGATCCACGCCGGTCTGGTTGGCAAGACATAATAGCACCCAAAGCACATCTGCCATTTCATCACCCAGATCCTTTCCCTTATCACTTTCTTTAAATGACTGCTCTCCATATACGCGAACCATTAGCCGCGACAGCTCTCCCACTTCTTCCATTAATATGCCCAGGTTGGTAAGCTCGCCAAAATAGCGCACGCCTGTTGTTTTTATCCATTCATCCACCCTCTGCTGGGCCTGTTCAATTGTTATGTCCATATTGAAGCTTTTTTGAGCTGTGAGCTGTGTGCAATGAGCTAAGGGCTAACAGCAAAGAGCAATGGGTTATCGGCTTAGGATATCTATTATTCGTACCCATCTCCCTCATCACCCTTCCTTCTACCCCTAACTGACCACATCCACAGCTCATAGCCCATAGCCCATAGCCCTTAGCTCATTGCTCACAGCCCCTTAAAACACTACCCTGAAGCTACCAAAGATCCCGAAATGTTGAAAAGTTTTTTCGGGTAACGGTCTTGGCAATACTCTCCAGATAAAATCCAGGCGGAATACCTTGAAGATATTGTCCACACCTGTCCCGATCTCCATATATGGCTTTCCGCCAAGAGATTTAAAGCTATGACCCGTAGGATCCGTATTATAGGCGATGTTTTCCGGGCTCAGCCCGCTCCATAATATTTTGGCGTTCCAGAATTGCCTGAATTTTAAAATACGCGTAAGAGGAATATACCGGAACAATCCATTCCCAAAATTATGCTCAATGTTTATGCCCGAATACCAGTCGGCGAGAAATTCATAACGCGGCATCATATTGAATGCATATTTATTGTAGTACCAGGTATTATTGCCCGGAGGTATTTCCAGGAGGGTATATGGTAATGTGCCGAAGGTTTTGCCTGCATACAGGTTGTAGTAGATGCTGCCGTAAGGCGATATTTTTTTATAATCGGAAATACTGCCGCCAACTTTCTGATAATTGTAGCTACTGTGGAATATCCCCTGAATCCCTTTGGTATAATGCGCTTCAATGATAGGATAATCGCTCCCCAGGCTTATACGGTAAAAGTTGCCATCAAGGAATTTTTCGAGATAGGCAAACCGCAATTTAATTCCAGCCTCAAAAGTATTGAGCGGTTCACCACCATTTTCCGACGGGAACAATTCCTTTTCAGGAAGATTGGACAGGGGCAGAAATCTTCTTCGTTGCGCAGTGGTCGTAACAGAGAAGCCGCTGCTCCATTCTTTAAAATATTCCAGCTTTTGTTGTTCTATCTTCATATATCGCAAAGGAATATTAGGTTTTCTGAGCGCTATGGCAAACAAATTATCACTTCCCACTTCATCATAATAAACCTGGCCATTATCAATATCATTGAGGTATGAAGCCAAAAGTGTGGAACGGGGTGATTTATTGAACAGGTAAAGCGTTTGAAGCCTTCCTTTAAGCTTTTGATCGCCAAAGCCATAGGCCAGGTATCCTGTAAAATATATATGGCGGTTGAACCCGGTGTTGGTACCAAGATCAAAACGTATCCTTGGACCTTCATAGGCGTTAACAGTAAACCAGTTGTACCATGGGCCTATCTCGTAATTACCTACATTCTTATACCCTGTGCCCAGAAAATAAATAAGATCGGTAAATCTTTTAAAGCTCGGCATATCCATCAGCGTGTCAATCATTTTATATATGCCTTTCTCCGTGCTTGACAACGAATCGTGCCTGGCTTCCTGCCAGTATGCATCGGTATGATTGTGGGCAGAATCGGCCAGCACAACTTCTTCACGCAGCTTATTTTTATCCAGCTCTGTATGCAGGGAGCTGTCGTTGACCACAATATTCCTGTAGGTGCTCGTTTTTCTCCCGATGAAATTCAGCCTTTTTTTGTCCAGGAATACAAAATCCGCCACAAACTTATCTTTTGACAGGAACCAGACGGAATCATTTACCAGTGAATATTCCTGTACGAGGTCCAGCTTTTCAACAAAATTGATATTGGCAAGCTCGGATACCCGGAGATTCATTTTCATTACGGCAAAAGAGGAGTCAGCGATCCATGCATCTCCTTCAAAAGTGTTTTCTCCTTTATGCTTTGGGGTAAATATAAAGTGCATAAATCTTTTGCCGCCTATATACTGGGTATCGGGCACCCGGTAGTTGTAGTAGGCAGACCCGTTATCGCTGATCGGGCTCACAAAATCTTTATCGAATACCGGGATAAAATTTTTGTAGACGTTTATATTCTGATACATGCCGCCGAGCATTTTGCTGATGCTGGGACTGTTGAATCCCATTGTTTTTATCGCCTTGATCACTTCCCTCGTTTTTCTCGGGTTCCGCTGGTAATAATAGTCGGAGAGAGATTCGGTTAAGTATAAAGGGAGTATAGGCTTTGCTTCGGAAGTGGAATCAATATTTTCGTTGATAACTTTTTTAAACGGCTTTAATATCGTCAGGTTTATCAGCTTATTGTTTTTAGCGTCATTGAGATCAGCCTCCAGCTTGTTGTACAGCTCATAAGAGAAGTTATCAAAGCGCGCCCGGTCATTGTATGGCTTGTTGCGCACTATCTTCCGCCAGAGGATCATGCCCCTTCCGATCTTGCTTTTGATGACTACTTCATTATCTCTCTTTCCCCGTTCCAGGTTAACTACCAGGTGCATCTCTTCTGCGGTAGTATCAATAGCAACGTAAAAATCTTCAAAGCCAACATAAGTTACTTCCAGTGTATCGGAGGGCCAGTTGGGAAGAACAAAGGAAAAATTACCCGCAGAGTCGCTTAGTTTGCCAACAGAAGTGTTTTTGAATTGTATGGAAGCGAAAGGAATGCGTTCTTCGCTGTGCGCATCCTGTATATAGCCGTAAATCTTTCTTTGCTGTGCGTAAGCCGTATTGCCCCATAAGAGAAAAAAAAAGTATATCGCCAGGCTGATACAGGATGGTTTCCAAATCATAATGCAAAATTAACTACCTGATTACCATAACGTAAAACAGGAGCTTATAATTTATGGAACTGTTAAGAAAGATTTTTTTCTCAAAAAATTTGCAGAATTGAACGTTTCACACTTACTTTGAATTTCAAAGTGCTTTTATGACAGATAAAAATTCAGGTTTAGAGACGCTGAAAGATATCAGGCAGATGATGGAGCGCAGCAGCCGTTTCATCAGCTTAAGCGGTTTGAGCGGCATTGCAGCGGGAGTATGCGCACTGGCAGGTGCATGGTTTGCCTATGATGTTATCGGCAACAGCCCTTACAGCAACAGGGATACATTTTCTGAACGGTACCCTGATATCATTTCCCTCAGGGAGTTCATGGGCCACAAGCTGTTTGCCATAGCTGTGGGAACGCTTATTTCAGCCTTTCTCCTGGCACTGATATTTACCTGGATCAAAAGCAAAAAGAACAATATCCCTGTTTGGGGCACTTCCTCCAGGCGCCTTATATGGAATGTAGCTTTTCCGCTGGCAGCGGGTGGTCTGTTCCTCCTGCGCATGATCCAGTTAGGCTATTTTGGTTTAATAGCCCCGGGATGTCTTATTTTTTACGGGCTGGCGCTTATTAATGCGAGCAAATATACATTAGGCGAGATACGGTATCTTGGATATTGCCAGGTGCTGCTGGGTATAATCAATTGCTGGTTTATGGGTTATGGTTTATATTTTTGGGCGCTGGGGTTTGGGGTGCTTCATATTGTGTATGGGGCATCTATGTGGTGGAAGTATGAGAGAGTGATAAGTGGTGAGTGATAAGTGGTAAGTGGTTACAAGTTTCGGGTTTCAGGTAGTACCTCAAACCTGTAACGTCCTATATCTTAACACTTATCACCGCTGTCAGCTACGAGCTTTGAAGCCGGTATCTGATGGCTGACTGCTGATAGCTCATAGCCGATAGCTAACCCCTGACACCTCATAATAAAACACTGAATGAAAAATCCGATAGGAAATTTAAATAAAGTATTTGACAGCCGTATAAGGCTGGGTATCATGAGCTCCTTAATGGTGAACGAGGAGCTTAATTTCAACCAGTTGAAAGAAATAGTGGAAGTGACCGACGGAAATCTTGCTTCTCATCTCAAAAACCTGGAAGAGAACGGTTATATAAAAGTGCAAAAGGGCTTTATAGGCAGAAAGACGAACACAACATATATGGTAACCAAAGCAGGTGAAAAGGCATTTAAATCACATCTTGACGCACTGGAGCAAATGATACGATCCCTGGAATAGGAATTTTTTTTATCTATTTACTTTGAAATTCAAAGTACTTTTAAATATTTAAAATATAGAATCAATATGAATACAGAGAATCATTTATCTGCCAACAAACTAACCATTAAGGGTTGTATTGTAGGCTGCCTCATTCTTGTTATGCTCATACCCTCCCTGTTTATCATGAACCTTGTTACGGAAAGATCCGACCGGCAAAAGGAAGCAGCGGCTGAAGTAAGCGCGAAATGGGCGGAAAGCCAGGCTATTGCCGGACCTTTGCTGGTAATACCCTACCGCGAAGCTGTTCAGGATGCCGGTGGTAAAGTATCTGACCTCACCAGGTATGCTTATTTCCTGCCTGAACATCTAAAAATTGACGGAAAGCTGCTGCCTGAGATCCGGCACAGGAGTATCTACAAAATTGTGGTATACAGGAGCAATATTACACTGGAAGGAGATTTTGCCCCGCTGCACCCCGAAAATCTTAATATCGCTCCGGGGGCGTTAATACTGAACGAAGCCTATATCTGTTTTGGGCTGAATGATTTTCGTGGCATTGAAGACCAGTTGGCTGTCCGGTGGAATGATAGCGCTTATATCTTCAATGCAGGACTGCCCGACAAAAAGATAATTGCAACCGGCTTGAACGCCCCCGTAGCGCTTACGGTAGAAGATATCAGCAGGACCAACAAGTTTTTCATCCGGCTGAACTTAAGAGGCTCAGAGCGTTTGTCCTTTACCCCGGTGGGAAGAACCACCAATGTGCATTTTGCATCCGACTGGAAAAACCCTTCCTTCGACGGTAATTTCCTGCCTGTAACAACACCGGTGGTTAATAATAACGGCTTTACGGCTGACTGGAAGGTGCAGCATCTTAACCGTAACTTCCCTCAAAGCTGGAAAAACGAAAGCTTTGATCTCAAGCCTTCCCGGTTCGGCATTACACTGCTGCAGCCGGTAGACGCTTATTCCAAAACAGAACGGTCTGTGAAATATGCCATACTCTTTGTAGCGCTTACTTTCGGACTGTATTTTTTTATAGAGATCCTTCAGAAAAAGCAGGTGCATCCTATCCAGTATGTGCTTGTTGGTTTGGCGCTAAGTATTTTTTACACGCTGCTGCTTTCTGTTTCGGAATACCTTCCGTTTAATTTCTCTTACCTGGCAGCATCGCTGGCCACAGCCACACTGATCACTTTTTATACGAGAAGCATTTTCAATACCTGGCGTATAGCTTCCTTATTCGGGGGGCTGCTGACCATGCTGTACGGCTTCATCTTTATACTGATACAATTACAGGATGGCGCCTTGCTGTTCGGAAGCATCGGGTTGTTCATTTTACTGGCGGTGGTGATGTATTATTCGAGGAAGATAGATTGGTATGGGAGTAAGGGGTAAGGGATAAGTGGTAAGAAGTTACAGGTTGCAGGTTGCAAGTTTCAAGCCGCCTGTAACCTGCAACCTGTAACTTGTAACTTGCTCAGCTCATACCTTACAAAATTCACAAAGCATGAAAAGAATATACGCTTTTAAATACGCCATTGAGGGTATTGTTGCATTCTTCCGGTCGGAGCAGAATGCATGGATACATGCCCTGGCAGCGGTTTCCGCTATTACTCTTGGCTTTTGTTTACATATTACCCGGCATGAATGGATTGCCATACTGTTATGCATAAGCGCAGTTTTCTGTATGGAAATGATAAACACCGCTATGGAAAAGCTATGTAACATAGTTCACCCCGCATATCATTCTCAAATAAAGATGATAAAAGATATTGCCGCAGGGGCGGTATTACTGTCAGCCGTTGCAAGCCTCGTTACAGGAGCAATCATTTTTTTACCAGCATTTTTTTAAACACATGAAAAAAATACCTGCGATATACCGCATGATCTATATCTCGTTATCAGGCAGCGTGGTATTAATTGCTGCAAGAATGGCCTATAGCGGCAACTTGCACTATGCATCGTTGATCTGGAACCTGTTCCTTGCTTTCATACCGTTTGCCCTGAGCTCGTGGTTGCTGAAGCTTAAAAGCGATTCCCGGAGGTCACAATACACCACGCTTATGGCATGGCTGGTATTCTTTCCCAATGCGCCCTATATCATCACGGATTTTGTTCATCTTGAGCCCGGAAAGGTTGTGCCATTCTGGTATGATATTATTCTTCTTTTCTGGGCTTCATGGAATGGCCTGCTGCTTGGCTTTGTTTCGCTATGGAAGATAGAGCAATTCCTGTCAACCAGGCTCAGTAGGAAAATGGTCAGCCTGTGCATATACGTCTTTATTCTTCTGGGAGCATTTGGCGTATATGCGGGAAGATACCTGCGCTGGAATAGCTGGGATGTGGTGATGAGACCCTTCAGCATTATGCGCGACCTGAAATACATTGCGCTCAATCCTGAAGATAATCTGCGCACATGGGGGATGACCGTTACGTTTGCCCTGCTGATGACTACCTGCTATCTTACTGCAAAAAGCCTGAAACAGCTTGTAAAATGATCAGGCTGATAAAAAAGGGAAATATGACAGCTTCATATTTCCCTTTTTGCTTTTTATTAAAGAGTTTAAAAATCTAATCCGAGCGAGAAATACCATACAGGCTTGCCATAGAAAAATCCTGTCATCGGCCAGCCGGCATCAAGCCGCAGGAAATAACCCAGCAGGGTACTTCTTGCCCCAAAGCCATAGCCACCTACGAACGGACCTATACCCGGACTTTTGAGGGTGACTTGTATAGGAGGATTGTCATAACTAACAGAGGGGCGCTTAAGCCCGTTGTACGCACCATTCCACGCCGACCCGAGATCAATGAACTGTACGATCTGGAAATTCCTTACAAAAGCATTATTGATAGGCCGGCTGAGTAGCGTAGTAAATACAGGCAGCCTGAATTCGCTGTTTAAAACAATAGCATTATTGCCATTGGCTGCATTTTGCTTATACCCCCGCATGTTTACCGCCAGCGACTGGTATGTATAGGTATTATCGGGATCAGGCTTGTTACCATCATTGAACTTGGGCCACATCCAGCCATCGGTACCACCCAGGTAATATATGATCTTCTGGGTGCCCCAGGATATATCGGCAGCAGCACGTCCGGCCCATATAAAGTTGCGGTATATGGGATAATAATACCTGATGTCCGTACCTACATTCCAGGTGAGCTTGCCCTGCTTGTTTTTGGTAAGATCCGTATTGATATCCGTATATATTTTGTAGCGGAGCCCGTGCCAGATATTCAATGCAGGAGCAATGGTGTTATCATGCACATATTCCAGGTGTGTCAGTAAAGATTGCATAACAGTATCAGAGAACATGAGGGAAGAAATATCTCCGGGGTAGGTTTTAATAGTTCCCCTGTCATTGCGGTATGCAATGTTTGCCCGTACGCTGCGCACCCGGTCAAAAGGATAGGCAAGGTTGACCTGGTAAATATTGGTAAATAATTTATTGGGATAATAATTTTTCCCGGCTGGATCGTCCTGGGGGTATAGATCGTAATTGGTGACCGTAGACCTGTAATATGTTAAGCCCCAGTCTAACCGTTTCCGCAGATTGTAAAAACTAAATAACACATCCTTATCAATAAGGTTTAACCCCAGGCGGAACCCGCCGATGAACTTTATATCTTCAAACAGGTCAGAAACGCCGATACGGAAAATGCCATTAAGATTGGAATTGCCATTGGTAAGATAGATCGGCCCGCTTCCGCCGCCATAGGGTTGCCAGCGCGTCATTAATACCGAGTTATTAAAGCCGGTCACGGAATAATCGGTAGAGAATTTTAATCTGTAGTCATATAGTTTTGCCTGCGATAATGTCGTTTCTTCCGGCTCTTTCTGCTCCGGCTCCATTACTTTGCCGATCTCTGCCGTAGTATCATTGGCAAACTCACTCTGGAAAAAATCATTGGCCCTGACAACGCTGTCAACAGCAGCAGGCTGGTAAATAGTTGCGCCTCCTTTGGCAACTTTCTCCTCCTGCAGTACTTTCTTCATGTATTCGGTAGGGCGCACATTGATATTTCTTTTCTTTAAAGCGTCTTCGTTCACCTTCAGCTTGTACAGCATTTTGAGGTTGCCTTCCTGCCTTACCTCAGATACCTGCCCGCGGTCGCCCGCTATGCGCGTTTCCTGCAGTCCGCTCTGGTAGTTGGTAATGGGGAATGCATAAGCGGAATCGGTGGTTACCGCCATATAGCCTATGGAGTCCGGTTCTGTTTTATTCCAGACCTTCAGGATGGAATCAAGATCCTGGGGATCGGGATTTCTTAAAAGCTCATCGCCTACTTTGTAAATAGTATCAAGCCCTGCTCTCTTTGAGGTAAAGAAGCCTGCATAGCGGTTGGCAATACCCATTTCATCATTTACGAATGTAAAGTGATTGGTATTATACTGCATGGGATATCGCGCATTGCCGTGCTTAACATCCGTCAGCTTGGTGATCTGCCGGAACTCACTGTTGTTCCAGTTATTTACCATGAAGATATTGTACGGGTAGTCAGAAGGTAATACTGTATCCTTATTGGGCGCATTCCCCGAAGGGCGGTTGGAAGAAAAGATGATCCCTGTTTTTCCGGGAAATGCGGCGAAAGTAGGATCAAGATCATCATATACGTCATCTGTGATCTGCTGAAGTGTGCCCTCCTGTATCTTATATACAAAGATGTCGGAGTGCCCGTTCTTCACGGCGCTTAGTAAAAGCGTGTTCTGATCAAGCATATACTTAACATCATTCACCTGGTCAAGCTCTTCAGGCAATCCCTGTTTGGTAGTCTTGAGCCTTTTCACAAGATCATACACAAACATCTGCAGCGTGTTCTTCTTCATATATACCACTGCCAGTTTTTCCCCTTTGGGATCCCAGGCAAGCTGGGGATAATTAGGGTTGATCTCATTCTGGTTATCTAAAACGCCCGACTGCAGCAATATTTTTCTTTTGTAGCCAAAGTCTTCAAGCTCAATGCGGTAAATACCTTTTTTAAATCGCACTACTGCGTAGGTATTGTTTCTTGGATTAGGATTAGGCTGAAAACGATAATAATCGAGATTCTTTCCTACTTCTTCGAGCGCCACTATATTTCCTTTGGGAGTATTGCGTCGTCCTCTCAGGTCTTTATAATATTTATCAGACTCCTTATCCATAAATTCAGCCAGCACTTCCTTGAACTTCTTTTTTGTCACTTTCATGCTGGCGGAGTTCAGGCTTTTGTAGATCCTTGCGAGGTAAATAAAATATGTGACATTATCCTTCCGGTAGTTGTCTGCTATATAATGCCAGAAGGCGTGCCCTGCCAGCTCCGGTCTGTCGAATGCAAACTGGTAAAAGTTCCTGTAGTCGCCGGACAAGAGCGCCGACTTCAATTTATCATCCAGTTCCGGGCTCCAGTTTTCAGCGGCATACATGACATAGCCGTCTGTAAGCCATTTGGGCAGGTCGAGCAGCGCCTGGTTGCTGGCAAATTCACCCAGGTCGTCGCCAAACAGCAGGTTCTCTACCAGGGTTTTTGCGATACCCTGTCTTATCTGTTTTTTAAGATTTTCATGATCTCCGTTAAAGTAGACGATCATTTTGTTGTTGACAAACTTGGTTACGCCGCCGGTATTTTGCCAGTCTATGCCCAGCCCGATATTAGATTGCTGCAGGTCATTAAAATTATTGTACACAACGATATTGATCCTCCGCTGCGATCCGTATTCCACAAAATCTTCCAGTTGCGGCAATTCTTTTTCGGCAAGTTGCGCTGCATATTTTCCAAGCGCCAGCCCGTTTTGCGAAAAGTACACGTTGAAATTCCGCGTTTGATAGTAGCGCCATTTGAACTTCTCATATTGCACCCTGTTTTTCCCAAATTCCACGGCATTTACCTGGGCATCTGCGTTGCCGGCAAATAGAAACAGACAAGATATTATTGCGAGGATCCCAAAATAAGAGTGAAGCCTGTTCTTTAATATTCCCATAATTTCGTGCATTCTATAATAAAATTAGCGTTTTTAACATACAAAAGGTCAATATGTTCGCTGTTAAAGTTTTCATATTTAGCCCGGTGCAGGAGAACACCTATATCCTTTATAATGAGCGCAAAGATTGTATTATTATTGATCCCGGCTGTTATTATGATAATGAAAAAGATGAGTTGGCTTTTTTTGTAGAAAAAGATTAATATAGTCCAAAGTGACTAATAAAGAAGAGTTTACAAGAACCGGAAGTGCTATCGGTAACGATTTAGTAATGGTGCTTACTGCACTCGCTTTCATTTGATTGCCTTGTAAATCATTACTGCAAATCTAATAAAAAAAGGGTAAAGTAACAGCATACTTTACCCCTTTTTCGTTTTTTACCCTCCCTCAAAAAAAGGTATTTAAAATAAATCTTTCCCAATATGGGGACACTATGTGATAATGCTTTACATATTATTTCCAAGTTTTGGCAAATCAACGAAGATGTAGTTCCGAAACAAATAGTCCCAATATCTAAACGTCTAAGCTATGGAAATCGTATTGAACAAAGTATTATCGGAAATTCAGCATCAGGAAGATAAGCTATCTTCTCAAATGATGCAAACTGCGGATGAGGCTTATCAAATGACCTTATTCTTAAAGGAGATGCTGTTTTCTATAAAGATGAAAGTCTTACAGACCGGATTTAAGAACGAACAGCAGGAAATCAATTTTTTTAAGAACATCAAACCGCAGATTTTAGGAAAACTTATTTATTACAATAAAGTATTCCGCATTGAAACTACCTGCCCAGTGAGTACCGGGAGAATACATCAAAGCTATTTTGAAAACCAACTTAAAATCCTCAAATCCGAATATAAGGAAAGCATATCCAATGAGGATTTTTACAGGTACTATCGTGCAGGCAGAACTGACCGTGACCACAGTTATTTCAGGCTCGGAAAAATCAATTACCACGATGGTCTGAAAAGTAATGTATTTGAAATTGACCTTAGCTTTTCTACTTATTACGATAACAAAGTTGCCCATATTATAGCCAATGAATTACTTTATACTTTTTTACTTACCAAAATAAACCCTGAAAAAAATCCCGATGCCATTTCAATAAATGGTGATGGAAACAAAGACATTTCGTGGACGAACTCGCAAAATGCACTGATAGAATTAATTTACGCCTTGTATGCTTCCAAATCTATTGCATACGGTAAAATAGGCATCAGGAAGTTAGCATTGATTTTCCAAATCCTCTTCCGAACGCCCCTGAACGATATACATCATTCTTTCCACAGAATGAAAACAAGGGCAGGCTCCCGAACGGTATTTTTAGACCAACTCAAAATTTCCCTCGAAGAATATATGGATAAAGACCTTTAGCAATATCAGCACAAGGGTTTGGAAGCAGTACACAAAATGTACTGCTTTTTCTTTGCCCATATATGCCAATTGGCAAATGTTGGCAAAAGGCTACTACAAAATAACCGAAATACCCTAAAACCCTTATTAAACAAGGGTTTTTCTCACTGCAAAAAATTTGAAAAAAAGTGCCAAACCAATGGGTACGTATTGGCAGACAAACACTGCAACACTTCTGAATTTTGCTATGTGAACATTAAACAACAGTGCTATGAACATTATAACAGTTGACGAAGAAGTGTGGAAGCACCTCAACGAACGGTTGAAAGCCATTAGCGAATATATCCTCAAACTGGAAGATACAAGCTACGATAGCTTATGGCTCAACAACCACGAAGTCTGCCAGTATCTCCACATCAGCGAAAAAACGTTGTGGCGTATGCGCACCAACGGGCAGATAGCTTTTTCAAAAATGTACGGGCAGTATTACTATACGATTGGTGCTATCAAGGAAATGCTCAACGCTAACGCCGTGCAGACGACCGATGAATATGTGGAGCAGCTTATGGCGAAAGGCAAAAGCTATATCGAGAAAGGCAGAAAGCTGAAATCAGGTAATCATTAAAAGCGTACCCGTATGAATATCGACAAAATGGAATTTGTGGCGTGGATGGAACGCATAATGGACAGGCTGGACATTCTTGGCAACCACATAGACGATTTACAAAAGAAGCGCAACAGCATAGACGGCGAAGAGTTACTGGATAATCAGGATTTATTGCAAATGCTGAAAATCAGTAACCGTTCCCTGCAACGGTATCGCTCCATAGGTAAGCTCCCTTATTATACCATTAGCGGAAAACTGTATTACAAGCTATCCGATGTGCATCAGTTCATCAGGGAAAGTTTTAACCCTCCGTTACCTAAACTGGATGCCAATAAGTGACAAACGCTGCCTTTGAGTGCCACATAAAGCAAATCAGTGAAGGCTTCCTTTACATTCGACCGTGAAATTTTAAAATTTTCAGACTATGGGCGAAGAAACAACAACTAAACAGGAAATGCCCGAACAGCTTTCGGACATATTACTCGTACTGGATAAAGAGAAAATGAAAATCCAGGCAGTAAAAAGTATCGACGAAAACGGGAAAATGGAAACCGTTGAACCCACCAAGAAAAACCAAAACCAGTTTATGCGTGTGGACAAAAGCGGCGATTTCTTTTCCAACTTCTTTTCCAATTTTTTCAGCCAGTTAAAGAACCCTACAAACTTTACTTTCTTCAAAGTGCCTGCTCCGGTTGCTGCTGAAAAAGCAGAGGAGCTGCAAAAGCACATAGATAAGCCCACTCCACAGGGCGAAAAAGTGCTGAAAGAACACGAAGTAAAAGCAGAAACCCAACCCGATAAAAAACAAGAAAATCAAAATAATATGGCAACAGCACAAACAACAACGGAAGCAAGCGAATACCGCTACAAGCCGGAGCAGATTGATTGGGACACGATGAAGAACCTCGGATTAAGCAAAGAGTATCTTGAAAAAAGAAACCTGCTCGACCCTTTGCTAAGAGGTTACAAAACCAATGAGCTTTTACCGATAGGTATTAACCTCGGTGGTTCTATCCTCCGCACGGATGCCCGCCTGTCTTTACAACAAGGGGAAGACGGCAATGTTATCGTGGCAATACACGGTATTAAAAGAGAACCTAACCTACACTTTGAGTTTTTCGGTCATAAGTTTACGGACGAAGACAAGAAAAACCTGCTCGAAACGGGCAATATGGGGCGTGTGGTTAATTTGGTAAATTCCAAAACAGGCGAACTGATGCCCTCCATTATCAGCATTGACAGGCTAACCAATGATGTGATTGCACTGCGCACGGAGTTTATCAAAATTCCCGATGAAATTAAGGGCGTAAAGCTGAATGACGAACAGAAACAAACTTTAATGGAGGGCAAACCACTCTATTTAGAGGGTATGATTTCCACTAAGGGAACAGAGTTTTCGGCAACGGTACAATTCAATGCGGACAAACGATATGTTGAGTTCCTGTTTGACAGAAGCAACAACAATCAGCAAGCGCAAACGAACCAACAGAACGCCCAACAAAACAATCAGCAAAGCCAATCGCAGGAAGCTCCAAGAACTTTCAGGGGCAAAGAACTGGATGATGAGCAGTACAACAAGTTCAAAGCCGGACAAACCATATACGTTGAACTGAAAGACAAAAAAGACCAACCGTATAAGGGTTATATCACGTTCGAC
>Ga0066256_1001710_pt1 | contig 28153 bp, 25 predicted proteins | sample ThiBio_1000_biof_FD_87107 | JGI IMG/M metagenome (GOLD analysis project Ga0066256, IMG submission 87107) | Wastewater bioreactor microbial communities from Cape Town, South Africa - Thiocy_expt_1000_biof (version 2) | ecosystem: Engineered > Bioreactor > Thiocyanate-remediating >... | reverse complement strand
AGCATTTCCCCGGCCAGTAGCGCCGCAGCGGCCGTATCGCTGCGCGGCGTGGCCAAGCATTACGGCGCGGTGCACGCGGTCGACGGCGTCGACCTGGACATCGAGCGCGGCGAGCTCTTCGGCCTCATCGGCCACAACGGCGCCGGCAAGAGCACGCTGTTCAAGATGATGCTCGGCCTGGTGCCACCGACCCGCGGCGAAATCACCGTCGGCGGCGCGCAGGTCGGAGGCCGGGACTTCCGCGCCGCGCGGCGGCACCTGGGCTACCTGCCGGAAAACGTCGTCCTCTACGACAACTTGAGCGGCCTGGAAACGCTGCGCTTCTTCGCCCGGCTCAAGGGCGCGCCGCGGGCGCAGTGCCTGCCGGCGCTCGAGCGCGTCGGCCTGGCGCACGCCGGCCAGCGGCCGGTGCGCGAATACTCCAAGGGCATGCGCCAGCGCCTGGGCTTCGCGCAGGCCCTGCTGGGCGCGCCGCAGGTGCTGTTTCTCGACGAGCCGACCAGCGGCCTGGACCCGCAGGCCATCCGCGACTTCTACGCCACGCTCCGCGAACTGCAGGCGGGCGGCGTGACCATCGTCATCACCTCGCACATCCTGGCCGAACTGCAGGAGCGCGTCGGCCGCCTGGCCATCCTGGCCGCGGGCAAGGTGCAGGCCGTGGGCAGCGTGCAGCAGCTGCGCGAGCAGACGCGCATGCCGCTGGTGTTCGAGCTGCAGGTGCGCGCGGCAGATGCACCCGCCGCCGCAGAGGCGCTGCTGCAGGCGACGGGCGCGAGCGCCACGCCCACCGCCACGGGCCTGCGCCTGGCCTGCCCGCGCGAACACAAGATGGCGGTGCTGGCCGCCCTGGCCCCGCTGGGCGCGCGCGTGCTCGACATCAAGATGCACGAGCCCTCGCTGGAAGACGTGTTCTTCGGATTCGCCGATTGAAGGATGGCCCCATGGAATTGACGCAAATCCTCACCATCGCGGCGAAGGAATTCCGCGACCGCATGCGCAACCGCTGGGTGCTGGCCGTCGCCCTGGTCTTCACCGTGTTCTCGCTGGTGATCGCCTACTTCGGCGGCGCGCAGCAGGGCAGCGTGGGCTTTCGCTCCATCGAGTTCACCATCGCCAGCCTGGTCAGCCTGGTGATCTACCTCATTCCGCTGATCGCGCTGCTGCTCGGGTTCGACGCCATCGTCGGCGAGCGCGAGCGCGGCTCGCTCGACTTGCTGCTGGCGCTGCCCATCACCCGGCTGGAGCTGCTGCTCGGCAAGTACCTGGGCCTGGCCGGGGCGCTGGCCCTGTCCACCGTGGCCGGGTTCGGCCTGGTGGCGGCCCTGCTCTACCAGCACATCAGCTGGGCGGGGCTGTACCACTACGTCGGCTTCATGTTCAGCTCGGTGCTGCTGGGCCTGGCCTTCCTCAGCCTGGCGGTGCTGATCTCGGTGCTGGCGCGCGACCGCACGCGCGCCTCGGGACTGGCCATCGCGCTGTGGTTCTTCTTCGTGCTGGTGTTCGATCTGCTGCTGCTCGGCGCCCTGGTGGGCACCGGCGGGCGCTTCGGCGGCGAGGCCTTCGCCTGGCTGCTGCTGCTCAACCCGGCCGACGTGTTCCGGATACTCAATGTGTTTTCGCTCGACGACGTGCGCACCCTGTATGGCCTGGCCAGCATCGTGCCGACCTCGCTGGGCAGTCCCGTGGTGATGGGCAGCGTGATGCTGGCCTGGATTGCGCTGCCGCTGGCGGTGGCGCGCTGGAGATTCAAATGACAACACCCGCTGTTTTCCCTTCTGCCTGCGGTTGCGGCCGGCGCCGCGTGCTCGGCGTCCTGGCCGGCGCGGCGGCGCTCGGGGCGCTGGCCGGCCTGGCGGCCTGTGGCGACAAGGGCGAGGCCGGCGCCCAGGCCCTCGCGCCGGTGGAGATCGACCGCGCCACCAGCTGCGAGCTCGACGGCATGCTGCTCGCCGACTACCCCGGCCCCAAGGCGCAGGTGCACTACGCCGGCCAGGCGCAGCCGAGCTTCTTCTGCGACACGGTCGAGCTGTTCAACACCCTGCTCGCCGGCGAACAGGTGCGCGCGCCCCTGGCGATCTACGTGCAGGACATGGGCCAGGCCGCCTGGGAGGAGCCGCGCGGCCACTGGATCGACGCCAAGGCGGGCATTTACGTGCTCGGCAGCAAGCGCCACGGCTCCATGGGGCCGACGATCGCCAGCTTTGCGCAGGAAGCCGACGCCAAGGCCTTCGCCGCCGAGTACGGCGGCCAGGTGCTGCGCTTCGGCGAGATCAAGGCCGACATGGTGGACCTGAGCGGCGGCGCGCTGCACGACACGCGCATGTAGGCGGACCGCCCCCTTTGTCTCCCGCATGAACCTGCCGCAGCTCCTCACACCGCACGCCCTGCAACGCGGGCGCGTGCTGGCCGGCGCCCTGCTGGCGGCGCTGGCGCTCGCCGCCCTGCCGGCGGCCAGCGCCTGGATCGCGGGCAGGGCCGCGCCGCCGCCGGCCGACGATGTCTGCCTGGTGGCGCCGCCTTCGCCCTACGACCCGGCCTCGGGCCTCGCGCCCACGGCGGCGCGTCCCGTGCCGGCCGATGCGCGCTGCCCGGTCTGCGGGATGTTCCCGGCACGCGCGCCCGACTGGGCGGCGCAGGTGATCTTCGCCAACGGCGACGCACAGTTCTTCGATTCGCCGCTCAGCCTGTTCATGTACCTCGCCGACGTGGGCCGCTACAGCCCCGGGCGCAGCCGGGGCGACATCGTGGCGAGCTACGTCACCGACATTCCCGGCAAGGCCTGGACCGACGCGGCAAGCGCCTACTATGTGCACGGCTCCACGGCGCGCGGCCCCATGCGCGCCGGCAACCTGCCGGCCTTCGCCTCCGAGCAGGCGGCGCGCCGTTTCGCCGCGCAGCGCGGCGGCGCGGTGCTGGGCTATGGCGACATCGATGCCACGCTCATCGGCCAGTTGGCGGTGCCGCATGGCCATGGGCATTGAAAAGCCATCTTATTGATAGCTACAAACGCTTTACCCATAAGCGCTAGAGGCTTATTTCATTCAAAATTTGGTCGCTGCGCGCTGGGAAGCAGCCATTCACCCACCGGGTCGGCGGGGAAACGCCGCGACACCCCATCCGTCCTCAGCGCGTCGCCAGCAGGGGGAACAATTTGCCCAGCCCCTCGGCCATCACCTCGACGGCGAGCGCCGCCAGGATCAGGCCCATCAGCCGCGTCATGACGTTGATGCCGGTCTTGCCCAGGACGCGGGCGATCGGGTCGGCGAGCGAGAAGCAGACCCAGGTGGCCAGGCCGATGACCACACCGTAGCCGACCAGCGCCGCATGCTGCAGAAAGGTCTGGGCGCTGTTGGCGTAGATCACCACCGTGGACATGGAGGCCGGGCCGGTGAGCAGCGGGATGGTCAGCGGCACCACGGCGATGCTGGCGCCGGCGGCGGCCTTCTCGGCGCCTTCCTCGAGCTCGTTGGTCGCTGGCTTGGCCTCGGCCGGCTGCGCGTTGAGCATGTTCATGGCGCTGATCAGGAGCAGCATGCCGCCACCGACCTGGAAGCTCGGCAGCGAGATGTTGAAGAACTCCAGGATCTGCAGGCCCAGCAGGGCGCAGGCGGCAATCACCAGAAAGGCGCTCAGCGCGGCGGTGCGTATGGTGCGCTTGCGCTGGGCCTCCGAGAAGCCCTGGGTGTAGTGGATGAAGAACGGCACGATGGCCAGGGGGTTGACGATGGCCAGCAGCGTCACCAGGGGTTTCAGATCCATGGCGCGTCCCTGTGGATACCGGCGTTGTGATAGGTCATGGAAATCGGCTCCTGCTGCGTGCGCTGTGGCGCGAGTGTGCCGCATTTCACCGGCCGCAGGCGGCATGCTTTACAGCCGTGGCAAGCTATGCAAGCATGCGTCTCATTCTCCTCCTCGCCCCATGAGCGCGCCCCCCCGCCCCTCGACATGCCGGAAATGCGGGAGCTCGTGCGCCGCCTGGCGCCGGTGCTGGTGCCGGCGCACCTGGGCGTGTGGCAGGTCGATTTCGAGCGCAGCGAGGTCGCGTTCGACGCGCTGCTCCCGCAGCTGCTGGGCACCGAGGCGGATGGCAGCCTGGCGCTGGCGCTTCCGGCCTGGGCAGGCCTGGTGCACCCGGACGACGCGGCACGCCAGCGCGACCTGCTTGAACAATGCCTGCGCGGCGGGCGCGAGCGCTACGAGATCGAGCACCGCCTGCACCGGCGCGATGGCAGCTGGCTGGAATGCACCTTCCGTGCGGTGGTGCAGGAGCGCTCGCCCCAGGGGCTGGCGCGGCGGCTCGTCGGCTCCTACCAGGAATGCTGCTCGGACCTGCACCGCCACGAGGACCTGCAGGTCGCCGCGACCGTCTTCACGCATGCGCGCGAGGGCATCAGCATCACCGACCCGCAGGGCACCATCATCGACGTGAACCATGCGTTCTCGCGCATCACCGGTTACGCGCGCGAGGAGATCATCGGCAAGAATCCGCGCGTGCTGCAGTCCGGCCGCCAGTCGCCCGAGTTCTACGCCGCCATGTGGAAGGCCATCATCCAGCAGGGCCACTGGTCGGGCGAGATGTGGAACCGGCGCAAGGACGGCTCGCTGTTCCTGGAAGTCGTCACCATCAGCGCGGTGCGCGACGAGGCCGGCCTGCTGCGGCACTACGTGGCGGTGTTCAGCGACGTCACGCAGGCGCGCGAGACCGAGCTGCGCCTGGAGAACATCGCGCATTTCGACGTTCTCACCGGCCTGCCCAACCGCGTGCTCCTGTTCGACCGGTTGCGCCAGTGCATGGCGCAGTGCCAGCGGCGCGCGTCCAGCCTGGCGGTGGCCTTCCTCGACCTCGACGGTTTCAAGGAAGTGAACGACCGCTACGGCCACGCCCTGGGCGACCAGATGCTGATCGCCCTGGCGCGCCGCATGGGCGATGCGCTGCGCGAAGGCGACACCCTGGCGCGCGTCGGCGGCGACGAATTCGTCGTCGTCATGGCCGACCTGGACGGCCCGCAGCACTTCGAGCCGCTGGTGCAGCGCCTGCTCATGGCGGCCAGCGAACCGGTGGCGCTCGGCCTGGAGACCCTGCAGCTTTCGGCCAGCATCGGCATCACGCTGTACCCGCGCGACGCGGTGGATGCCGAGCAGCTTCTGCGCCACGCCGACCACGCCATGTACCAGGCCAAGCAGGCCGGCAAGAACCGCATGGCGGTGTTCGACGTCGCACAGGACGCCGCGCAGGCCAACCTGCGCGAAGTCCATCAGGAAATCCGCAGTGCGCTCGAGCGCAGCGAGTTCGCCCTGTACTACCAGCCCAAGGTCAACCTGCGCACCGGCGAAGTGGTCGGCGCCGAAGCGCTCATCCGCTGGCAGCATCCCACGCGCGGCCTGCTGGCGCCCGGCCTGTTCCTGCCGGCGATCGACGACCACGTGCTGAGCACCTTCGTCGGCGAATGGGTGATCGCCACGGCGCTGGCGCAGATGTCGCGCTGGCACGCCGAGGGGCTGATGATCAAGGTGAGCGTCAACGTCGGCGCCTACCAGCTGCTCGACGGCAGCTTCGCTCAGCGCCTGGAGCAGCTGCTGCGCGCCCAGCCCGACGTCCCGCCCGAGTTCCTGGAGCTGGAAATCCTGGAAAGCAGCGCCCTGGCCGACATGGCGCAGATCTCGCACCTCATGCGCCACTGCCAGGCGCTGGGCGTGCGATTTGCGCTCGACGACTTCGGCACCGGCTTTTCCTCGCTCACCTACATGCGCCGCCTGCCGGCACAGGTCATCAAGATCGACCAGAGCTTCGTGCGCGACATCCTGGCGGACACCGACGACCTGTCCATCGTGCAGGGCGTCATCGGCCTGGCGACGGCCTTCCGCCGCGAGGTGATCGCCGAAGGCGTGGAAACCATGGCGCACGGCGAGGTGCTTCTCGCGCTCGGCTGCGAGCTGGCCCAGGGCTACGGCATCGCCCGGCCCATGCCAGCCGCCGCGCTGCCGCAATGGACGCGCGACTGGGCGGCAGCGCACCCCCAAGGTTCTCCCTTGAACGGCCGGGACGACGGCGCGATAAGCTACTAATTTGATAGCTTTCAGGTCTTGTGCAACAAGCGCCAAGACCCGATTTCCCTGCATCTTTCAGCCTACAGAGGCTGTGCGCCGGCGACTACACCGTCCGCGGGGCGCTTGCATACCATGGGTCGGCGGGTCCCGCCCCCGCAGCCTGCCATGTCCGCCGATCTCATCGTCCTGCGCCCCGAAGGCCTCTACTGCCCCGCCGGTGGCTTCCACATCGACGCCTGGCGGCCGGTCGAACGCTGCGTCGTCACGCACGCGCACGCGGACCACGCGCGCGCTGGCTGCAAGGCCTACCTGGCGCATACCGACAGCGCCGGCGCGCTGCGCCTACGGCTGGGGGCGGACATCGCGCTCAGCACGCTGAAGTATGGCGAACGCCTGGTCCTCGGCGGCGTGGCGCTTTCGCTCCATCCCGCGGGCCACGTGCTCGGCTCGGCGCAGGTGCGCGTCGAGCACCGCGGCGAGGTCTGGGTAGTGTCCGGCGACTACAAGCTGGAGGCCGACGGCACCTGCGCGCCCTTCGAGCCGGTGCCCTGCCACACCTTCATCACCGAATCGACCTTCGGCCTGCCCATCTACCGCTGGCCAGCGCCGGCGCAGCTGCGCGCGGAAATCGACGCCTGGTGGCGGGCCAACGCAGCTGCCGGGCGCGCCAGCATCGTCTTTGCGTATGCGTTTGGCAAGGCGCAGCGCATCCTGCATGGCGTGGACCCCGGCATAGGCCCCATCGTCGCGCACGGCGCGGTGGAGGGGCTCAACGCCGTCTACCGCGCAGCCGGCGTGCCCCTGCCGGACACCGTGCGCGTGCAGGACGGCAAGCTCGACAAGCGTGCGCTCGCCGGCGCCCTCGTCGTCGCGCCGCCGTCGGCCGCCGGATCGCCCTGGCTGCGCCGCTTCGGCGCGCATTCCGACGCCTTTGCCAGCGGCTGGATGCAGGTGCGCGGCGCGCGGCGTCGGCGCGGCGTGGACCGGGGCTTTGTCATGAGCGACCACGCCGACTGGCCCGGCCTGCTCGGCGCCATTGCCGCCACCGGCGCCGGGCAGGTCATCGCGATGCACGGGCAGACCGCGAGCCTGGTGCGCTGGCTGCGGGAACAAGGCCTCACGGCGCGTGCGTTCGCCACCGAATACGGGGACGCGGAGGGCGGCGAAGACGCGGCGCCCGCGCCCCCGGTCGGGGAAGGGGTCGCATGAAGCACTTCGCGGCGTTGTATGCGGAGCTGGACGCCCGCACCGCCACGTCGGCCAAGCTGGCAGCGCTGGTGGCCTACTTCCGGTCGGCGCCGCCCGCCGACGCCGCCTGGGCGCTGTACTTCCTGGCCGGCGGCAAGCCGCGCCAGATCGTCCCTACCAAGCGCCTGCGCACCCTGGCGCGCGAGGCGGCGGGCCTGCCAGAGTGGCTGTTCGACGAGTGCTACCAGGCCGTCGGCGACCTGGCCGAAACCGTGGCACTGCTGCTGCCCGCGCCGCGCGCCCCGCAAACGCGCAGCCTGTCGGCCTGGATGGCCGAGCTGCTGCCGCTGCGCGGCATGGCGGCGGAAGCAGCCGACGCGCGGCTGCGGTCGCAGTGGAATGCGCTGCTGCCCGAGGAGCGCCTGGTGTACTTCAAGCTCATCACCGGCAACCTGCGCGTGGGCGTCTCGCGCCTGCAGGCGACGCAGGCACTGGCGCAGCTGAGCGGGGTCGACGCGAAGCGCATTGCACACCGGCTCATGGGCTACACGCAGACCGGCAATACCCCGGCCGCCGCCGACTACCTGGCCCTGCTGGCGCCCGTGGACGACACGCAGCCAGGCGCGCAGCACGAGGCCAGCGGCCAGCCCTACCCCTTTTTCCTGGCGCACCCCTGGAGCGGCGCCGTGGCGGCGATGGACGCGGCGCTCGGCAGCCCGCGCGACTGGCTGGTGGAATGGAAATGGGACGGCATCCGCGCCCAGATGGTGCGCCGCGGCGGTGCGGCGTGGGTCTGGTCGCGTGGCGAAGAGCTGGTCACCGACCGCTTTCCCGAACTCGCCGAGGCGGCCATGGCCGCCTTGCCCGATGGCACCGTGCTCGACGGGGAGATCCTGGTGTGGCAACCCGGCGAGCCCGGGCCGCGCCCGTTTGCCGAGCTGCAAAAGCGCCTGGGCCGCAAGACCCTGGGCCCCAAACTGCTGCGCGAGCTGCCGGTGGTGCTGGTCTGCTACGACCTGCTGGAGCACGCGGGGCGCGACCTGCGCCAAGCGCCGCAGCAGGCGCGGCGCGCGCTGCTGGAGACGGTGCTGGCCACGGAATGCGAGCCCGGACCCGGTGCCCCCACCCCACCCGACCACGCCCTGCGCCTGAGCCCTCGGCTGCACGGCGCGGACTGGGCCGACCTGGCCCGCCAGCGCGAGGCTGCGCGCAGCCTGGGTACCGAGGGCTTCATGCTCAAGCACCGGGACGCCCGCTACGGCGTCGGCCGCACGAAGGACGTTGGCGTGTGGTGGAAGTGGAAGATCGACCCGATAAGCGTGGACGCGGTGCTGATCTACGCCCAGCGCGGCCACGGCCGGCGCGCCAGCCTCTACACCGACTACACCTTCGCCGTGTGGTCCGGGCCGGTGGGCGACCCGGAGCGCACGCTGGTGCCCTTTGCCAAGGCCTACTCCGGCCTGACCGACGCGGAGATCGCGCAGGTCGACGCCATCGTGCGCAAGACCACGCGCGAGAGTTTCGGCCCGGTACGCAGCCTGGACGCGACGCAGGTGTTCGAGCTCGGTTTCGAAGGCATCGCCCGCAGTCCGCGCCACAAGAGCGGCATTGCGGTGCGCTTCCCGCGCATGCTGCGCTGGCGGCGCGACAAGCCGGTGGCCGAGGCCGACACCCTGCAAACCCTGGCCGCGCTGCTGCCGGCCGCGCGGCCATGACGGCCGACGGCGCGCCCGCGCGGTCCCGGGCCGCCTCTCCCACGCCCGCACAGTGGATGGCGGCGCGCGGCTGGAAGCCGTTTGCCTTCCAGCGCAAAGTCTGGCACGCGCTGGGCGCGGGGCGCTCGGGCCTGCTGCACGCCACCACCGGCGCCGGCAAGACCTACGCCGTGTGGCTGGGCGCCCTGGCGCGGCTGGCGGCGCGGCGACAAGACGCCGCAGAGGCCGGCGCGGACCGCGCGCCGCCGCTCACCGTGCTCTGGCTCACGCCCATGCGGGCCCTGGCTGCCGACACCTTGCGCGCCCTGATGCAGCCGCTGCCCGAGCTGGCGCCGACCTGGACGGCCGGGCTGCGCACCGGGGACACCCCGTCGGCCCAGCGCGGTGCGCAGGACCGGCGCCTGCCGACGCTGCTGGTGACCACGCCCGAGAGCCTGTCGCTGCTGCTGGCGCGCGCCGACGCCCACGAGCGGCTCAAGAGCGTGCGCCTGGTCGTGGTGGACGAATGGCACGAACTGATGGGCAACAAGCGCGGCGTGCAGGCGCAGCTGGCGCTGGCGCGGCTCTCGGCCTGGCAACCGCAGCTCATGGTCTGGGGCATGTCGGCCACCCTCGGCAACCTGGAAGAGGCGCTGGCTACCCTGCTGCCGGCGCCGCTGTTGCCGCGGCCCGATCCGGTACTCGTGCGCGGTCGCGTTGAAAAACCCATGGTCGTCGACGTGCTGCTGCCAGCGCGCATCGAGCGCTTTGCCTGGGCCGGCCACATGGGGCTGTCGCTGCTGCCGCAAGTCGTCGCGCGGCTCGAAGCGGCGGCCACGTCGCTGGTGTTCACCAACACGCGCTCGCAAACCGAGCGCTGGTACCAGGCGCTGCTGGAGGCGCGGCCCGACTGGGCCGGCACGCTGGCGCTGCACCACGGCTCGCTCGACGCCGGGGTGCGCACCTGGGTGGAAGCGGGGCTGAAGGCCGGCACGCTGCGCGCTGTCGTCTGCACATCGAGCCTGGACCTGGGCGTGGACTTCTTGCCGGTGGAACAGGTGCTGCAGATCGGCTCACCCAAGGGTGTGGCGCGCCTTTTGCAGCGCGCCGGGCGCTCGGGCCATGCCCCCGGGCGCAGCGCCCGCGCCACGTTGGTGCCCACGCACAGCCTGGAGCTGCTCGAAGCCGCCGCCGTTCGCCACGCGGTGGCGCACGGCGACATCGAGTCGCGCCACACACCGCGCGCGCCGCTCGACGTGCTGGTGCAACACCTGGTCACCATCGCCCTCGGCGGCGGCTTCCGACCCGACGAGCTGCTGGCCGAAGTGCGGCGCGCCCCGGCGTATGCCGAGCTGTCCGACAAGGCCTGGCAATGGGCACTGGACTTCGTGCGCCACGGCGGCGACAGCCTGGCGAACTACCCCGATTTCCGGCGGGTGGTGCCGGACGAGGAAGGCGTGTGGCGCATGCCGGACGCGCGCCTGGCGCGGCGCCACCGCAGCAACGTGGGCACCATCGTCAGCGACGCGGCGATGCAGGTGCAGTACCTCAAAGGCACGCGCCTGGGCAGCGTCGAGGAAAGCTTCCTCACGCGCCTCAAACCGGGCGACATTTTCAGGTTCGCAGGCCGCCTGCTGGCCCTGGTGCGGATCGAGAACATGACGGCCTGGGTGCGCCGCGCACCGGCCGGCGCCGCCGCGTTGCCGCGCTGGAACGGCGGGCGCCTGCCCATTTCCGAGACCCTGGGCCATGCCATGCTGGAGCAGCTGGCCTGCGCCGCGCGCGGCATCTACGCCTCGCCCGAGATGCGCTGCGTGCGGCCGCTGCTGGCGCTTCAGGCCGCCTGGTCCGCGCTGCCGACACCGGGCCGGCTGGTGGCCGAAACCCTGCGCACGCGCGAGGGCTGGCACCTGTTCCTGTACCCATTTGCCGGCCGGGTGGTGCACCAGGGCCTGGCCGGCCTGATGGCCTGGCGCGCTTCGCACGAGATGGCCAACACCTTCTCCATTGCCGTGAACGACTACGGGCTGGAGCTGCTCTCGGCACGCAGGATCGACTGGGCGGCGCTGCTGCCAGGCATGCTCGGCACCGAGGACACCACGGTCGGGGCACTTTCCGAGGAACTGCTGCACAGCCTGAACGCCACCGAAATGGCGCGGCGGCGCTTTCGCCAGATTGCACGCGTCGCCGGCCTCATCTTCCAAAGCCACCCCGGCGAACGCCGCAGCAACCGGCAGATCCAGGCCTCGGCCTCCCTGTACTACGACGTTTTCGCCCGCTACGACCCGCAGAACCTGCTGCTGGCGCAGGCACGCGCCGAACTGCTGAGCCAGGAGCTCGACGCCACGCGCCTGGCGCGCACGCTGGCCGCCATGCGCGCGCAAACGCTGACCGTCTGCGCGCTGGAGCGTCCGACGCCGTTGGGCCTGCCGCTGATGGTCGAGCGCTTCCGCGAGCGCCTCTCGACCGAAAACCTGGGCCAGCGCCTGCTGCGCATGGTGCAGGCGCTCGAGGCCGCCGCCGATGGCACCGCGGTGCCGTCCGCCCCGCCACGCGCCAACGGTCGCCACAAGGCGGCGCAGTGATGGCTGTCCCAGGCGCCCACCGTCTGGAGGCCGCAGGCCTGTCGCTGTGGCTGCTGCCCGGTCGCGCCGTCTGGTGGCCCGCCGCCGGAACGCTGTTCGTCGCGGACCTGCACTTCGGCAAGGCCGCGACCTTCCGCCGCGCGGGCCTGGCCGTGCCCGAGGGCACTACCGCCGACAACCTTGCGCGCCTCACGCACTTGCTCGGCAGCACCGGCGCGCACCAATTGGTTTTTCTGGGCGACCTGCTGCATGCGCGCAGCGGGCGCGGCGACGCGCTGTGGCGGGCTCTGGGCGACTGGCGCGGGGCCCATGCGGCGGTGCGCATGGTGCTGGTGCGCGGCAACCACGACCGACACGCCGGCGACCCGCCGGCAGCGCTGGGTGTGGCGATGGTGGAGGAACCCTGGGCACCGCTGCCGAGCGCGCCGCTGCTCGGTTGCCACCATCCGCACCGCGTGGCGGGCAACCTGGTCCTCGCCGGGCACCTGCACCCCACGGTGAAGGTCTGGGGCGGAGCGCGCGACAGCCTGCGCCTGCCCTGTTTCGTGCATACCGACGGCCAGTTGCTGTTGCCGGCATTCGGCGCCTTCACCGGCAGCGCGCCCACGCGCTGGCCGCAGGATGCGCAATGCTTCGCCATCGCCGACGAACGCGTGCTGGAGGTGCCGGCTGCGCGGCGCGGCGTTTAAAGCCCGTTGGCGGACCCTAAGCAGCCGCCCGCTGATGGGGCAGGCGGGCCGCCACGCTGGCGCCGACCATGCCGGCCGAGCCAACGCCGAGCACCAGAGCCAGCGCCGCGCCGTAGAACACGGCGCTGGTCATGCCCCGATCGAGCAAAGCGCCAAATACCGGCGCGGCCACGGAAAACCCGAGGTCCAGTCCGGAATACACCGTGCCGTAGACGCGCCCGGTGGCACCGGGCGGTGCGGCGCGCTTGATCAGCATGTCGCGCGACGGACCGGCGACGCCGGTACCGGCGCCGGCAATGGCGGCCACCCACAGCGCAGCCACGCCGGGCAGCCAGCCGGTGCCGACCAGCGCCAGCAGCACGGCGCCGGCGCACATGGCGACGCCAATGGTGCGCTCCAGCCGCTGCACGCGCGATACCAGGAAGCCGCCCGCCACCATGCCCGCCGCACCGAACAGCATGTAGCCGGTGATGACCAGGGCGGTCAAGTCCAGCGGCAGACCGTACATCGTGCCCAGCGCCGGGCTGGCAAAGCTCTGCATGGCCGCGAGCGCGCAGGTGCTGAAGAAGAAGAACGAAAAACACAGCCATACCGAGGGCAGCCGCAGGAAGGCCATCGGGTGCTCCGGCTTGGCGGCGCTCCCCGCGCCGGGCGCGGCGTGCGCCCACTCGCCCTGGCTGTCGTCCACCGCATCGCGTTGCCACCAGAGCACGGCCAGCACCAGCACTGCGACACCGCAGGCGGCAAAGCAGGCCGCGCGCCAGGAACCGGTGGCCGTGGCGATGCCGGCCATGAACACGGGCGCCGCAGCCCAGCCCAGATTGCCGGTAATGCCGTGCACGGAGAAGGCGTGGCCCAGGCGCGGGTGCGACACGCGCTTGTTCAGGATGGTGAAGTCCACCGGGTGGAAGGACGCATTGCCCACGCCGGCCAGCGCCGCCGCCACGGCGAGCCCGAAGTAGCCCGGCGCCAGCGCGGCCGCCAGCGCCGCCGCGGCAAAGCAGCCCACCGCAATGAACAGCACCGGCCGCGCGCCCACCTTGTCGACCAGGAAGCCGGCGGATGCCTGGCCCACCGCCGAGACGACGAAGAACACCGACACCAGCAAGCCCAGCTCGGAGTAGCTGAGCGAGAAATCGCTGATGAACCACGGAAACAGCGGCGGCAGCAGCATGTGGAAGAAGTGCGAGGTGGCGTGCGCCATGCCGATGAGGGCGATGGTGCGCGCGTCCTGGCGCAGCGGAGCGCCCGGTGCGGCCGGAGACGTGGCGGTGGTCATGCGCCGATGGTAGGCTTGCGGGGGCCGTCCGCATGGCGACAGCCAGCCAATTTCTATCGATATCGTGCCAAACAGCCCCGCCCCCGCAGCGAACGCCGCGCACCCGGTCGTGGATTCGCTCACGCCGCACCTCTTCGTGCCCACGGCCCAGCGTCCGGTGCGCGCCAAGCTGCGGCGCCTCGCGGCCAGCACGCGGGTCGCCCCGCACGCCCATCCGTGGGCGCAGGTGGCCATGGCCGACCAGGGCGTGGTGCGCTTGCGTGTCGACGGTGGCAGCTTCCTGGTGCCGCCCTCGCACGCGCTGTGGATTCCCCCGGGGATGGTGCATGCCGTCACCATGGTGGACGACGCCGATCTGCGCACGCTCTACCTGTACGTGCCGCGCGGGCGCTGCGGCCCGGCGGCGGCGCCGGCCGCGCAGGCCGAGGCCTGGCGCGGTGCACGCATGCTGGAAGTCTCGCCCCTGCTGCGGGCCCTGGTGCAGGAGCTTCCCACGGACGCCGATGGCGCGCCGCAACCGGCAGGCGAACGGGCGCGCGAGCGCCACCTGAGCGCGCTGGTGCGCCAGGAGCTCGCCCGCGCACCCACGCGCCGCCTGGGTGTGGACCTGCCGCGCGACAAACGCCTGCGCCAGCTGTGCGAAGCGGTACTGGCCGACCCGGCGCGCCACGCGACGCTCGCCGACTGGGCTCGCGGCACCGGCGCCAGCCCGCGCACCGTCGCGCGCCTGTTCCGCCAGGAGCTCGCCACCAGCTTCGCCCAATGGCGCCAGCAGGTCGTGCTGGCGCAGGCGGTGTCGCTTGCGGCACGCGAACTGCCGATCGCGCAGATCGCGGCCGAACTGGGCTACGGTCCGAGCGCTTTCAGCGCCATGGTGCGGCGCAGCGTCGGCCAGACGGCCGGGCACTTCCTGGGCCGCGCCGCGCGCCCGGCGCCCGGCGTTGCGCGGCGCGCTCCTTGAGGTGCATCAACACACGCCGCACCCCCCGACCGACAATGTCCTTACAAACATTGTGTGATTGACGGGAGTCCTCCATGAAAGCGCTGACCGACCTTTTCTCCACCGACTACGGCCTGATGAGCGTGGTCGGGATCGCCATGATGCTGATCGGGATCACGGCCTTCGTTGTGGTGGTGCGGCGCAAGATGAACGAGCCGCCGCGCGACCCGCGCCCCTGAACCGTGCCCACCGCGGCATTGCCCTGTCTCTTGACTTAGGTCATATCGAAACCGCCGCAGGCGCGCCGTTCGGGAAAATAATGCGGGTTGGGCAGCCGCTTCGGTTGCCATAGGGCGGCAAGTGCAGACATTTATCGACAGCCTGCGACTTTCGGGCGAATTTTTCCTGGTCGGCGTTCTGGGGCTCATCGCCCTGTCGCTGCCCATGTGGCTGCTGATCTCGGGGGGGTTGCGCGACATCGCCCGCTCCGGCAGCGCTCTCTCGGGCGCGGCGCCGGCCATCAGCGTTGTGCATACGGTGCAGCTCATGCAGCAGCACCGCGGCCAGTCGGCCAGCTTCCTCTCGGGCAACGACGCCGCGCGCGCTCCGCGCGAGGCGCTGCAGGCGCGCTCGGCCGAGGCGTTGCAGAAGCAGGTGGCGGCCCTGCGCCAGTTCGGCGACGCACCGCTGGTGGCGCGGGCCGAGGCGGTGCAAAAGCGCTGGACCGAGGTCGGGCGCGCGGTCGGCGAGCGCAGCCTGGCGGTCGGCGAGAGCTTCGCCCAGCAATCGCAGCTGATCGACGAACAACTGGACATCGTGCTCGGCGTGTCCGACAGCGCCGGCCTGGCGCTGCACGCGCCGGCCAGCAGCTACTACCTGGTGACGGCCGCGCTGCAGCACCTGCCGCGCCTGACGGAAAGCCTGGGCCAGGCACGCGCGGTCGGCTCGGCGCTGCTCAATACCAAGGAAGCCAACCCGGCCGGCCAGGCCCGCGTGGCCGCCCTGGTGCAGGAAGCCCGCGTCGCCGCGCGCCAGGCGCAGGCCGCCCTCACCCGCGCCATGGCCGCCGACTCGCAGGCACAGCGCACGCTGGCGGAGCCTTCTGCGCGCGCACAGAAGGCGGCGGACGCGGCCTTCGCGCTGATCACCCAGAAGATCGTCGCGGCGCCCGCGCTGGATGCCCCCAGCCAGGAGTTCTTCACCGCGCTCACGGCGCACATCGATGCCCAGGTGGACCTGCTCGACCAGGCCATGCAGGTGATGTCCGGCGAAGTCGCCACCCGGGCCGCGAACACGCGCCAGCTGCTGCTGCTGGTCGCCCTCGCCTCGGCCGCCGCCGCGGCGCTGGCCGGCTGGGTGCTGTGGCTGGTGCGCCTCAGCACGACGCGCTCGGTGGACCGCGCGCTGCAACTGGCGCAGCGCATCGCCGCCGGCGACCTGGCGGGCGAAGTCGCCCCCTCCGGCAAGGACGAAATGGGCCAGCTGCTGGCGGCCCTGGCCAGCATGAACACCGGCTTGCGCGGCATCGTTGCGGCCGTGCGTGCCAGCAGCGACAGCATTGCCAGCGGCGCCAGCCAGGTCGCCGCCGGCAGTCTGGACCTGTCGCAGCGCACCGAGGAGCAGGCGGCCAACCTGGAGCAGACGGCGGCCGCCATGGAGCAGCTGAACAGCACCGTGCAAAGCAACGCCGACGTGGCGCGCCAGGCGGCGCAGCTCGCGCGCACCGCCAGCGAAGTCGCAGCGCGCGGCGGCCAGGTGGTTGGCGACGTGGTCACGACCATGGACGGCATCAACGCCGCCTCGCGCCGCATCGGCGACATCATCGGCGTCATCGACGGCATCGCCTTCCAGACCAACATCCTGGCGCTGAACGCGGCCGTCGAGGCGGCGCGCGCCGGCGAGCAGGGCCGGGGCTTTGCCGTGGTGGCGAGCGAGGTACGCAGCCTCGCCGGCCGCAGCGCCGAGGCGGCGCGCGAGATCAAGGCCTTGATCGCCGACAGCGTCGGCAAGGTGGACGCCGGCGGCCAGCTGGTGCACGAGGCCGGCCGCACCATCACCGACATCGTCGCCCAGGTGCAGCAGGTGAGCAGCCTGATCAGCGGCATCAGCCTGGCGACGGCCGAGCAGACGCAGGGGATTGCGCAGATGAGCGCCGCGGTCGACCAGCTCGACCAGGTGACGCAGCAGAACGCCGCGCTGGTGGAGGAATCGGCCGGCGCTGCGGACAACCTCAACCAGCATGCGCGCCAGCTGGTGGCTGCCGTGGGCGTGTTCCGCCTGGACGACGGTGCGCCGGCGACCCCGACCTCGGCCCCGCCGTCCCGGCGCGGCGCGGGGCGCCGGCTGGCACTGCCCTAAGCCCGTTCGCGCTCTGGCACCGGGGGCGCCAGATTTCAAGTGTTTTTGGCCTCCAGCGCTTATGCATCGGGCACTAGCAGCTATTGATTCTGTAGTTTCTCGGCGGCAATGACCGGGGCGCACAGGCCCTGCGCCGGGGCACGCGCCCAGTCTTCCAGCCAGCGCCAGAGCTGCTGCACGCCGTCCCCGCCCGGCCCCTGCAGGCCGTGGTCCGCGCCCGGCAGCGCGCGCGCGCACCAGGGCGCGGCGCGGCCTGCGGCCAGCCCGGCGAAGCGGGCGTAAGCACTTTGCGGCACCAGCGCATCGTCCGTGCCCCAGACCTGCAGCAGCGGCCAAGGCGCTTCGATCAGCGGGCGCGCCAGCGGCCAGTGCCACAGGCCGCGCCAGTAGCGCAGGCTGCGGCCTTCACGCAGCGCCGCGTCGGGCAAGGGGCCCGCCTGGGCCGCGTCCAGGGCGCGCCACGCGGCGCCGGCGCCCAGGCGCTCGGCCTGCAGCGCCAGGGCGTCGCGCGGGTCCAGGCCGCTCGCGGAGAGCAGCACCAGGCCGGCCAGCCGGGGCACCTCGGGCGCCAGGGCCGGCAGGAGCTCCGCCCCTTCGGAGATGCCCAGCAGCAACTGCGGCAGCGCGGGCGCGCCGGCCGCCGCGCGGCGCTGCGCGTCGGCCCGCAGCGCGGCCACGGCGTGCTCCTGCCAGGCCTGGAGTGCGTCGGCCGCCACGAACTGCGGCGGGCAGTCGCCGGGCGGCGTGCGCGCGGCGGCGTCCACCCAGGGCTTGTGCAGCACCAGCACCTCGGCGTGCAGCAGGCCGGCGAAGTAGCGCTCGGCCAGGGGCGCCATGCCGGCGCAGCCCGAGCCCGGAACCACGATGACACGGTAGCGCGCCGGCGCGGCGCGCGCCGGGCGTTCGAGGGCGCTCAGCGCCAGGCCGTGCGCCGCGGGCAAGGTGTGCGCGCGAAAGCCGCCCGCCACCACTGGCAGGGGCGCCTCGCCCGGGCTGGGAGCGCCCGCACAGCCCTGCAGCGCGGCGCCGGCCAGCACCCACGCGGCGGGCCTTGCCCAGCGGGCCATGTCAGCCGGCGCCAGCGCCCGGAAGGAAGCGCGCGCTCACTTCAGAATGATGACCTGCTCTGGCGGGGCCTGGCGCACCGGTTCGCCCGCGGGCTGCATGGGCATGGGCTGGCCACGGCGCACGCCGCGCGAGAGGTTGGCGTCGGTGTAGCCGAGCTGCCCGGCGAGCTGCTGGTACACGTCCTGCGCCAGGCTCATGGAGGTTTCCTTCATGACCTTGGAACGGTTGGGCGGCGCGATGTCGCCCCGGTTGGACAAGATCTTGGTGTCGTTGCCCTCGCCCTGCGCCGAGAACGCCGCCTTGATCTCGTAGGTCTTGGTGTTGATGAGGGAAAAATCCGCCAGCAGCTGCAGGCCGTACTGGCGCGTGGCGCTGGTCGTGCCCTGCAGCGGCGAGAGCGCGTCGGTGAATTCGATGCTGGAGACGACGCCGAACAGCACGTAGTCGGCGCCCTTGAATTCGCCCTTCTTGATGCGCTCGATGACGCGCGTGACGTCGTTCTGGCGCACCGGCTTGGCCATCTTGCCGCCCTGCACCTGGTTGAGCACCTGCTCGGCCTTGGAGTTCTGCGGCGCGCCGGCGTCGAAACCCCGGCCCTGCACCAGCTGGAAGTAGGTGCCCTGGAGCAGCGCGCCCTTGATGTCGTTGGTGTAGCCGCCGAGCTCGCGCATCTCGATGTAGCTGTAGCGGCCGGCGACGTAGGTGCCGCTCGCCTGCTCGGACGCCTGCATGGAGCCCTGGCCATAGTGCGAGCCCGAACCGCCGTAGGGCCCCTGGCTGTAGCCGCCGCCATGGCTGCCCTGCGCGCTCATCTGGCTGCTGCGCTGGTACTGGCCGGCCATGAAGTACTCGGACACGCGCTCGGCGTAGGCCAGGTCGGTGACGGCGATGCGCGGCGGCGCGTTCTGCGCGTGCGCGGCGACGCCCCAGGTAAAGGCCGTGGCGGCGATCACGGCCAGGGCCGTGTTCAAGGTGGTTCTGCGTTGCATGGTGCGCTCCTTATGAGCTAACAGAAATTGGAAACTGGCGCGGGGCAGGCCAGCGGCCACCGCGCAAGGGCCGCCCCGCCGCGCTGGTGGCGTCCCCCTTCCCGCGCGCAGCGCGAGAGAAGGGGGAAGCGGCGCAGCCGCTCAGGGGGTTGGTACCTCATCGCGTGCTGGTCTTGCGGATTTCCTTTTCGTCCTGCCATTCGATCGTGCCCTCCTCCACATCGAAGAGCTTGAGCGTGAACTTGTAGAACACGTCCTTGGTCGAGGCGCTTTGCTTGACGATGCTGGTCAGCTCGCCTTCCATGCTGTACTTGGCCGCCGTCATGTTGCCGATCTTGGCGGTGCTGCTCTGCTTGTACAGGCCGCTCTGGTTCTGGCGCTGCAGCTCGTCCACACCGGCCTGCATTTCCTTGATGGAGCGCACGAAGCGCACCTTGCCCGACTTCACGAGCGCGGTCTGGATCGAGTTCATCACGTTGGTGGTGTCGATGTACTCGCTGGTCTTGTTCTTCACCGTCGAGATGGTCACCGTCGGGCGGCCCTGGAAGATGCCGGTCTCCAGCAGGCTGCCGGTCATCTTCTCGGCGATCATCTGCAGGTCGGTGGAGCCGAATTCGTTGGTCACCAGCTCCACGCCCTTGGCGTCGCCATAGTTGACCTGGCGGTCGAAGCGGATCACGGGGGACGAGAGGTTCTGGCAGCCGGCCAGCAGCAGCGCGGCGGCGGCCAGGCCCAGGGCGATGGGGCGGCGGAAGATGGGGGTCATGGGGTTCTCCTTGGGGCGCTGTGCTCAGCGCGTCTCGACGTTCATTTCAATGCGGAAATCCTGCGCAGCGCTGCTCGGCGCGACGCTCTTCACGGTCTGCTGGCCGAGGCCCAGCACCGCCATCTGCTTCCACGATTCGCCATCGCCGACCTGGTTGCCGACACCGTCGAGCCAGCGGAAGCGGTAGAACACGGTGCGGTCGCTGCGGCCCATGTTGGCCATGTCGGCCTGGACCACGAGGACGTCGTTCTTGCGCACGATGCGGATCTCGCGCACGGCGATGCCGTTGGCTTCGCCGCGCAGCGCGACCTTGCCGGCCACCGCAAGCGGCGTGGCCGGGTCGTGCATCTGGGCGTGGACAGCGCCCGAGAGCGCCAGGAAAGCCGCCGTGGCGGCGATGAGGGTGCGTGCGTGCATGGCGCGTGCTCCGTGGGTGGTCTGGGAAACGGGTCGGGGGACTATTGCGCGGCCTTGGGGGCCGGCTTGGCGCGGCGCGGCTTGACCGGGCCCTTGGCGGGTGCCGGCGGGGTGGCAGCAGGCGCCGGTGCGGCGGCCGGGGCGGCTACGGCGGGCAGAGCGCCAATGCTGGCCACCTTGCCCATCAGCACGCTGTTGTGGTACAGGCGCATGGGCACCAGCGCGTACTGGCCGTCGATCTGCACCGGCTCGGGGAGCGCCCGGCCGTTGATGCTCAACTGGTGCGAGCCGGGCGGCAGGTAGCCACGCGCGACGTACACCCGTCCCGGCAGCATGCGCCACATGCGGTCGTCGGCCTGTTCGGTGGCAATCGACGCGGCGGCGCCAAGCAGCCCGCCGATCAGGCCGCCGTTCTTCTGCAGCTGGTCCTGGAGCACGCCCTTGGCGACGGCGCGGGTCACGCCGCGCAGCACCATGCCGGGCATTTCGTCCTTCAGCGCGCGCCGCGCCATGACGTTGACGTCGACGATCTTCTCCAGCTTGAAGTCGTAGCCGGCGGCCGATACCTGGCCCAGGGCCGCGTCGGTCGACGGCTCGATGACCGGGTAGGAAATGCTCACCGTGACCAGGCCGCGCCCGGTGGGCACGGGCAGCGTGAACGCCTTGGGCTTGCGTGCCGGTGCGTCGCCCGCTTCGATGAGGAACAGCACGTCGGTCATGCGCTGGCGGCGTTTCCAGGTGAAGCTGGTGCGGCTGTCCAGGCCGCGCAGGCCTTCTTCCAGGACGCCGGTGTTGGGCTTGAGCTCGATGGCCTTGCGGTAGCCGGGAGCGGCCAGGCCGGATTCGCCCAGCACTTCGTACAGGTAGCCGGCCAGGTAATGCGACAGCGCGTTGGAGTAGCCGTTTCTCAGTTCCAACACTTCGGGGTCGTTGAGCGTCTCGACCGGATAGCCGCTGATTTCCTTGCCCGCGGAGGTGGCGCCCTTGGATTTGGCCTCCTCCTCGGCCGCCAGCAGTTCCTTGGCGCGGAACTCGGCGATCACGGCCTCGCGCTCGTGCGTGCGCTTGATGTCCACGCGCGCGTTTTCCAGGTCGCCCAACGCCACGCGGTTGAGCGCGAGCGTCGTCGTCAGCCAGACCTTTTCATAGTCCTGGCCCTCGTAGACCTTGAGCCGCTCGCTGATCAGGGCCGCGCCCAGTGTGCCCATCAGCTTTTGCGGATCGGTCTTGGCCGCTTCTTCCCAGTCCTTGACGCGTGCGTCCGCGAGCAGGAAGGCCTTGGTGCTGTCCTCGTAGCGGTGGTCCATGCGCAGCAGTTCGCCGCGCTCGAGGTTGTAGAGCAGCTCGCTGCGCTCGGCCTCGGTCGTGGCCGAGGCTTCCAGCCGTGCGAGCGCGGCGGGAATGCCGGCGCTGCTGCCGGCGGTCTGCATTTCGGTCGCCAGCTTGTCGTGGCTCTGCATGTTGGCGCAGCCGGCCAGTGCGAGCACGACGGCCAGCGGCGCCAGGGTGCGCATGCGCGCGGGAAGAGAAAAAGCCATGTTGTCCTCAGGTTCGTTGGCGGGCCAGAGGCGCTGCCCGCGCACGCTGCGCCGGGCATGGCATTCCTCCCCCCTCTTGTGCAGGCGCGCCATTCTGGGAGCGCGCTCTGCTTATGCCGGATGGCGCGGTGGGCGCACATCCAGCCGCGAGAATGTAGCAAATGGCGCCGTCACCGGCCGAAGTATCTGCGCCCTCGGGAGCCTGCGGCGGTGCCGTCCGGCAATTCGGCCGGGGCGGCGTGCGCTTTGTCACGCGCTGCCACTCGGTAGAGCCACACGCTGCGCTCCGGCCCGATCCGGAGCGCCCCGTCGGGCGGCACGCCGGGCACGGCGAACTCCAGGCTCGCCAGCCAGGCGCCGGGCGCCATGTCGGCGCGCGCCTTGGCCAGGGCGCGCTCCATGCTTTCGGGCCGCTGGAAGAGGTACACCAGCGCGTAGCCGTCCCAGCCGGTGCCCCACATGTCGCCCTGGCGCACCTTGGCCCACGGGCAGCGCAGCTGGCACGCAAGGCGCAGCAAGCGGCTCTGCTCCACGCCCTCGATGCGCGCCTCCGGGTAGGCGCGGGAGAGCGCGATCAGACCGTCGCCCAGGCCACAGCCCGCATCAAGGACGCGCGCGCCGGGGGCGAGCGGAGCCAGTGCCGCCAGGCCCTGCAGCGCCTGGTGCGGCGTGGGAAACAGCGGCGCGTCGCGCCAGGCGTTGAGCGGGTACACGCACAGCAGCAGCGCCAGCGGCGCGAGCCACCACCAGGCCGACACGGCCACCGCACCGGTGAGCCAGAGCGCCAGCGGAAAGCCGGCCGCGATCAGCAGGCGCCGCCACCAGGTGCTGCCGAGCACACTGGCCGCCACCCCCAGGGCGCAGGCCAGCAGCAGCGCCCAGCCCACGGGCGCCACGCGCTGCGCACCGCTGAACAGCAGCCACGCCGCGCCCCAGGCCAGCAGCGCGGGCAGCGGCCAGGGAACGCGGGCGATCCAATGCATGGCCCTGGTTCGGTCATTCCATTGCTCAGCGCCCGAGTACGCCGCGCAGCAGGTTCATGGGGTTCACCGGGACGCCCGGCTGGGTGCCGCCGCCCGGCGCGCGCTCGTCTTCGGCATCCGGGTCTGCTTCCCGGGCGCCGGGCATGCCGCCCTGGTCCTCGCCCAGCATGGCCATGGTGTGCGCCTTGGCGCGCACGCGCACGGACCATTCGGGCTCCCAGGGCGCCTTGGGGTCGGCGGGCCGCGGCGGGTGCACGATGTAGCTTTCGCCGCCGTAGGCCACCATGCGCAGCATGGGCGTGGACTCGCGCCCCGCGCCAGCGGCGAAGATGCCCTTGGGAATGGCGCACTGCGTGGCGTCTGCGGGCAGCAGCACGCGCTCCTTCACCCAGCGCTCGATCGTGGCATTGGGCAGGTAGTCGAACAGGCCCATGCCGGTGTCGGGCGTCTCGGCGCTGGACCACATCACCATGTCGTCGCCGTTCTGCGACATGGCGTGCAGGTAGTAGGCGCGCGCATTGCGCACTGGCTGCCAGGCCGTGCCCATGCTGTCCTGCGGCCGACCGGTGGTGCGCAGGTCGATGGCCGGCATGAGGTCTTGCCCGCTGCCCAGCGTGAATCTCATGGATGCCGGGACGCCCTCGCCGAGCACCTGGTGCTCGCCCACGAGCGAGCTGCCCCGCGCAAGCTGCACCTGGTTGCGCTCGTTCGGATAGAGCGCGTACGCCGGCCCGACGCGCGCGCCCCGGTCGGGTACGGCGCGGCCGGCGAAGGCCACGGCGAAGTCGGCGGGTTGGGCGCGCGCCAGGTCGATCACGCGCGGCTGGCCGGCGCGCACCGTGCTGCCGCAGCCCCAGTAGACGAGGATGCGGCCCTTGGGTTGGTGCTGCTGGTATTCCTGCGGTACGTCGCCCGGCTCGGAAGGCGACGCCGGCTGGGCCTTGGGCGGCACGAGCGGCAGGCTCTCGCCCATGCGCATGCCCGGCGGAATGGCCTGGCGCGCCTCGACCCCCGGGCGCAGGGTGTTGTACAGGGCGATGTCGATGACGCGCGGCGGCATGATGCCCATGGTGCGTGCCATGCCGTAATGCGTGTTGCCGCCCGCACCCGCAGCACGGCCGCCGCCCACCATGCCCATGAGGCCGCCGCCCATGGGCAGGTCCATCTCGGGCATGCCGGCCATGCTGCCGGTGGACAGGTCGATCCACAGCTGGGTCTTGGGCGCCTTGGCGGTCTGCGCGCTGGCGGCCAGGCCCAGGAGGCACAGACCGGCGGCAAGTACCACCGGGCGAATGGGGGCGGGGCGAGGGGGCATGGCAGGTGGCTCCGGTGGTGCGCGGGAGGCGACGCGCCCTGTGCGCGCCGCGCCCGGCGTTAACGGTGCAATATAAGCCTGCGGCGGCGCATTGCCACCCCCCCGAAACACCCGCGGCCGCCCGGAGCGTGCGCAAGCGCACGCTCCGGCCGTGTTGATGGGCTCAATGCCCGCGCAGGCGCTCGATCAGCCCGTTGAGCGCGTCGAGCGAGCCGAACTGGATCGCCAGTTCGCCCACGTCCTCCACCCGGCCGGCGCGCTTGACGCGGCGCTTGACGCGCACCTCGACCTCGGCCATCAGCAGATCGGACAGTTCGTCCTCCACGCGCTTGATGTCGCGCGACTTTTCCTTCTTGGGCTTTTGCGGCACCAGGTTGAAGTCGGCGCCGATGCGCCGCACCAGCGATTCGGCCTCGCGCACCGAAAGCTTCTTGGCGGCGATCTGGTTGCCCGCGGTGATCTGCGCAGCGCGGTCGAGCGCCAGCAGCGCGCGCGCGTGGCCCATGTCGATGTCGCCGGCCATGAGCATGGTCTGCACGGGTTCCGCCAGGTTCAAGAGGCGCAGCAGGTTGCTGGCGGCGCTGCGCGAGCGGCCCACGGCCTGCGCGGCCAGCTCGTGCGTCAGGCCGAATTCGCGGATCAGGCGCTGCAGGCCCTGCGCTTCCTCCAGCGGGTTGAGGTCCTCGCGCTGGATGTTCTCGATCAGCGCCATGGCGGCCGCCGCCTCGTTGGGCACGTCGCGCACCAGCACCGGGACGCTCTCCAGCCCCGCCAGGCGCGCCGCGCGGAAGCGCCGCTCGCCGGCGATGATTTCGTACTTGCCGGCATGCGCGCCCTCGGCCAGCCGGCGCACGAGGATGGGTTGCATGATGCCCTGGGCCTTGATGGATTCGGCCAGCTCGTACAGCGCGCCCTCGTCCATGCGCGTGCGCGGCTGGTACATGCCGGGCACCATCTCGTCGAGGCGCAAGGTGCTGGGCAGGCCGGGCTCGGCGCCCCGGGATTGCTCCACCGCCTCGGCCACCTTGGGGCCCAGCAATGCTTCGAGTCCGCGGCCGAGGCCCTTGGGTTTCTTGGTGACCATGTGCTTGTTCAATCCTTGCAAAGTGTGTCGAGCAGCGCCCGGCCTTCGGGCCAGTCGCCCAGGCCGGACTCGGCGTTGATGTGCCCGCGCGCGCCGAGGTCGACGAAGCGCGCGCCCCAGGCCTGCGCCAGGTGCTGCGCGCGATCGAAGCCGCAATACGGGTCGTCCTGGCTGCCCACCAGCACGCTGGGAAAGGGCAGCCGCCGCCGCGCGATGGGCGCCCAGCCGGGAATCTGCTCGGCCAGGTCGGGGCGCTCGACGTCGCCCGGCGCCACCAGCAGCGCGCCGCGCACCTTGCCGGTGTGCTGGGAATGTGCGGCCCACCAGGCGCTGAGGATGCAGCCCAGGCTGTGCGCAACGAGCACGACGGGGCCATCGGCATCGACCACGACCTCCTCCAGCCGCGCCGACCAGTCGCCGCGCAGCGGGTGCATCCAGTCGTGCTGCTCGACGCGCCGGTAGCCGCTGCGCGACTCCCACAGGCTCTGCCAGTGGCCTTCGCCGGAGTTCTGCCAGCCGGGCAGGAGCAGTATGCGGGAGGCCTCCATAACTTCCAAATAAATAGCTATAAACCCTTGCCCATCAAGCGCTGGAGGCCATTTTGGCAGGTATTTTTTGGGTATCGGACATGCGCTGCACGCGCTCGACCATTTCGCGCGCGAACTCGACGAAGGCCTGGCTGCCCTTGGCCGCCGGGTCGAACACCACGCCGGGCAGCCCGTAGCTCGGCGCCTCGGCCAGGCGCACGTTGCGCGGGATGACGGTGTTGAACACCTTGTCGCCGAAATGGCCCTTGAGCTGGTCGCTCACCTGCTGCTGCAGGGTGATGCGCGGGTCGAACATGACGCGCAGCAGGCCGATGATCTGCAGGTCGCCGTTGAGGTTGGCGTGCACCTGCTTGATGGTGTTGACCAGGTCCGTCAGGCCTTCGAGCGCGAAGTATTCGCACTGCATGGGCACGATGACGCCGTGCGCCGAGCACAGGCCGTTGAGCGTGAGCATGGAGAGGGACGGCGGGCAGTCGATGAGCACGAAGTCGTAATCCGCCTGCACCTCGGCCAGCGCCGCCTTGAGGCGCTTTTCCCGGCGCTCCAGCTCAACCAGTTCCACCTCGGCGCCGGCCAGCTCGCGGTTGGCGCCCAGCACGTGGTAGCCGCATTGCTCGGCCGGCACGGCGGCCTCCTTGATGGAGCTCGATTCGAGCAGCACGTCGTACACGCTGAGCGCGAGCTGGCGCTTGTCCACGCCCGAACCCATCGTGGCATTGCCCTGCGGGTCCAGGTCCACGAGCAGCACGCGCTGGCCTATCTTGGCCAGGCCCGCGGCGAGGTTGACGGAGGTGGTGGTCTTGCCCACGCCACCCTTCTGGTTGGCAATGCAGAAAATCTGGGCCATGGTGGCGTGCCGCAAGGCTTGCAGGACGACGTCGCCAGGCGAACGCCAAAACCGATCAGGAACAGGCTGGTCAGCTTGCGCAGCAGCCTGCCCAGGCGCTCGCTGGCACGCAGGCGCTCGGCAAAGCGATGGACCAGCAGCGATTCGATGAAACCGTACAGCAGCACCAGCGCGGCCGCCGTCACCGCCAGCATGCCAAACGTGACCACGCCCTGCTGGCGCACCGGATCAATGAACAACGGCAGAAAGGCAAAGTAGAACACGATCGCCTTTGGGTTGAGCAAGGTGATCAGGAACCCCTGCCGAAAGGGGCGCTGCCGCGCGGGCGCCGCCGGCGCGCCGCCCTCTTGCGGGCGCAGGCGCCACATGCGGATGCCCAGCCAGGCCAGATAGGCCGCGCCCACCCACTGCAGGCCCGAGAACGCCATGGGGTACGCGTGCAGCAGCGCCGCCACGCCCCCCAGCGCGCACCAGATCAGGACCTGGTCGCCCGCCATCACCCCCAGCGTGGCCGCCATGCCGCCGCGAATGCCCCCCTGCGCCGTGCCCGTGGCAATCACCAGGTTGCCCGGGCCCGGGACCATCAGGAACAGCCAGAACGCGACCACAAAGGCGCCGTAATCGGTGATGCCGAACATATCGAGTTATCCGTGGGTGACGCACTGCGTCGTGCGTCAAGGGAGCGCCGAGTTTACGGGACTTTGACCAGGACCGGGCCGCCAATAGTCCCCTATCGCCGGTTTCACGTGGAACATTTCAGGCGCAACCACACCAGACAGCGTTCGGCGTCCAGCCCGGGCACCGAAAGTTGTTCCACGTGAAACACCTCGACCGACGGCGGCAGCGCGGCGATTTCGTCGTCCGGACGACGCCCTTTCATGGCCACCCACACCCCACCCTCGGCCAGCGCGCCGGCCGACCAGGCGATGAAGTCGGCCAGCGAGGCAAAGGCGCGCGCGATCACGACGTCATGGCGCTCCGCGATCGACTCCACCCGGGCATGCCGCCCGCGCAGGTTGGGCAGCGCCAGCGCGCCGGCCACCTGCTGCACGAAGGCCGCCTTCTTGCCCACCGCATCGACGCAGCTGACGTCGATGTCCGGGCAGCAGATGGCGATCACCACGCCCGGCAGGCCGCCGCCGCTGCCCACATCCAGCAGGCGCAGCGGCCGCCCGCCCGCATGCTACCGCAACGGCGTGATCACGGCCAGGCTGTCCAGCAGGTGCTGCGCCAGCATCTGCTCCGGCTCGCGCACCGCCGTCAGGTTGTAGACCTTGTTCCACCGGGCCAGCAGGTCCAGATAGGCCAACAGCTGGTCAATCCGCCGATCGTCCAGCGACAGACCCAGAGCCTGCACACCGGCGCGCAGTGCCAGCGCCTGCGGATGCATCAGGCGGCCTCGGCGGCGGCGCCGGCAAAACCCTTGAAACCACCCTTCTTCAGGTGGATCAGCAGCAGCGAGACCGCTGCCGGCGTGACGCCGCTGATGCGGCTGGCCTGACCCAGGGTCTCGGGCCGGTGCAGGTTGAGCTTCTGCCGCACCTCGATCGACAACGCCGGCACCTGCATGTAGTCCAGGTCGGCCGGCAGGCGCAGGTGCTCGTAGTGCGCGGCGCGCTCGACCTCCTCGCGCTGGCGGTCGATATAGCCGGAATACTTGGCCGCGATCTCCACCTGCTCGATCACCGGCGCCCACAGCTCGCCCAGCGTTTCACGTGAAACATCAGCGCTGGCGTACCTGCCGCCCTCCAGGCCGGCCAGCGCCTCGTGGCTGACGCCGGGGCCGCGCAGCCGGTCGAACAGATTGTGGTCGTGGT
>Ga0066256_1001707_pt1 | contig 28161 bp, 29 predicted proteins | sample ThiBio_1000_biof_FD_87107 | JGI IMG/M metagenome (GOLD analysis project Ga0066256, IMG submission 87107) | Wastewater bioreactor microbial communities from Cape Town, South Africa - Thiocy_expt_1000_biof (version 2) | ecosystem: Engineered > Bioreactor > Thiocyanate-remediating >... | reverse complement strand
AGGGGCGTCCGGCCGCGCCACCCGGCAGTGCCGCGGGTTGGCTCAACGGAGGAATTCCCTGCCGATGCCGACAGTAGCGGCAAGTACATCACCAAGGACGGCAGCGGCCTCGTCGAACGCGTCGAAGACGGTGTCGTGGTGGTATCGCGGCAGGCCGCGGAATAAGCCACCTTCACCGGTAGAAGTTCAAAGGGCCCGCCTCACCGCGGGCCCTTTTCTTTGCGCTCTCCCGCAGGTTGACAGATCGCCCAATTTAGCTATTTTAGCTGATATAGCTCCTGAGTGAGGTGTGGGTCATGATCAAGCGCAAGGATCAGGTCGTTGCGGGGTTCACTGAAGGCGCAACGCCATTCGAGGCGCTCGGCCCCGAGGTGGGCAGCGTCGCAGCACCTCTGTCGATGACGGCCACCGACGCCAAGAACCGCTTCGGCGAACTGCTGGAGCTGGCGCGCCGCGAGCCGGTGCATGTGCAGAAGAACGGGCGCACCGTGGCGGTGTGCATCTCCCCCGAGGAGTACCGTCGGCTGGTTGAGGGGGCCGCGGCCCCGAAGGTCCGACCGCTGGTCGATGAACTCCTCGAGAGAAGCATCGTTCAGTGACGCTCTATCTGACTATCGATGAAGCGCTCCGGATCCACCAGAGGCTGCTCCAGGCCTTTGGTGGAGCCACGGGCGTCCTCGACCTCGGCCTCGTCGAGTCGGCTCTGCTCCGGCCCCAGACCGGCTACTACAACGATCTGCTGGACGAAGCCGCGGCGCTCTGGGAAAGCCTCGCGATGAACGATGGCTTTGTCGACGGGAACAAGCGCGTTGCCTATGCCTGTACCGAGCTCTTTCTTCAGCTCAACGGGCTCGACATTCTTCCGGACAACAAGGTGGTCGAGACCTTCATCTACGGCCACCTCGATGCCGGTACGTTTCGCAAGCCCGTGATCGACGCCTGGCTTCGGTCCAATACCGGGTCCTTCGTCCTGGCCTGAGCTACTCCGCGGCGGAGGTCGGCGGGCGCTTCACGAAGCCTTCGGCATCGGCGATCTTGCGGCGGGCCCGGTCCCCAGCCTCCGGCGCCCCCCGCCGGCGGGTCCCCCACCGCGCGGGGGGGCCCCGGTTTTGCCGCAGCCCGGAGGGCGGCCCCCCCCCCCCCCCCTCCCCCCCGCGGAGCACGATGATCTCGTCGGCCTTCACCACGGTAGAGAGCCGGTGCGCGATCACGAGCGTCGTGCGGTTCATCGCCACCGCGTCGAGCGCCGACTGGATGTCCTGCTCGGTCTTGCTGTCGAGCGCCGAGGTCGCCTCATCGAGGATCAGGATCGGCGGCGCCTTGAGGATGGTGCGGGCAATGGCGACACGCTGCTTCTCGCCGCCAGAGAGTTTCAGCCCACGTTCGCCGACGGGCGTTTCGTAATTGCGCGGCAGCGCCGCGATGAAGCCGCCGATCTGGGCGAGGTCGGCCGCCTGCGCGATCTCGGCTGCGCTGGCCCCGGGGCGGCCGTAGCCGATGTTGTAGGCGATGGTATCGTTGAACAGCACCGTGTCCTGCGGGACCATGCCGATGGCTGCCCGCAGGCTCGCCTGGGTGATGTCGCGCAGGTCCTGCCCATCGATGGTGATGCGGCCCTCGATCACGTCGTAGAAGCGGTAGAGCAGCCGCGACAGGGTGGATTTTCCCGCCCCCGACGGGCCCACGACGGCGACGGTCTTTCCGGCAGGGATCTCGAAGCTCACGTGCTTGAGGATCGGCCGTTCGGCGTCGTAGTGGAAGCTCACGTCCTCGAAGCGGATGACCGGGCCCTTCACCTCGAGCGGCTGTGCATCCGGCTTGTCCGTGCCCTCCGGCTGCCTGGCGAGAAGCTGGACCACCGCCTCGATATCGGTGAGGCCCGGCCGGATTTCGCGATAGACGAAGCCGATCATGTTGAGCGGCCGGTAGATCTGCATCAGGAATGTGTTGAGCAGCACGAAATCGCCCAGCGTCAGCGTCCGGTTCATCACCCCGATGGCCGCCATCACGCCGATGACGATGACGCCGGCATAGAAGATCACCGCCTGCCCGAAGTTGAGGTAGCCCAGCGACGTCCAGATGCGGATCGCCGAGCGCTCGTACTTCTCCATCGAGCGATCGAAGCGTTCGGCTTCCATCTTCTCGTTGGCGAAATACTTCACCGTCTCGTAGTTGAGCAGGCTGTCGATCGCCTTCGAGTTGGCGTCGGTGTCGCTGTCGTTCATGTCGCGGCGGATGGCGATGCGCCAGTTCGACGCCTTCACCGAGAACCACAGGTAGATCACCACGGTCAGCACCGTGACGCTGAAATAGCTGACCCCGAACATGACCAGGAAGATCACGCCGACGATCACGAACTCCACCAGCGTCGGCGCGGTGTTGAGCATCGTGAAGCGCACTATGGTTTCGATGCCCTTGGTGCCGCGCTCGATCACCCGGCTCAGGCCGCCCGTGCGGCGCGCGAGGTGGAACCGCAGCGACAGCCGGTGCAGATGCTCGAACGTCTCGAAGGCCAGCCGGCGCACGGCGTGCTGGCCGACACTGGCGAACAGCGCGTCGCGCAACTGCTGGAAGCCGGCGTCGATGATGTTGCCGATGCCGTAGGCGACCACCAGCACCACGGGCACCGCGATGCCGAGGATCAGCGCCGCGTTCTCACCGGTGGTCCCCAGGGCGTCGATGATGCCCTTGTAGGCGAAGGGCACGAGGGTGGTTGCGACCTTCGAGGCGAGCAGCGCCCCGATCGCCAGCACCACGCGCAGCTTCAGGTCGTTGCGGCCCGCGGGCCACATGTAGCCCCACAGATTGCCGATGGTGGCGAACAGATCGCCCTCGTCCGCACTGACCGTGGGACGCTTGTCGTCGCCTTGCGAGGCCATCAACCCAGTTCTTTCACTCGCCGCGGTTCAGCGGAGAGTCCGGAGAAGAGACCGGCGCACGCCGCATCCAGCGCGTCGATCCGGTCGGTGCGGAGCGAATAACAATTGCGCGTGCCTTTGGCATGACGCTCGAGCAGCCCTGCGTCGAGCAGCACCTTGATGTGCTGGCTGACGGTGGATTGCGCCAGCGGCAGGCACTGCGTCACATCGGTGCAGCAGCAATCGCCCTGGCGCTGCTCGGCGAGGATGCGCAGGATATTGAGCCGGACCGGGTGGCCCAGCGCACGCATGACATTGGCCAGGTCGGCGTCCTGCATCGCATCTCGTCCTTTCATCGCCAAATAGCGATAGAAGAACCGCGCGGGCGGCGCAAGATGGCGCGCTAGTTCAGGCGCGCCGGTGCAGCGGGAAGCTCAAACACCTGGCCCGGGAAGATCCGCCCCGGCCGCACGATCTTGTGACGGTTGGCCCGGTAGATGGTCGGGTACTTCCAGCCGGCCCCGTAGACTCGCTCGGCGATGTCCCAAAGCGTATCGCCGCGCCGGATGATCACCCGGCCCGATGAGAACCGGCCTTCATCCGACGCGCCGACCGGCTCGGCCCGGATCGTCGGCACGGGAGGCGCCTCCGGCGCTTCGACGACAGCCGGCTCGGGTGGCGCTTCGGCCACCTGCGGGGCCGGCTCAGGTGCCGCCGGCGCCGGGGTGGCCTCCGCCACTTCGGGCAGCGGTGCAGCTTCGGCTGCCGGAGGTTGCGGCTCGGGTTCCGGTGCGGGCACGGGCTCGACTGGCGCGGGGACCACCTCGGCCGGCAGAGGCGCGACGGGTGCCGCCGGCACAACCGGGCGGATCGCGTCCGGGACAAGCGCCGTCGCCACCTCGTCGGCCGCGCGGTCGCCGGCCCTGTCGGGAGCCGTCGGGCCAGCTTCGGGGACAACGGCAACGTGCGGCGGCTGTTCCACCGGCGCCCCGGACGCGGCGGCGGCATCCGCCACGGCCGGCGCCACCGGCGCCGGGGTCTCGGAGGCCGGCGCGGGCACCTCAACGATCGGCGACGTGGCCGGCGGGCTGATCTCGATGACCGAGCCCAGCGCAGTCGCGACGTCCGCACGCGCGCGGCTCTCAGCGGGCACCGCCGCCACCGCAGGCGGCTCCAGTGCAGGTGCAGCCGACGCCGGAAGCTCGCGCGGTCGGGTCAGTGCCTCGGCAACGTCCTGCGCCGCGCGCTTGCCCGCGACATCTTCCGCCTCGATGGGGGCGGCGAGCTCGCGTGGCGACAGCAGGGCAAGCTCAGCGTCAGCGCGCCCTCGATCGGCCGACGTCGGCCCCACCGGTTCCGCGACAGCCTCGGCCGCCTCGTTGGCCGGCACCATGACCTGCGTTTCGAGCGCTGTCCCGACGTCGAGACGCGCCCGATCCGCCGGCGCCACCGACGGCAGAACCGGCGCTACCGCTGCCGCGACGGCAGGCTCCAAGGCTGGCGCCGCCAGCACAACCTCATTGCCCAGGGCCACTTCGACTTCGCTTCGAGCGCGTTCATCCGCACTCACCGAGGCAATCGCCGGCTCGGCCGAAGGCTGTGCGGCTGGCCGTACCGGCACGTCCTGCGTAACTACGCCGGCGAGCGCCGCCGCTACATCGCCCCGCGCCCGCTCGTCGGCGGCAACGGATGGCTCGGTAGCGGGCTCGACGGGCAGTTCGGCTACCGGCGCCGCGCGCACGATCTCGTTCTCGAGTGCCGCTTGCACGTCGGTCCGGGCCCGCTCATCGGCGGGCATCAGCAAGGCCGGTTCAGCGGCTCCGCCCGGGGCGGGAGCCGCCAGCGTCACGATCCCTCCCAGCGCCAGCGCCCCCTCCGCGCGTGCGCGTTCCGACGCCTGCGGCAAGTCGGGAGCAACCTCGGCAGGCGCTGCCACAGGCAGGTCGACCTCGAAGTTCACTTCCGCCGCAGCAATCCGCTCGGAACCGCCGCGCGAGAGTTCGGCGCGGACCCGCTGCGTCGGCTTCAGCAGGCTGCGCTCCGCCTCGACCAGCCAGTAGCCGTCCGCCACCCTGCTCTCGCCTGCCAGCTTGCCATCGACGAAGACGCGGACCGTCGCGCCATCCTCACCGGTGCCGGCAAAGAAGTTCTTGCCGCCGTCGATCTCGATGGCGTCGATGGTCGGTGGCACCAGGGCGACCTCGGCCGGGGGCGTGACTGCCGCCTCGGGCACGTCCGCCACCTCGATCGCATCGGGCTCGGCCGCCGGTCCCTCAGCCTCCGCCAGTTCGGTTTCCGTGTCGGCGACAGGTGCGGCCGCATCGGCAGCGGGTGCGGCGGTCTCGACCGGTGTCTCCGCGACGGCAACGCCGGACTCCGGCGCGGGCGCGGCATTCTCGGAAGTTCCGGCTTCCCGCGCCATGTCAGGCACGGGCGCCGGGGCTTCCGTTGCCACGGCCACATCTGTCGGTTCGGTCTCAGGCCGCGTCGCCGCCTCGGGTGCCGGCGTCGCCTCCGCGGGCGGTGCAACCGCCTCAACCTCACCCGGTGCCGCCGCGGCACCGGCCGGCGCAGCCAGCGCCACGTCGCCCAGCACAGCAGCGGCCTGTCCGGCGGTGCTTTCGAGCACACGGGCCTCGGTGGTGCGGTCTGGATCGACCACGACGACGAAGGCGCGTTGGGCCGCCCCGCCCGCCCCCCCATCCCCCCCGGCCGGCGGGGGGCCGCCGCCCCCAGCGGGCGGTGGGGCCCCCGGGCCCGCGCCGCCGCGCGCTCCGGCCGCCCCCGGCCCAAGGGCCCCCCCGTGGGCGCGGCCCGCCCCCCCCGCCCCGGGCGCCCCCGTCCCCGCCACGATCACCGAACCGTCGGGCTCCGCCCGCACCAGGTTGATACCTGGCCCGGTCGGCAGGTCACTGCCCGCGACTTGCGGCGCTTTTTCCGGCTCTGCGGCCGGGGGCACCGCCGTTTCGGCTTCCACCACCGGGGCCGGTTCGCGCGGCGGCAGCAGCCCGGTATCGGCGATGCGGTCACGCAGGCAGGCGCCGAGGCCATCGGGGCTGCTCAGGCACTGCATGGCCGGCGGGCCGGCCACCACCGCCAGCCCCGCGATCACGGTCACTGCCGCGATCGCCATGGTCCAAACCACGTTGCGCCGTTGGGTCGAGTTCGCCACTGTCGCCTCCGCTGCTGGCCAGGAGACGCGTTCGCTTTCGCGTCAGGCAGCCACCCGGGCCGCCTCGGCTTTCATTAACTTATAGGTAATGGACTCATAGAGCGCCTCGAATGAGGCATCAATGATGTTGGGGCTCACGCCGATCGTGTACCAGCGGTCCCCGGCGCCATCGCGGCTTTCGATCAGCACACGGGTGACCGCGCCCGTGCCGCCGTCGAGAATACGGACCTTGAAGTCCACCAGCTCGAGGTCGCCGATCTGCGAGGAATACTTGCCCAGGTCCTTGCGCATGGCGAGGTCGAGCGCGTTGACCGGGCCGTTGCCCTCGGCCACCGACATCACCATGTCGCTGCCGATGCGGATCTTCACCACCGCCTCGGTCACCGTCACTTCCTCGCCGCGCGAATTGTGGCGGAGTTCCACGCTGGCCCGGTAGCTCTCGCCCTTGAAGAATGCCGGCAGCGTGCCGAGGAACGAGTGGGCCAGCAGCGCAAAGCTCGCATCCGCCCCGTCATACGAATAGCCGCGCGCCTCGCGCTCCTTCACTTCGCGCAGCAGCCGGTCGAGCCGCGGGTCGTCCCTGGCGATCGCGATATCGTGGCGCTTCAGCGCCGCGAGGAGGTTCGAGCGGCCCGCCTGCTGGCTCACCATCACGGCGCGCTCGTTGCCGATGCTTTCGGGCGGCACGTGCTCGTAGCTCGACGAGTCCTTGGCCAGTGCCGAGGCATGGATGCCGGCCTTGGTGGCAAAGGCCGAGGCGCCGACATAGGGGGCCTGCCGGGCGGGGGCCCGGTTCAGCAGATCATCGAATGCCCGGCTGATGCGGGTCAGTTGGCTCAGCTCTGGCGCGCCGATGCCGAGCTCGAAGCGCTCGGCGAAGTGCGGCTTCAGTGCCAGCGTCGGGATCAGCGTGATGAGGTTGGCGTTGCCGCAGCGCTCGCCGATGCCGTTGAGCGTGCCCTGGATGTGGCGCACCCCCGCGTCGACGGCGGCCAGGGTATTGGCCACCGCCTGCCCCGTGTCGTCATGCGCATGGATGCCGAGCTTGCTCCCCGGCACCACGGCGCAGACCTCGCGCACGATCGCGCCGATCTCGGATGGCATGGTGCCGCCATTGGTGTCGCACAGCACCACCCAGCGCGCGCCAGCCGCGACCGCCGTCTTCACCACCTCCAGCGCATAGGCCGGATTCGACTTGTAGCCGTCGAAGAAGTGCTCGCAATCGAGCAGCGCTTCCTTGCCGGCAGCCACGGCGGCCACCACCGTCTCGGCGAGGTTCTGCAGGTTTTCCGCCGGGCTGATGCCGAGCGCCGTTTCCACCTGATGATCCCAGGATTTCGCCACGAAGCAGGCGGCATCGGCGCGGGCATTGATGATGGCCTGCACGCCCGGATCGTTGCCGACCGAACGGCCGGCGCGCTTGGTCATGCCGAAGGCGGTGAACTTCGCGCGGCTCGTCCGCCGCTGCGTGAAGAACTGGTCGTCGACGAGATTGGCGCCGGGGTAGCCGCCCTCGACATAGTCGACCCCCAGTTCCTCCAGCAGCCGCGTCACCGCGATCTTGTCCTCCAGCGAGAACTCGATCCCGGCGGTCTGCGCCCCGTCGCGAAGCGTGGTGTCGAAGGTGTAGAGGCGGTCCCCGCCCCTCGCACGCTGCTCATGTGGGGCGTCCAGTCAGACGTGTCGTGGTCGGGGTGCTGGTTGTTGCTCCGCGCGATGTCCTCCACCGCCTCGGCGCCATCGGCCTCGACGGTCGTGCCGAGCTGCTGCGCCTGGGTCAGCGGCGCCAGCGACGGATGCCGTCCCTCCAGCCCCATCTCGAACAGGATCGGCAGCTGGCCCGGATCATCGAAGGCGCCGATGGTCACGCCATAGCCTGTGCCTTCGAGGTTGCGGTAGTAGAGCGGCGTGCCGCAGCGGCCGCAGAAGCCGCGATCGACATGGCCGGAGCTGCGAAAGGTCGCCGGCGTGCCGCGCGTCCAGGTGAGATTGCCGGCCTCCACCCCGATGAGCGCCGCGAACAGATTGCCCACCGCCTTCTGGCACATGCGGCAGTGGCAGAGGTGCGGGTTGCCCTTCAGCGCCGTGACATGGAAGCGCACCGCGCCGCACTGGCAGCCGCCCGAATATTCGCGGGTGCGGTAGCTGTCATCTGCCATGGCTCACTCCCGCTCCGGCTTGTGGCAGACGGCTTCGATATTGTTGCCATCGGGATCGAGCACGAAGGCGCCGTAATAGTCGGGGTGGTAATGCGCGCGGATGCCCGGCGCGCCATTGTCCCGCCCGCCGACCGACAGCGCCACCGAATAGAAGGCCGCGACTTCTGCCCGGCTCGCGGCGCGGAAGGCGACATGGGTCTCGCCCCGCGCCTGCCGGCCCGGCGAGATCCAGAAATCCGGCTTGTCCTTGCCGAACCCCACGACCCTCGCCCCACCGACCTCGAAGTCAGCGAGGATCCCGATCCCCAGCGTCCCCAGCGCCTCGCGATAGAACGCCACCGACCGCTCCACGTCCGCGACCTTGATCCCCAGATGGTCGAGAATTTCCGTGCTCATTCCGCACCTCCCTGCAAGGCGAGCCAGATCGTTTCGAGGACGCCATCGCGATTGCCGGTCAGATCGCTGTTCCAGAATCTGAGGACACGATAGCCGCCACCGCTCAGCCAGGCATCGCGCACCCGGTCCCGTTCGGACTCGATATGCTGGCTGCCATCGAGCTCGATGACGAGCCGCGCGTCGAGGCAGGCGAAATCCGCCACGTAGGGTCCGATCGGCACCTGGCGGCGAAACTTGTAGCCGACCAAACGGCGGTCGCGGAGCAGCCCCCATAGCCGCGTTTCGTGTTCGGCCGGTCTGCGCCGCAACGATCGCGCCAGCGCCATGGTCCGCGCGGTGCTTTTCAGCCGGCGGTTGGCGGGGGGGGGAGCCCACCCCCCATCCGCCCTTCCGGCACCTTCTCCCGCAAGGGGAGAAGGCAACGGAACCGCCGCATCCGCAATGGCGGACACCACACTCCCCGGCGCCACGGGGCAGGCGGCCGGAGCGCCCTTCTCCCCTTGCGGGAGAAGGTGGCGCGCAGCGCCGGATGAGGGGTGACTCTCCGCCTCTCCGGTAGCACGGCTCATCGCTTGGCCTCCCATTTGGTGATGCGCTCGCCGGTTGCGGGGTCCTTCGAATCCATCAGCTGGACGCCCTGTTCCAGCAGGGCGGCGCGGATGCGGTCGGCTTCGGCGAAGTTGCGGGCGTTGAGCGCGTTGAGTCGCTCGGCCACCGCCGCCTCGATTTCCGCCGATGGCGCGGCCGCCGGCTGCAGCAGCGAGTCGCGCGAGAAGCCCAGGAAGCCGAGCGTCGCCGCGAGGCAATCCGCTGCCGTCTGGGTGCCGCGATTGGCCTTGCGCGCGATCACGTCCATCGCCACCGAGGCGCGGTGGAAGTTGAGGTCGTCGGCAAGTTCGGCCACCACCGAAGGCTCGGGCGGCACTTCGGATGTGGCGGCCTGGGCGGCGCGCTGCCAGTCGCGCAGCTTTTCCTCGGCCTCCTCCAGCCGCTTCACCGAGAAATCGATCGGATCGCGGTAGTGCGTCATCAGCATGGCCAGCCGCAGCACTTCGCCCGGCCAGGTCCGGCCGCCGAACTTGTCGGTCTCCAGCAGTTCGTGGATGGTGATGAAGTTGCCGAGCGACTTCGACATCTTCTGGCCCTCCACCTGGAGGAAGCCGTTGTGCATCCACACGTTCGCCATCGCGTGGGTGCCGTGGGCACACCGCGACTGGGCGATCTCGTTCTCGTGGTGCGGGAAGATCAGGTCGATGCCGCCGGCATGGATGTCGAAGACCTGGCCGAGATAGCGCTCGCTCATGGCCGAGCATTCGATGTGCCAGCCCGGCCGCCCGCGCCCCCAGGGGCTGTCCCATCCCGGCTCGTCCGCAGACGACAGCTTCCACAGCACGAAATCGGCCGGGTTCTTCTTGTGCGCCTCGACCTCGACGCGCGCGCCGGCGAGGTTGTCCTCGAGGTTGCGGCCCGACAGTTGCCCGTAGTCCGGCATCGAGGCCACGTCGAACAGCACCTCGCCACCCGCGAGGTAGGCGTGGCCGCGCGCGAGCAGCGAGGCGATCAGCGCCTGCATCCCCTCGATATTGTCGGTGGCCCGCGGCTCCTCGGTCGGCGGCAGGCACTGCAGCGCCGCGACGTCGCGATGGTATTGCGCCGCCGTCTTCTCGGTCACCTGCCGGATGGCGTCGTTGAGCGGCACCCCGGGCAGGTCCCGCGCCGCCCGCGCGTTGATCTTGTCATCGACGTCGGTGATGTTGCGCACATAGGTCACGTGCCTGTCGCCGTAGACGTGCCGCAGCAGCCGGAACAGCAGGTCGAAGACGATCGCTGGCCGCGCATTGCCGATATGGGCGAAGTCGTAGACGGTGACGCCGCATACATACATGCGGACATTGCCCGGATCGATCGGGGTAAAATCCGCCTTCTCGCGGGTCAGCGTATTGTAGAGCCGCAATGTGCGTTCGCCCGAAACCATGAACATTCCTCGTCCGTCAGCGTGCGTCGCGCTGCTGCGGGCTCTTCAGGCATTCAAGTCTCAGGGATGAAGAAAACCGCGCCGCCAGCAGATGCTTAGCGGGTAATAATGCAGCAGATAATCGAGATCGCTTCGCCGGTTTTCATGGCGCGCAATCTGACCGCAAGTCCGCTCGAAATCAAGAGACCAGGCAGAATCAGTTGCGCGGGCGCCCGACAGGCCGCCCGCGCGGGAAAATGCTGCCCCGATGGCTCAGGCGCGATACTTCTGGTGGCACTGGCTGCACAGCGCGCCGATCGCCTGCGCGCCGGCCGCGACAGCCGCCGCATCTCCCGCCTCGGCCGCCGCCTTGATCGCGGCGGCATGGTCGGCGGACTGCTGGAACATGGCGTTGAAGGCGTCCTTCTCCTCCCAGATCACGGGAAGCGATTCCGAGTCGCCGACGATCGAGCCCTCGGGGAACATCGCCTGCAGGTCGGTGAAGTTCTTGATCAGTACCTCGGCGGCGGCGGCCGTCTCGGCCGGCGTGCCGCGTCCCAGCGTCCGCAGGATGCCGCCATCCTCACGCATCGCGTTCTGGCGGGCGGTGACCAGCTGCTCCGGGCTCATGTTGGCGATGGCCGGGTCGACCGCGTCCTGCGCGATGACCGTCGCGGCGATTCCGGCAAAGACGATGCCGGCGAGGGCCATGGCGGTGGGAAGTCTGAAAAACGGCATACGGGACGCTCCTGTCACGAGTGGTGGCCTTTTCCGCTGCAATTGGAACAGCTTGGATCAAAAGCCAGCAGCCGCGAACCTAGCTAGGAAATCGCCTGCTGGCAGGTGCAAAATGCTCACGCGAAGCGACGGCGCCATCACAGCTTGGTGACGGGGAGGCTCCATATTCGCTTTCCCTGCCCCGCTGTCGTGCTATGCGTTCGCAATTGTCGCCCCATCGGGCGGCGAAGGAGTGCCTGCGCGGCCGATGCGAGCTTATCCCAAGATCATGTTCCAGCTGGTGGCGCTGCTGGGTGCGGCGATGGCCGGCTACCTGGTCGATGTCTCCGACGCGCATGCGCAGTCCGCCAGCTGCCGGCGGCTCGAGGACACGCTGGCGACGCTCGACCGCAATCGCGATTTCCGCAACGTGGACGCGGCCGGCCGCGATGCGCGGCAGGTCGGCCGGCAGGTGCAGCGGCTCGAGAGCCAGTAGGTGCGCGGCGGCTGCAACGACGATGCCAAGGCCGGGCGGCAGCTCAGCCGCGAATGCCGCAACCTCGCCCGCCAGATCACCCAGGGGCGCGAGCAGTACCAGCAGCTTCTCAACAGCGTCGAAACCGGCAAGGCCGTCGCCGGGCAGCGCGAGGCGCTGCTGCAGGAGATCGCGCGGTTCGGCTGCGGCGGCGGCTCCCGCTCGCGGGTCATCCAGGAGCGCGGCCGGGGCAATATCTTCGACCAGCTGTTCGGCGATTTCCTCGGCAACGACGACGAATACGGCACCGGCAACGACTACGTCGACGAGGGCTGGGACCCGTGGGGCAATTACCACACGGTCCGCACGCTGTGCGTCCGCAAGACCGACGGCTTCTACTGGCCGATCAGCTACTCGACGCTGACCGACTATGTGCCGAACGATCTCGACCAGTGCCGCCAGATGTGTCCGGGGCTGGATGTCGATCTCTACTACTACGACAATCCCGGCCAGGAGCCGGAGCAGATGATCAACGTCTACGGCGAGCCCTACACGGCGCTGCCCAACGCGTTCAAGTTCCGCACCGAGATCGACAAGACCGCCACCTGCCGGCCGCAGGTCGACTATGGCTCGATCCAGATCGCCGATCTGGGCGGCGGGCAATCGCGAGCGGTGATCCAGCTCTCCGGGCAGACCTTCCCGCTGCCGATGCGCGATCCGCGCCGGTCGCAGCCGCAGGTCACCCAGGCCATCGTCGAGCAGGCGCATTTCGTCGATGTGCCGCTGCCGCGCCGCCGCCCGCTGGCCCCGGGCGAGGAGCCCAAGGCGGTGTCGGTGCCGCCGACCGCCAGCCAGCCGGTGCGGATCGTTCAGTTCGGCGAGAAGCGGGTCAGAGTAGTCGGGCCAGACACGCCCTACGCCCCAACAGCGGCAGCAGGGACTTGAGCTCGGGGCCGTCGTGACGGCCCGTCAACGCCAGCCGCAGCGGCATGAACAGGGCCTTGCCCTTGCGCCCGGTCGCCGCCTTCAGCGCCGTGGTCCAGCTCGTCCACGTCGTCTCATCCCACGGTTCAGACGGCAGCAGCTCGCGGGCGGTGGCGATGAAGTCGCGATCCTCGTGCGCGATCAGCGGCGTCACCGGTCCCCGCACCAGCGCCGCCAGCGGCACGATGTCGGCGAAGACCTCGAGGTTCTCGCGCAGCGCCAGCCATAGCGCCTCGTCGTCCAGCCCCAGCGCCGCCAGCCGGGGCTTCGCCTCGGCGTGATCCATATGGTGCAGCAGCCGGGCATTGAGCCCCGCCAACTCGGCCGGGTCGTAGCGTGCCGGCCCGTGCGAGATCATCGACAGGTCGAGCTTGTGCGCCAGCATCAGCAGGTCCGCATGGGGCTCGACCGGCAGGCTGGTGCCGGTGAGCACCGCCACCGTCGCCACCGCTCTTGCCTCGAAGCCCTGCTCGCGCAGCTCGCTCAGCGACAGCGAGCCGATGCGCTTCGAGAGCCCCTCGCCTTCCGCCCCGGTCAGCAGGTTGTGGTGCGCGAAGAACGGCACCTTGCCGCCTAGCGCCTCGATGATTTCGATCTGCGTGCCGGTATTGCTGACGTGGTCTTCGCCGCGGATCACGTGGGTGATGGCGAGGTCGATGTCGTCCACCACCGAGGGCAGCGTGTAGAGATAGCTGCCGTCCGCCCGGATCAGCACCGGGTCCGACATCGAGGCGGTGTTGACGGTCTGCGGCCCCTTGATGAGATCGTCGAAGCTGACCGGCCGGCCATCCAGCTTGAAGCGCCAATGGGGCTTGCGCCCCTCCGCTTCGTACTGCCGCTTCTGCTCGTCGGTGAGGGTCAGCGCCGCGCGATCATAGACCGGTGGCAAGCCGCGCAGCCGCTGGCGCGCCCGCTTGCGCTCCAGCTCGTCCTCGGTCTCGTAGGCCGCATAGAGCCGCCCGGCCGCAATCAGCCGGTCGCGCGCGGCGTCGTAGAGTGCCGTGCGGTCGGACTGCCGGACCTTGCGGGTCGGGGTGATGCCGAGCCAGGCGAGATCCTCCTCGATCCCCCGCGCGAACTCCTCGGTGGAGCGCGCCGTATCGGTGTCGTCGAGGCGCAGGATATAGGTGCCGGACCGGGCGATGGCGAACAGCCAGTTGAGCAGCGCCGGGCGCGCATTGCCCAGGTGCAGCCGCCCGGTCGGCGACGGCGCATAGCGGACGATGGGGGTCACTCTACACCCTGCCGTTCGGCGCCGAACACCGGCCCGCCGATGCCCGCATCGCGATAGCCGTTCGTGATCGGGTAGCGCCGGCCGAGGCCCAGCGCCTTGCGCGTGATCTTGACGCCCGGCGCCGACTGCCGCCGCTTGTATTCGGCGATGTAGAGCAGCCGCTCGATGCGCCGCACGAGGTCGATATCGAACCGGCCCTCCCCGCGCGCCACGATCTCGGCGATCCCCAGCTCTTCCTCGATCAGGCCCGTGAGAATTTCGTCGAGGATCGGATAGGGCGGCAGCGAGTCCTGATCGGTCTGGTTGGGCCGCAGCTCGGCGCTCGGGGCCTTGTCGATGATCGACTGCGGGATCACTTCGCCCGTCGGCCCGAGGCAGTCGCCCGGCATATTGCGGTTGCGCCAGTCCGCCAGCTCGTAGACCCGCATCTTGAGCAGATCCTTGATCGGGTTGAAGCCGCCGTTCATGTCGCCGTAGATGGTGGCATAGCCCACCGCCATCTCGGACTTGTTGCCGGTCGTCAGCAGCAGTGAGCCGAGCTTGTTGCTGACCGCCATCAGGTAGACCCCGCGCATGCGCGACTGGATGTTCTCCTCGGTCCCGTCCAGCGGGCGATCGCCGAACACCGGCTGCAGTTCGGCCAGCGCCGCGTCGACGGGGGCACCGATCGGGGCGACGTCATAGCGCACGCCCAGCCGCTGCGCGCACTCGTAGGCGTCCGTCATGCTCTCCGGCGAGGTCCAGCGGTAGGGCAGCATGAGGCAATGGACCCGGTCGGCCCCCAGCGCATCCACCGCCATGGCGGCGACAACGGCGCTGTCGATGCCACCCGACAGGCCCAGCACCACCGACTTGAAGCCGTTCTTCGCCACGTAGTCGCGCAGGCCCAGCACGCAGGCGCGCCACGGTGTCTCGTCGACCGAGGTGAGCGGGGTGGTGTGCGGGTCGGTGCAGCGCCAGCCGTTGTCGGTGCGGGCCCAGTCCGAGACGATCAACTCGCTCTCGAAGCTCCGGCCCTGGATCACCAGCCGGCCGCCCGGCTCGATGGCGAACGAGGCGCCGTCATAGACCAGCTCGTCCTGCCCGCCGACCTGGTTCAGGTAGAGCATGGGGACATTGTCCTCGCGCACCCGGTCCTTCACCAGCTTCTTGCGGGTGGCGTCCTTGTTGCGCCAGTAGGGCGAGCCGTTGGGGCACAGCAGGATACGCGCGCCATTGTCGACGAGATGCGCGCAGACATCGGGATGCCAGATGTCCTCGCAGATCGGCACCCCCACCGACACGCCCTTGATGGTGAAGGGCTCGGCGAGCGGGCCGGCGGTGAAGTAGCGCTTCTCGTAAAACACGTCGTCGTTGGGCAGTTCGCGCTTGTAGCGGCGGCCGGCGATCTCGCCGTCCTCGCAGAGCAGCACGGCATTGTAGAGGGCGCCGCCCTCCTCCCACACAGTGGGGAGCAGCAGGCTGACGGCCGTGCCGCGCGTCGCTTCGGCCAGCGCTTTCGCCGCGTCCATGGCGTCGGCGACGAAGCGGCGCTTGAACAGCAGGTCGTCCGGGAAATAGCCGGTCAGGAACAGCTCGGGAAACAGCAGCACATCGGCGCCGGCCGCGGCAGCATCGGCCAGCGTCTGCCGGCCAAGCGCGAGATTGGCGGCAAGCGCGCCCACCGTTGGATTGAGCTGGGCCAGCGCGATGCGGAGCTTGTCGGTCAAGGCGTTCTTCCGGCTGCCGAAATCGCGGCAAGACTTATCCGCTCACCCCTCGCGGGGCAAGCGGACAAGCCGGCTCAGGAAGCTCGTCAGAAAGCGTAGGTCAGCTCGGCCATGAGGCCGTAGCGCAGCATGGAGAACGGGTTGTTGGTGGTGATGTAGCCGGCGTTGTTGAACGTCGGATCGGTATCGAAGCCCGTGCCCGGGCCGCCGGACTCGCTCGGGTTGCCGATGCTGGCCGCGGTGAAGGTCGCGTCCGCGGTGCCCTGCAGGTACCAGGGGGGGCCGGCGGCGGGGAGCACCATTTTCCGGGGGGGGGGGATGCCGGACCCGGGCCCCGGCAGGGCGCCGAAGCCCCCACCCGGGGGGGCCGGGGGGCGGGGGCCAAAGGAGGTCGATGTTGCGAAAGTTCCGGCGGTGGGGGGGCGGGGCCGCCCCGCCATAGACGGAGGGATCGAAGGTCACGTCGTCGATGCCGATCTGGCCGCCGACCTTGGCATAAGGTACAGCCGCAATTTCAGCGCTGAAGTCGATGAAATTGTTGAAGTTCGCCTTGCCCTGAATGCCCAGCCGCAGCATGTGCGCATTGAGCCGATTGGGCGCGCTGTTGCCCGGCACGAACGTCTGCCCGGTCACGGGGTCATAAGTGATGTCGGACGCCGAGGTGGCGGTGGTGTAGTTGAAGCGGCCGGTATCGGGGGAGTCGTTCCAGTACTGGTAGCCGGCGAGGAATCCCAGCCCCGAGCCTTCACTGCCGAAGACGTTCCAGCCGACATCGCCGCCCGCGTAGGCAATGGTGCCATCCGAGATGGTGTTGAGCGGCGCGGCGACCGTGCCGTTGATCACGGCGGCGTAGCCGGCCCAGCCCTTCACGTAGAAATTGGTCGCGTGGTCCTCGATGCGCAGGTGCGCTTCGCCGATGTGGCTGTTGTCGGTGGCGCTCACCGAGGCACCTCCGCTGCTCGCGCTCTGCGCGCCCCACGAGTACCAGTAGCGGACGCCGAACTCGAAGGTCAGCGGGTCGTTCTCGTCGCCGAGGCCGGACCAGTCCTTGGGCTCGTTGATATAGGAACCCCGGAGGTCTCCCCCGCCGTCCCAGTCGTCGCTCCAGTCAGCGGCGCCAGCCGGCGCGGCAATCGACATCGCGACAAGGATCGCTGCGACACTCGGTACTAGACGGTACATCTTACGAACTCCGGGACACTACCAACCCGGTGTCGTTTATGCCCTGTTAGGGTTAATGTTCCGCTAAACGCGGCGCGGATTTGCGCAAATCTTCCACTCTACTTGCGCCCCGTTGCCGCTACGCCGTTTCGTACCCCTATTCCGCCGCGACGACGCGCTCGCGTTCCGGCCGCTGGGCCCGCACTTCCTCGGCCACGAGGAAGGCCAGTTCCAGCGCCTGCGAGGCGTTGAGCCGCGGATCGCAATAGGTGTGGTAGCGGTCAGACAGCCCGGCCTCGGTGATCGCCGCGACGCCGCCGCCCGTGCATTCGGTCACGTCGTCGCCGGTCATCTCGATATGGATGCCGCCGGCGTAGGTGCCCATCTGGCGATGCACCTGGAAGAAGCTGTGCACTTCGCTGAGGATGCGGTCGAACGGCCGGGTCTTGTAGCCGCTGCTCGCCTTGACCGTATTGCCGTGCATCGGGTCGCAGCACCAGACCACGGTGCGCCCGGCCCGCTGCACCACCTCGACCAGCCGCGGCAGCTGCTCGTTGACCTTGTCCGAGCCGAAGCGGCTGATGAGCGTGATGCGCCCGGCCTCGTCTTCGGGGTTCAGCCGGTCGAGCAGCCGCAGCAGGTCGTCGCCCGCGAGCGAGGGGCCGCATTTGATCCCGACGGGATTGCGGATGCCGGAGAAATACTCCGCGTGCGCGCCATCCGGCTGCCGCGTCCGGTCGCCGATCCAAAGCATGTGGCCGGACGTGGCGTACCAGCCGTTGGTGATGGAGTCGCGCCGGGTGAGCGCTTCCTCATAGCCCAGCAGCAGCGCTTCATGGCTGGTGTAGAACTTGGTTTCGCGCAGCGACGGCGTGTTGTCCGGGTTGATGCCCAGCGCCCGCATGAAGTCGATGGCGTCGTCGATCTTTCGGGCCAGTTCCTCGAACCGGGGGAAGGCCGACGAGTCCTTCATGAACCCCATCGTCCACTCGTGCACGCGCGCGAGGTTGGCGTAGCCGCCCGAGGCGAAGGCGCGCAGCAGGTTCAGCGTCGCCGCCGATTGCCGGTAGGCCAGCAGCAACCGATCTGGATCGGGAACCCGCGCCGCTTCGGAAAACCCGATGTCGTTGATGATGTCGCCGCGGTAGCTGGGCAGCGTCACACCGTCGATGGTCTCGCTGTCGGACGAGCGGGGCTTGGCGAACTGCCCGGCGATGCGGCCGACCTTCACCACCGGCTTGCTGGCGCCATGCGTCAGCACCACCGCCATCTGCAGGAAGACGCGGAAGAAGTCTCGGATGTGATCGGCGCCGTGTTCGGCAAAGCTCTCGGCGCAGTCGCCGCCCTGCAGCAGGAAGGCATCGCCCCGTGCCACTTCGGCGAGCTTCTGCTTGAGTTCGCGCGCCTCGCCGGCAAATACCAGCGGCGGAAACTTGGCGAGCTGGGCCTCTGTCGCCGCAAGCTTCGCGGTGTCCGGATAGGCCGGCACCTGCGAAATCGGCCTGTCTCTCCAGCTTTTCGGGCTCCAGCTCGTCATGGTCGGCACTCACGCTCAATGGGTGAGGCGGTCTATCAAGGACGGCCCATGAAGGGAAGGCATGTTGCCCCTTTGAACGCTATCCGCCAATCTGCGCGCAACCAAGGGCGTGCCGCGGCAGATGACAGCGAGCCTCGACGATCTCATCGATGACCTCTACGGCGCGGCTCATGACGACGCGGCCTGGCCCGCCGCCATGGCGGCGCTGAAGGCTCAGGTCGGCGCGGCAGGCGCGATGATCTGCATCGGCAGGGACGACGACTACCAGTCCCTCGATCAGCTCTACGGCGATTGCACGCCGGCCTTCAGGGAGCTGGCGATGGCGCCCGAGGTGGCCAACCCTTTCCTTCCGGCAGTGCCGCGAACCCCGGCACGAACGGTGCTGACCAACGACCTGCTGATGTCCCGGCGGGATTTCGAGGGGTCGGTCTTCTTCAACGAATGGGCGCGGCCGCAGGGTCTGGGCGCCGTCGCCCTGATCGTCGCCCTCAATGAGAATGGCATCTACGGGTACGCCAACATCAATACCGAGCGCCCGGCCTTCGAAGACGCGGACATCGCCTCGCTTCGCGCCATTGCCCCCGCCTTGTCCCGCATCGCCCGGATCAGGCGGCGCTTCGGCGCCCTGCAGCTGCGCAACGACCTCGAGGCGGCCGATGCCAGCGGTCTCGGCGCCGTCATCGTCGACCAGCATCGCAGGATCCTGCAGCTCAATGCCACGGCCGAGCGGCTTTTCGCCGAGCCGGGCAACGGCCTTGCCGCCCGGCACCGCACCATCGCGCTGGCCGATGCCCGCGATGATGCCCGCCTGGCTCATCTGCTCGCCACGGCCACCGGCGGCGTCGATGGCTTCATCGCCAGCGGCGAGATCGCGGTTCATGGCGGGGGGGGCCCGCCGCTCGTCTCCCTCACCCCGCCCCCCGTTCACAACGCGATGTGGAGCGGTCTGCCCGAGACCCGGGCCGCGCTCGTTCTCGTTCGCCCCGTTTCACCCGGCCTCCCGCGGAGCTTCGAGGCGCGCGCCATGGCCCTGTTCGGGCTCACCCCACGCGAAGCGGCGCTCGCGGCGCGGCTGGTCTGCGGCGAAACCCTGCGGGATGCGGCCCGCGCCCGGTTCATCTCCATTCACACCGCCCGCACGCAGCTGGCGCAGCTCTTCGCCAAGACCGGCACCGGCCAGCAGAGCCAGTTGGTCGCTCTCCTCTTGGGCGCGATTCCTCCCGGCAGCTGAGTGTTGCTCCGGTGCCACGACGGCTCGCCGGACAGCCCCTGCAGTGCCAAAATCATTCATTTGAGCGATACAGCCGGCCGTCGCGCCACCGCATCGTTGCGCATCTGATTTGGTGGATGAGCAATCGATGCGAGCATTTGGACGGGGGCTGCTGATTGCGGCAGCATGCGGGCTGACGGCGCCGGCGGCAGCGCAGCAGGTCGACTGGACCGGCTTCTACGGCGGCGTGTTCGCGGGTTATGGGATCGGCGATGATCCGGCAACGTCGAGGACCGTCAGCAGCGCTCTGCCCCCCATCACGAGCAACGGCTTCACGCTCGTCGATGTCTTCATCAGCGACAGCGAAAGCACCTCGGCCATCGGCTCCGCACTGGGCGGCCTGAGGGCCGGCTACAATCACCAGTTCGGCGGCCTCGTGATCGGTGCCGAAGTCAGCCTGCAGGCGGCCGCCTTCGAGCGTGAGTGGCTGTTGGCCAGCGACGGACGGGGTGTCTACGAGGGCACGGCCATTGCCACGACCTACTCCACTGACCAGCGCGACTCCTTTTCCTCGCGCGGCCTGCTCGCCTTCGAGGGACGCGTCGGCTGGAGCCTCGAAAACGTGCTGCTCTATGGACGCGCCGGTGTCGTCGTGGCTCACGCCACGGTCTCGGGCAGCCGCATGTTCGAGACCGAAAACCTTCAGGGCTTCGACGATGGCCTGCACCAATCGGGTGCGAGCCGGACCAGCCTCATCTCCGGGGTGACCGTCGGCGGCGGCGTCGAAGCCTTCGTTGCCGAGAACGTGTCGGTCACAGCCGAATACGGCTTCATCGGCCTCAACGTGCCCCAGCTGGACATCCCGAGCCCCGTCATGGGCGGCGGAACGCTGATCTTCAATCCGGGCCTCATCGGCATCCACACCATCAAGGCTGGTGTGAACCACCACTTCTAGCCACGGAACGGCCGGCGGCTAGAGCTTCTCGCCGCCGCGCCAGCGGTAGGACGGTGCCTTGAACGTCACCAGTTCCTCGGCGGCGGTGGGGTGCATGGCGATCGTGCGGTCGAAATCGGCCTTGGTCGCCCCCATGCCGAGCGCGATGGCCGCCATCTGGATCATTTCGGCCGCCCCTGCCCCGACCACGTGAACGCCAAGCACCCTGCCGCCCTCGGCCGCGGTGATCAGCTTCAGCATCATGCGTCCGGTGCGCGTCGTGAGCGTTTCGAGCATCGGCCGGAAGCGGGCGATGTAGACGTCGATGTCGCCATGTGTCAGCGCCTCGGTTTCGGTGAGGCCGATAGTCGCCACCTCCGGCTCGGAGAAGACCGCCGTGCCGAGCAGCGAGAGGTCGACTTCGGTCGGCCGGCCGCCGAACACCGAATCCGCGAAGCCCGCCGCCTCAGGCCCCAGCCCAGCGCCTTTGGCCGCGCGCCGGGTGGCGAACATGACCGCCCCGAACGGCGCCTCGACGCCATCCGAGAAGCTCGCGATGACGCCGTCCCCGCTCTGGCGCAGCGCGGTGAGGTTGGTCTGGTAGATGCGGCGGATACCGCGCGTCTCGAGCCCGGCGTCGAGCAACTGCCGCACGTCCTCGTCAAAGCCCCGCAGCACGCCGTCGCCGCGGTAGACGATGGTGGTCTCGACCCCCAGCCCGGCGAAGATCGTCGCGAACTCCACCGCGATATAGCCACCACCCTCGATCAGGATCGACGCCGGCAGGCGTTCGAGATGGAAGGCCTCGTTCGAGGTGATGCCCAGTTCCCGGCCCGGAATCTGCGGCACCCAGGGCCGCCCACCGGTGGCGACAAGGATGGTCTTTGCCGTCAGCGTCGTCCCGCCATTCACCAGCCGGATGGCGTTCGGCCCGGCCAGTTCCGCGCGGTCGCGGATGATTTCGACGCCCGGCTTCTCCAGCCCGGCGACGTAGGCCATCTCCAGCCGGTCGATCCCCCGGTCCTTGTTGGCGACCAGCGCCGGCCAGTCGAAGCTGGCGTTCACCTGCCAGCCGAAGCTGCCGGCGATGTCGAACAGGTCGTTGAAGCGGCTGGCATAGACGAACAGCTTCTTGGGCACGCAGCCGCGGATCACGCAGGTGCCGCCCACCCGGTACTCTTCGATGATCGCGGTCTTCGCCCCGTGATTGGCCGCGACACGCGCGGCGCGCACACCGCCGGAACCGGCACCGATGACGAGCAGATCGTAGTCAGCCAAGGCAAGCACTCCGCGAACAGGGTCGGCGCACGCCGTAGCACAAAACGAAAAGCCCCGCACAAGGCGGGGCTCAATTGCTTTGCTTGGCGTCGCCGCAGGCTAGAGGGTGATGCCGTTGGCCTTCAGCTCGGCGCGGACCTTGGCGAAGAATTCCTGCTTCAGGTTCACTTCGAACACCGACATCACGCGCTGCAGGCTGCCGTTGATCGCGGTATTGGAGGCTGAGAGCTTCAGACCGACAGGCGATTCGTAGAACGCCACGATCTGCTGCAGCTCCTCCATCGAGAAGTTCAGCGCATAGACGCGGGCGAACTGGTCCATCAGCTGGCCCTTGTTGCCCTTGTAGGTATCGAGCACCTTTTCGATCGCGGTATTGACCGGCTCGAGCACACCCGGGTTCTGGCGGACGAGGGTGTTCATGGTTTCGACCGCCGTCGACACCAGCGAGACCTCGTAGATCGCCGCGCGGTCGGTGAGGTCGACATACTTGCGCGCCAGCGCCACATGCTCCGGCGACAGCTCCTGCGCCTGCGTCAGGCTCACCTGCCCGGCGAAGCCGAGCACCAGGGCGACCAGCAGCGCGACTGCGGTGCGCGCACGCTTCATCATGAAATTCATCGTGTTAGTGCTCATCTTTTCGAGTTTCACCCCAAGTTGCGCCCGGTCGGTTCACACGTCGTAGGCGGCGACTCCCCCGTCACCGGCAACGTAGGCCCGGCGGCACAGTCCGATGAACAGACCATGCTCGACAACCCCGGGAATTTCCAGCAAGGCGTCCGAAACGGCTTTTGGCTCGGAAATGCGGCCAAATAAAGCATCGAGAATCAGGTGGCCGCCATCGGTCACGAAGGCCGAACCGTCCGCTTTGAGCCGCTTTGCGAGGCCGCCCTCCGCCCCGAAGCGGCGCATCACCTTCTCAATCGCAATGTGGGTCGCCAGCAGGCCGAACGGGTTTACCTCGATCGGCAGCGGGAAGCGGCCGAGGGTATCAACCCGCTTGCTCTGGTCGGCGATGACGATCATCCGCGCCGAGGCCGCCGCAACGATCTTCTCGCGCAGCAGCGCGCCACCGCCGCCCTTGATCAGGCTCAGGCCGGCATCGAGTTCGTCCGCCCCGTCGATGGTCAGGTCCAGTTCGGGCGTCGCATCGAGATCGGTCAGCGGAATATTCAGTGCGCGCGCCTGAGCCGCGGTCTTTTCGGAGGTCGGGACGCAGAGCACGTCGAAACCGGCCGCGACCTTCTCGCCGAGCAGGTCCACCAGGTGTTTGGCAGTCGACCCCGTTCCGAGGCCTAGTCGCATGCCGGGCCGCACGTCTTCGAGCGCGCGTGCCGCCGCAGCCCGTTTGTGAGTGTCGCTCAAGCCGTCATCCCCCGATTGCGCTTCGCCTAGCGGCGCCCGCCTGCCCCTGTCAACCGGCGCCCTCACGCATTGGTGAATGGCAAATGTCGCATCGTGGCAACACAATGAAGGTGAGGTGTTTAGCGTGTGACCGAATCGTGGCCGTTGCCCTTTTCCGGTTGCGACAAACCCGGTAATCAACAACCGATTTGGGCCCGAACGAGCGTTATTCGGGCCTCCACAGAAGGCACAGTTCGACACATGATCAAATTGAAGACTGCTGTCGCCGTCGTGCTGACGGCACTTCTTGCATTAGCGACAATTGCACCGGCATCGGCCGCGCGGGTGTACAATCCCGACACCAATACTTGGGAAGAAGCATCCGAAGTCGCGACGCGCGCCAAGCGCGGTAGCTCCATTCCCAAGGAAATCGTCACCTACGAGACCAAGTACAAGCCCGGCTCGATCATCGTCGAGACCGGCGAGCGTCGTCTCTATTTCGTGCTCGAGGGCGGCAAGGCCCTTCGGTACGGCATCGGCGTCGGTCGCGATGGCTTCACCTGGAGCGGCTCGAACAAGATTTCCCGCGTTGCCGAGTGGCCGGGTTGGACCCCGCCGGCGGCGATGCGCAAGCGCGTTCCCGATCTGCCGGCCTACATGCCCGGCGGCCCGAACAATCCGCTTGGCGCCCGCGCCCTCTACATTGGCTCGACGCTCTACCGCATCCACGGCACTTCGGAGCCCTGGACCATCGGCCAGGCCGTCTCCTCGGGCTGCATCCGCATGACCAACGAGGACGTCATCGATCTTTACGAGCGCGTCCGCGTCGGTGCCACGGTGGTCGTCAACCACTGAGCCATTCCGTGCCTTCTAGACAAAGGGCCAGCCTCGCGCTGGCCCTTTTGCTTTGCCCGCAACGCCTCGCAGGCGCTAGTATCGCTGGCCATGACCCTTACCCTGCTTCGGCAGCCTGATATCGCTCCCCGGGGAGCCCCGGCGCCGCTGGTCGATCGCTACGGACGGCAGATCACCTATCTGCGCATCAGCGTCACCGACCGCTGCGATTTCCGCTGCGTCTATTGCATGGCCGAAACCATGCAGTTCCTGCCCAAGCGCGACATCCTGAGCTTCGAGGAGATCGAAGCCATTGCGGGCGCCTTCATCGCCCGCGGCGTGACGAGGATCCGGCTCACCGGCGGCGAGCCGCTGGTACGTCGCGACATCATGGGCCTCGTCGAGAGCATCGGCAGCAGGCTCGGCCATGGTCTCCGCGAACTGACCCTCACCACCAATGGCAGCCAGTTGCGCCGCCATGCCGATCGGCTGGCAGCGGCGGGCGTGCGGCGCATCAATGTCTCGCTCGACACGCTCGACGAGACACGCTTCCGCGAGATCCCCCGCCGGGGCAACCTCGCCGACGTTCTCGATGGCATTGATGCGGCGGTCGACGCAGGTCTCGCGGTCAAGCTCAACATGGTCGCCATGCGCGGCATCAACGAGCACGAGATCGAGCCGATGATGGCCTGGGCGCATGGCCGCGGCTTCGGCCTCACCCTCATCGAAGGCATGCCGCTGGGCGAGGTCAGCCTCGATCGCGTCGACAGCTACCTGCCGCTGCGCGAACTGCGCGACCGGCTCGCCGCCCGCTATACCCTCGAACCCACCGATCACCGCACCGGCGGCCCGGCCCGCTACTACCGGGTCGGCGAGACGGGGGGCCTCCTCGGTTTCATCACCCCGATGAGCCACAATTTCTGCGAGAGCTGCAACCGCGTGCGCCTGACGGCGACCGGCCAGCTCTACATGTGCCTCGGCCAGGACGACCGTGTCGACCTGCGGGAGGTACTGCGCACGGAGGGACCATCGGCCCTGGATGCGGCGCTCGATCGCGCCATGCGGCTGAAACCCAAGGGCCACGATTTCGTGCTCGACCGCACGCACGCCGCCCCGGCGCTCACCCGCCACATGAACGTTACCGGCGGCTAGGTCCTACACCCCGGCAATCGCCGCCAGTTCGTCCCAGGAGCGCACCAGATGATCGGGACGCGCCTCCGCCAGCGCCGGCTCGTTGGCATAGCCCCAGGTCACCGCCGCCACCCTGAGCCCGGCCTTGCGGGCCGCGTCGATATCGCGGCTGTCGTCGCCGACGCAGAGCGCCTGCGCCCCCGGCACGCCGAAGCGCTGCGCCATCCGCCGCAGCTTGCCGGCCTTGCCGAACAGCGAGGCGCCACAATCGAAAGCCGCGACCTTGGCGGCATTCGCTTCACCCAGTCCGACGGGGATATTGAGCTCGTTGTTCAAGCTAACGCCGCCCCCCGCGATCCCCGCCGAGCGGAGCCGCGACAGGAACTCGGTGACGCCGCTGAACAACGGCGCGGTGCCTCCCGGCTGCGCCACCGCCTTGCGCATGTCGCGGGCGATGGCCGGCAGGCGCCAGAACGGCACCCGCATGTAGCGGATCACCTCGCGTGTCGACATCCCGCGTAGCGTCTCGATCTCGTCGCGCGACACCTGCCGGAAGCGGTGCTTGACCGCGCAATGGTTGAGGTTGTCCGCGAACCACGGGCCGCTGTCCGCCAGCGTGCCGTCGTAGTCGAGGATGACCAGTCGGAAGCCGCTCACCCCCGCACCTCGGTGACGATCCGCTTCAGCCCCGCGAGGAAATGCTGGGTGTCGACGCCCGCCGCCACCAGCGTCACGCCCCGGCCGAACCAGCGCCGCGCCGCCTCGGTTGAGCCGGCGAAGATGCCGGTGGTCATCGCCTTCGCCCGGCACGCATCGATGACGCCCTCAATAGTCTCGACGACGCGCAGATGCCCCATCTCGCCCGGCACGCCCAGTGCATGCGACAGGTCCATGGGCCCGAGGAAGATGCCGTCGAGCGTCGGGGTCTCGAGGATTTCCGGCAGTTCGCGCACGCCGCCCTCGCCCTCGACCATCAGCAGCACCGCGACATCGGCATTGGCCTCGGCGAACCATTCGGCCCGCCCCGAGTAGTCCGCCGCCCGCACGAACGGGTTGGCGCCACGATTGCCCTCTGGCGCAAGCGTGCCGCCCGCACCGCGCGCAGCGCTTCGGCCGCCGAGCCGATCTGCGGCACGATCACGCCCGCCGCGCCCGCATCGAGCGCTGCGGCGATCCCGGTGACGTCGCTGCTGCGCACCCGCACCAGCGAATAGATGCCGCGCGCCCGCGCCGCGAGGATGAGCGGCCCCAGCGCCTCGCTCTGGTGGGCGCCGTGTTCGATATCGAGGATCACCCCCTCGAAGCCGGCCAGCCCGATCAGTTCCACCGCCTCGACGGTCGGGATCATCGAGAACGTGGCGAGAAAGGGCGCGCCGCTCTTCAGGCGCTCACGCAGGGACGGCAGGGACATCGGTTTTCTCCAGGGGCGCCATTGCTAACCCGGCCGTGCCGCCCTGCCAACGCCTCAGGCCGCTGCGGCGAGCGCCGCCAGCCGTTCGCTCAGCCCCTTCAGCTCCCAGCTGCGGGCCAGCTCCGCCGCCACATTCCAGGTCGGCGCGGCATCGGGGATCGGCGCCAGCGGCGCGTCCGGCACCATCGTGGCGATCCGCCGATAGAGCCGCAGGTCGTCGGCCTGGGTGGGGAACTTGCCGTCGGCCAGCGCCGCCTCGAGGTCGGCATAGCGCTTGAGCAGGCTCGCGGCCGTCACCGCACCCACGCCCCTCGCTCCCGGCAGCTTGTCGGAGGGGTCGCCGCGCAGCGCGATGAAATCGGGCACCTGCCCCGGCTCCACCCCATAGCGCTCACGCACCTCCGCCGGCCCGATCCGGGCAATCTCGCCGGCCTTCACCGGATGCAGGATGGTCGTATGTGCCGAGGCCAGCTGGAAGGCGTCGCGGTCGCCGCTCGCCACCAGCGCCGTGCCGCCACGCTGCTCCTCCATTGCCACGGCGGTGGCGAGGAAATCGTCCGCCTCGAAGCCGGGCGCCTTGCCGCTGGCAAAGCCGCAGGCGGCAACGAACTGCGGCAGCACCTCGAGCTGCTCGACGATCTCGTCGTCGAATTCGCGTCCGCCCTGGTAGGGCGGAAACTCCAGTGCCCGCCAGTTCGGCACCGCCAGCGTGTCCCAGCCGACCACCACCGCACGCGGCTGCTCGGCCTCGTACAGCCGGATCAGGTAATTGGCGAAACCCACGATGGCGCCGCCGCCCCGGTTGCCGGCGCGGCGGATGCTCTTGGGCAACCCATGATAGGCGCGGTGCGCGAACGAGTCGCCGTCGACGATCAGCAGCGGACGCGACGACGCGCTCATGCCCTGCGCCGGCCGTTACTTGTCGTCGTCGGCGACGAGAGCGAATTCCAGCGGCAGCGCCGTGGTGTACTTTATCTGCCCCATGGCGAAGGACGAGCTCACGTCGGTCAGGTTTATCCGCGAGATCAGCTTCTTGTAGAACGAATCATAGGCCCCGATGTCGGGCACCACGACCCGCAGCAGGTAGTCCACCTCGCCGCTCATGCGGTAGAATTCGACGACTTCGGTGAAATCCTCGACCACCGCCGAGAACTTCCGCATCCATGCATCGGTATGCTCGTTGGTGCGGATCGAGACGAACACCGTCACGCCGGCATTGATCTTCTGCGGGTCGAGAATGGCAACCCGCCCCTTGATCACGCCGTCTTCTTCCATCTTCTGGATGCGGCGCCAGCACGGCGTGGTGGAAAGGCCGACCTTGCGGCCGATTTCGGCAACGGGAGTTGTCGCGTCCTTCTGCAGGAGCGCCAGTATTTTGCGGTCGATCTTGTCCAAGGCGATAGCGGGCCCCCGAGAAATGAGTTTGCTGAACGAGGCTCAATTTTATCGATCTACGCAAACCAAGCCCGCCAGAGCGCGCATTCAACGCAAAGTCCTTGCGCCTGTCAACTCCCAGAACCATATCCACAGCTGTTCGAAGAGCCCCGGTCCGGGGTCATCCGATGGACCCTGGTCGCGCCATGTCCTGGGGTCGTTGAAGCGCCCCTGCCAGATGCCGCGGCGTTCGCGCCGGGCCTCTGCTTCCTCGCCGCCATAGGCGTCCGTA
>Ga0066256_1001704_pt1 | contig 28176 bp, 26 predicted proteins | sample ThiBio_1000_biof_FD_87107 | JGI IMG/M metagenome (GOLD analysis project Ga0066256, IMG submission 87107) | Wastewater bioreactor microbial communities from Cape Town, South Africa - Thiocy_expt_1000_biof (version 2) | ecosystem: Engineered > Bioreactor > Thiocyanate-remediating >... | reverse complement strand
TCGCAGTTTCGCTCCACGCTTCCTCCCCACATTCGGTCACCCTCATGCAGTTGCGCTTCGCTTCGTTCGCTGTGATCAACTTACGGTGGGACTTTCACCCACAAGAGTGCGCCCGTGCCGGGCGCACAAAAAAATGCCCGACTCGGGGGAGTCGGGCAGAGTATCCACCAAAGGAGGAGGATTGGAGGAGACAACACCAAGACCCATTGCGGCGCCTCAGTGTTATTAGAATTCTCTAATATAACTCTATGCATGTCAAGCTCTATCTCGTGTTGCCCCGTGGTCTTTTCGTATCACCCATGAATTCCGTTGGAACATCATGTATGACAACCCAGCCCCGATCAGCCATCCATGGCATCGGGCCGAGGAGGCTCTCCTGCACCCGTGTGCGGCGGCGCCCTCGCCGCGATTCGCAGTGGCGGAAGCTTCACGGCAAGCCGATTCTTCATATCCCGCGGGAACCGCGACAAGCGTCAAGGCTAAATTCACGGCCTGGCCGGTTGCATCACTCGCAGCGTCAGCCCGCGCCGCTCAATACACGACGTTCACCGCGCCGGGCTTGAGCCAGCCCCCCAGGGATTCGATCAGCCGGTCGTCGAGGCGCACGCGCCAGCCATCCCCCAGGCGCACGCGACAGCGCGCCGCCTGGTTGTGGTACTCCACCCACACCGGGCACCCGCCCTCCTCCGTCTTGTACGGTGCCAGCAACTCGCCCAGGGCACGGCCGCTGGACTGACCATTGCACGCGAGCACCAGCCCCTGGGCAAAGCGCGTGCGCGCCCCGGCAAGGTCGTCGATACGCTCGGCCGTGATGCGCACGCCCCCGGAGTAGTCGTCACGGCTGACCTTGCCCTCGATCACCAAGAGGGCGTCTTCCTTCAGCAATGCGCGCGCCTGCTCGAACAGTTCGTTGAACACCACCACCTCGACCTGCGCCGTGGCGTCGTCGAGCAGCAGGATGACCATCTTGCCGCGCCGGGTCATTTGGGTGCGCAGGGACACGACAACGCCGGCCAACGTCACCGGCTCGCGCGCAGGCTCCAGACTGTCGAAGCGGCGCCTGGCGAAACCCGTCACCTCGGCCTCGTAGGCCGTGAAGGGGTGGCCGCTGAAAAAATAGCCGAGTGCGGATTTTTCCTGCGCCAGTCGCTCGGGCTCGGCCCAGCGCGGCACCTCGACCAGTTCCTCGCCGCCTTCCAGCACGTCGCCGAACAGACCCGCCTGGCCACCGCTCCGGGCGGCGCGATCAGCGGATTCGAGTGCCGCGCCGATCGACGCCATCAGGCTCGCGCGATGGTCGTTCAATGAATCGAAGGCGCCCGCCTTCACCAGCGCTTCCAGCACGCGACGATTGAGGTAGCGTTTGTCGACACGGCGCACCAGATCAAATAGCCCCTGATAAGCGCCATTGACCTCACGTTCGGCGACGATCGCGGCAATAGCCGCTTCACCCGTGCCCTTGATGCCGCCCAGGCCGTAGCGAATCTCGGCCTTCGACACCGGCTCGAAGCGGTAGCCGGAACGGTTGATGTCCGGACCCAGCATGGTGAGCCCGTTCGCGCGGCAATCCTCGTGGAAAATACGCACCTTGTCGGTGTCGGACATTTCCGAGGACATCGTCGCCGCCATGAATTCGGCCGGGTAGTGCGCCTTGAGCCAGGCGGTGTGGTAGGCGACCAGCGCATACGCTGCCGAGTGCGACTTGTTGAAGCCGTATTCGGCGAATTTCTCCATCAGGTCGAAGAGCCGCCCGGCAACTGCATCGTCGACACCGCGGCCCTTCGCCCCGGCGAGGAAGATCTCGCGCTGCTTGGCCATCTCCTCGGCTTTCTTCTTGCCCATCGCGCGGCGCAAGAGGTCGGCGCCACCGAGTGAATAGCCGGCGAGAATCTGCGCCACGAGCATCACCTGCTCCTGGTAGACGATGATGCCGTAGGTCGATTTCAGGGTGTCTTCCAGATCGGGATGGAAATACCACTCGGCCTTGCCGCGCCCGGTCTTGCGCTGCTCGTTCTTGCGCACGATGAAATCGTCGACCATGCCGGAGCCCAGCGGCCCCGGCCGGTTCAGCGCCATCAGCGCGATGATGTCCTCGAAGCAGTCGCCCTTGAGTTTCTTTTCCAGATCCTTTGCCGAGCGCGATTCCGACTGGAACACCGCGGTCGTGTTGCCGTCAGCAAAGAGCTTGTAGACGGCCGGATCGTCGAGCGGCAGGTCTTCCAGGCGAAAGCTCTCCATGCCGGGATGGCGCTGCACGAAGCGCACCGCCTCGGCGAGGATGGTCAGCGTGCGCAGGCCGAGGAAGTCGAACTTCACCAGACCGATCGCCTCGACATCGTCCTTGTCGAACTGCGACACCACCGCGTCCGAGCCTTCGGCGCGATACAGCGGACAGAAATCGGTGAGCCGCCCCGGCGCGATCAGCACGCCGCCGGCGTGCATGCCGACGTTGCGCGTCAGTTCCTCGAGCTTCGTCGCCAGCCCGAAGAGTTCCTGCACTTCCTCTTCCTGGTCGTAACGCTCCTTCAACTGCGGCTCCATCTCCAGCGCCTTCGCCAGCGACACCGGCTTCACGCCCTCGACCGGCACCAGCTTGGAGAGCTTGTCGCAGTACAGGTAAGGCATGTCGAGCACGCGGCCGACGTCGCGGATCACCGATTTCGAGCCCAGCGTGCCGAAGGTGGCGATCTGCGACACCGCGGCGTGGCCGTACTTGTCCTTCACGTACTGGATCACGCGATCGCGCCCGTCCTGGCAGAAATCGATGTCGAAGTCGGGCATCGACACCCGCTCGGGATTGAGAAAGCGCTCGAACAGCAGGTCGTAGCGCAGGGGATCGAGGTCGGTGATGGCCAGGCAGTAGGCGACCAGCGAGCCGGCGCCGGAGCCGCGCCCCGGTCCCACCGGCACGCCGTTGTGCTTGGCCCAGTTGATGAAGTCCGACACGATCAGGAAGTAGCCGGGGAAACCCATTTGAATAATGGTCCCGAGCTCGAATTCCAGACGTTCGGTGTATTCCGGAAGCTTCGCCGCGCGTTCGGCCGCGTCCGGGTAGAGGTGCGCCATGCGTTCGGCGAGACCCTCGTACGAACGCTGGCGGATGTAGTCGTCGAGGCTCATGCCGTCCGGCGTCGGGAAGTCGGGCAGCCTGCTTTTTCCCAGCTCCAGCGTGAGGTTGCAGCGCTTGGCGATTTCGACGCTGTTGGCGAGCGCCTCCGGCAGGTCGGCGAACAGCTCGGCCATCTCGTCCGGCGATTTGAAGTACTGCTCGGCGGTGAACGGCCGCGGGCGGCGCGGGTCGCCGAGCATCATGCCCTCGGCAATGCACACGCGTGCCTCGTGCGCCTTGAAGTCGTCCACGGCGAGGAACTGGATCGGATGGGTGGCGACCGCAGGCAGACCGAGCGCGGCGCCGATGTCGAGCAGGCCGTCGATCAGGTGTTCGGTGTGCGGCTGGCCGTAGCGTTGCAGTTCCAGGTAATAGCGCCCGGGGAACAGCGCGGCCCAGGCCTCGGCGGCGGCGCGCGCGGCATCCGGCTTGTCGTCGAGCAGGGCCTGCGCGACGTTGCCGGCGTCGCCGCCCGACAGGGCGATGAGCCCGTCGCTGCCCTCGGCGAACCAGGCGGGATCGATTTCGGCCCGGCCGCGGTACAGGTTTTCCTGGTAGGCGCGGGACAGGAGTTCGCACAGGCGGCGATAGCCTTCGCGGTGCTGCACCAGCAGCAGCAGGCGCGACGGCCGGTTGCGGTCGGCGAAGTTGCTCAGCCACACGTCGCAGCCGAATACCGGTTTCACGCCCTTGCCACGCGCCGCGCCGTAGAACTTGATCCAGCCGAAGGTGTTGGAAAGGTCGGTCAGGCCGAGCGCCGGCATGCCCGTCTCGCGCGCCCGCGCGACCGCATCCCCCACCCGCACCAGACCGTCGGTGACGGAGAATTCACTGTGCAGGCGAAGGTGGACGAAGTGCGGGTCGGTCATGGGGCGGCTGCGGAAAAACAGAGGACCATTTTAACGCGGCGGGGGTAGGGTCCGGAAAACAGAATGGGCGACGGACGCTGAGCGATCCGATTCAACGGGACCGCCCGCCCTCTCCCCGAGGGGAGAGGGGAATGCTCGCCGCGGCGGCCCGGGTGGCGTCATTTCCCCGCCCTCTCGGTCGCCGTTGCGCGTACAAACAAAAAGGCAGCCGAAGCTGCCTCGTTGTCCGAACCCGCTGCTGCGCTCAGTTGGCGCGGCGCTTGAATTCGTTGGTGCGCGTGTCGATCTCGATCATGTCGCCGATCTCGACGAAGGCGGCAACCGGCAGTTCGAAGCCGGTGGGCTTGATGCGGGCCGGTTTCATGACCTTGCCGGAGGTGTCGCCGCGTACGGCGGGCTCGGTGTATTCGACTTCGCGGATGACGGTGGTCGGCATTTCGACGGAGATCGCCTTGCCTTCGTAGAACACCACTTCGACCGGCATGCCGTCGTCGAGATAGTTGAGGGCATCCCCGAGGTTCTCGCCTTCGATCTCGTACTGGTTGTAGTCGCCGTCCATGAACACGTACAGCGGGTCGGCGAAGTAGGAATAGGTGCATTCCTTGCGATCGAGCGTGACCGTGTCGAACTTGTCATCGGCCCGGTACACCGCCTCGGTGCCGCTGCCGGTCAGCAGGTTCTTCAGTTTCATCTTGACGACGGAGGCGTTGCGGCCGGATTTCGAGAATTCGGCCTTCTGCACGACCATCGGGTCCTTGCCGATCATCACGACGTTGCCGGCGCGGAGTTCCTGGGCGATTTTCATGGCGGTTGTCCTGCAAAAAAGAGAAAGCTGGGGTTTTGAGAAAACCCGTTATTTTAACCGATTTTCTGCAAATTCCACCAGCTTTTCTGCGAGCCGACCGGCGTCGGCCAGTCGCCCGGGCCACGCGTGGGCATGCGCCTCGATGGCCTGCCGCTGCGCCTGCCAGGCCCCCCACGCGTCCCCGGCGGCGGGCGCGCCGGGGACGCCGTTCCACGCGCGCCACATCCCCGCAACCGCCCGCGCCGAGACAGGGTCGAGTGCTGCGACATACCGCGCCAGCAAGGCCTCGAGCTTGGCGTGGTGCGCGGCTTCCGCTTGCGGGTAAGCCTGCCACACCAGCGGGCGCGCGGCCCATTGCGCGCGCACGCAGGAATCCTCGCCGCGCACGAAGTTGAGATCGCACGCCCACAGCAGGCGGTCGTAGGCGTCCTGGTCGGTGAACGGCAGCCCCCGCACCTGCAACCGGCCACGCTCGCTCACGTCGCCGGGCGTCAGGGGCCGGCCGCCGAACCCGCGCTCCAGTTGCGGCACGATCCGCCCTTCCGGCACCAGACAGACGACACGGTCCGCGCCACCCGCCCAGGCATCCAGCAGCCCCGGCAGGGCCTCGTTTTCGTAGGCGAACAGCGAAATCCGCCATTCGCCTGGTTGCGCAGGCGCGAGGCCGAGGTCCGCGCAGAAGCGTTCCGCGTCATCGCGCAGGAACGCGTCGCGCCGTGTCGCCAGGTCGGGCTCGACCGCAAGGCCGCCGGTCCCCGTGGTGTAGCCGGGAAAGAAGAAATACCGGGTCAGCGGCAGGCGTGGATGCGGCGAGGGCAGGCCGTGGTGGTCGGCCACCCAGCTCTCGGCGCTGAGGTATTCGAGATTGATCCACACCGGCGGCGACGCGCGGCGCGCCATGGCGGCCAGATAGTCTTCCGGCAGCGCGCAGCCGAACGCCTCGACCACCACCTGCGCGGGTTCGACATGCGCGAACGGCACCCGCCACACGCGAATATCCACACCTTCAAGGGTCTGCGCCGCCGCGCGCGGGTCGACGGCCGGCCAGATGCGGTTGAATGCCGCCAGGTCGTCGACCCACAGGCGCACCCGTTGCCCGCAGCCGGCCACGAGCTGGCGCGCCAGACGCCATGCGACACCGATGTCACCGTAGTTGTCGATGACGTTGCAGAAAATGTCCCAGTGCGTACGCATGCCGGGCATCCTACTCCAAGGCATGCATGTCACACTGCCGCACGGGGGTGCGACAGAATGACGCGATTTTTGCGCCGCACCCCTTGTAAAAACCCATGGGCGGTAGTAAAAAGCCGGAAGTTTGGCTTCAAGAACCGAGCAGGTTTGGCATTACCGCCGGGACAGCACCGGGTAGCGCGCTTGAACTCAGACTGACGGCCCATAACAATCATGCCGTCCTGTCGGCCGCGTCAGCGGTGTATTCAGTGTTCCGCCAAGGAGGAAAGTTTTAATGGCAACAGGTACCGTCAAGTGGTTCAGCGACGCCAAGGGGTTCGGCTTCATCACCCCGGATGACGGCGGCGAGGATGTGTTCGCACATTTTTCCGCCGTCCAGGGCAATGGCTTCAAGACGCTGAAGGAAGGCCAGAAGGTCAGCTTCGAAGTGAGCCAGGGGCCGAAAGGCAAGCAGGCTTCCAACATCCAGCCGCAGGGCTGAGCCGCCGCAAGCCCCGAAAAACCTCGCCACGCCGGCGAGGTTTTTTTGTTTGCCGGGCGACCGAAGCGGAGCCCGGGATTCTCACGCCGCCCAGCTGTCCGGCGGCTCTCCCATCGGAACGTAGCGGTCGAGCCGGATCCCGTGCTGCGCCGTGCCTTCGCTGAGCTGCGCCAGGTTCTCGGCGTAGCCGAGCAATCGGCGCAGGGGGGCTTCGGCGTGCAGAACACACGCGCGAAGCGTGACCTGCTCCTCCAGCAGCGTGGCCTCGCGGGCGGCGAGGTCGGCGCGCACGTCATCCCAATAACAGGGAACGGTGCGCACGCGCACGACCATGATCGGCTCGTACGGCCGGCCGTCGAGCGTGATGTAACGGACCTGCGGAGGCAGCAGCACGAGCGCGTCGCGGTAGGCATCGCGCAGCGATGCGGCCGGCCCGGCGAGAACGTCTTCGTTGTGGGCCCGCATCAGCAGACCGTCCTGCGTCGCATCGTAGGCGACCGCTTCGGAGGGCTCGAGCATGCGCATGGCCTGGCGGGCGAAGCCGACCTGAAACGGGCTCGACGCCAGTCGCGCCAGGCGCTCGACGGGAAATTCCGAATAAACCATTTCGTTCGCCCTGCCTTTCCCCCGGATGGTCTATTGGCTTGCGCGCGAATCGGGCTCCGGCCCGATCGCCTGCGCGGCGATCACGCCGCGCGCACTTCCGCATGCCTTCAGCGCTTCGGCGGCCGCGCACGCTCCACACGCAGGCGCCGCACCTGCCCGTCCGGGAACGGCCACTCGATGCCCTGCCCCTGCTGCAGGCCCAGCAGCGCCGAGCCGACCGGCGCCAGCACCGAAATCCTGCCGAGCGTCACGTCCACCTCGTCGGGAAAAACCAGTTCCACGTCGCGGCGCTCGCCCGAATGCTCGTCGACGTAGGTGACGCGGGAATGCATCCTGACGACATCGCGCGGCATCCGTTCCGCAGGGATTACAGTCGCGCGATCCAGTTCCTCGGCCAGTCCCTTGCCGCGCGCAAGCGGAACGAGCCGCATGAAGTCACGGTCGACAATCAGCAATTCGTTGTTTTCCATCGAAACTCTCCGTGTCGAAGAAGAAGGGCGTCGCGGCGGGCACAATGTCGACGGGCTCATGGTAGAGGCGATCGCAGGGCTCAATAAGCCCATAAACAGAACAGGAATGTTGCTCCAAAGGATACAATCTACCCATGCAGGATCTGAACCTCATGGCGGTATACGCCCACGTCGTGGAAGGCGGCAGCTTCTCCGCCGCCGCACGTCGCCTTGGCGTGTCACGCTCGGCCGTCAGCAAGGCGGTGACCCGGCTGGAGAAAGCGCTCGGCGCGCGTCTGCTCCACCGCAGCACGCGCCACCTGAGCGTCACGGAAGTCGGCGCGGCCTTCGCCGAGCATTGCAGCCGCATCCTCGACGAAGCCGCGCAGGCGGAGCAGGCGGTGAGCAGCCTGCACGCCCAGCCGCGCGGGGTGCTGAAGGTGGCCGCGTCGGTCGCCTTCGGCACGCTGCACGTCGCGCCGGCGCTGGCGGATTTCCTCGGCGACCACCCCGAACTCGGCATCGACATGAGCGTCACTGACCGGGCGATCGATCTCGCCGAGGAAGGCTACGATCTCGTGGTGCGCGTTGCGCGCGCGCTGCCGCCCCACCTCGTCGCCCGCCGCCTGGCGCCGGTGCGCCGCAAGCTGTGTGCGACGCCCGGCTATTTCGCAAGACACGGCGCGCCCCGTGTTCCGCAGGATCTGGCGCAGCACAACTGCCTCGACTACACGCACTCCGGCGAACAGGGCCTGTGGCGCTTCACCGGACCGGAAGGCGATATCGCCGTGCCGGTGTCGGGACGGCTGCGCATCAACGACGACGAGGCCCTGTCGCAGGCGGTGCTGGGCGGCCTGGGTCTCGCCCTGCTGCCCACCTTCATCATCGGCGCCGACCTCCAGGCCGGCCGGTTGCGCGCGGCCCTGTCCGAATACATTCCGGTGGAACAGCACGTGTACGCCCTCTACCTGCCGACCCGCCACCTGCCCGCGAAAGTGCGCGCGTTCATCGATTTCCTGGTGGAGCGCTTCAGCCCGGACCCGTATTGGGACCGGGATTACTGATTCGGCCAGCTGGAGTTTGAAGCGGCGAAGCAATCCGATTCGATATTGAAAGTCGGGAAGGTGAATGGGCCGAAGCAATAATCAACCCAAGAAATCCATTGGAACACGGGTTCGCGACAAATCAACGGCATGCAGGTCGGGTTTTAACCCGACATGCCGAGCTGAAGCCCGACCTACGGTCTACTGAATAATCCGGGTTCGTGGCGATTCGCCGCCCCAAAACATGAAACGACGAATCGCCACAAACGTTTCCGTCTCCCCGCCCTCTGATGGACCTACCAAGCGGTCGACTGTTGCATCGGTGCATGGACGACGAAGAAACCTGGGCGGCGCGCACCCGTCCCCATGACGACTCTTGCCATAACTGGTAAAGTCCCGCCATTTCGCTTCTGACACAGACAGAGTCCGCTCACCATGAAATACCAGAACCCCGACGAATTCCTTCGCCGTGCTGCCGAACACAACCCCGGGCAGCCCGAATACCTGCAGGCCGTCACCGAAGTCGTGGAAAGCCTGTGGCCGTTCATCACGGAGCATCCCAGGTATGCCGAGCACGGCCTCCTCGACCGCCTGATCGAGCCGGAGCGGATCGTGATTTTTCGGGTCTCCTGGGTCAACGATCATGGTGAGGTGCAGGTCAACCGCGGCTATCGCATCCAGCACAGCATGGCCATCGGTCCCTACAAGGGCGGCATCCGGTTCCATCCTTCCGTCAACCTGTCCATCCTCAAATTCCTCGCCTTCGAGCAGACCTTCAAGAACGCCCTGACCACGCTGCCCATGGGCGGCGGCAAGGGCGGGTCGGATTTCGATCCCAAGGGCAAGTCGCCGGGTGAAGTCATGCGCTTCTGCCAGGCCTTCATCACCGAATTGCATCGCCACATCGGCCCCGACACCGACGTGCCGGCCGGCGATATCGGCGTCGGTGCGCGCGAGGTCGGCTTCATGGCCGGCATGGTGAAGAAGCTGACCAACCGCTCCGATTGCGTGTTCACCGGCAAGGGGCTGAGCTACGGCGGCTCGCTCGTGCGCCCGGAAGCCACAGGCTACGGCCTGGTGTACTTCGTCGACGAAATGCTCAAGCATACCGGCCGCTCGATGGAGAACCTGCGGGTCGGCGTGTCGGGCTCGGGGAACGTGGCCCAGTACGCCATTGAAAAGGCCATCGCCCTGGGTGCGAAGGTCGTCACCGTATCGGACTCGAGCGGCACGGTGGTGGACAACGCCGGCTTCACCCCGGAAAAGCTCGCCGAACTGATGGAAGTCAAGAACCACCTGCACGGCCGCGTCAGCGACTATGCGCAGCGCGTCGGCGCCGAGTTCCATTCCGGCGTGCGCCCCTGGAGCGTACCCATGGACGTGGCGCTGCCGTGTGCCACGCAGAACGAACTCACCGGAGACGATGCCGCCATGCTGATCAGAAACGGTCTGCTCGCCGTGGGTGAAGGTGCCAACATGCCCTCGACCGCGGATGCCGCCAAGCTGTTCGACAAGCACCGCATCCTGTACGCCCCCAGCAAGGCCGGCAATGCCGGCGGCGTGGCCACCTCGGGCCTGGAAATGAGCCAGAACGCCATGCGTATTTCCTGGCCGCGGGAAGAAGTCGACGCCCGGCTGCTCGGCATCATGCAGGGCATCCACCGTGCCTGTCTCGAGTACGGCCGGCGCGAAGACGGCAGTGTCAGCTACGTCAACGGCGCCAACCTCGCCGGCTTCGTCAAGGTGGCGGACGCCATGCTGGCACAGGGCGTGATCTGAACAGCACACCGGGCCTGTACGCTGCAAGACAAGGACCGCTCCGGCGGTCCTTTTGCCGTACCTTCCGCATGCCGGCGCCCAGCCAGCCAGCCTTGACAGGCTCCACCCAATCGCCTACCTTCGGGACCATGCGTGCTTCCCTTTGCCTCGTCCGCTCGTTTGCCGCCCGCCAGACCCTGATGGCAGGCATGCACGCGCTCGGCCTCAAGCTGACGAGTGTCATGAGTGCCTGCCCGCCGGACGCAGATACCTGAGCCCGGCGATCCCTCACCTTCCTCTCATTTGCGCAAACACCGATCGCCGGGCCTAAGCCAGGCGCGTTGGCGGCCGCTTTGTCTTCGGATACGGCTGCGCTCTTGGGAGTCACCATGCGTACGCTCGTTCATGTCAGGCCCATGCTTGACGCCCCCAGCTTCGTCCATCTTTCCTGGCTGGAACACGAACCGCCTCGGGCCGCCATATACCGCCGCCTGCCCCTTGCCGCGCGCTTTTCCAGCCTGTTGCAGCGCATCGGCCAGCACTTGTCCGACAAGGCGGGGGCGCCATGGATCTGACCAGGAACTTTCTCAAGGCCAAGCGGCCCTGCGCCGAGGGCTTCCGCTGGTTTCTGCGCACCCATCAGCACGGCGGCGACTACCAGCCGCTGCTCGACGCCCTCGTCAAGGAGGGTCGGGTTGACGACGCCTGCTGGCTACTCACCCAGTTCGGCCCGACCGATGCGGTGTTGACGGTGGATGCGATCGACGCACACGCCATGGTGTTCGCCGGTACGCTCGAGGTGCGCGGCAACATCGAGGTCGACACGGTCCTGCGTGCAGGACGTTCGATCAGGGCGGGCGGGGGAATACGTGCGGGCCAGTCGATCACCGCGGGCGAGGACGTCCGAACCGACGGCAACATCCGCTGCGGCGGCGCACTCGAGGCGGGCGGCGACATCAAGGCCGACTGGGGCATCGAGACCGACGGCCCGCTGCGCTGCGGCGGCAACCTGCGCACCGAGCGGGATCTGTCCTGCGCCGGCCCGCTGACGGTCGGCGGCAGCGCCCACATCGGCCTGGATCTGATCGCCCGGGACACCGTGCAGTGCGACGGCAGCCTGCGCACTGGCGGCGTGATGACCGGCGCCCGTGCCGTCCGGGTCGCCCATGGCATCGAGGCGGGCGCCGCCATTCACTGCCAGGACCACCTGGAAGCCGGCTGGGGCATCAAGGCACACGACGCGATTATCGCCGGCGGCGCGATCCGGGTCGGCGAAAGCCTGCAAACCGACGGCGAGATTCGTGCGGGCGACGGCTATGGCGTCTATGCCGGCCTCGTCGTCCAGCTCGAAGACTGGGCGACCAGTGCGCAGGTGCGCGCCCGGTCGAGGCCCAAACGTCTGATGAGCGGCTGGTGGACCGCCCCCGACCCGGCCTGAGCGACGCATCCCGCGGTGTCGACATCAAGCGTCGTCAATGCCGCCTGGGGTTCGAGCCGATCATGCAATGGGCCGCAGGCCTGGCTTCAGCCCGACATGCGGGGGTGACTTACATTTTCGCGACCATCGCCTCCGCGAACGCCGAGCACTTCACCTCGGTCGCACCGTCCATCAGGCGCGCGAAGTCGTAGGTCACAGTCTTCGCCTGGATCGCCTTTTCCATGCTGGCGACGATCAGGTCCGCGGCTTCCACCCAGCCGAGGTGGCGCAGCATCATCTCCGCCGACAGGATCAGCGAACCCGGGTTGACGTAGTCCTTGCCCGCGTACTTCGGCGCGGTGCCGTGGGTCGCCTCGAACATCGCCACGGTGTCCGACAGGTTGGCGCCCGGCGCGATGCCGATGCCGCCGACCTCGGCCGCCAGCGCATCGGAAATGTAGTCGCCGTTGAGGTTGAGCGTGGCGATGACGTCGTACTCGGCAGGGCGCAGCAGAATCTGCTGCAGGAAGGCGTCGGCGATCACGTCCTTGATGACGATGCCGCCTGCCCCATATTTCTCAGGCAGCTTCATCCACGGACCCTCGTCGATCAGGGTCGCGCCAAATTCACGTGCGGCGAGTTCGTAGCCCCATTTCTTGAAGCCGCCCTCGGTGAACTTCATGATGTTGCCCTTGTGCACGAGCGTCACCGATTTGCGGCCATTGTCGATCGCATACTGGATCGCCTTGCGTATGAGGCGCTCCGAACCTTCTATGGAAACCGGCTTGATGCCGATGGCCGAGGTGTCGGGGAAGCGGATCTTCTGCACGCCCATTTCCTGCTGCAAGAAGGCGATGACCTTTTTGACCTGTTCCGAGTTGGCTTCCCATTCGACACCGGCGTAGATGTCCTCGGTGTTCTCGCGGAAGATCACCATGTCGACTTTTTCGGGCTCCTTCACCGGCGACGGAACGCCGGTGAAATAGCGCACCGGGCGCAGGCAGACGTAGAGGTCGAGCAGTTGACGCAGCGCGACGTTCAACGAGCGGATACCGCCCGAGGTCGGCGTGGTGAGCGGACCCTTGATCGAGATCACGTAGTCCTTCACCGCGGCGACGGTCTCATCGGGCAACCACTGGTCGCCGCCGTAGACCTTCACCGCCTTCTCGCCGGCGTAGACCTCCATCCACGCGATCCGCCTCTTGCCGCCGTAGGCCTTCGCCACCGCGGCGTCGACCACGCGGCGCATCGCCGGGGTGATATCGACGCCGGTGCCGTCGCCCTCGATGAAGGGAATGATCGGCGCATCGGGGACGTTGAGCGTGTTGTCGGCGTTGACGGTGATCTTCTGGCCGTCGGCGGGAATCTGGATATGCTGGTAGGTCATGGCAGGTGTGACAGGAATGGATGCTCGGCTAACGTAAAATGGCGGTTTTGCAAATTCGTCCTGCGGCGTGGCGCGATTGGTCCTGTTCAACAAACCCTGGGGCGTGCTCTCCCAGTTCACCCCCGAGGGGCGCTGGCAGGGTCTGCGCGACCATCTCGACGTGCCCGGCGTGTATGCCGCCGGCCGTCTGGACGCCGACAGCGAAGGACTGCTGATTTTAACCGATGACGGCGCGCTACAGGCCCGCATTGCCGATCCGCGCCACAAGCTGCCCAAAACCTACTGGGCACAGGTCGAGGGCGCGCCGACCGACGCCGACCTCGAACCCCTGCGCCGTGGCGTCGACCTCGGCGATTTCGTCACCCGTCCGGCGCAAGTGCGCATCATCGACGAACCGGCGGGCCTGTGGCCGCGCCATCCGCCGATCCGCTTTCGCGCGCGCATTCCCACCACCTGGATCGAACTGGTGATCCACGAAGGCAAGAACCGCCAGGTGCGGCGCATGACGGCGAAAATCGGCTTTCCCACGCTGCGTCTCGTGCGCGCTGCGGTCGGCGAATGGCGACTGGGCGGACTGAAGCCTGGAGAATGGAAGGAACTGCATGTCTGATGCGTACACCTGGTTGCCGCACGTCGTCGTCGCCGCCATCGTCGAGCGTGACGGCAAATTTCTGCTGGTCGAGGAACATACCGCCGAGGGCCTGCGCCTGAACCAGCCCGCCGGCCACTGGGAGCGCGGCGAAACCCTGCTCGACGCGGTGCGTCGCGAGACACTGGAAGAAACCGCGCACCGCGTCGAGCCGAGCGCGCTCATCGGTTGCTACACCACGCATTACCCGCGCCGCGACATCACCTACCTGCGTTTCGCCTACGTCTGCGACGTGACCGGTTTCGAGCCTGAACGCCCGCTCGACGACGGCATCGTGCGCGCCGTATGGCTGACGCCCGAGGAGATTGCCACGCATCCCACCCCCCACCGCAGCCCGCTGGTGATGCGCTGCGTCGAGGATTATCTGGCCGGTCGGCGCTTCCCGCTCGATTTCGTGCATCACGTCTGACTCGGGTCCGCCACGCGCCATGAACAAATTCGACCGGCTGTACGACCTTCACAAAATCCTCGCCGGACGGCGCACCGCCTCATCGCCAAACTGCGCGACGCGCTTGGTACGCCCGTCCGCTTCGACCGCGCGCGCCGGCGTGTTTGCGCCCCCCCACGCTGCACCGACAATGTGATCAATCCATTCAGCGGGGTGTAGGTCGGGTTTCAACCCGACTTGTCGGGCTGAAGCCCGACCTACGGTCTATTGGATCATCCGGTTTCACGGCAGCGCCTCGCCATCATGCACATTTTGGCATACACTCCAATGTACATATCGATCGGGGACCGCCATGAAACAAGCCACCTTTACCGACGTGCGCAACCACGCCAAGCAGTATTTCGACCTGGTCGAAGCGGGCGAGCCGGTGCGAGTGTTGCGCAACGGCAAGCCGATTGCCGACATCGTACCGATTGCGCCCGACCTGCCGTCGTGGAAACGTCGCCCGGCGCAGCCGCTGCTGCTCGACGGCGTATCGCTCAGCCGCATGATCCTGGACGAGCGCGAGACCGACCGCTGAAATGCGGGTTTTTTTCGACAGTTCGGCCTTCGTCAAACGCTACGTCCGCGAACCCGGCACGAACGCGGTGCTGGACTGGTGCGACCGGGCGACGGAAATCGGCTTGTCCGCCATCGCCCTGCCCGAAATCGTATCGGCCTTCTGCCGCCTGCGCCGCGAGGCGCGCATCGACGACGGCCAATACCGCCAACTCAAGCACCTGCTGCTCGCCGATATCGAGGACGCCGCGATTTGCGATCTCAGCCCGGCGGTGCTGGCACAGACCCTCGCCAGCCTGGAGGCCGCCCCGCTGCGCGGCATGGACGCGATCCACATCGGCAGCGCCCGTGTGCTGCAAGTGGACGTATTCGTTTCCGCCGACCAGCGCCAGATCGACGCAGCGCGCCTGGCCGGATTGCGGGTCGAAACGGTCTGAGCCATGACCCCGCAGGATTTCATCTCCAAATGGAACGGCGCCGACGGCAGCGAGCGCGCCAACTACCAGCTCTTCTTCAACGACCTGTGCGAGTTGTTGGGCGTGGACAAGCCGCAGCCGGCGCAGGCCGACGACGCGCATAACGCCTACGTCTTCGAGCGCTGGATCGACGCGCGCGACGGCGAGTCGGCCGGCACCAGCCGTTTTCTGGACACCTACAAGCGCGGCCATTTCATCTGCGAATCGAAGAGTTTTCATCTCGGCAAGTCGGCCGAATCCGCCGACCGCAAACTCTTCAAGGCCAAGGCGCAGGCCGAAAGCTACGCGCGCAACCTGCCCGAAGCCGAACCGCGCCCGCCCGTGCTCATGGTCGTCAACGTCGGCCGTTTCATCGCGCTCTATGCCCAGTTCAAGGACAACGACCGCGCCTATGAGATGTATCCGGATCGCGCCGGCTACCGCATCGCCATCGCCGACCTCGCGCGCGACGACATCCGCGAGCGCCTGCGCCTGTGCTTCGCCGACCCCGCCGCGCTCAACCCCGAGCGCATCGCCGCGCACGTCACCATCCGCGTTTCCAACGCGCTCGGCGCGCTCGCGCGCGAGCTCGAAGCCACCGGTCATCCCGCGCAGGCGGTCGCCGGCTTTCTCACCCGCTGCCTCTTCACCATGTTCGCCGAGGACGTGGGCCTGCTTCCCGCCGGCGGCTTCACCCAGTTGCTCGCGCGCGCCGAAGCCCGCCCCGAAAGCCTCGCCCCCAACCTCGAAGACCTGTGGCGCGCGATGGACGGCGGCGCCTGGTCGCTCGCCCTGCAAGCCGAGGTCGCGCATTTCAACGGCAAGCTGTTCAAGACGCCCACCGCGCTGCCGCTTGCCGCGCCGCAGATCGCGCGCCTGCTCGACGCCGCGCGCCAGGACTGGAAACACGTCGAGCCCGCCATCTTCGGCACGCTGATCGAGCGCGCGCTCGACCCGGCCGAGCGCCACGCCCTCGGCGCGCACTTCACCCCACGCGGCTACGTCGAACGCCTGGTGCTGCCCACGGTGATCGAGCCACTGCGCGCCGAATGGATCGACATCCAGACCGCCGCGATCAAGCTCGACGACGACGGCGACCACAAGGCCGCCATCGGCCTCGTGCGCGGGTTCCAGACCCGCCTCGCGTCGCTGCGCGTGCTCGACCCCGCGTGTGGTTCCGGCAACTTCCTCTACATCGCGCTCGAACACCTCAAGCGGCTCGAAGGCGACGTGCTCGAACAGCTCGCCGCGATGAACGTCAGCGACACGCTCGACACCGAGGGCCTCGCCGTCGACCCGCACCAGTTCCTCGGCATCGAGCGCAACCCGCACGCCGCCGCGATTGCCGAACTGGTCTTGTGGATCGGCCACCTGCAATGGCACTTCCGCACCCGCGGCCGCAGCCAGCCGCCGCGCCCCATCCTGCGCGATTTCCGCAACATCGAATGCCGCGACGCCATGCTCGAATGGTCCGCAATCGAAGCCGTGACCGACGCCGACGGCACACCGCTCACCCGCTGGGATGGCGTCACCTTCAAGCCCCACCCCGCCACCGGCCGGCCGGTGCCCGACGAAGCCGCGCGCGTGCCGGTCGAACGCTATCGCGACCCGCGCGCCGCCGCCTGGCCCGACGCCGATTTCGTCGTCGGCAATCCGCCTTTTCTCGGTGCGTCCACCCTGCGCAGCGCGCTTGGCGACGGCTACGTCGAAGCCCTGCGCGCCGCCCACCCCGGCGTGCCGGAATCCGCCGACCTGGTCATGTTCTGGTGGGACCACGCCGCGCGCCTGCTCACCGCCGGGCGCATCCGCCGCTTCGGCTTCATCACCACCAACAGCCTCGCGCAGACCTTCAACCGGCGCGTGCTGGAGGCGCACCTGTCCGCATCGTCACGGGCGGCTGCCCCCTCTCCCCAGCCCTCCCCCCCGAGGGGGGAGGGGGTGAACGATACGGCGCAGAAGGCTGGCGAACCGGCCACGCACGTGGACGCGCTCTACCTCGCCTTCGCCATCCCCGACCACCCCTGGGTCGACAGCGCCGACGGCGCCGCCGTGCGCGTGGCCATGACCGTCGCCGCCCCCGCTCTCTCCTCTCCCGCAAGCGGGAGAGGAGCTGGGGGAGAGGGGCGCGGTTCCACCGCGCGCGCAAGCGGGAGAGGGGCTGAGGGAGAGGGCACGCAAGGCAGGCTGCTCACCGTCGTCCGCGAAACGCCCGGCCACGACGGCGAAATCGACATCGTGTGCGTCGAGCGCGTCGGCCGCATCCACGCGGACCTGCGCATCGGCGCCAACGTCGCGGCGGCGGTTCCGCTGCAGGCCAACGCCGGGTTGAGTTCGCCCGGATTCAAGCTCCACGGCGCGGGCTTCATCGTCACCGCCGAGGAAGCGGCCCGCCTCGCCTCGCCGCTGGTGCGCGACTACCGCAACGGCCGTGATTTGACCGACAAACCGCGCGGCGTGAAAGTGATCGACACTTGGGGTTGCGACGAAGCCGGCCTGCGCGCGCAACATCCGGCCGTCTGGCAGTGGCTGCACGACCGGGTGAAGCCGGAACGCGATGCCAACAAGCGGGCGAGTTACCGCGACAACTGGTGGCTGTTCGGTGAACCTCGCCGCGAACTCCGCAAAATGCTCGCCGGCCTGCCCCGCTACATCGCCACCGTCGAAACCACCAAGCACCGCGTATTCCAGTTCCTCGACGCCGCCATCGCACCCGACAACAAGCTCATCGCCATCGCGCTCGACGACGCCTATTGCCTCGGCGTGCTGTCGTCGCGCGTGCACGGTGTCTGGGCGCTGGCGGCAGGCAGCCGTCTCGGCGTCGGCAATGACCCGGTCTACGTCAAGTCCACCTGCTTCGAGCGCTTTCCCTTCCCCGCCGCCACACCCGAACAGGCCGCCCGCATCCGCGACCTCGCCGAGCGCCTCGACGCCCACCGCAAGCGCGTCCTCTCCCCTCGCCCGCCTGCGGGAGAGGGGCCGGGAGAGAGGGGCGCGCAAGCGGGAGAAGCGTCGGCGGAGAGGGCCATCGCCGGCCTCACCCTCACCGGCCTGTACAACGTGCTGGAAAAACTGCGCGCGGGCGCAGCGCTCAACGCCCGGGAACAGGCCATCCACGAACAGGGACTGGCGGGCGTATTGAAACACCTGCACGACGAACTCGACGCGGCGGTGCTCGACGCATATGGGTGGGGCGATCTGATTTCATCTGCGCCGGTTGCGCTTCCGCAGGCGCGCGCGGTGGAACCGCGTCCCTCTCCCCCGGCCCCGCTCCCGCAAACGGGAGAGGGGAGCGAAGCCGAATTGCTGACGCGGCTGGTCGCGCTCAACGCCGCGCGCGCCCGCGAGGAAGGCGCCGGGCAGGTGCGCTGGCTGCGGCCGGATTTCCAGTCCACCGCGGCGCCCGCCGCCGCGCTCGACCTGTCCGCCGGCGACGACGCAGTGCCGGCCGCCGCTGCCGGGCCGGACAAGCAGCCCTGGCCCGCCACGCTGCCGGAGCGCCTCGGCGCGGTCGCCGCCCTGCTCGCTGCCGCGCCCGCGCCGCTCGCCCCCGCAGACATCGCCCGCCATTTCACCGGCAAAGGCGTCAAGGCCGCGCTGCCGGACCTGCTCGCCGCACTCGTCGCCGTCGCCCGCGCGCGCGCCTGGCCGGACGGCCGGTTTGGCGCGGGGTGAAAACACAGCCCGCGGGCGACGCGCGGCGTGAAGAATGTTCTCGCCGGGCAACATTTCCCGGCCGATTTCGTGAGGCGCGCGTGAGGCCGGCGGCACGCCAGCGCCTGCGCCGTTCTTGATCGGCACACCCGCATGGCTTACAGTAAGAACGTAATGACGACTCACCGGGATCCGCCATGAACCCGGATTATCCAATAGACCGTAGGTCGGGTTTCAACCCGACATGTCGGGTTGAAACCCGACCTACATCCCGTTGATTTTTCACGTACGGATGTTCCAATGGATTTTTTGGGTTCAATACGCCCGCCGGACACAGCGTGCTCGCGATGATCACGTCCGCGGACAACCCGCCCTGGCCACAAGACTGTCTGATCGCCAACCTTGCCGCCGCCGGCCTGCCGCACCCTTCACGCCTGCGTTTCAAGCTCTTCACGCTCGACAACCGGCTGGTACGCGGCGGACTGGGGCGGCTCGCGCGCGGCGCTGGCCAGGGTGCTCGGCGATTGACCTCGGCGCGAGGTGTGGCTGGCGCCCACCGAAATCACTGCCGGTGCGCTTCCCGCCCGATTTCGTAAGCCGCGCATGAACCCAGCCCCTTGGGTCATTGCAAGAAACGAAGTGACGAGGCAACCCAGTCGTGGACGGCCGTTGCCTGGATGGCTTCGGCTTCGCCTCGCCGTGGCGGATTTGGATCTGGCCAGCGCTTCCTCAAGCATTTCCCACCCGGCCCGAATTGAACTAGACTAACCGGACTTGGTTCAATCGACCCCTCCCATGCACACCGTCAATATTCACGAAGCCAAAACCCAGCTTTCCAAACTTGTCGATCAAGCTGTCGACGGCGAGCCCTTCGTCATCGCCAAGGCGGGCAAACCGCTGGTCAAGGTCACCCGGCTGGAGGCCCCTTCGGGCACGCAAATCCAGAGACTGGGTTTCATGGCAGGACAGATCGCCGTACCGGACGATTTCGACCGCATGGGCAGCGAAGTCATCGAACAACTGTTTGGCGAATCGGCGTGAAGCTGCTGCTGGACACGCACCTGCTGCTGTGGGCAGCCGGTACGCCTGACCGGCTGCCCGTCGCCGCGCGTGCGCTCATGGAAGATCCCCGCAACACCCTGTTGTTCAGCGCCGCCAGCCTGTGGGAAATCGCCATCAAGCGCGGCCTGGGGCGCGCCGACTTTCAGGTCGATGCCCGCGTGCTGCGCCGCGGTCTGCTCGACAACGGCTATGAGGAACTGCAGATTACCAGCGAGCACGCCGTGTTCATCGACAGCCTGCCGGACCTGCACAAGGATCCGTTCGACCGCATCCTGGTCGCGCAAGCCACCGTGGAGGGCATCACCCTGCTCACCGCCGATGTCGTCCTTGCGCAGTACCCCGGGCCGATCCGGAAATTCTGAGCGCATGAGTACCAAGGTCGTCGTCGGCATGTCGGGCGGGGTCGATTCCGCCGTCGCCGCGCATCTGCTGAAGCAGCAGGGCTACGACGTGCTCGGCGTGTTCATGAAGAACTGGGACGACGACGACAATACCGACCACTGCACTGCACGCCAGGATTTTCTCGATGTGCTGGCCGTAGCCGACGTGCTCGGCATCGAGGTCGAGGCGGTCAACTTCGCCGCCGAATACAAGGAACGCGTATTCAGCTACTTCCTCGCCGAATACCAGGCCGGGCGCACGCCCAACCCCGACGTGCTGTGCAATGCCGAGATCAAGTTCAGGGCTTTCCTCGACGACGCCATCGCGCGCGGCGCCGCATACATCGCCACCGGCCACTACGCCGGCAAGGGTACGGACAGCGCCGGCCGCGCGACCCTGCTGCGCGCGGCCGACGCCAACAAGGACCAGAGCTATTTTCTCTATCGCCTCGATCAGGCGCAGCTCTCCCCCGCCCTCTTTCCGCTGGCGAACCTGTGCAAGCCCGAGGTGCGCGAAATCGCACGCAGGATCGGCCTGCCCAACGCGGCCAAGAAAGACAGCACCGGCATCTGCTTCATCGGCGAGCGCAACTTCCGCGCGTTTCTCGAACGCTATCTGCCGCGTGAGCCGGGCGCGATGAAGACCCCCGAAGGCCGTGTCGTGGGGCAGCACCAGGGGCTGATGTACTACACGCTTGGTCAACGGCAGGGCCTCGGCATCGGCGGACAGAAAGGGGCCAGCGAGGAACCCTGGTTCGTCGCCGCCAAGGACATGGCGACCAACACGCTCGTCGTCGTGCAGGGCCACGACCATCCGCTGCTGCAACAGAGCACGCTCGCGGCGGGGCAGCTCAACTGGATCGCCGGCGTCGCGCCCGATCCCGACAGGCCCTATACCGCGAAAACGCGCTATCGCCAGACCGACGCCACCTGCCGCATCACCCGGCTCGACGCCGACACGCTCGAACTCGCGTTCGACGCGCCGCAATGGGCGGTCACGCCTGGCCAGTCGGTTGTGCTGTATGACGGTGAAGCCTGCCTCGGCGGTGGCATCATCAACTGACCGCGCATTGCTGCAAGCGAGCAGGGTGGCTATTGAGTCGGCACGAAGAAGTTTGAAACCGTAATGGTTTGCAAGGCCTTCAGGGGTGGACAACTTCGTTGGGCCAACTCAATAGGGCGCTGTTTTGATTGATTATTGCTTCGGCCTGTTCACCTTCCCGACCTTGCTTCATCGAATCGGGTTTCCTGGGTACTTCAAAATTCAACTGGCCGAATCAATAACGGTGACCCCCATTTGATTGCGGCCGACACCCTGTCCTCAACCGCACTCCCAAGGGAAGATGGGAATTCGGCTGGCTGACTGAAAACCTGTTTGACTATTGAACCCGGATTATCCAATAGGACGGTCGGGTTTCAGCCCGACCTGGCTGTCCGCGCTGTCCCGTAGGTCGGGCTTCAGCCCGACTGACTCTCGGCCGACCGTTGTGTCGGGTTGAAACCCGACCTACAAGCCGTTGATTTCTCAAATATGGATGTTCCAATGGATTTTTTGGGTTGAACCCGGATTACCCGATAGACCGTAGATCGGGCTTCAACCCGACATGTCGGGTCGAAACTCGACCGGGCTGTCTGCGTGGCATCGTAGGTCGGGCTTCAGCCCGACTGGACCTCAACCGACCGTTGCGTCGGGTTGAAACCCGACCTACAACCCGTTGATTTGTCACGCACGGCTGTTCCAATGGATTTTTCGGGATAATCCGGGTTGAATGGAGGAGGGCGAGACGTCTGTCACCCCGAGCGCGATCGGCTTCGCTTCGGATAACGCTTGCCACGCCTTGCCTGACCAACTAGACTAAGTACTGGCTCAAGCGATATTGGAAACCACCATGAAGCAACCCGTGAACATCTACGACGCGAAGACGCAATTGTCGCGTCTGGTGGATCAGGCCGCCAGCGGCGAGGACGTGGTGATCGCGCGCGCCGGCAAGCCGGTCGCCCGCCTGACCCGACTCACACGCCAACCCAAGAAACGCCGCCTGGGTCTGCTCGACGGTCAGTTCAAGGTACCGGACGATTTCAATGCGCCGCTGCCCGACGACATCCAGGCCGCCTTCGAGGGCGGTCTTTGATGCGGCTTCTGCTCGACACGCACCTGCTGCTGTGGTGTGTGACGCAGAGCGACCGTCTCAGCGATGCCGCCCGCGAACTTCTTGAAGACACCGACAACATGCTGTTTTGCAGCACCGCCAGCCTGTGGGAAATCGCCATCAAGGCCGCACTGCGGCGTAACGACTTTACGGTGGACCTGCGCAAGCTGCGGCAAGCGCTGGATACCATGGGCATAGCGGAGTTGCCTGTACTGGGCCGCCACACCGAGGCAGTATTGCAGCTCCCCGACCTCCACAAGGATCCGTTCGACCGCATGCTGGTCGCACAGAGCATGACCGAGCCTCTGGTACTTCTGACCAACGATCGCGCGCTGGCCGGATACTGGGATGGCGTCAGGCTTGTGTGACTGTTGCCTGCCCCCCTCCGAAAACCCCAGTAACGCCCTACCGCTCCGATCATGAATACTCCGCCCGCGCCCGCCGCCAACTTCATCCGCAACCTCATCGACGAGCATAACGCCTCCGGCAAATGGGGCGGCCGCGTCGAGACGCGCTTTCCGCCCGAGCCCAACGGCTATCTGCACCTTGGTCATGCCAAATCGATTTTCCTGAATTTCGGCCTCGCGCGCGATTACGGCGGCGTCTGTCATCTGCGCTTCGACGACACCAATCCCGAGAAGGAAGAGCAGGAATACGTCGATTCCATCATCGAGTCGGTGAAGTGGCTGGGCTTCGACTGGGGCCCACACCTTTATTACGCGTCGGACTATTTCGACACCATGTACGCCTGCGCCGAATCCCTGATCCAGGCCGGCCACGCCTACGTCGATTCGCTCACCGCCGACGAAATGCGCGGCTACCGCGGCACGCTGACCGAGCCGGGCAAGGACAGCCCGTATCGGAATCGGTCGGTCGAGGAAAACCTCGATCTCTTCCGCAAAATGCGCGCCGGCGAATTCCCCGACGGCGCGCACGTGCTGCGCGCGAAGATCGACATGGCCTCGCCCAACATCAACCTGCGCGACCCGGCGATCTACCGCATCAAGCACGCGACGCACCACAACACCGGCGATAAATGGTGCATTTATCCAATGTACACCTACGCGCATCCCATCGAGGACGCGATCGAGCACATCACTCACTCCATCTGCACGCTCGAATTCGAGGACCAGCGCCCGTTCTACGACTGGCTCCTCGACCGGCTCGCCGACGGCGGTTTCTTCACCCGCCCGCTGCCGCAGCAGATCGAGTTCGCGCGGCTGAACCTCACCTACATCGTGCTCTCCAAGCGCAAGCTGATCCAGCTCGTGGAAGAACAGCACGTCTCCGGCTGGGACGACCCGCGCATGCCCACCCTCGCCGGTGCGCGCCGCCGCGGCTACACGCCGGAAGGTTTCCGCCGCTTCACCGACCAGATCGGCGTGTCGAAAGCCGACGGCTGGATCGACTACAGCGTGTTCGAGGCCTGCCAGCGCGACGCCTTGAACGACACCGCGCCGCGCCGCATCGCCGTGCTCGACCCGGTGAAACTCGTCATCGACAATTATCCCGAAGGCCAGTCGGAAGACTGCTTCGCTCCCAATCACCCGCAGCAACCCGAGCTCGGCAAGCGCGCCATCCCCTTCTCGCGCGAACTATGGATCGAGCGCGAGGACTTCGAGGAGACACCGCCCAAGGGTTATTTCAGGTTATACCCCGGCAATTCGGTGCGCCTGCGCTACGGCTACGTCGTGAAATGCACCGGTTGCGACAAGGATGCCGACGGCCGCATCACCGCCGTGCACTGCGACTACCTGCCCGACACCAAATCCGGCACCCCCGGCGCCGATTCGGTCAAGGTCAAGGGCAACATCCACTGGGTGAGCGCCGCACACGCGTACGCAGCCGAGGTGCGCCTCTACGACCGTTTGTTCAAAACTGCGCAGCCCGGCGCCGAGACCGGCAACTTCCTCGGCGACCTCAATGCCGATTCGGTGAAGGTCATCCGCGCGCAACTGGAGCCCTGCCTCCGCGACGCCGTCCCCGAAGCGTCGTTCCAGTTCGAGCGGCACGGCTACTTCGTCGCCGATCGCGTCGACAGCAAACCGGGTACGCCGGTGTTCAACCGGACGGTGGCCTTGAAGGATTCGTGGGTGAAGGCTGCCGGTTGATGAGGGGCTGCCAGGATCGGCAGGCGCCCAGGCGACGAGCACGACGGCAAACGCAACGAGAACGGCAAGACCGCTGGCAATCATGCCTCGCTCCAGCGATCGAAGAGCGAGAAGTCGAGGGCGATGCCGCTGACTTCGACGATGCCGGCATGGGCTGCGTGGGGAAGGCGTTCATGGCCGTTGATCGGTGTACGTCTGCAACCTCGCCGGGCCGAGCCGGGCGAAGTACTGGTCCATTTCCTCTTCAGGCACCAGGCCGAGCAGTTGCCAGTAGGTGGCATCGGCGTTCCGGTAAACTGACAGCGGGGTGAGGGGAAACAGCGCACCGTTCCAGTAGCGGGTGTTGGCGCGTACACGGGACTGTTCCTGTATCGAGGGGTTGGCGGCTTCGGGAAGCTTGCCTTGCCGCGCTTCGTCGGAAAAGTTCTCGTAGTTCAAGGCCAGCGCCCGATAGGGGTCGGCAGCGCGCAGGAAGGCGACGGCGCGCCCAAGGCTCTGTGCGTTCATGTAGGCGACAGGAACCCACAGGGTGGCCCATTGCCGATGCGCGGGGGTGTCGAACCAGCGCCAGAAACGGGCACACGCGGGACAGTTCAAGTCGATGAAGAACACGGCCTGAATCTGTTCGCCGGGTTTGGCAAGCCGCGCACCCGCCAGCCGGTTGACGGCCTGCCATACGGCGCGGTCGCGCTGCCCGTGCATCGTGGCGTTTCGGCCCTGGAGGATTTCGGCACGTAACCCCCGCGAACAGAACAGCGCGAACGCCGGCGCGAAGGCGGCCAGGAAGCTGCGGCGTTGCATGGCGACATGCGCGGCAGTCATGGGGTTTCGACGTAATGAAAACTTTCGCTACCACCGCTGTCCGGGTTCTGCCCGATTCCGCGAATGTGGATGTCGTTACCCCGCACACCAAGCAAATATGTATTAAGGGAGGATCGTCATGGAGGATTACGACGAGGGGAAGACGGTGATGGGCGGACGCTTACCGTCGAGGCTTACGCCCAGACGCTGTTCGTGCTGCATGGGGTCGCCTCAGAAAACGGAAAACAAAGCACGCTAAGGTTTCTCGCAAACGACGGTCTGCGAGAAGCCTTGCTGAGAAGGTGGCGCGGTCTAGCGCCGATGTGGCTGTGGGGTTCTCAAAAACCGTTCTCGGTTCAAACGACCTGGAACGGCGAGTTTCAAGAACGCTGGACAGTTGCCAGCGGCAAGAACAAGCTTAGTGGCGAGTCTGGCAAGGCAATGAAGCCGTGATGTCGGTAGAACGCCGCTGCCACTTCGTCCTTGGCGTCCACCATCAGGGCAAAGGCGGCAATCTCCGAACGGGCGGCACGGTCAAGCGCATCGGCCAACAGCGCACCGCCGAGACCTTGCCCCTTGAATGCCTGATCGACGGCCAGACGGCCCATGCGGACGGCGGGTACGGTCGGGTAGCGCGGAAGCTTCTTGCCGGTGCTGGCCGGAAGATCGGCCAGCAGCAGGCTTGCCGACGCCAAGGTATAGTAGCCCGCAATGCGTTGCCCGTCCGTCAAGGCCACGAAGCAGGCGGCCACGCGGCGACGAACGTCCTGTGTGACCTGCTCGCGCAGGTAGCGATTCAGCGGCTCCGAATCACTGCGGAAGGCGACGCGATCATGTGCCGCATCGAGTGGCACAAGCTGGAACGGTGCGCGGCTCATTCAGAGCGCAGGAGCTTGCTACGGCGAGCGAATGCGCGTTCCAGAGCAGGGGCCGGTGTCGGCGGCGACAGCAGGGCTTGTGCGAAACATTCCTGATCGGCCAGAGACAGGCGGATGACTTCGGCTTGCTCGATGGCGCGCTGTGCGGCGTCCTGCACGGCGGACACCACGAAATCGGTCATGGTGCGCCCCTGAAGTTCAGCGGCACGCTTGAGCATCGAATGCAGATCGGTGCTGATTCTGGCTTCGAGACGGGCGGTAGAGATGGCATCTGGCATGGTTATGTCCTCCTGATGTAATCGTACGGCAATTTGCCGTACAACGCAAGACGGAATTTTCGGCCGTTCCGGTTTAGCGTGCTTTGTTTTCCGTTTTCTCAGGAGACCCCTGCATGAGCTGGAATTCGTGCACCAAGGGCGGGGCGAGTTCGGCACTGACCTGGCGGATGGCGGAGGTGAGGGACAAGCCGGCCTTGGCAAGGAGAGGTCGAGGACGTTACCGCTGACTTCGACGATGCCGGCATAGGCTGCGTGGGGAAGGCGTTCATGGCCGTCGATCGGAGTACGCCCGCAACCTCGCCGGGCCGAGGCGAGCGAAGTACTGCTCCATTTCCTCTTCAGGCAACAGGCCGAGCAGTTGCCAGTAGCTGGCATCGGCGTTCCGGTAAATTGACAGCGGGGTAAGGGGAAACAGCGCACCGTTCCAGTAGCGGGTGTTGGCGCGTACACGGGACTGTTCCTGTATCGAGGGGTCGGCGGCTTCGGGAAGCTTGCCTTGCCGCGCTTCGTCGGAAAAGTTCCCGTAGTTCAAGGCCAGCGCCCGATAGGGGTCGGCAGCGCGCAGGAAGGCGACGGCGCGCCCGAGGCTCTGTGCGTTCATGTAGGCGACAGGAACCCACAGGGTGGCCCACTGCCGATGCGCGGGGGTGTCGAACCAGCGCCAGAAACGGGCACACGCGGGACAGTTCAAGTCGATGAAGAACACGGCCTGAATCTGTTCGCCGGGTTTGGCAAGCCGCGCGCCCGCCAGCCGGTTGACGGCCTGCCATACGGCGCGGTCGCGCTGCCCGTGCATCTTGGCGTTTCGGCCCTGGAGGATTTCGGCGCGCAACCCGCTCCAACAGAACAGCGCAAGCGCCGGCGCGAAGGCGGCCAGGAAGCTGCGGCGTTTCATGGCGACATGCCCGACACTCATGGGGTTTCGACGTAATGAAAACTTTCGCTATTACGGCTAGCTGAGTTCAGCCCGATTCCACGAATGTGTATGTCGTTACCCCGCACACCAAGCAAATATGTATCAGAGGGACTAACATACAGCCCGTTGTCCGGTCCTTTTGTTATTCGCAATGACTGGCCATCCATGCCGATACGCGCAACGACCAGCCGGTTGTCTAGCTGGCCGACCAGCCCCAGACCATCCTGCAATTCACAAAGAGAAAAAAACGCCGAACTGACGCCTTTTTTGGTAAAGAGTTTCTTTTTCCAGAGCAAGCCAAACCTGGCGTCGCGTTTTTCGATCACGATATCCATATTCGGCGCTTCCGTATAAGTAATTGCAAAACCACCATCCCGCAATGGAATACCCGTCGCAAAGCCAGTGGAAAGCGAATATTTTTTGCGAATGGAAAGGTTAGGAGACAATTCCAGCACTTCAAAAGGTTTCTGTTCATAGTCGACAACAACGTAAATCTTTCCACTTTGTATAAACACGCTGTTGATCCGCCCCTTATCCGGAAACTTCAGCTCACGTACAACTCTTAATGATTCATCTAGCTTGACGAGGATAGGTCTATTACTAGGTCTTTTGTTTTCCCTAATGCTCTCGATCAAGGCTTTATCTCTTATCGGACCTCACTGCTGTCCGGTTAAATCGTGAATAAATTCAGTTGGTTGCAAGGAGCGCCCTGCGCCGAAATGTGCCCGCCGGCCGGAAAGGCTTGCTGCAAGGGCATCTTCTCGAAAAGCGTGACCGACAAAAT
>Ga0066256_1001208_pt1 | contig 28230 bp, 25 predicted proteins | sample ThiBio_1000_biof_FD_87107 | JGI IMG/M metagenome (GOLD analysis project Ga0066256, IMG submission 87107) | Wastewater bioreactor microbial communities from Cape Town, South Africa - Thiocy_expt_1000_biof (version 2) | ecosystem: Engineered > Bioreactor > Thiocyanate-remediating >... | reverse complement strand
CGTTGTACGTGGCGTCGGTCATCGCGCGGTCACCTCCGTCGGTTTCATCGGTCCAGATGGTGCACTCGATCAGGTTCGTGCCCGATGAGTAATGGGAGATCGCGTTGGCCTTGGCGGTGATCAGGTACTCGCCGGGCGCGACGTCGAGCGTTAGCGGAGTCGTGAATTCACCGTTCGGCAACGCGTAGTCGAGCTTCTCGTCCGAGTAGGGCTGCACGATGCCGTCAGCACCGGCAGCGCCCGTGACACCGGTAGCACCGGTCGCCCCAGCGGCTCCCGTCGCTCCCTTCGCTCCCGCCGGGCCGGTTTCGCCTGCCGCGCCCTTGAGTGACTTGACCGCCGACGGCGCGAGCTTGGCCTTTGTGATCGTCTTGTTCTTGATCTGTTTGGCAGTGACCGTGCCCGGCTTGATCTTCTTGCCGTTGATCAGACCGGAGGCCGCGGTCGCGGTGCCGCCGATCACGATGAAAAGCACGATCGCAGCGATGATCGTGCTCGGTCGTAGATTTCCCATGTGACTCCCTCGGTTGATGCCCGCCCTGGAACCGGGGATCCGGGCGTGCTGGCTGGTTTGCGCGGCGAAATCTACAGGGGGAGTCAGAACCGGCTCCCGCAACCGACCCTCTCCGGACATCCTGGCCAACGCCTAACCTCCGGAGCTACCGGCGAGACCGGAAAGGAGCAGCAGACATGCACGAAATCAAATGCCCGCATTGCGGAAAAGCTTTCAAGATCGACGAGGCCGGTTACGCCGACATCCTGAAACAGGTCCGTGACGAAGCCTTCGAGAAGGCGATCCACGAGCGGCTGGAACTCGCCGAGCAGGAGAAGAAGACCGCCATCGAGTTGGCCCAGGCCAAGGCCACCGGCGAGCTCAAGGACGAGGCCGCTCGGAAGGACGCCGAGATCGGACGACTCCGGGCGGAGTTGGAGAAGTCGGATGTGGCCGGGAAGCTCGCGCTCAAGGAAGCGCTGGGCGAAGTAGAGAAAGAGCGTGACGACCTCAAGCGGACCCTCGACTCCAAGGACACCGAGCAGAAGCTGCTCGAAAAGTCGCTCACGGAGAAGTACGAGATCCAGATCAGGGACCGTGACGACACGATCGAACGCCTGAAGGACATGAAGGCGAAGCTCTCGACGAAGATGGTCGGCGAGAGCCTGGAGCAGCACTGCGAGATCGAGTTCAACAAGATCCGCGCAGCGGCTTTCCCGAATGCCGATTTCGGGAAGGACAACGACGCCAGTGCCGGCACCAAGGGGGACTTCATCTTTCGCGAGGCCGACGAGTCGGGGACCGAGTTCGTCTCGATCATGTTCGAGATGAAGAACGAACTCGACGACGGCGCCAACAAGAAGAAGAACGAGGACTTCTTCAAGAAACTCGACAACGACCGGACGGAGAAAGGCTGCGAGTACGCCGTGCTCGTCTCGCTGCTCGAACCGGAGAACGAGCTCTACAACGCCGGCATCGTCGACGTCTCACATCGGTATCCGAGGATGTACGTGGTCCGGCCGCAGTTCTTCATCCCGATCATCACGCTGATCCGCAACGAGGCTTTCAAGACCTTGCAGCTCAAGTCGGAGCTGGCCTTGGTCAGGGCCCAGAGCGTTGACATCACCAACTTCGAGGAGAAGCTGGAGACCTTCAAGTCCGGCTTCCAGCGCAACTACGGTCTTGCCTCACGCCAGTTCGAGGACGCGATCAACGAGATCGACAAGGCGATCCGGAATCTGGAGAAGACCAAGACCTCGCTGCTCAAATCCGCCAACAACCTGCGCCTCGCCAACGACAAGGCCCAGGACGTGACGATCAAGAAACTGACCCGGGGCAATCCGACGATGGCCGAGAAGTTCAAGGAGCTCGACGAGGTGTGAACGCTCAGGCCAGGCCGTGTTCGAGCGCGGTCTTGATCTGGGCGTCGAGAGCGTTGAGCCGGTAGAGGGCGATCGCCTCGGCCGAGGGGAACTGGCGCAGCCGCAGGGCGTCGGTGCCGTGGTGGCACATCACCGTCGAGAGCAGGGCGTCGGCGTCGGCCTGCTCCAGCCCGGCCCGGCCGGCTGCCTCGTTGATCAGCTCGGCCCCGATCTGCAGGTGGCCGAGGCTGCGGCCGCGGTCGCTGAGGCCGATCTCGGCCCCGTAGGTGAACTCGCCGGTCTTGCCGATGTCGTGGATCAGGGCGGCCGCCATCAGCCGGTCCGAGTTCAGCTTCGGGTGGAGCACACAGGTCTCGGTGACCAGGGTGCCGACCGCGACCGTGTGTTCCGAGAGGCCACCGATGTAGGCATGGTGGCCGGCCCGGGTGCAGGGCGCGAGCCGAAATGCCTCGGCGCCCTCCCCGGTGAAGAGCAGCTCTTCGACCACCGCCCGGTAGCCGGGGTGGTGGACCTCACGGGCCAGGTGCTCGAGGAAGCCTTCGAGTTCGTCTCGGTCGCGATAAGCGGTGGGCAGGAAGTCGGCCGGGTCCACCTCGGCCGGGTCGACCTTCTTCACCTCTTCGAGCTCGGCCGAGAGCTGGCCGCGGAACTGTTCGACCCGGCCCCGCACGGCGATCACGTCGCCACGCTCGAAGCCGATCCCGATCCGGTCGGAGTCGGGGAAGATCCGGCCGGGCAGCGAACCGGTGCGGTCGCGCAGCTCGAGCGCCAGGTAGGCCGAGCCGTTCTTCGCGGTGAGCCGATCCTTGCGGGCGCAGGCGTAGCGGCCGCTGAAGTTCTGGCCGGGCGCGAGTTCGACCAGCGGCGTTCCATTTCGGGTTCCCGATTCCATCTCCCCACATCCTGACCGAACCGGATGACTGCAAGGCGCCCGGAGCCCCGGCCCGCGAATGGTGGCGAGCCGACGGGTCGGGTCGGCTAAATTGAACTAATGGACCAACTCCGCTGGGAGATGAACCCACCGAAGCTCCGCGAGCCGATGATGGTCTGCGCCTTCCGCGGCTGGAACGACGCGGCCAACGCCGCTTCCTCCGCCTTGGAGACCCTGGCCGACTCGCTCGAGGTCGACGTGCTGGCCGAGGTCGACCCCGAGGACTTCTACGACTTTCAGGCGAACCGCCCGACGATCCGGCTCTCAGAAGGCGCGCACCGCCGGATCGAGTGGCCGAACAACACCTTCATCGCCGCCCGGGCCGAGGGCGCGGACCGCGACCTGGTCCTGCTCGACGGCACTGAGCCCAACCTCAAGTGGCGTACTTACTCGGAGATGGTGGTGCAGGTCGCCGAGCAGCTGGATGTGCGGCTGGTGGTCGTGCTCGGTTCGCTGATCGCCGAGGTCGCCCACACCCTGCCCGTGCCGATCACCGGGGTTTCCACCGACGAATCCACGGTCCGCAGCCTCGACCTGGAGCGTTCCGACTACGAAGGGCCGACCGGGATCGTCGGCGTGATCCACGACCGCTGCCGTGCCGCCGGCCTGCCCTCGGTCTCGCTCTGGGCCGCCGTGCCCCACTACGTGGCCGCGGTGCCGAACCCGAAGGCCGCCCTCGCCCTCAGGGAAAAGCTCAAATCGATCACCCGGGTCGCCGCCGACATCTCGGGCCTCGAGGACGAGACGATGAACTACGAGGAGCAGATCAGCCGCGCCGCCGCCGCCGACCCCGAGGTCGAGGAACTGGTCGAGCGGATCGAGAGCGAGCAGCGCAACCGCCGCGGCCCCGAACTCGACGTGCCCAGCGGCGACGCGCTGGCGATGGAGTTCCAACGCTTCCTCAAGCAGCGCGACTCGGACTGAGTCTCGGTCCGCCCGAGGGCGCCTAGGCCTCGGCGGCCGGGCAGACCAGCCTGAAGTCGCACCAGCCGCAGACCGCGGGTGATGGCCGGGGCTCGAAGTCCTGGCCTAGCACTCCCTCGCCCACTTCCAGCACGGTCCGTTCGCCCCGCTCGCGATCGTCCGGCGAGGATTCGACCTCGACCTTCTCCCCTTCGAGCACGTAGTAGTAGCTGCCGGCCTCCGGTTCGATCCCCCAGGCCTCACGGGCGCCGAGCCGGTAGAGGGCGAGTTGGATGTCCCCGCCGTGGCGGGAGGAATCGACCCGCTGGCCGGTCTTGTAGTCGATCACCTCGAACTCGCCGTCCGGCTTGCGGTCGACCCGGTCGACCCGGCCCCGCAGGAAGTGCTCACCGATCTTGAACTCCAACTGTCGTTCGAGGAAGGCCGGCGCTGACTCCGACTTCTCTTCGCTGCGCCAGTAGGCGCGCATCGCCTCGCGGGCCCGATCGAGGAACTGCAGCTCGTCGTGGGTCTCGCCGAAGCCGCCGCGCCGCCAGCCCTCTTCGAGCAGGCCCATCAACCGGGCTTCGCCGTCCGGCACGGGCCGGCCGACGTCCAGTTCGAGTTCGTGGAAGCGCTGGAGGACGTTGTGGATCACGATCCCGAAGCGCATGTTCACGGTCGGCGGCGTCGGGATGCCGAAAACCCGGGCGAACTTGTACTTGAGCGGACAGGTCAGGTACATGTCGAGGTCGGTGGCCGAGAGCCGCAGGTCGTCGCCGCGCCGGGGCAGGAAGCCGTCGAGCGACGGCTCCGAGCGGGATGCGGCGAGACCTTGTCGCATGCCGCGTTCCCGCTCGTTGGCGAGCAGGTACGGGTCCAGGGTCGAGGCGTCGAGTTCGGCCAGCTGCTCGGGGGTCGCGATCTGGGCGAGTAGCCCGTTGACCGCTTCGATCGCTTCCTGGTCGCTCGACCCGTCGTCACGCTGGGCCAGCGCCGCCAGCTTCAACAGCTCGAGGTAGCGGGCAACCGCCTTGTTGACGTCGATCGCCGTGTCGAGCCGCGGCTCGTTCAGTTCCGAGCCGGCCTTCCAGGAGGCCTCCATCACCTCGGCCAGCATCGACCGGTAGGTGGCAGCCGTGTCCTCGGCCGGCCCGAAGAGCTCCTCCTCGTGGATCTCCTCGAGCCCGCCGGTCGCCTCGAGGATGGCGGCGACCGGGTCCGGCTCGGCATCGCCGGCCCGGGAGAGCACCACCTCCTCGCGGGCCGAGGTGAGGGCGGTGGCGATCGCGACCCGGGCGGTCTCCGGCCCGCCCGGATGGGTCTGCTCATCACCGATGCCGGGCCCGGGGGTGCGGGGGATGCCGAAGGGACGTTCCAGACCGAGCACCCAGATCCGGGTCCACTCGCCGCCTTTCAGCATGTCCAGCCCGAGCACCGGGACCGCTCCGACCCCGGGCAGGCTGGGGCCGCCGGCTGGTTCGAGCGCGCCCTCGGCCAGCGCTTCGAGAAAGACGGTGAACTCGCGGACCGAGGCCCCCGGGTCGCGGCGGGAGAAGTCGGTCGCGATCTCGGCCAGCCGGGAAAGGCCGAGCAGTCGCTCGGCCGTCTCGGGCCTGGCCGCGAACAGACGCTGCCGCCGGAAGCCGATCCGCTCGATCAGCCGCCTCACGTAGGCGTCGGGCCGGCGGGTGTCGAGCGCCCCGGAGGCAGCCCGATAGAGGTTGAGGAAGGCCTCGATCCGCTGCCTTGCTTCCGGCGCCATCTGCGGCGATTCGAGTGAGGCCTCGCAGGCGCTGACCATGTCGAGCTTGCGGCGCTTGGAGATCTGGGTGAGCTTGGCCAGGTCGAGCGAGCGCAGTTCGGTCGGCGGCCGCATCAGCGCCCGGGTCACCGCCCGGGCGTCGGTCGGGTCGGTCAGCGCCCGGAGCCAAGCGATCGTGTCGCGCACCTCGGGCTGGCGGAAGAGCGCCGCGCCGCCGCCGGGCCGGGCCGGGATGCCACGCTCGGCCAGGGCACCGACGATCGCCACCCCCTGTGAGTTGACGTCGGGCACCGCGATCGCCAGTTCCTCGGCCGGGGTGCCACCGGCGATCTGGAGTTCGACCTCGCGTGCCGCTGCCTGGGCCTCGGCCCGGGCCGAGACGGGCCGCCAGTAGCGGACCGAGCCCTCGTCGCCCCTCGCCTCCCAGGCTCCCTGCGGCAGCGGGCCGGTGTCGAGCGCCGCCCGGGCCGCCTCGATCCTGACCTGGCTCATCCGCCAGGCCTCGTCGAGGGTGATCTCCTCCGGTTCGGGGAAGGCGCCGAGGAAACGATCTTCGGCCCCGGGGCCGTAGATCGCCCGCGAGGGGTCGATCGCGGCGATCACGCTTTCGGGATTCGCCGCGGCGAGGCGTTCGAGCAAGCCGGCCCGGGCCGGGTGGAGGTCTTCGAGCTCGTCGATCACCAGGTGAGGGAAGCGGTCCACCACCTCCGCCGCGAAGGCCGGTTCGGCCATCAGCTCGGCTGCGATGCGAGGCAGGTCGTTGCGGTCCAGCAGGTCCGCCCCGGCGAGGATCCGGTTGTGCACCTCGATCAGCTCGGCCAGCTCGCCGCCGTCGTTGCCGTCTCGTTTGGCCCGGTCGATCCCGACCAGGAGCTCACGTAGCAGGCCGGCCGGGTTGCCGCGGATCTCGTGGTGGCGAAGCGGCAACTCGTCGATCCGGGCCAGCAGCATGGCCAGGCGCTCGGCCGCACCCACCACTTCGAATGAAGGTCCGAGCCCGGCTTCGAGCGGCCGGTGCCGGAGGATCTCTTCGGCCAGTCCCTCCCAGGTGAAGACGGAGAGCGCCTCGTAGGGGCCGGGCAGGTCATGTTCGAGACGGACCCGATGGGCGACGGCGGAACGATCGACCGAAGCGATCAGCGCGATCCGCGAAGGGTCGAGGGGTCCATCCTCCGACCGGCTCCCGTCCCCGGCCGGGCCGGAAAGCTGGATGACCCGTTCCCTCAACGCGGTGCTCTTGCCGGTGCCCGCTCCGCCGCGGATCAGCAACGCCCCGGAACCATGCGCGCGAACCCGGTCCCGGCCGGGGCCGGGATCTCCATCGGCGCCGGGTCTGGACGAGGAATCGCTCACACCCCCAAGTTACCCGAGCCCCCGCCCCATCTTCCACCTGCCGCCCCGGTTCCCAGTCCCGCTGGACCTCTAGCATGTCGCGGGTGAACCAACTACCCGCCGATCCCGCCCTCGACGCCGACTGGACGGGAATCTGCCGCAGCATCGTCGAGGAACAGAAGAAACTCTTCGCCGAGTTCGACACGATCGAGGCCCGCGATGAATACGAAGGGGTCGGCGAAGGCGGCGACCACACCCTGGTGCTGGACCGCAAATGCGAGGACGTGGTCTTCGCCGAGCTCGAGAAGCTGGCCGAGGGCGGCGGCGCGGCCTTCACCGCGATCTCGGAGGAACGCGGCACCGTCACCTTCAATGAGGGCGGCAACGTCTGGGTGGTGATCGACCCGATCGACGGTTCGCTCAACTTCAAGCGCACCATTCCGCGCCACAGCCTCTCGATCGCCGTCGCCACCGCGCCGAACATGGCCGCGGTCGAGTTCGGCTACATCTATGACTTCGGTACCGAGGAGGAGTTCCTCGCCCAGGCCGGCGAAGGCGCCTACCTGAACGAGCGCCGGCTCGACCTCGAACCCCGCGACGGCCTCGAAGTGGTCGGGGTAGAGGGTGCCGACCCGGCCCAGCTCGGCCCGATGCTGGAGGCGCTGGCCGGCAAGGTCTACCGGGTCAGGTGCGTCGGCTCGCTGGCGATCTCGATCGTCTCGGTTGCCGCCGGCCGCTATGACGGGCTCGCCTTCCCGGCCCTCTCCCGTTCGGTCGACGTGGCCGCCGGCCAGCTCATCGCCCGCGAGGCCGGTGCCCTGGTCGACCTCGGCGAAGGCGGCCTCAGTGAGGTCGGCCTGGCCTTGGAGGACCGCTTCCCGGTCACCGTGGCAGCCACCAGCGAGGGCCTTGACACCCTCGTTTCCTGCCGCCCGGCACCCTGACTCGCGCCCGGCGAAGCACGCCGACTACCTGATTTCAGAAGCCGACGATCGGGCGAACAAGAACGCCCGATCTGCCTGAATAGCGTGCCCGCAAGCGCCGTTGCGTCAGGTTTGACACCTGTTCTTGGCTCAACCAAGGGGAAAGAGGCTCCGTGACGGAGATCACACCCAAAAAGAACATGTGTTCGTGTTTCGTTGCTACACTTCAAACATCCTTAGAAGTAAGTAATCTGTTTTCAACAACAAAGGACTGACTGATCCAGATGGCCGAAGCGAAGAAGAGCACCAAGAAGACCACCGCCAAGAAGAGCGCCGCGAAGAAGTCGGCCGCCAAGCCCCGCACCGCCGCCCAGTTGCGCGCCGAGGCCGAGAAGAAGGCTGTCCACGCCGCCAAGCTCGACGCCGAGAACGCCAAGAGCCGCCTCGAAGAGGTCCAGGAGACCGCCGTCGAGTACGCCCGCAAGGGTGTCGACGTACCGGTGGGTGCCGCCCTCAACCTCGCCGACAAGGTGTCCGAGGTGATCGAGGACTGGACCGACCAGACTTCCGCCGAGAAGAAGGTCAAGGGCTACCGCGCCGACCTGACCAAGACCGTCAAGCGCGCCGAGCGTCGTGGCACCACCACCCGTCGCAAGGCGACCACCCGCGCCAAGAAGCGCCGCAACTCGCTCGAGAAGACCGTCCGCAAGCAGCGGAAGAACATCGAGAAGACCGTCAAGACGACCAACAAGGACGTCAACAAGCAGATCGAAGCCCGCGTCTCCGAGGTCACCAAGCGTGCCCAGCAGGCTCAGGCCGACGTCAGCAAGGTCGCCGAGGAGCAGGGCAAGAAGGCCCAGGATCTCGTCAACAAGGTCACGGAGCAGCTTCAGGCTCTGGTCTAGACCAACACTTAGCCCGGCTGCCGACGGAGAGCGGCAACCCGGAGAAGATCGGCTGACCTCATAACCTCGTCAGTCGATGTAGTACCTCTCCTCCCTCGCCAACGGCCCCTCCTCGGGGCCGTTGGTTCTTAAGGGGTCGCCGATCCCAAGAGGACCAAACCAATCAGCGAGAGAGTAGGCAGCTAACGGTCATCGTGTAGCCAAAGTCTGGTCCCTCGTCTCCGCTAACCACGAACCGATAGCCGCCCGGTGCCCCGAGCCGATTGGCCAAGGCAGTCCTTCTCATTTCGAACGAATGTGGACCCATGTTTCCGATTGAGGGATCGAGAGCGGTTGGAGCCTTGGCCGGGCACAGGATCTTTCCTTCTGTTTCGGTGAAGTTCCCGTCACCAGCGACGAGGTCTGCAGACCGGACTACTTGGCTCCGGCCAACGATCATCTTTCCGAGCGCCCTTGCTCCGACCGACGAATTCTTCAGATCGTCCCGCCCAACCGTGAACTTGCCCGGAAGGGCGGTGGCCGTGCCGCCGATCGCCACGATCAATGCGATCAACGCGACGACCATCGCCGGTGAAGGTCGTGGTATCCCTTTCATGCCGCCTCCTTCCCTGTCGGTTCAGCCTTGGGATAGACAATGACCGATCTCGGCTTCGATGTCGAGGGCAGATAGGGCCAGCCCGCCTCCGGCAGCGCCGACGCCCTGAAGATGATGCGCTGGGCGGAACTGATCGTCCGGAAGCGGTACGTGTAGTGGAACCGGCCGCGCCGGTTGGTCCGGAGCACTTCGACCGGTCGCCACTTGTGCCGGGAGGGATCGAAGAACTGGATCGCCACGAGCTTCCCGCGGGCCGGCGGAAGCGCCCCCTTGAACCCGACCGAGCCCCTCATCCGGGTGATACCGCCGTTATAGAGCTTCCGCGGCTTGATCCTCAATCTGACCTTGCCCTTGACGTTGAGCCGGAGGGCGGGCCCGGTCGCCGGCGACAGTTTCGGAGTACCGCCGAAGGTGGCCTCGACCGTACGCGAAGGGCCGGCCGGGAGCCGGAACCGGTAGCGACCATCTCCATCGGTCGTCAGCTCGTGGACGGTGGGCGCGCTTCGTGAACCGCTCGAGTAGGTCTCGATGATCCGGACCGTCTGGTTGGCCAAAGCGATGCCGTCACTCGTCAACCTGCCTGCGACATATTGACGGGTTCCGTACCTGGCCCGTCGGATCAGTTTGCCCTTGGCCAGGGTCGAGGTCAGCCTGGCCGGTTGCTTCAGGGGCAGTTTTAGGATCATCGGGTTTCCGGTCTGGGTTTCGTCGCCGACCGCGCGATTTCCGGCCCTGTCCCTGACCGTGACCTGCAGTTCGTAGGCACCGGCAGCGAGTTCGTCGGAGGGCACCCGGGCCTGGTATTGGCCGTCTTCGCCAGAGGTCGACAGTGCGGTGAAATTCGCGTCCGATCCCGCCGGTCGGATCTCGATGCTCGCCGAACTGACGCCGGAGTCGGTGTCCTCGGCCGAGACCCGGACCAGCTCAGGGTCCTCGGGGTCACGGGTCGGATCGAAGGCCGCTTCGGGTGGGGTCATGTCGACCCGGACCACCGCCTGGACCGTCTTCGGTTCGCCATCATCCCCAGTCTGCGGCTGCATGCCCGAAAGCTGGTCACTCGCCGCGACGGTCACGGTGACCGGGTGGTTGACCCATTCGTTCGGCACGCCGGAGATCGACGACGACGGAGGGGTCCGATCGACCTCGACCATGGTGCTCCCCGGTTCGAGCGAGGAACGATGAGCACCCGAGACTGCGGCGGCAGAAATCCAGTGGTCGCCTTCGGCCAGGCCGTCGACTGACCCGGTCCGTTGTTCTGACCCGCCGGCCAGGGTGATTTCCGGGGCGAGGCAGATACCGGTGCTGCAGGGCTGGGTCGGTCCTTCGTCAGAGACTGCCATCGCATACCCGGATACCCCTGACGGCCCGCCGGCTTCGGCCTTCTCGATTTCCTGCTGGATCGGCAATTCGTCTCTTGATATCCAGCCGCTCGGAGCGACCGGACTGACGTTCCCGGGCGGACGGTCGTCAAAGCGGATCACCGTTTCGGCCGATTTTCCGAGGTTGGACGCCGCGTCGACCAGATAGACGGTCACCTTGTAGGCGCCAACCTCCGGCACTTCGAACGGCCCGCCAACCTGTACGTCTCTGCCTCCGAGGAAGCCCGCATCCACTTGGGTTCCCGTGTCGAGCTCCTGTATCGAGTAAGCCGCCGTGGTGATCGGTGCAACCTGGCCGGCCGGTATACCCCACCTGATGGTGAAGCCATTCTCGGGCTGCCAATCGGTGCCCTGGTCGCTTCTGAGGTTCACCGGAGGGTTGGAGGCCTGGTTGTCGACCAGGACCGTCCGCTTCGCCGTGCAGGACTTGGATGCACCATTCTCGGCATCCGCGTAGTCGCGGACGCAGAACCGGATCTCGTTTGCGCCTTCCTGAAACGGGGCAGCCGAGGTGTTGAAGGTCTTGGTCGACGAGTAGTTCAAAGGACACGGCGTGAACCGGGTCGAGTAGCCGCCCTTGTCCCCCGGACAGGAAGGCGTCGCGAAATCGACTCGGAGCCCGTTTATCTCCGCCCAGGCGGCCGCGATGCCCGAACCCTGGTCGGTCGCCCCGATCGTGGCCGAGGCGCTGTGGCGGTGGTAAAGCGAGTCGTTGCCCCAGGACCAGAGCGTGCCCGAGGCCGTCGGGGCCGGTGCGACCGTGTCTCTGATCGTGAACTCGGCGTCGGTGGCTTCGACGTAGGCCTTGGTCGAGCCGGGGTCGTTCGCGCATTTCGACGAGGAGCGGCAAAGCAGGCGCACCGCGATGAGCGACTGCGGATTCGCGGGGTTTGACCAGGAGCTGACCCGCTCGTTGCCGTCGTGGGCAACTCCGCCGTCCAGGTCAATGGTGGTTGCGCCGTTGAATCCGGTCAACTCGGCGTCTATCCCGTTGGCATCCTTGAGACGGGCCGAGAATTGCGTGCCGACCACACTGATCCCGGCGGGCGGGTTCCAGGTGAATTGACCACCATCGCCATAGGTCAATTTACGGCCGCTGCGGTCCTGGTATATCCCGATCTTTCCCGGGCCCGATGGGGTGCATCCGCTTACTGCATCGGCCAGGTCGCTGCCGTTGCTTGGGCCGTAGGTGCCTTGGAAGTCGACCTGATTTGCACCTCTGCACTGCCGCATCGTGAAAGTACCAGCGTTGGCACTCGGCGCCGCCGGCAACAGCAAGCCAACGCTGCAGAGCAGCCCTAGCGTCACTCCTAGAACTCGTTTCATGGCGAAAACTCCCCTCCTCCGTTCCCTACGGGAACTGGACTTGAACTTGAAGCTGGTTGAGATGGCGTCGCGGCGGCCGGAGCCGGGGTTCCCGCCGCCTCCGGCGTGAACTCGGCCTCGGTCGGGGTCGGTGCCGGCGCGGACGCCGTCACCACTGGTTCCTCGCTCGCTGGCTCCGGCGACTCGGCGGTCGCCTGATCCCCGGCTGCCGCGTCCGCTGACCCGGGCTGGGGTCTTGCGGTGGGCTCCGACTCGACGAAGACCATCGGCTGCCTCGGTGGCTCGGGCGTCGCGGCCCGTACCGTGCGCTCGACCCCAGGCTCTGAGCCGGGGGGGGGAAGCAAGGTGGCGGCCGGCAGAACTCCGGTTGCCGCGCAGACCGCTGCGGTTCCCGCCGTACCGGCGCAGACCGCGGCCAGTTTGGCGAGTGCTGCCATCCCGGCGCCCCGCGTTCCACCGGAGGTGAGCACGGAGTGGACTCCGGGGTCGGAGCCTCGACCGATCCCCTGCAAGCGAGTTTGGAGATCAACCGCCACCACCTGGGCGCGTTCCCAAAAAGTGTGGGTGGCCGGCAAAAGTGGCGCCAGGGCCGCAGCAGCCTTCGGTGCCGCCCGGTAGGCACGGAGCGTGGACCGGCAATGCCCGCATGCGGCCAGATGCTTTTCGAGGTCACCGAGCTGGGAGCGGTCAAGTTCCCCGTCGCAACAGGCCGAGATCAGTGGTTCGAACTTGACGCACCGCTCTCCGGCTTCGCTGTCCTTGAACGCGGTTCGAAAGCGCGCCCGGCCTTCAGCCAGGCACCGGTTCACCTTGGTTCGCGACCCTTGGTTCATGTCGCCGATCTCCTGGTAGGAGAACTCTTCGGCCAGCTGGGTCAGCGCCTTGAGCGCGGCCGGCTTGAGTTGGCCGAGTGCCTCCCGGCTCCGCGCGGTCCGCTCCCGTTTCAGGGGGAGCTCGTCAGGACCGTCCGCGGACGAAGGGATGAGTTGGATCCAGTCATCGTCTGCGTGGTCTTCGTCGCGGTCCTGGACGGGACGGGCCAGGGTCCGCTCACGGGTCTTACGGATCGCCAGCGCCTCGTGCTTGATCACCTTCCGGGCCCAGGGCAGCAGGTACCCCATGTCCGTGGATGGCGCCTTCGAGAGGAGGATCTCGATCCCGCGCTGATAGGCATCTTCGGCGTCCTCGGCACAGATCGAATAACGGTGTGCGGTCCACTTGAGGGGACGATCGTGGTCCCTGATCAACTCGACCGCCACACGCTTTCGGGCCGCCTCGTCCGGGCGGGCTTCGGTGACATCCTCCTCAGTTCTTGGAACGGCAACTCTCCTCATGGAGTCCCCCAGATATGAAGCGGTCTGCCGTTCTTCCTACCCGCAACGGATCCGGGTTTCCAGTCACCGATTTGAGACCCCCAGAATCCGTAGCCCACGAATTTTCTCGTCCGGAAAGTATTCATTTGCAGCGTTAAGGGCCGGCGGTTCGAAAACTCTCCCCCTTTCGTGAACCCAGATTTCCCGCAAATTGCAGACTTTTTCGAAAAATAGAAATTTCATGCAAATTGCATGCTTTTTCTATGATCGAGATGCCCGAAAGCCGCAAACTCCGCAGCCCCATGCCTTCAAGCCAAGAGATCGCCGCGATGATTCCCCGCCTCGGCCGGGGCGCCCGGATCAACCTGAAACTGGTCGACGGCGGCGAGGTGCTCGGCACCCTCTACGGACTCTTCGACGACCAGGTCTTCTTCGAAGAAGAAGAGATCGGCCCGATCGACCTCGACCGAATCGAGGATCTACTGGTCCGGGTCCACTCGGAGCAGCCCGGCGACCCGGCTGCTTGACCCGCAAGAAAGTCAGCCTGCTGGTCGCCAGACCTTCAGGTCCGAGACCGTGGCCAGGTTGTCGAAGTCGCGGTCGTTGTGAAGCAGGGTCGCCTCGAACTCGATGCAGGTGGCGGCGATCAGGAGGTCCGCGACTCCACTGACCGTGACACCGGACGCCCGGGCCGAGCGGTAGAGACGGGAAGCCTGGATGTGATCGTGGGGAGCGTCGAGTTCCAGAAATGGAAGGCGCCGAAGTTGCCGCGCAACATGGTTGAGTTCATCGTCTGAGTGACTTCCCCTCAGCACCTCGGTCAGGATCAGACTGTTCAGGCAGACGACTTCTCCGCGGGCGAGCAACTCGGCCAATGTCTCACATTGCGGCTCCTGCTTTCCCCTGATCGCGTCAATCCAGACGCTGGAATCAACCAGGATCAAAGATCTGGGAGCTCGTCGTCGAACTTGCCCCAGTTCGGGTACTTGCCCCAGAGCTGGAGTATCCCCTCGCGGCTTCGGCGATCGACCATTTCGCGCAGGGCGAGGTCGACGGTTTCCTTCATCGTCTTCGTGCCAGCCAGCTTCTGGGCTTCGGCCATGAGTTCCTGGTCGATGACGATGTTCGTCCTCATACACATCACAATACACATCGTTTTGCTCCTGATCAAGGTTTGGGATCACCTCCGATTCAGGGCCGGCCGGACGAAACTCTCCCGTCGACCTAGCCGACTGTCTCCGCAAATACCGGGTTTCTGGTTGGCGGTGAGTTGACATATCCCCCACGAACCGCCTTGGCGGCGCTATGTTCGCCCCATGGCGAGGACGGAGGGACAGATCCCAGAGGGACTGCTCACAGGAAGGGAGAGGCAAGCCGCGATCCGCGGGGTTGACCGGGACGAAATGTTCCAGTCGGCCGTGCGAAGCGAACTGGCCTCCTACCGGAACCGTGAGCCCGGTCCGCTGGTTGATCTGGATGAACTCCGGCTGAGCTTCGACTGGCCGGCGCCCGACCCAGATGTTGGGCGTCGCGGGCGGCGGCATCTCTGAAGCTGGCCGGCGCGCCCCTCGCGGGGCGCCCGACCGGGCCGCCGGGGATGCCGCCGCAATTCAGTCGATCACCTGACCGGCTCGACTCGACCTCTCCTCGGTCCGTTGCCCCGGGGAGAGTTTCTGTTGCCAGATCCTTGGCTTGACACAATCCCAAGCTGGGCATTGCCGTCTGGCTATACTCGAAAGGATGGCGAAGGTGATGGTCTCGATACCCGATGAACTGTTGGCTCGGATCGATGCCGAGGCAAAGCGACAAGGCACCTCTCGGAGCGGGCTGCTTCAACAGGCCGCCAGGACCGAGATCGGGATCCGGCAAGTCAGTCGGGATCAGGTGCGGAGCGAGTTGGACCAGCTCGCCGCCGACTGGATCGACCCGACCGAAGACGTCGCCGAAGTCATCCGCCGCGACCGACGAAGCCACTGATGTCGACAGCGGGCTGGATCGTCGATGCGAGCGTCGCCGCCAAGTGGTTTCGCCCCAGCTCGATCGAGCCGGACCGGGAATTGGCTGAAGAACTGATCGCCGAAGGCTCGATCCGGACGACGAGCCTTTGCCTGTTCGAGATCGGCAACGTCTTGGCCCTGAAAACTCTCGACAACGACCAACAGGTCGCTGAGAAGCTGGCGGCGCTGGTCCGGTACTGCGGAACGCCGATCGAGTTGGCTCCCGCCGATTACGCTCGGGCCAGTGAACTCGCCCGTAAGCACGGGATCACTTTCTACGACGCTTCCTATGTGGCGATCGCCGAGCGGATGGGACGAAGGGTCGTTTCGGCCGACCGGGATCTGCTCGATCCGGGGCTGGCGGTCGACCTCAAGACCGCCGTGGGAGGCGGCCGAGGGCCTAGCGGACCCGGACCTTCTTCTTGACTGGGCCTGAGCGGTTGCCGGAACTGTCGGTGGCGGTGATCCTCAGCTTGTAACGACCCCGTTTGAGCTGGTTCTTGCGGAGCTTGATCCGGTTGGCTCCGGACTTGAGCTTGCGGGTGAACTTGCGGGTCTTGCGGTGCTTCTTCGGGACCGGGGCGAGGACGACCTTGACCTTCGCGGCCTCCGAGAGGCGCAGCTTCAGGAACCCGCCCTTGCCCCGCTTGAAGCGGAACTTGACCTTGCTCACCTTCGGAGCGGTCGTGTCCTTTGTAGGGGGCTCTGTCGGGCAGAGCGAGGGATCGGCCGGGCAACTGAGCGGAGGTGGGTTGAACTCGTAGGCACCCATGTCGCGGACCGCGCTGCCGTCACGATCGCCGTCGAGCGGCCGGGCGTTGCCTTCCAGGTCGAGGATCGGCTCGGTCGCGCTCGGGTCGCCGGCGTCGATCGCGGGTGACCCCTCCGTCAGGCGATAATCGGTGACTCCGGCGAAACCCGGGTTGCCGCTGATGTTGCCGGCGCCCTGATTTACCGCAACGTCCCCGGTGGCACTACCGGTCGGGGTGAAGCTCGAGTAGCGGAGGCCCAGGGTGGCGTCGCCGAGCGCATTGCTCGCGGGCGCATCGACCCGCCAGGTGTCGTCGAAGCCGACGATGATCGAGTTGCTCACGTCGACCGCGATCGAGTCGGTCGCGCTGGGATAGTTGCCGACGGTCAACCGGATAGCCGGCAGGGTCGGGTCGCCGACCGCGACGATCGTCGCCTGGTCGATGTCGACCACCGTCGCTCCATCTCCCTTGTCGTTGTAGGCATCGATCGGGACGGCGGCACCGCTCTCGATCAGCACGTTCGAGGCGTCGAGATGAGCCCCGTTCGAGGCGCTCAGGGCGAAATCAGCCCCAGTGAACCGCGACCGTTCGACCGTGAACGGCATGTCCGGACAATCGGTGACCACACCGAACCGGGCCGTCACCTCCGCCTGGTTGATCCGCACCTGGCCGGTGCCGCAGCTGAACGAGCCGATACCGGTGTCGAAGCGGGCGCCGTTCTTGCCGAAGATGCGCTCGTCGTCGAGGATCGCGCCATCGGTCAGGTTGGCAAAGGCTGATGACCCGACCGGACCGCCGGGGTTGTCGTTGATCACGTCGACCGACTCGAAGTCATCGCCCTTCGACTGGATGGCCGACCCATAGCCGGGCCCGTTGGGGAAGCCGTCCGGGACAACCACCGCCAGATCCTTCATCGTCACATGCCGGGAGTTTCCGGGGATCAGGTCGAGCACGGACTGGTTGGTGCTCGCCCCACTGGTCAGGAAGGTCTTCTCGCGACCGTTGCCGATCACGGTCAGGTCATCGGTGCCACTGGCCTTGAACGAATCGATGTCGACGTAGGTGCCGCTGTCGAGCCGGACCGTGTCGGGGATGCCATCGCTGCCGCTGATCGCCATCGCCGACTCTAGCTTCGGGCCGGGGCCGCTGCCGACCGACAGCGTGTTGGTCCCGTTGTCCGGGCAGCCGTCGAAATAGGCCGGCACGCAGAAGGTGCCCGCCGCTGCCGACGAGGCGAGAGCCAAAGAGCCGGCCAGAGCGACCAGCGCAACCGCGAACTTCCCCAAGACCCGCATTCGTGCTCCCTTCCTACCCGGCCGCCCCCATTGGCGGCGCGGAATCGACCGGCGCGGAAGCTTACCTTCCGGCAGCGGCCTGATCCAGTCGATTCAACACCTGCAGCCAGATCAGGTTGCGGCGGTTGGCCCCGTAATGGAGGGCCGGGATGGTCAGCATGGCCGAGCCGCGCATGATGTCCGGCTGGCCCTCACCTCCGTAGACGCCGAGGTGGAGGCCGTCCGAGGCGAGTCCGTCGTCGACCATGCCCTCGGCCGTGAGCGCCCGGTGCAGGTCGATCAACGACACCTGCCGCTCGGCGGCCACCTGGCTGATGATCCGGTTGGCTTCTTCGACGCGCTGCTCACCGGGCTGGCCGTAATGGGCGGGGACCGCCATCGGCGGCAGGGTCGAGAGCACCGGAACCGGGCCGAGTTGCCGGACCCGGTCGACCATCTGCTCCAGCAGCTTTCGGTAGGTGTCGCCCAGAGGCCGGCCGAGCAGGGCGTCATTGGTGCCCGACATGATCAGCGCCCAGCGTGGCTTGATCAGCCCGATTTCACAGTCGAGCGGGGTCTGATCCGGCGGGCATTCGTCGGTCGGCGGGCTGATCCCGGTCCGGTCGAGGTCCTCGGTCGGGGTCATCAGCCACTCGGTCCAGACGCCAGAGACCGCGGCCGCCGAGCGCCGGGTCAGCGAGTTGATCGGCGAGCAGCCGTCGAGCCCGGCCAGGCCGGGGAACTCGACCTCCGAGGACCGCTCGACCAGCGCCGGCAGCGCCCGGAGAGCCCGGGGGAGCCCTGGGCGCGGGCAGCGCCGGGCCGGGCAGGGGCCCGCGCCCCCGCTCCCTTCCCGGTATCCGCCCGCGCGCAGCCGGCCAGCAGGAGGATTCCGCCCAAAGCGAGAGCTGCGAGGGCGCCTTTCATCTGGCGACGATTGTGTCATCCCCCACCGCCGCTTGAATACGATCCGCGGCATGACTGTAAGCGTGGTAACCGGCGGTGCCGGATTCGTTGGTTCGCATCTCTGTGACGCCCTGCTCGAAAGAGGCGACAAGGTGATCTGCATCGACAACCTGGACACCGGGTCGCTGCAGAACATCGAGCACATCCGCAGCCCCGATTTCACCTTCTTCAACTACGACATCACCGAGCAGGTCGAGATCGACGGCGAGGTCGACTTCGTCTACCACCTCGCCTCCCCGGCCAGCCCGATCGATTACGCCCGCCTGCCGCTCCACACGCTCAAGGTCGGCGCCCAGGGCACCTGGCACATGCTCGGCGTGGCCAAGTTCCACTGGGGGCCCGTCACCCCGATCGGGCCGCGGGGCGTCTACGACGAGGCGAAGCGTTACGCCGAGGCGCTGACCATGGCCTACCACCGCCAGCAGGGCGTCGACACCTCGATCGTGCGGATCTTCAACACCTACGGCTCACGGATGCGGGCCCACGACGGGCGGGCGATCCCGACCTTCCTGCGGCAGGCGTTGCAGAACCAACCGCTGACCGTGTTCGGCGACGGCTCCCAGACCCGCTCTTTCTGCTTCGTCGACGACCTGGTCCGCGGCCTGATCAGCTTGGCCGAGTCCGGCGAACACCTGCCCGTCAACATCGGCAACCCCGACGAGTACACGCTGCTCCAGCTCGCCAATGCGGTAATCGAGGCCTCCGGGGCCGAGTCCTCGATCGTCTTCGAGCCGCTGCCGACCGACGACCCCCAGGTCCGCCAGCCGAACATCGACCGGGCCAAGGAACTGCTCGGCTGGGAACCGAAGGTGCCGCTGGCCGAAGGGCTGAAGAAGACGATCGAACAGTCGGGTCGCGACCGGCTCATCGGCGAGACCTCCTGACCCGGCGAGATGCCCGGAGCCGAGAGAGTCCTCGTCTTCGGCGCATCCGGATTCTTCGGGAGCTGGATCTGCCGCAAGCTGGAGGAAGCCGGGTTCGAGGCGGTGCCGGCGAGGGCGCGGAACGGCGACCGGGCCGATCTGCTCGAGATCGCGGCGGGCTGCGAATCGCTCCCCCCGGTCACACCGGCTGCGGTCGTCAACGCGGCCGGGATGACCTCGCCGGCGCGGGCCGCGAAAGATCCGGCGGGCTGCTTCGAGATAAACACCCGGGGAACGGTCAACCTGCTCGAGGCCTTGCGCCGGCAAGCGCCTGGAGCGAGGATGGTCGCGCTTTCCTCGGCCGCGGTCTACTCGGGCGAGCCTCCCTTCCGTGAAAGCTCGCCGACCGGGGCCGAGAACGCCTATGCGGCCTCGAAACTGGCGATGGAGCTCTACTGCGGCCACTACGCGAAATGGGCCGGGCTGCCGATCTCGGTGCTCCGCTGCTTCAACCTGACCGGTCCGGGCGAGCCACCGAGCCAGGCCACCTCCGAATTCGTGCTGGCGGCCCTCGGGGCCGGCGGCGACGTGGCGACGGTGGAGGTGGGTGACCCCGAGATCGCCCGCGACCTCACGGACGTGCGGGACGCCGCCCGGGCGGTGGCCGCGGTGCTCGAGGCGGGGGCCGGTGGTACCTACAACCTCTGTTCGGGGGTCTCGACCAGCCTCGCCCGGCTGGCCGGGACGATCGGTGGCCTCACCGGGGTATCGCTGCGACTCCGGGCTGCGGAAAGCCGGGCGGCAAGCGGCCTGGACACGATTCGGGGGGACAACTCGCTGCTCCACGAGGCGACCGGCTGGCGGCCGGCGATTTCCCTGGAGCAGAGCCTCACGGACCTGGTCGAATCGCGACGTTAGGGGTTGTGACCAACCTCTAGGATGCCTGGGGTGTCCTCGAATATGAACCGCCTTCCGCGCAGGGCCATCTCGAAACTGCGTCGACTGAGCGGCCGCCAGAACATGTCCGGACCTGGACACTCAGACCTGGATCGCTGGCTGGTCCCGCTCTTCGACCAGCAGCTCGCCCCGATCGAAGCCTCCATCGGCTCCCAGGGTCTGGAGGGCTACCGCCAGTTCCGCGGACTCGACGACGACCTCTGGGCTCTCCTGCTGACTCGCGAGTACGAGGCCTACCCCGCGATCCGATCCTTCCTTCCCGGTCTGCCCCGGCCCGAGCTCCAGCAGCAGTGGAACGGGGCGAGCGGGCCGGCCCTGGCCAGCCAGACCGTCTGCTTCTACCGCAAGCTGAAAGAGGTCCAGGCCCGATACGGCCGGGGGGACCTGGCCGGTTCGGCGGTGCTCGACTTCGGCTGCGGTTGGGGGCGGCTGACCCGGATGGTGGCCCGCGACGTCGAGCCGGGTGACCTCTACGGATGCGACCCGGTCGAGGACATCCTCGAGATCTGCCGTGAAACCGGGGTTCCGGCCGAGCTCTTCCGTAGCGACTTCCTGCCCGAACGGCTCCCGGTCGAGCGGCGCTTCGACCTCGTGTTCGCGTTTTCGGTCCTCACCCATGTCTCCGAGAAGGCGGCCCGGGCCTCGTTCGAGGCGATCGCCGAACGACTCGAACCGGGGGGGCTGTTCGCCTTCACCATCCGCCCCATCTCATACCTGGACGTCAATCCGCTGATGCGACCGGCAGCCGAGGAGCTGGGCGACGAACGCACCAAGGCACTGGACGGCCCGGCCTACCTCTTCGTTCCGCACGAGGCGGAAGACCACCCGCAATACGACGGCAACGAGATGGCCTACGGGGAGTCGGTGATCACGATCCCCTGGATCAGAGAGAATTGGACCGACGGATTCGACCTGGTCGACGTGAGCGTGATGCTCGGCGACTTCTACCAGGTCGCCGTGACCCTGAGGAAACGATGAGCGGTGTAGCGACGACCAACTACGAGAAGTTCCAGACCGGCAACCCGGTGGTCCGGCGGATGTTCGGCAACTTCTTCCGCACGGTCGGTGAAACGGTCGAGCCGCTCGGGGCCCGGACCGTGCTCGACGCCGGTTGCGGCGAGGGCGAGACCCTCGAACGGATGGCCGGGATCCTGCCCGCCGAACCGGAAGGGATCGACCTCAATCCGGAGTCGGTCGCCTACGCGAAAGAGCGCCTGCCGCAGGCCCAGATCCAGGTGGGCAACCTGCTGGAGCTCCCCTTCGAGGAGTCCTCATTCGACTTGGTGTTGTGCCTCGAGGTGCTCGAGCACCTGCCAGAGCCGGGTGCCGGGCTGGCCGAACTTGCCCGGGTCAGCGGCCGGGACATCGTGATCTCGGTCCCGCACGAGCCTTGGTTCCGGCTCGGCAGCCTCGCCCGAGGCAAGTACCTGAAGACCTGGGGCAACCATCCGGAGCACGTCAATCACTGGAACCCGAAGAGCTTCCGGACTTTTCTGGAGGATCAGGTAGAGGTTGTCGCGATCCGAACTTCAGCGCCCTGGATCATCACTCACTGCCGGGTCTGAACTGCCGCTCGATCCGGCCGGCCTCGATCTGATTCGCCGAGATCTCGCGGCGGGCCAACACAAGCATCTGCCCGAGCAGGCCGAGGGTCAGGAGCTGCACGCCGACCACGATCAGCAGCACCCCGAGGAAGAGCAGCGGCCTTTCGCCGATCGCGCTGCCACCGATCTTGAGAATGGTCAGATAAAGGCAGATCAACAAGCCGATCAGGGTGAGGCCTGAGCCGAGCCACCCGAAGAAATGGAGCGGGCGGTACTGGTAACGGCCGACGAAGACGACGGTCAGCAGGTCCAGCGCGCCGCGCATGTACCGCTCCAGGCCGAAGCGCGACTTGCCGTGCGTACGGGCCCGATGGTTGACCGGAACCTCGGTGGTGCTCCAACCCTGCTGCTCGGCCAGGGCCGGCATGAACCGGTGCATCTCGCCGTAGACGTCGATCGAGCGGGCGCATTCTCCCCGGTATGCCTTGAAGCCACAGTTCATGTCATGCATCCGGATGCCGGTGGCCCGGGCCGTGAACCAGTTGAAGGCCTTCGAGGCGAGCCGGCGGCTGGCTGGATCCTGACGATCGCGCTTCCAACCGGAGACCAGGTCAAAGCCCTGATCCAGCTGCTCGAGCAGCAAGGGGATGTCGGCCGGGTCGTCCTGGCCGTCGCCGTCGATCGTGATGACCACATCGGCGTCGGTGGCGGCCAGGCCCACCGCGAGCGCCGCCGACTTGCCGAAATTGCGACGCAGGCGGATCGCGCCGACCCGCTCGTCGCTGGCGGCCATCTCCTCGAGCATCTCGTAGGTGCGGTCGGTGGAACCGTCGTCGACGACCAGGATCTGCCACTCGAGATCGAGTGGCTCGACCGCCTGGTTTATCTCCTGGATCAGGTCGGGCAGCGCCTCACGTTCGTTGAGGGCGGGTATGACTACGGTTAGATCGGTCTTCATGCTTGGTCCGGTGCGCAGGCTTTCAGATCGGGATTGGTCGAGGTGATCTGCCACGGGGTCGGGTTGTCATCCACCGGCAGCACGAGGCTGGCTGCCCGGCCCGGTGAAAGCTCTCCCACACTGGTCGTGAAATCGTCGCCAAAACGGCGAATCGAGACTTTACCCCCACCTTCGCTGAATAGGACCGTCGTCCCTCCCGGCACTTCGGCCGTGGGTGGCGACTCCCCGCCCGCCGGGCCGGCCAGGAGAGGCAGACACTTTTTCGGCTGGCCCGGCAACGGCTTGAGATACGGCATGGTCACGGCCAGCAGCACCTTGTCCCTCCGGGCCCGGGCGGGCGGCGGGGCAGACGCGATCTGATCGGGGGCGTAGCCGAGCCGGCCGAACTGCCGCTCCGCCGGCAGCACGTTCGCGGCATCGAAATCGAGCAGCACGGACCCGACCGGCTGCGCGCCCGGTCCCGGCCTCGCGCCGGTGGCTTGTTCGAGCAGACCGACGGCCGTGATGTCACCCCGGACCTCGACCGCACGGTCCCGCAGGGCGGCGCCGGAATCACGGATCAGCGCCACGCCGGTGCCGGTCGCCGTCAGGGCGACCAGCCAGACGGCGAGCAGCGCCGGGCGCCCGTAGTTGAGGCCGCGGACGCTCGCGACCAGGACGAGCAGCGCCGCCACCGCTCCCGGATATAGATAACGGGACGTTCCTGGCTCGCGGATGACCGGGGCCCAGACGACCACCTGCGATGCGAAAAGCGCCAGGAGCACGGTGACCGCGATCCAGAAGGGGGCCCTGGCCGGCATCCGGCCGGCCCGCCATCCGATCCACACGAGAAAGGCGAGCGCCAGCGCCGGCCCGGCCATTGCTCCCGGCGGTAGCCAGCCGCTGCCCCCGAAGTTGTAGTGGAGGCCGCTCAGGGCGTTGAGGATCCCGCTGAGCGAATCGAAGGTCCAGGTCGGCAACAGGACCAGGTTCGACCAGACGACTTCATCGCGAGGGGCTTGGATCCCGGCGGCCACGATCCAGATGCGCCAGGCCAGGTAGAGGCCCAGCGGCAGCACGACCACCCAGAGCCGCCGCCAACGATCGGGGGCGGCCAGGACCGCCACGATGGCGCCCGCCAGGAAAGCGAGCGCGACCGAGTATGTGGCTACCCCGACGCACAGCGCCAGGCAGGCGATCAGATCCCCGCCCCGGCTCTGGCGCTCCAGACCGATCAAGGCGAGCAGTCCGGCGCTGACCGCCAGCATGATCGTGAAACCGTTGCCCTGGAGCAGATGGCCGGGGTCGGTCCCGAAGAAGAGCAGGGCGACGCAAGGGGCGAGCGCGAAGAAATCCCCGACTTTCTTCCTCGACCAGCAAAACAGCAGGGCCACCGCCAGGTACACGGCGGCAAGGCAAAGCACCCGAAAGACGAGATAGTGGCTGCCGAAGGCGTTGAGTATCAACGCGTATACGACCCGCGGGATGAGCAGGAGATGGCCGGAACCGGGCTCGAGGGCCTGCCGCAACGAAAGGTCGGGGGCGAGGTTGAACCAGGCCAACTCGTCCCCCGAGTAGATCGTCCCCCGGGCCACCCAGAGGCAGAGCGCCGCGGAGACGGCCATCGCGCCGGCGAGCAAGGCCGGGGCGATCCGGGTCGGCTTCCTCGTGAGCAAGGCGTCGAGGAAGCGGGTCACCCGCAACCCGGATTCCCCCTCCAGGATCGAAGGTTCGGTCACGGACGACAAGGCGCAGCCGATCTTCCGCAGGCGATCACCGTCGACTCAACCTGCCGACTCGTCACTGCCGGCATCAGGCGCCGGGCAAACGGTCACTTCCGGCGTGCCACTGACATGCAGCTTCCACGGGTCCGGAGCTGCGTCTTTCGAGATGGTGATGCCGGCCGACTGTCCCGGCTGAAGCGAACCGAGCGGCTGGGATGACTGCTTCTCGAACCGGCTGAGACCGACCTGCGCCGCGCCGGCGTCACTGCGAACGAGGTTTCGGCCGACCCGGAGGGGCACCGCGATCTCGCCGCTGCCATCCGCTCGCGCGGTTTCACAGTTCGGTCGGTCGGTTGATTGGCCGGTTGGGGCAAGCGTTATCCCGTAACCCCGGATCAGCGTGGAGTCGACCAAGCCGGCAACTCCGTCACCGCCGTTGCGCACCTCGGTGAGTGGCGTCGCGACATCGCCGTAGGGTTGGCTCTGCTTGGTAATCCCGACCAGCGAGGCCTCCCTGTCCCAGGCCAGTGCGACGTCGTTGTCCGGCCCCCAATCCAGTTCCGGCGAGGTCGCGAGCAGTTCCGCGGCGGCGACGGTCGCCTTCGACACGGCCGCCTTGAGGCGGTACCCGTTGCCCGCGTCCCGCATCCGCCCAAGCGCCACGGCGAGGATCGCCACCAAACCCTGCGGCGTGACCCGGACCCTGCGCATCGCTTCCCCGGCGATCAGGACCACCATCAGCGCACCCGGATACATGTAACGCCCATCGGCGGGCCCGCGAAGCTCGACCTGAACCAGGACCTGGGAAGTCCACATCGCACAGGCGATGATGATCACCCCCCAGAGGGTCGCCCGCGTCCACTCGGTGCGCAGTCGCAGCCCGAGCAGCACGAAGCCTGTCAGGGCCAGCGCGGCCCCGGCCGCCTGTACGAATGACTGGCTGCCGCTGTCTGATCCGAAGTCGAAGTTGAGCCCGGTCAGGGCCGCCAGCGACGCCCCGGCCGCCTGGAAGATCCAGGACGGAGCCAGGATCAGGTTCGACCAGGTCACGTCGCCCCCCGGGTTGTCGAATCCGGTGGCCAGAAGCCAAACGCGCCACGCCAGGAAGACCGCGGCCGGCAGGGCGGGGACCCAGAGTGAACGGGAGCGGCCCTGGAGAAGAATCGTCACCGCGGCCCCGATCACGAAGGCCATGGAGATCGTGTAAGTCAGAACCCCGATGACCAGCATCACGGCGGCGATCGCGTCGCCCCGGCCATCCCGCCGGTCGAGGGCCAGCAACGCGGCGATCCCGGTCATCAACGAGATCTGGATCGTTATCCCGTTGCCCTGGAGCGTATGCAGGCTGTCGGAACCGAAGAAGAGCAGCACCAGGCAGGGAGCCAGGGCGACCATCGGTTTGACCCGTCGCTTCAGGTAGGCGAAGAGGAGGCCGACGGTCCCGGCCACACAGAGCACCGTGAGCAGCCTGTACCAGAAGTAGTCCAGCCCGAACACCGCCAGCATTGCGCGGTAGATGAGTCGCGTGACCAGCAGCAAGTGGCCACCGTGCGGGTCGAGGATGTGACCACCGAGGTCGGGGGAGTCGACTATCCAGGCAACTTCATCGCCGGAGAAGGTCGCGCCGCGCCCGAGGTACAGCGTCACGATGACTGAGACGACCATGGCCCCGGCGAGCAGCAGCACGGGCAGCCGCTCGGATTCGAGTATCCGCGCGACCCGGGGTGGAACCCGGGGGTTCGGCTGGCCGGTGCCGGCAGTCGTCATGCCTTCTCGATCAGGTCGGCGATACGGGTCAATGTCTCCTCGTCGAAGGATTGGGACCATGAAGTCGGCCAGGTCAGTTCGGCCCCGGCCAGCCGCGCGGGGATGTCTCCGGCCCGCCGCTCGGCCTCGAGCAGCCCGGAGACGATCGCCTCCTGTTCGGCCGGCACGGGAATCAGGTTGGGTGAGATCCGGGTCAGCGCCTCGGCATCCTTGGCCTCGCCGTAGACCGTCGTCACGACCGGCATGCCGGCCGAAGCCATCTCGATCGGGACCAGGCTGGGGTGGGGCGCGCCCATGAGCGCGAGCCCGACGTCATGCTGGGCGAGCAGGCTGGCATAGCCGCCCTGGCTGGTTCGCGGCAGGAGCTCCAGCTCGCGGCCACCCTCGAGCTCGATCTTCTGGACCCCTCCGAGCGTGCCGATGCCGACGATCCGCCAGGGTGGCGCGAAGGCCCCTTTGGCGATCGCCCGGTTCAGTGCCGCTATCCCCTGCTCGTAGAGGTTTCTGGCGGCGTGAGGTTCTGGTCGTGCGTAGAAGAGCAACTTCGGCGTCGGGCAAGCCTCGATCTTCTCCGCCGTTCGGGTCTCCACCGCCGTGATCGCGTTGTCGAAGTGAAGCGCCCGGTCCCGCCCGATCTCGCCTTCGGCGAAAACCCCGATTCCTTCGAGGGCAAAGTAATCCTCGAGGATCCCGGTCGAGAACAACGCGTTGTGCGGCAGTTCGTAGGACTCTTCGGCCAACCGGCGCCAGGCGCCTTCCGGCACCGTCAGCGGCTCGTACTCCTGGATCATGTAGAGGAAGCGGGACTGGCCGGTGGACCGGGCAAGCCGCGAGGCGATGTGCGCCGTCCACCAGGTCGTGGCGATGAAACGGTCGTCGGGACTGATCAGCAGCGGCTCCCGGCCGTCCCGGCCAAAGGCGACCTCGATCTGGTCGAAGACCCCTTCGAGCTCGGCGTAACCCTCGATCCGCTCCTTCCAGTCCGAGGGCACGGGAAGGGTCGGGTCCACGGTGACGACCCGGACCCGGGCTCCGTGCTCGGCGAGGCGGCGGGCCAGGTTGAACTTGGCGATGTAGCCGCCGAAAAAATGCTCGAGATCGATCGAGGGGATGAGCAGGTTTATGCGCCGGGGCTGATCCCTGCTCACGACCGGAAAGAGCGGCGCGACTTTCTGGCGCATCTGCGGGGTGACCTCCGTCTCGACCTTGAGCCCGCCCGCGGTGGGTCGCCTCCGGCCCAGGGCCGGGGAAAGCCGTCGCTTCACCGCGGCCAGGTGACGGTAGATCACGGCCCTCGCCAGGATCCGCTCGACCCCCATGGTTTCGTTGTGGCCGACCCACGGTCGCAGCGACCTGAGTTCGAGCCAGATCGGGCCCGACAACGCCCGGTCGCTGGCGATGAATCGCTCCAGCATCCTCTTCTTGGCGGCAGGCATGCGGGGGCCGACCCGTTCGATCAAGGTCTGGGCCAATGCCTTGAGTCGCAGGTAGACGTCGAAGTAGGCGGAAGCCCAACCGTCGAAGATCGAACGCCAGCGGCGGGGGTCGAGTCGCACGAGGCCGCCGCCGGTGGCCCGAAGGTTGGCTTTCTGATGGCCCAGCACCGCGCCTCCGTGCTGGTGGTAGTCGTATAGCGGCCGGTCGACATAGGCGAGGTCGCCGACCGCCATCGCCACCAGAGCGATCCAGTGGTCGTGGTACTGCTCACCGGGGACCTCGGGAAAAGGCAGGGCCAGGTCGGCCACTTCCCGGGTGAACATCATCGCCGCGCCCGTCACCGTGTTGGCCACCAGCAGCGACGTGAGGTTCGTGTAGTTGTTGCGGCGCACCGTCCAGTAGGTACCGGCGATGACCGTGCCGTCGGGGGAAGTCAACCGCTGGTCGCTGTAGGCCAATCCTGCCCCCGCGATCGCCCGCCGCAGCGTCGCGAGCTTGTCCTCATACCAGCGATCGTCCTGGTCGGCCAGCGCGATCAGCTCTGCCTCCGGCGGCGCCAGTTCGATCGCCCGCTCGAAGTTGCGGTAGAAGCCGAGGCGGGACTCCGAGCGTGACACCGTGAAGCGCGGGTCTCCCTCGACCATGGCCTCGATCGCGGCGAAGCGATCCGGAGAAGAGCAGTCGTCGCTGATCACGCAGACCCACGAGGTATCGCCCTGGCTCCTGATCGAATCGATCTGGACCCTCAGCAACTCCAGGTCGGGC
>Ga0066256_1001702_pt1 | contig 28231 bp, 13 predicted proteins | sample ThiBio_1000_biof_FD_87107 | JGI IMG/M metagenome (GOLD analysis project Ga0066256, IMG submission 87107) | Wastewater bioreactor microbial communities from Cape Town, South Africa - Thiocy_expt_1000_biof (version 2) | ecosystem: Engineered > Bioreactor > Thiocyanate-remediating >... | reverse complement strand
CAAACATGGCGTCTGTGATGGCGTTGATGAGCGGCATGGCGTCCATGGTGACGGCGACGCGGAACACCATGTCGCGCACCGCCGCCTTCTCGTCGACGGTGTACCGCTCTGGCACGCTGGGGTTGTCGTCGTGCCAGTGCGCCTCCACCGCGCGCTTAAATGCGATGGCCGCCGACAGGCGGGCTGCGTGTGGGTGGGGTGGTGGCGGGGGGGGGTATTGCGACGGTGGCGGCAACGGTGGCGGTGACAGCATCTGGCGGTAAACGTACCGCCCTTTGGCACCTCAGGCTGCTCAACAACGTGCAGCAGGGCGGCGAGGTAGTTGGGTGTGCATGCCAGCTGCAGGTGGGGGTGGGGGTATCATCGATTGGTTGGTTGTGCCACACGAGTCGAATACAGACAGCCACAAGCAACGACATGTGCAACGCACGGCTTCCAGGCGCTTCTCGGCGGCATTGCGGGTGGCGTTGTCCACCAGCTGCGTGGCCGCCAGCGTGGCGTACAGGTCGTCAAACACGGCGTCCATTTTGTGTGGCTGGCTGGCTGCCTGGCAGCGGCGGGGGCCACGCCTATTGGTGACTTATCGCTGGAGTACCACGCAACCGTCAAAGCGGCAGCGTGCTTGAGGGGACGGTGGCAGCACTGGCCGGTGGCGCTGGCGTGAGGCACTGGTGGCCAGTGTCGGTGGCAGTGAGGGGCTTGTGCTGGCCGCAGCGCTGGAACCAGAGAGAGCCAGACGTGTGCTAGTCGCAATAGCGTAGAGAAGTGGAAGCAGCAGCAGCAGTCAACCAGCAACAGCAGTAGTAGGCAGCAGCAGCAGCAGCAGCAGCAGCAGTAGTAGTGAGTAGTACCAGTGCCAGTAGTAGGTAGCGAGTAGTAGTAGGTGAGGAGAGAGGGAGGGGTGAGAAGACGAGTAGTAGGCGAGTAGCGAGCGAGTAGAGACGAGTAGTAGTAGCAATAGCAGCAGTAGTAGTAAGAGGCAGTAGTAGTCGTAGCAGTAGAAGTAGAGACTAGTAGTAGTAGTAGAGACTAGTAGTAGTAGTAGAGGAGGAGTGAGAATCCAGTAGGAGACTAGAGAGGACCCAAAAGGGTCGTATTTAGCCCAATATGATAATTTTAAACTGCGGGGGGCATAAAAACGGAGGGGTGTAGCAAGCAAATGAGCGGGATAGACGGCGGGCGCACGCTTAAAATAGCACGCTGGACGGTGGCGTGACCTCGAAATACGTGTGTAAATGACCTCCTTGTGCGTGTGGTGAGAGCAGATTTTTTCCAATTCCCTCTCGCCCCTACTCACTTTGTAGCTGCGCGGCCTGCGCCCTGCCTCAGGCTGCGGCCTGGGCCGCCTGGCGCCCTTCTTGGCGCCGTGACGGTGTGACCAGTCTGACCAGACGCGGCTGAGACGCCGTGCTTCCGACCGCGACGATGACGAGACCTAATCGCCCAATCTGCGCACCGCGGGGTGACACGCGGTAATGTATTAAATCACCATGCGCCGTGCGCGCAGCGCGCCGCTGCGGCCCGGTGCCGCATTGCGCGGCGAAGTTCAATTTGCGTCCCGCAGCTCGCGGCTCGCGGCGTCGCGCGGACTGAGGACTCGCGCAAGTTGAAGTTGCACAACGCGGTGCCAGCATCGTACCGGTGCCCTGCGGGGCCGCAGTGACGGCGATCGGGCGGGCTCACTCGGCCGGCGGGCTCGAGCGCGTACCAGCACCAGTGCCAGCAACAGCAAGCCACCGCACTATGAGGTCGCGCCGCGCCGTGTCCATCAACAACATCGTGACGTACCGCGCCGACTCCCGCGGCGGCCGCTCCGCCGCCGCCAACGCGTCGCCCAGCTGGCGCAACAGGTCGCCCGCGCGCGCCGCCGCCGCCGGCAGCGTGGCCACGTGATCCACGTAGCGATCAACCAAGTCCAAGTAGGCGTCACGCAGCACGACGCTGGTGGCCACGGCGTGCTTGATGGCATCGGTAATGGTCGCCTCGCTGGCCAGCGGCGGCTCACCCGCTGCTGCTGCCGCCTCGGTGCCAACGTGCCCACCTTCACGCAGCACGGCGGCAATGCCAGCAGCGCCTTCCAGCACGGTTAACCACAGGTCGGCTTCGTGTGCCATCTGTTGCATTTTGGGCCCAGCCATCTCGTCCCCTGGCGCTGCATAAAACCGGTACCACCGGCGCGCCTCGTTTGCAACAACGAACGCGTCGGCAAGCTGGGTGGCGGCCTCGGTAACGGCGCCTTCCAGTCCCGCGGCGCCCGCCGCGTCGCGGACGGCCTGTACGCGAACCGGCATTCCGGTCGACAGCAGCCGCAGGTGCGCGACGCCGAGCATGTCGTGCGTGTCAACCATACGCACGCCAGCGCCCTCAGACAGCAGCGACAGCGCGGTTGTGGCCAAGCCGCTGGACGCGGCGAACAACACAGCGGCGTTCACTGCCGCCGCGCTTGCAGCTGCGGCTGCGCCGTCGTGGGCCGCCGCCGCGCTGATTGCATCCATGCTCCCACACAGGAATTGCGCCGTGTCTGCCACCAGCCGCCACCGCTGGCTCCACACGGCGGTGGCAAGCGTCAGGAGGCGGCAGGCGTGCGACGAAAACACAGTCGCGGCATCCACGACGCGCGACGCACCCAGCAGCAGGTCAATCGCTGGCGAGTGCCGCTTGAACACGGCACTTGCCTCCCACACCAGCTGGCCGCCCAGCCGTCTCGTGGCCAACTCGTCGTCGTCGTCATCGTCGTTGCCCACCGCCTGCACGCTGCGCAATGCACCCGCGTCACGCACCAGCGCTTGCAGCAGGCACACCGCCAGCGCAAAGACGCCGACGGGCGGCGGTTCCACTGATGGTAGCGCCGCGTCGTCGGCCCACACGTCCTCAATGATGGGCGGCACGGCGTGGAGGCCGGCGGCACCGCCAGCCTGCGTCTTGGCCGCCGGCGGGCAGCGCGCCGCCTCAAACCCAAGCGCCACGCTGAGCAGCAGGGCCGCCGCGTCCCGAGAAATGAAGGCCAGGCGGCCATCAACGTCGGTACGCACGACTTCCGTCCAAATGTCATTACCAACGCCGGGCGGGCTCAGCGCCTCCCGCACCGCCGCCTCGGCTTCGCCTGCCGTTGGGACCCCGGTCGGCAGCGACAGGCTGGCATGCGGCATTGGCCCGGGAGCGGCGGCGGCTGCACCACGCGCCGCATCCACTGCGCTCGTCACCACCCCGCGCAGGTGCGCACCCACACCCACGCCCGCCAGTACTGGCGGGTCACCACAGGCAGCAACGGCGCCCTGCCAGGCGGCAGCCGGCGCAAATAGTAATAAGCGGCCAGATTGCGCCAACGCGGTGCGCTCCCCGCTGCGCGCTTCCAGCTGCTCCACCACGCAGGCTCGTGCTTCATTTATCACCACCTCCTCCGCCTCGGCCGCCAAGGCAAACACCCACCGCTGCTGGCTCGAGTTGTGCACCACCGCCGCCAGCGTGGCATACGACACGCCACCCGTGCCACCGCACCAGTGCACCAGTGCTGCAAACAGGAACGCACGCAGACCCGCCACTCGCCGGGGCTCCCTGGCGGCCGCAGCATAGACACGCCGCAGTGCATCCACCGCCCAGCTATACATGGCGCGCTGCGCCAAGGCGGCGGCTACATCGCTGCCGGCGCCCAAGCGCCCAACCGTCAGCATGCCGCGGAGGCGCCGGAACAGGCGGGCGCTGGACGCACGGTCGGCCGAAGCGCCATCCAGCTGGCGCTGCAACTCGTCCCGCGGCGTGAGAGGGGACAACAGCTGCGCGACATCCAGCTGGCAGGCACGGATAGCAGTGGACTCCGTGTCGGAGGGGCTGCGCAGCTGCACCACCACTTCCTGGGGAGATGCAACCATCGGAGCGGCGTCGCTGTCGCTAGGCGCGACATGCCGGGTGCGTAGCACGACCACGCGCATGTTCGACCCTTCCTGCAGCGGCTTCACCACACCTTCCACCAGCGTCTCCAAGCTGGGCTGTTCGGGGTAATCAACCAAGAGCACCAGCACCGGGGCTGCGTGGCCGCCATCCACGGCGCCATCCGCCTCCACGACTGGAATCCCGGCAGCAATGCAGGCGGCCAGCTGCGCTGCCTTGGCGGCGCTGGCAGCGGTGGGCGCATCAGCGAGGCGGCGGGCCGCGGCAGGGTCTACGCGCACAACCGCGAGGCCATGCCGCGCATAGCATTCCCACGCGAACTGCGCTAGTGCAACGCTGCCACCGCTTCGCTCCGTGTGCTCCAACGTCAGACACAGCACGGGCTCGCGTTGCGGCAACACACGCTCCACAAGTGCGGCCCCCAGCGCCGTGAGCGCCTCGTCGCGGCGCGCCACCACGTCGCACCCCACGGCGTCTCTGCCCCCGTCATGCACCAGCGGCCACAGCCAGTCAGCGCGCAGGCCGCCCATGGCAAAGTGCAGCGCCACCGCCGAGCCGGCATTGAGCGCCCCGTAGTCGTCGCCACGCAAGTGGCGGTAGGCGGCAATGAACGTGGTATCCGCGGCTGCGGCATCCAACACATCTGCCTGTAGGCCGTTGTACAGCAGCTGCAGCCCGGCGTGGCGCAATGCTGCGAGGTTTTCGCTTGCCTCCTTCCACGTTCCTGGTTCGCTCGCCGCCACCGCCGCCGCCGCCGCTGCTGCTGCTGGAACTGCCCCGGCCGGCTCACCGACCGACGCTGCCACAAACGGCACCAAACTGCCACCGCGATGGCGTAGCTGCACGCCATCCGCGCGCGACACCAAGTGCGCGAACCGCCGCTGCAGCATGTGCTCCAGCACCGCCTCCATCACAAACACGGTGCGCGCCTCAATAACGGCGGCGCCTTGGTCGGCACGCAAAACGACGCCGGCCAGCCAGAAATCCGCAGGGCTGCGCGCCAGTACGGCGTCGTCAGTCAGCACAACGATCCGGGTGGGGTAGTTGCATGTCAGGGCAAGCACGGTAATGAAGACGGCGGCAAGCGCCGGGTACGCGGTGTCGGCAGAGCCGTCAGGGCGGCAAAACGCGACGTCGCCCTCGGCATCGTAGCGTGATTGAGCGTAGGTGCCCCATCGCGGCAGCAACACGACTACAGGGCGGCGGGTGGCATTGGATGCACGCGCGAGCGCAGCGGCGGTGTTTTGCACCAGCCGTATGGATGGCGCGCGACAGTACCGCGTGGCTGACGACCACGGTCTGTACGCCGCCGCGCCGTCCACCACTCTGTGCCCCGGTAATGCCCACGGTACGCCGCGGCCGTCGGGGTTGCAAATTGCGTCGATAAAGTCCAACGGCAGCGGTACCACTCCCGCAGGCTGCAGTAGCCGGTCGTTAAGGCGCACAAGAGCGGCTTGCCGCGCCGCAGCGTCCTGGAACGCGATGCGGAGAGGGTTGCTGGTGGCAACCACGTCGGGAGGGTGCAGCCCCGCACGAGCCAGGGAGGACAACGCGGCGTCCGCCGCACCCGGTGCATGATGGCAGTACGTGTCCACTACCACGGCGTGCGGGAGCAGTGCCAGCGAGCCGAGCGGCTCGCCAGGTGCAACAAGTGCCAACAGTGGCCCTGTGCCGCTGCCACCTGCCAACTCAGTCACCAGCGCCGCTACCGGAGGCCCGCGTAGCGACGGCAGCACGCTTGCAAGAATTGTGGTACTATGTGCAGCTGCCCACCGCCGCGCTGCTTTGACATGCCGCATGGCGGCGACACCGCCGCCACCAAGCCAGCGCACTAGCAGCTCCTCGCCTTCCACAGCGGATGCCTTCACATCCGGCGGCAGCACCAGACACACGGCAAGTGCCACCGCGCTGAGTGGCTTGGGTAGCTGCGGCGTGGCGGCAGCGGCGGTGGCTGCGGCATGTGGCACTACCGGTGAACCGGAACCGGTATCGGCCACAGCAGCGGCAGCGGTGGCTGCGGCAGACAACGCTGCGCCGGGATCCCCGGCCGTTCTCCACATAGGAGGCATGGCGACTACCGCGTGGAACACCAGCCGCTCCTCAGCACACGCACGCCACTCTGCTGCTGCGACGGCGTCGCGCACCAGCACGATGTCCTCAGCCGCCAGCTCGGCTGGCGCGTCGCGCTCTGCGAGCGCTGCCAGCCATGCGCGCACGCGGGGCACATCAACCGCGCCCAGCGCTTTTAGGAGGGCGTCAACGGGATCCATGGCGGGCGGGGGTGTGCGCAGCGGGTGGTGGTGGTGGCGGGCATCCGCGGCGATTGTGCGCGGAAGGGCGACGAGTTTGTAGTTTGTGTCAACGTAGCGGGCCTCCCAGCTATGTCACCACGCCAAAAAAAAAGTGCCGTGTACAATGTGTATGAATTAAACAACCAGGGGCGTGTGCAAAATATGGTAGGCGGGGGCGGCTGCGCGCACATCATGGCAATGGGAGTTGGCTGCCAAACTCCGAGTCGGCGCGCGGCAGTTGTCGGGCGAGCCCCCTCAGCGGCCCCCGACTCGGGCCCCGAGTACCGGTACGCCGGTACGGTAGCAGGAGTGGGGACAGTGTCACAGTGGGGACTCCACTCAGGAGTCCACTGGGGAGTGGGGGCGGCCGTTAAATAATTAAAATAAATATGCAAGTTTAAAGGGGCAACTACGGCGCAGGGCCGCCCCATGCCGCCTCCGAGCAGATGCCGGCGGCGGACAAGCAGATGGGGGCGGCGGCCCGGCGGCCTGGACGTGAATGCGCAGTCACCGCGCCAACCGCCAACACCATACCGGTACCAGTAAGTGTAGGGCGACAGTGGCCACGCCGCCACGGAACACCATCATAGCATGCAAGTGCCCAGGCGCCCCGGAACACGGACAACAACATGTAGAAGGAGTGGGGGCAGGCACACGGGCCACCGGCGGCTCCAGCGGAGTCGTCAGCAGCGCGGTGCATGCAGGGGCGTCACAGGCAGGTGGCGGGTAGGGTGGCGGCACCCTGAGGCTGGCCGTCAGGGGTCAGACACAGGGTGCGGCGCCGAGGTATGCCATGTGACAGAGCCCGGGGTGTGGGAGGAGGTGGGCAGGTGGTAGTGCGCAAGGAAGGTACATTAGTGGCCACGTCCGCGACGCCCACCGCGCCCGCGCTCGCGTCCACGTCCATGATTTAGGAGTGGTAACACTGCCGCGGTGCAGCGCCGGACGCGCCTGCGCAACTGTGATACGCCAGACGTAAGGTTCATGCAGATGTTCAAAGTGCGAAGTTCACTACAAACAATGGAAATGGAGTGGCCGGCTCAGTACTGGAAGGTAGTTCTAACGCCGTGGTGGGAGAGCGGGCCAGGCACCACCGGTGGCTGGCCGGCCTCGAGGCGGTGGTGGTAGCGCTGCAGATGTGGGTGCAGGAGGCCGAGCAACAACTGCGCCAGTGCCGGCAACTGGCGCTCTCGGCGCAGTCGGAATGGGTGTGGAAGGCCGAATATAAACCGGGCCCGGTGCGCCAGTGCCTGCGACTGGCGCCCTTGGTGCAACCATCGTGCCGCCAGCGGGTACGTGGCTTCGTGGTGCTGTGGCAGCAGGCACGGGTGCATTCCTCGCGCCGCTGCCGCGCGGTGGCAAAGGCGCCACTAGCCTCGCCCAGTCGCCTAGGCGTGCCTTGGTTGCTGCACCAGTCGATGCAGTCACCGCAGACCCTGCTGCTGCCGCTACTTCGCCACTAGCATGTGCAGCCGGCGCCGCTGCCGGCGGCCGTGCCCCTGTACTGGTAGCGCCACCGCCAGCTCCTCCTGCTACCACCGCGGCAGCCGCTGCACTGCCACCAGCGGGCACAGGCGGCCGTGCCCCTGTAGCACCTCTGCCAGCCCCCGCCGTTGCCGTCGTCGCCGCCGCTGCCGCGGCAGCCGCTGCACTGCCACCAGCGGGCACAGCCGGCCGTGCCCCTGAAGCACTTCTGCCAGCCCCCGCCGTTGCCGTCGCCGCCGCCACCGCTGCCGCCGCCGCTCCTGCGCTCCCAGGTGACCCTGCAGCTGCATGTGCTGCTGCCGGCGTTGACACGGTGCGTGACAGGAACAGGGCGGGGGGGAGAGGGAGATAGGTTTGAAGCGGCAGCCGCGGGAGCTCCGCACCACCGGCGCCAAGAACCCGCCGTTGAACAGCAACAGCAAAGACGCCAGCGTGGAAGCGCATGCAATCAATGTCCACATATGCGGTGGCGGCGCAGTGGGCCACCGGCATGTGTTCACCCAGGACGCGCGTGTCTGCGACGGTGATACGAAAATAGAGCTGCACGTCGCAGCTATCCAACTGCAGTACGCCTTCCTGCACAGGCAGCTTGCCATCACGGTCGGGCGCCTCTTGAAGGAATACCACAGTGCCGTGCACGAGGGCTGACGGTGCCTCTGTCTCCGCCCGGGCTTCTAGGTACGCCTCCGCATCCCGGCTAAACCGGTGACGCCATGCAATGAAAAATGTGCCAGGCAGTGGACGGTGCGGGTAGCGCATCAGGCGGTACGGCAACACCAGCGGCAGGTCTTTGTGGTACTCCTCCTTCCAGCGCACACCGCTGCCGGCAGCGCCGTCAATGTACCCGTTGAGCTGGCGAAAGAGAGCGCACTCGTCGGCGTCTGCTCCCTTCCCTGCCGCAATCAGCTTGCACAGCAAGACGCCCAGCAGCAGCATGCGAGCCGCGGCAGATCGCGCGCTATTACCAACGTCCACCCCCGCCGCCCCCCGCAGCTGTGCCAGCACCTCATCCGAGCGCACACACGTCGGGTCGTGCAATGGCGCCAACTCCACCAGCAGCTCCAGCATCAGCGACGGATAGCCCATAGAGGCAACATGCGGCAACAAAATGCGCGTAAAAATGAACTCCACATTTGAACGGTCGGTCGCAATGGCGTGGAAGCGTTCGCGCGAGTCCCGCCACTCAGTGCGCCCGTCTCCTCTAGACAACTGCAGCCCCCACAGCACGTTAGCCGTATCGGCGCACGCGTACGCCGCCAGCTCCACGTCGGATGCCACACCCCGCGCAACCGCTTCACCCAGCTGCCGCTTGTGCACGCGCAGCGCCTTACCGGCGTCACTCGAACGCGTAACAGAGAGCCACCGCTTTACATGTTCCAGGTGCGTTCCAGCCATTGCCGACCGCTCCGCCTGCCCCGCTTTCCGCCACAGGATCGCATGCAGCTCCCGCAGTAGGTCGCTCGCAAGCGTGGCTGCCGCTGGTAGCGTGGCCACGCGGTCCGTGACCCGGTAGGCGGGTGTGAGGTGGCTCTCTGTGGTGGCGCCGTTCAGCACATCGCTGCTGGCCACGGCGCGCCTGATGGCTTCTTCAATGCGCGAATCGTGTGCCAGCGGGATCTCACCTGCCATCGCATCGAAGACGCCCCCTCCCTCACCCACGGCCTCCAGCACCGTAGCAATGTCCGCAGCGCCTTCCAGCACGGTCAACCACAAGTCTGCTTCGTGCGCCCGGTTCTGCATGTCAGACTCCTCCAACTTGTCCGCTGATACCGGAACGCCGCGCGGCCGGCGCGTCGCACGCGCTGCGCAGTACCACCGCCGCGCCTCGTTTGCGGCAACAAAGGCGTCAGCAACCTGAGTGGCGGCCTCTGCCATGGCGCCTTCCTGCCCCACGACGCCAGCCGCGTCGCGGACGGCCTGCACGCGCACCGGCATACCGGCCGATAGCAGCCGCATGTGCGCGTTGCCAAGCATGTTGTGCGTGCCCATAATGCGCAAGCTGGCGCCTTCGGATAACAGCGACAGTCCCGTTGCCGCCAAGCCGCTGGACGCGGCAAACAAGACGGCAGCGTTCACTGCCGCCCGGCACGTAGCGGACTGCAAGCCGCTTGTGCTTGCAGCACCGCCGTCTTGAGGCACCGCCTCAATGGTTGCACCAGGGCGGATGTACCCAAAGAGAAGCCGGAGTGTGTCCGACACCAGCCGCCACTGCTGCTTCCACACAGCGGCGGCGAGCAACAGAAGGCGGCAAGCATGCGACGAGAACACAGACGCAGCATCCACGACACGTGAGTCGCGCCACACATCCACCAACAGACCAATGGCGGGCGAGTGCTGCGCACGGCGCGCCAGAGAGTCAGCGGCTGGCGGCCGCTTGAACACGGCAAATGCCTCCCACACCAGCTGGCCGCCCAGCCGCGCCGCTGCGTGCTCGTCGTCGTCATCGCCCAGCGCCTGCACACTAAGCAGTGCATCCCCGTCATGTACCAGTGCGTGCAGCAGACAGACAGACAGTGCAAAGACGCCGACGGGCGGCGGTGACACTGATGGCAGCGCCACGCCGTCGGCCCACACGTCCCCAATGATGGGAGGCATCGCCGACAGGCCGCCTGCACCGCCGGCCACCGTCGTGGCAGCAGGTGCGCACCGCGCTGCCTCAAACCCAAGCGCTACGCTAAGCAGCAGGGCCGCGGCGTCCCGAGAAATGAACGCGAGGCGGCCATCGACGTCTGTACGAACTGCCTCCGCCCAGATGTCCCCACCAACACCTGGCGGGCTCAGCGCCTCTCGCACTGCTCGCTCTGCTTCTCGAGCCGTCGGGCACCCGGGAGGCAGTAAAAAGCTGACATGAGGCGCCGGCGCGGCGGCGGCGGCACCACGCGCCGCATCCACCGCGCTATCTGCCACCCTGTGCAGATGTGCACTCACGCCCACATCCGCGCGTACTGGCGGGTCGCCGCAGGTAGCAACAGCGCCCTGCCAGGCGGCGGCCGGCGCAAAGGGCAACAAGCGGCCAGACTGTGTCACTGCCACGCTCGCCCCGCTATGCGCCCCCAGCTGCTGCACCGCGCAGGCACGCGCTTCGCCCATCACCACGTCCTCCGCGTCTGCCGCCAAGTCAAACACCCACCGCTGTTGGCCTGGGTTGTGCACCACCGTCGCCAGCGTGGCATACGACACGCCACACGTGCCCCCACACCAGTCCACCAGTGCTGCAAACAGGAACGCGCGCAGGGCCGCCACTCGCCGGGGATCCTTCGCAGCCTCGTCATAGACGTGTCGCAGCGCATCTACAGCCCAGCCATACATGGCACGCCGCGCCAAGGCCGCGGCCACATCGCCGCCAGCGCCCAAACGCGCAAACGTCAGCATGCCGCGCAGCCGACGGAACAGGCGGCCGCTACCAGTAGTTGCGCGATCCACCAAAACGCCTTCCAGCTGGCGCTGCAGCTCGTCGCGCGATGTGCGAGGGAACAGCACTTGCGCAACACCCAGCTGGCAGGCACGGATGCGGGTGACCTCTGTGCCGGTGGGGCTGCGCAGTTGCACAACCACCTCCCGGTGTAGCACTGCCAGCGTAGCGGTGTCACCGCCGCTAGACGCGGCGCGTCGGGTGCGAAGCACAACCACGCGCATGTTGGACCCCGCCTGCAGCTGCTTGGCCACCTCTTGCACTCGCGCCACCAAGGCAGGCTGCCCAGGGAAATCAGCCAGAAGGACCAGAATGGGGGCCGCGTGGCCGCTAAACACGGCACCCGCCTCCGCTACAGGAATCCCGGCAGCGATGCAGGCAGCCAACTGCACCGCCTTGGCGGCGCCGGCAGCGGTGCGAACGTCGGCCAGGCGATGGACCGCGGTGGGGTCAACACGCGCGACCGCGAGGCCGTGGCGTGCGTAGCATTCCCACGCAAACTGCGCCACGGCAACGCTGCCGCCGCTCCGCTCTGTGTGCTCCAACGTCAGACACAGCACCGCCTCGCGTTGCGTCAACACGCGCTCCACAAGCACGTTCTCCAGCGCCGTGAGCGCCTCGTCGCGGCGCGCAGCTACTTCGCACCCCACAGCATCCTTGCCACCGTCATGCACAATCGGCCACAACCAGTCAGGGCGCAGCCCGCCCATGGCAAAATGCAGCGCCAACGCGGTGCCCGCACTCCGTGCCTCGTCGTCGTCACCGCCTCCGCCGCCTCGTCCCGCGCCGCTGTGGGTGGAAGTATCACCGCGCAGGTGGCGGTATGTAGTGTAAAATACGGGGTCCGCGGCCGCGTCCTCCAACACAGCTGCCGCCAGGCCATCATACAGCAGCTGCAGCCCAGCGTGCCGCAGCACCGCGAGGTTGTCGCCCGCCTCTTTCCACGTGCTCACCACTGCGACTGTGGGCGTGCGCACCTCGCCCGCCGCCGCCACCGCAGCCGCCACCACCGAGCCCCGCGTGCCGCCGGCAGATGCTGCGACAAATGGCACCGAACCACCACCGCGTTGACGCAAGTGCACACCATCCGCGCGCGGCGCCAAGTGCGCGCACCGCCGCTGCAGCATGTACTCTAGCACTGCCTCCATCACAAACACGGTGCGCGGCTTGACACCGGTAGCGCAAAGGTCGTCGGTGCGCGAGATGACGCCGGCTAGCCACTCATCTGCGGGGCTGCGCGCCAGCACGGCGTCGTCGGTCAGCACAACAACCTGGATAGGATAGGAGCACACCGCGGCAAGCGCGGTAATGAAGACTGCCGCCAGTGCAGGGTACGCGGTGTCGGCAGACCCGTCAGGACGGCAAAATGCAACCTCAGCGCCTGCTTCGCGGTGTGAATGAGCGTAGGTGTCCCACCGCGGCAGCAGTACGGTGACAGGGCGGCGGGTGGCATTGGATGCACAGGCAAGCGCGTTGGCAGCGTTGCGTACTAGCTGCATGGATGGCGCACGACAGTCACGTGAGGTTGACGACCAAAGGCTGTGCGCCGCCACGCCGCTTACAACTTCACGCCCCGGCTGTGCCCACGGCACGCCGCGGCCGTCGGTGTTGCCAATCGCGCCGACAAAGTCCGACGACAGCGCGGCCGACACGGGCTGCAGTAGCCGGTCGTCGAGGCTCACGAGGGCGGCATCCCGCGCCGCAGCATCCTGGAACGCAATGCGGAGCGGGCTGCTAGCAGCAACCATGTCGGGAGATGAGCTCATTCCGGCATGGGTTAGGGAGGACAACGCGGCGGCCGCCGCCCCAGGCGCATGATGGCAGTACGTATCCACCACAAGGGCGTGCGGCAGCAGTGCCAGCAAGCCGAGTGGCTCGCCAGGTGCAACAAGCGCCAACAGCGGCCCTGTGCCGCCCCCACCGGCCACTTCCGCCACCAGCCAAGCTGCTGCGTCTCGAAGCGCTGGTGGCGGAAACACGACCGGCCGGACGAGATCACTGGCAAGGCCGCGTAGGCGACGCATACACGGGATGGCGTACTGCTCGCCACCGGGGAACGCGTGTTGGATACGCAGCACGTTGGCCAGTTCGGCCACGCGCATGACGAAGCGGAAGGCCACCACTCTTGACACAACGCCCAACTTGGCGCCATCCTTCGGGTGAGCTAGCTGGTTCCGGGGCCCCGTCACCGCTGCTGCTGCACGGTCGACATACAGCCGCACTGCGGTTGCCGCTTCGCCACCCGCACGCGCAACATGTGTAAGCAGTACCTCCTCTAACTCAGGGGGTGGGGCGCACGACGGGTGCGACCAGCCTGCACGCCTGGCGTGCTGCCGTAGAAGGTTGACCCACAAGACCGTGTCCCACGTGCTGCCCAGTGGCAGCCGGCCAGTGGCTGCCGCTGCCGCTGCCGCCACCGCCCCCGCCGCTGGCAGGCTTGCATCATCATGCGACGGCTGCAGTGGCACAGTATCAGGGCCAATGCCGTGGTGCGCGGGAGTCCACCATCGGTGATCAAACCTGGCGTCAAAAGGCTTCTCCACCGCGTCCCGGGCCACCCTTGCCAGCTCCCTGGCGTCCGAAGAGCACGTCAGCAGGAACCGGACGTCAGTGATCGCAAGGGCGTGCACAGCTTCGTACTCCCAACGCGGCACCGCGTATGTATGCTTGTTGCTGGGTGCGCACTCCAGTAGCAAGTGACGCACTGGCAGCCACGGCGTTGCCGCCGTCGCTGCCCACGCTGCGTCCACGATACGGTCAGCAGCGGGACCTGCGCCAGACTCGCGGGAACGCACGGCATCCAGGCACACCTTTGCTACAGACCGCAGCGCCGACACTGGGTACAACTGTGTCGCTATCGCAGCGCCCGCTGCCGCGACGAGAGGACCCAGCGCGTCCAGCGCCTCTCCCACTGTCGCTGCGAACGTCGTACCGCCCCCACCCGTCACCACCGCACCATCCGCGGCAGCGGGTCGCAGCGGCGGCGGCGGCAGCGGCGCGGCAGCCTCCGGCAGCGGCGGCACGGCAGTCAGCGGCGCAGTGGCGATGTGTAGCACCGCAGCCTTGTGCACAGGCACCCACCGCCGCGCTGCTTTGACATGCCTCGTAGCGGCGGCACCGCCGCCAAGCCAACGAACCAGCAGCTCCTCGCTTTCCGCAGCGGCTGCCTTCACATCCGGCGGCAGTACCAGACACACGGCAAGTGCCACCGCGCTGAGTTGCTTGGGCAGCTGCGGTGTGGTCGCAGCAGCTGCTGCAGCGGCGGCGGCAGCATGTGGGGTTGCAAGAGTGGCCGCGGCGGCAGCTGCGGCATCGGCGGCAGCGGTAGACAGCTGTGCGCCGGGATCGCCGCTTGCCTCCCACAAAGAAGGAATGGCGGCCACCGCGCGGAGCACCAGGCGCTCTTCCACACAAGCGCGCCACTCTGTCGCCGCGACGGCGTCCCCGCGGAGTGTAGCGCGCACCAGCACAATGTCCTCAGCCGTCAGCTCGGCTGGCGCGTCGCGCTCTGCAAGCGCCGCCAGCCATGCACGCACGCGCGGCACCTGCACTGCTCCCAGCGTTTTCAGGAGGGCGTCCACAGGATCCATGGCGGTGAGGAGGTGAGAGAGCAAGACGGAAGCGTGGGAGGAGGGGTGGGTGATGGGTCAGCGAGTCACAGCGTCACAGGATGGGTTCCACCGTGGCCGGAGTGTCGGACGTATGAGCACGTACACCAACTGTAAATGCACGCGGGGTTTCTTGACGTGCGCACTGAGCATTGTGTCGCAACGACGTGATGTTACCCGCATCGATTCCTAGCCCCACTTTCTACATGAAATTCTGCAACCTGCTTTTCCACACCAGCACAGTGTGACGCTGCTGCAGCTCGTTACAACGCCATTCCAACATTCCAAAGTTGCGTTTTCATCAGGCTGTCCGAGGCGGTTGGCACGATGCGGCCTCCTCCGATCGCAGCCTCGTGCAGCAGCCTGCTGCACGCACATCACAAATAATGCACACGGCAACGCGCCGTCACCGCAGATATACGTGGATTGCATTCCAACAGCCCCGCCACACTTGGCCCGACCCCCACGTGCTTGGCCACCGTGCCGTCCGCTCGCATTTTTGTTGCGCGTACACCGGCGGTACTGGTGCAACGTGCCGCCGTTACTATCACCACCGTGGTGCCACCGCGGTGCCACCGTCACACCCCCACTCCCCCTCACCCCTCCCTCTCCCACCCACCGCCACCGGTCAACATGATGAGCGAGGGCGGGTACCAGGCGGCGTTGCTGAACGCGGGCTGGCGGTCGGGGCTGGGGTTCAGCGGCGGCGGGTCCGACCTGGCACCCGACGGCGAGTCTGTCAACACCGGCGCCGCGCTGGCTGCAGCAGTGGCACGCGCATCCGCACCGCCACGCGCCGCGCGTGACACGGGCGCTACCTCGTCGCCGTTGTCAGACGGCTCTGGCGGGCGTAGCGGCAGCAGGACGCGCGGCGCCACCGCCCGTACACTTCCCCGCAAGTCACCAACACCCTCTACCGCCACGCTTGAAGCCGCCACGGGACTGAATCAAGCCAGCGGGTCGCCGTCACCGAGCCCACCACCACCGCATACCATCGTCACCGCCGTTACAGCGCCGCCGCCGCCACCGCCGCCGCTGCCACCGCTGCTGCCGGAGGGGTTGCGTGCAGTGACGCGCGCGGTGGCGCCACCCAAGGCCGCCGTGGTGGTGCCATTGCCGGCCGGCGCGCAGAGCCGGGCTGCCACACCGCTGCGCCATGCAAGCCCGCCGCCCCGGTCGCACACGCCCGCCGGCATGATGCCGCTGGCAGCGCTGCTAGCCAGCGACCGGCGATCCACTGGCCCGTCGTCGTCGTCACCCTTTACCGCTGACGCCGGCGGCACGCTCGTGTTTCCAGTTAGTCTGCACTCGCGGCAGGGCGGCAGCGGCGGTGGCGGCACAATCGGTAACGTCGGTGGCGGCGGCGCCAGCGTCCCAGCGCCGTCCTCGCCACTGGCGCAGTCGTCGCGCGCGCTGTCCACCCTGCCGCCCAGCTCGCCCGCCACGATCCCGTCGGGCTGGATGTTTGGCAACGGCACGGCGTCGCCGCCGCCGCCACCACCGCTCCTGCCGATGCTGCCGCCGACGTCGACCGCGTCGCCATTGCATGCGGCTGCCGCCGCGCCAGCTAGTGTGCCCCCGCCGGTGGCACCGTCTCCAGCACCTAGTGAGCCGCTCACCACGCGTGGCGCGGCAGCGACGCCCGCGCCGGTGCCGCTGGTTGCAGCAGATGCTGCGCGGCTGCGCGCACAACGGCGGTATCGACCGCGCGGCGGTGCCGTGGATGTTGGTGCAGCAGCGCCATTACCGGTAGCAGCAGCGGAACCGGTGCCACTGCCGCTGCCACCGCCGCTACCACATGCAGCAGGCCTCCTGGCGCCGCCAGTGACTGCGGGCGCAACGATGGCGCCACGCATGGCGCCTGCTCCTGCCCCGCTTCCTGCGGTTGCTCACAAGGCCTCCCCGGCGGCTGGGCGCCGCGACAGCGGCGGTCCAACGTTGGCGCTGCGGCCGCCAAGTGTGGTAGACGCCCCCGCGCGTCCGGCTGCGGCAGCGCGCTCGTCATCGCCGCCAGCACTAGCACCTCCACCAGCGCTGCCTGCGCCACCGGCAGCAACACCAGCACCGGCGCCTGCGCCACTTCCGGTACCGGCAGCAACACCAGCACCGGCGCCACCACCAGCACCGGTTCCTCCATCGGCACCGGCGCGCACTCCAGCAGCAGCACCGCCGGCACCTGCCCCGGTGGCACCTGCTCTCAGCCGGGAGCTGCCGCACCTGGCGCCTGAGCTGCCGCCATCAACGACCCATCATGCCACGCCGGTGCGGTCGCCGCCGTCCTCGGGGAGCGCACCGTCCACCTTCCAGGTACCTGACCTGCGCGGCCCGCCGGTGGCCACCTCGCCAGCGTCGCCCTTGCCACGTCGCCCGATGCTGCTGCCACGCAGGACGGCATCTCCGGCGCCTGGCGGTGCTGGCGTCGAACACAAGTCGCCACCTAGTAGTGGCAGCACCGGCAGTGGTGCCATGCGGCAGCCTGGCACGCCTCCGAAGCTGCGTGTTCCTGCACTGGGATCGCCTCCGCCGGGTGCAGCTGCAGCGCCAGCGCCAGCTGCACCTCCAGCTCCAGCGCCAGCACCGGCGGCTGTCGCTCCTGCCGCCCCGCCACTTCCGGCTGCCGCACCAGAGCCAGCGCCCGCCGCTACAGTCGCGGCGCCAATCCCGCGACCGTCACCCGTGGTGTCGCCGGCGGCAACAGCGGCGGCTGCTGTCGCGCCAGTGCCCGCCACTGCCGTCGCCCCACGCTCGTCAATACCGCCGCTGTGGGCAGAGGAGGAGATGGCGGCGGTCGCGGCGGCGCTGGTAGTCTCTGCGCCGTCTGCGTCTTCGCCGTTCCGGCGCGTTGGCAGCGGGTTGGGGCTGCCGCCCGCAGGCTCCGCGCGCGGCCACGAGCCGAGCATGCGCGCAATGGCACCGCTTGCCGCCGGCTCAGCGCCGCCACGTGCTGCTGTGCCCCCTCCGGCGTCGGCGTTGGCACCCCGCTCGGCTCCACCGCCTGCACCAGCGCTAGCACCAGCACCAGCGCCAGCACCCGCCGCGCCGGTGGCAGAGTCACCAATGCCGCCCTCCGTGCCGCCGCTACCTGTTGTGCCGCAAGCCACCCCGCAGCCATCACCCGTCCCAAGTCTGACGAGCTTGGTGGTTGGCACACGCGCTGCAAGTCCGCCTGTACACACTGCCGCCGCCCCCGCGCCTCCACCGCTGCCGCCACCGCCACCGCCGCCGCCGCAGCCGCCTGTGCCATTTGATTTGGACACAACAGCAGCGGTGGTGCCTGACACATCGCCGTCGCAGACGCGGCGAGGGCTACCGGGCGTGTCGCCCAAGCACGCCCGGCCGCCGCCGGCGCCCGCGTCGCCTCCTGGCAGCGGCGACGAGCTGGAGCGCGTGCCGAGCTTCATGCGCGGCACGTACTCCCGCACCCTGAAGGCGCTGGCCATGCCGCCCGACGCATACCGCCATTCCAAGCCGCCGCCGCTGTCTGCCATGCTGCCGCCTACTTCAACCGACCACGACGGGCTGCCGGGGCGGTACGAGTCGTCGGCGGCCGCCAGTGAGGCGGCAGCGCGCGCGGCAGCGCTGCATGCGGCACACGTGGCCTTTGCAGAGTCGGGGTACGACGACGGCGACGTCGGTGGCGGCGGCAGCGAGGTACACACGGCTCCGCGGTACGCAGCGCCGCCGCCGCAACTACCACCAGCCCCCACATTGCCGCGCGCTGCGTCCCGTCGGGCAGCAGCAGCAGAGCCGGTGCACTCACGGCTGTACCGGACGCCGACAGCGTCGTATGCCGCGTTCCGGGAGGCGGGCGGCGGGCACGAGGTGGTAGGCGGGCCGGACGGCGTGTGGGAGAACGCGCTGAGCAAGCGCATCCCCACCGAGGCGGCTGGCCGCGCGCCGCCCGCCTTTGTGTCGTACGTAGGTGCCACTGGCATCGTGCCGGCGCGTAACGCGTCCCGCGCGCCGCTGCTGCCGCCGCGTGACCAGGGCGGCCAACCAGCGGCGCTGGCGTCCATGTCCAGCATGCACCTGGGCCGGCGGCCGACGGCGGCGGCGATGGGCGGCCCAGGCATGCGCGGCGGAGGCCGCCTCATGTCGGTGCCGTCGGCAGGCGAGCTGGACATCCCGGGCGTGCAGTACGTGGAGGAGTGGGACACGGACGCCCTGCCGCCGCCCGCATATGCCGCACCGGCACGGAGCACCGGCAGCGGCAGCGTAGTGCCGCAGTATGCGCCACTGCCAGCGCCGGCCAGCCGTCGTAGCTTGCCGCTTGCCGTCGCTGCGGGGTTTGGGTCGCCGCCGCCGCCGGCGTCGCAGCTGGCGTCCACCTCGCCCGCCGCGCTCTCCCGCGCCGCGCACCTGCGCGTGCTGGCGGCGGAGGCCATTGCGCGCAGCGACGACTATCTGGATGCACGCGACGCGCTGGCCGGCCTGTCGCCGCCGCCGCAGCCCACACCCGCCAGCGGCATGGAGGCCGGCATGGCGGCAGCGGCGGCGGCATCGTCGCGGCGCAGCACGGCGGCTGGCACCGGCATCGGCACTGGTGCGGCTACCGCGCGCAGCAATGCCGGCAGCAGTATGGAGGTGGGGCGCGCCATGTCAGCGTCACGGGCGCGGGGCGCCGTGGCACCGCCGCGGCATGTTGCACCTGCGCCCGTCCCGCTGGCAGCCGCCTCTGGCCGCTACCCGCCACCCGGCGCCGCACGTGAAGCCGCCCTGCGCACCGCCGCCTCCATGCGCAGCATCGGCAAGACGGTGTCGCTGGTGGACCTGGCGGGCATCGGCTTCCTGGACGCGCGCTCCGTGTCCACGCGCCGCGCCGCGTACCACTGAGGCGTTGGGTCTGGTTGGTTGATTGTGTCGCTGCAGTGTTTGTCAGATCAGTGTGATTGTCATCAGTCTTGGCGTTATTCACTGTGGCCGTGTGCACGCGTACTGGTACGTGTGTTGCGCGTGGCTCAGTAGCGTGGGTGCATGTCTACTAGCAAGGTCATTTCAGCGGCACCCCTTTAGTGGAGTATTTGAAGCGGCTTGCATTACCAGTTTTGTTTTGCAGCTTTGCGTGGTGGCGGGGGCGCGGGGCCACGGCAGCCGCGTGTCAGCGCAACGCTGCAACGCAGCTTCGCGGCCGTCGGCGCCGCGCGACGCAAGCACTACAGCTGTGGCTTCACACAGCACCACGCCTACATTGCCGCCGTCGTCACGACGTTACCATGGTTGCCAAGCGCCAGCTTGGCACCCGCCTACTGCCACCCACCGTCCCGTGGCGTGGGGTTGTCACGTGGCCGCGCTGGTCACACGCGAGGTTCATCGCCGAGGATGCGTCCGCGGACTCCGCAGCGGTCCGCCGTCCGGCTATCGACCGTGGCATCAACGTCGACATTGGCATCAGTGCCATTGGCGTTCCATCACATGCCTGCCTGCGCTCCCCTGTGTCACATGGCCGCGCCGTCGCGCTGCCACGACCTCACACACGGATACGCCAGCCCGAGGATACGCATCCGACCATCGCCATCGACACGGTGGTCGTTGGGGAGGGTGCCGCGCCATCAAGTGCCAAATCACATCGCCGCAGCCGCCAATTACCAATTGTTCGCAGTAAGCAATATTCATGACGTGGGAGTGGTGTGCACTCCTACATTGTGATTTGAACCACCCCATCGTCTTTTCCATCCCGTCGAATTCTGCCCCTATCTCTTGACTGCGACGACGACGACGACGACTGGAAGGAGTGACACACGGCACACACGTGCCGGAACTGTAAACGCAGTTAAGCTGCGCCCATTGACACCACACCGTGCAGCAGTGTCTCTGCTTGCTAGCGTCTGAGGCGGTCGCAGCTGGTCTGCCTTGTAGTGGCGCACAACGCGGCTGCCACTCGCTGTGGTGCGGAGACCACCTGCCGCGCGTCGCTTCTCACACAACTCAACTAACCACTGTACCCCACTGCCGCCGAACTCGGTTGGTACCACCAACCAATAGAGAATGGCGTCCGGCACGCCGCTGGCCTACCGGCCGCTGGAGGAGCCGGAGGATGAAGAGAGCGGCACGGCGTCGTCGTCGTCAAGCCGGCTGTCGCCAGCGACGAACGCAGCCACCGCGCCGCGTGCCAGCGCCGTCGGCGTCGGCGCCCCGCCACTTGATGTCACCGCAGCTGTAACCAACACAGCCGCGCCAGGACGACCGCCATCGCCGGCGCCGCCACGAGAGTGCCGGATATGCGGGGAGGGCGCGGAGCCACGACGACCCCTACTGGCGCCCTGCGCCTGCGCTGGCTCGCTGGCTGCCGTGCACGCCGACTGCCTGGCGACGTGGATTGAGCGCCGGCGCGAGACGCGCACCGACGAGACCGCCGCCGACGCGTACGTGTGTGAGGTGTGCCACCGGCGGTACGCGGTGGCGGAGCGGTACACGCTGGTGTGCGACTACCGCCACCTGTGCCGCGCCGCCGCGGTGCTGCGCGGCTGCGAGGCGGCCAGCCTGTGTGTCTCGTTTATCCTGGTGGTGCTGGTGCTCGTCACGCTGCCGCCGGCGGACGAGGAGTCGACCGGCAGCAAGGTGCTGCTGGGCGTCATCTTTGCCTTCTCTGTTGTCGTCACCGCCAGCGCCATCTGGCACGCCTGCCGCCGCTGGCGCCGCGCCGCGTCCGACCGCGCGCTCGTCGACGCCCCCTCGCGACGGCCGCCGCCGGTGGCACGTCCACAGCCCACACCACCGCCGCCGCCTGTGTAACCACCAATAATAATAGTAGTTGAAGTTGTAGTAGTAGTGTCTATGATGACGGCGACGTTGAGGTCGGGGTGCGGCGCAGGGCGCGCGCCAGCTTGGGCGCCAGCCACAGCGTGGCGGGCAGGCGCACAAACTCCAGCGCCTCGGCGCCCAGGTAGGCGTAGATGGCAGACACCTGCCACTCCTCCAGCTTGGCGTCGGGGGCCAATTTGAACAGGTCAAACACATAGTCCTTGATGTGCAGGAACTCCAGGATGGACACCGGGTTGTGCCCAAAGTTGTGGTACCCCAGGAACACGTTGTACAGCACGGCGGCGGGGATCACCCACCCCGACACGTACAGCAGCAGCGCCGACGGGCCGTACTCCTGCGCCATGTGCTTCACGCGCTCCACGATGGTGCGCGGCACCTCTGCCTTGGTGTTGGCGCTGGTGGTGTTGGCGGCAGCAGCGGCGGCGGCGGCAGCGGCGGCGGCGGCAGCAGAGGGTTTGGGGGGCACACCAGATGCACCGGCTGCTACGGCAGCGGCCGCAGCAGCAGCGTGGCGGGATGGCCGGTTGTTCAGCAGCTGTGGTGATGCGGTGCTCGCTGGCGCCTTCCCACTGGTAGTTGCAGCTGGAATGGGCGTCGCCAGCGCAGCCATCGGCGACTTGGCTGCAGCCGGCGCTGCGCTTGATGCTGCTGCCGCTGCTGCCGCTGCCGCTGTTGCTGCACCGCCACTACTGCTACCACCACTGGTGCCGCCGCCGCTGCTGCGGGCCTGCCGCAGTGCGTCTACAAACCGGGGCGCGGGCGGCACACCACTGCCACTGCTGCCACCACTGCTGCTGCTGCTGCTGGGTCGGGCGTGCAGGCATGGCACCGTCAGTGCTGCTGGTAGCCAGCGCGCGGCGACTGCACTCGTCGGGATGGCGATGGCCGGTGCTGTGGCGCGGCAGAGGCGCAGCGAGAGGGCGCGAGCGGCGATCGCCATGGCGTCCACAGTCCAGCGATGGTAGCCGCCTGGCACACCGACTGACCGACGACGATGACAGCGATGACGTTGATGACCACGATGACAATGACGACAGGGTGTGACCGGTACGGCGTCGTTGTTGTTGTGGCGACAAAGATGGGAGAAGGGGCACACGTAGCAAGACGCCCAAGCACTAAGCAAGTAGTTAGGAGACAACCAACAATAACTGCGCCCCGCACTTGTACACATGCCAGCAAGTACGAAAACTTATCATCGTCAACAGTCCCACTCACTGTCGCATCCGTTGGTGCACTGCAGCTCTTCTCTCTTCTCCCCTCCTCTCACAAGGCAGGAAAGGGGGGTAGAGTGAATGCAATAAAATGTCGCGCGCGCGATGAGTCAAAAATGTACACCGTGGAGTTGTCTCAATACACACATCTCCGGTGACTGTCGTGAGCAATTGTTGTGGTGGAGTGAATACAACATTTTAGTAATTATCCGTATCCACACCCCCTCCCCTCCCTCCACCACCTCCACCTACACCGCCATACCGGTATACCGTTCGCCGTCACCCTCATTGTCTGCCTTCATTCAACTTGATTTAAACTGGTGCCATTGAGCTGGTGTCAGCTGCTGCCAATGTTGCCAGTGGATCCATCTTTTGCTTCTCATCATCTTGCTGCCGTTCGGCAGCACCCAACGTTCGCTACCACCAAGTCGTTCCCCACTACCGGTATCGCCGCCGCTCGCAGCTGTAGTTATCGGTGGTGTCATTAAGCTGCTGCTATCACGGCGATTATTGCTGCTGCCATCGGCGGCGTCATTGGCGCTGTCATCAGCGCTGACATCGCTGATACCATTGCTGCTTCCACTTCCATCGCCAGCACTACCGGTATCGTTTGCCACCACCATCGCCGCTTTCATCATTCGGCTTTTACCAACCCTGCCATTGTGTCGCTGCTGCCATCATTCCACTACGATACGACCATTGCTCGCTGCCATTGCTGTCTACGTCACCGGTCGTTGTGTCGTTTTCCACGCTGTTCGCACTCAAACCTTCTCGCATTACGCATGGCGTCACCATCATCAGCCCCCCAGCCGCCACCCCCACCACCACAATCAGCACCCCACCCACCACTGCCGCCGTCAACGACACCGCCGCCGCTGACATGGGATGACCACCTGGAGCCGGTGGCGGCGGTGTGCGCGCCGTGTGCCGCACGGTGGGTGAACGCCGGCGCGCTAAACTGGCTAGCAGCACGTGCCGCAGCGGGGCGCGCGCGTGCGTCAGCAGCCACCGCCACCAACACCGAGGGGCGGTACGACGACGACGACGTCACCGTGCTGCCGCAGCCACTGCGACGCGTGGCACGCCATCCCGACGCCTTCACAAGCGACGAGGAGGCGGTGGCGGCGATCCTGCGCGGCGACGATGGTGCGGAGGCGGATAGTGACGACACCTTGGAGCCGCCAGCACTAGCCGCAGGTGCGACCCTGATGCGACACGAGGGGGTTGATGGATTGACGGCCTTGGTGGCGCCACGGGGCGCGGCCAGCCGCTGTAGTGCTGCTGTGGCTGCCATAGCGTCGTACCTGATGCCGCCCATGACGGCGCCCGGGTGCGGCACACGCGGCAGCGACACGGGCGACGTGGATGATGTGCTGGCGCTGGCGGCCACGTGCCGCACCTGGCACCGTGCGGTGTTGGGTACCGGCCGTACCGTGACGTCAGCTGAGGCGGCAGTGCTGCGTGCCGCTGCGCCAGCCACGCGGTGGGTGCCGCGTGGAGACGGCGCTGGGAGCGATGTGCGGCGACGCGGTGTGGTTGTGCTGCCTGGGTGGGATGGCGCCTGCGAGCGGCGCGTTGCATTGCCACATGCCGCACCACCCCTTGGCACACCGGTCAACGCGGAGGAGGCATTTGCGGCAGCCGCTTGGGCGTCGTACGCGCACCCACACGCCGCCGCGGCGCTGCTGCCGTTTTGCCGCCCGCCGGCGCGGCCCGCCGCGGTATGGCGTGCCACCGCGCGCGCGCGGTTGCGTGGCTGGCGGCGTGGCGTGCATGTGGACGTTGCGCACGTGCCTGCCGCGCAGTGTGCGCACGCGCCCATCGTGCTGCAAACCATTGGCATGGATGACGCCGCGGTGGTTTCACCACACACGTCGTCTGACCGCTGGCGCGCATCCCGCCTTGCAGGCGCAACAGGCACAGTGCTGCTGACTCCGGGCGCGCACGCGGCCAGCAGCATCGCGGCGGCTTACATCCGTGACAGCACAATCGGAAGCGGCCGGCTCCGCGCGCAGTTTGCGTGGCTGTTATCCACCACCACCGCGGGCCTTGCATTGTCCACCACCACCATCATTGATGGAGGCTGCCCACCAGCGATCACGAGCCAAGAGGTGGCGCCACACGGCGCGGCCGCCCTGACGCGCGTACTTGCGCTGCGCGTGCTGGCAGACGGTGGCGTGTGCGCCATTTCTCCCACGCACGCGGTGTTTTGGTCCGGCGGAGCGGTGGTTGAGGTTGCAGGCGCACTAGGGACGCTGGATGCGGTGGACATTGCGCCAAGCGGCACGCTGGGCGGCGAGGTTCTGGCGTGTGCTTCCGGCGAGTCGGTGTTGGTGGCACCTCTCGCATTGCTGCGCCACGCCACCACCGCAAGCGCCAGCCTGGCGCTGTCCGCCATTGCAGCATCACCCACCGCGGCAGCCATGAACCTGCCGCCGCCGGCACGCACTGCTCCCGCCGCTGCGCTCAAGGTGGACGCCATTTCGGTCGTGACGGGGCACACGGATGGCACGCTGCACGTGTTGGCATGGGCAGGCGGCGGCGCAGGGATTGGCAGCGCGGCACTAAGGCTGGAGGCAACGGCGCATCTGCCGCCGTCGCATGGCGGCGTAGCGGTGCTGGATACCAATGCCACCACCCTGTTTGTTGGCAGCACGACCGGCGTCGTGTCCCTGTGGGCGTGGGATGCCTCTCTGATTGCGACGCTCGTGTGTCCCGCCGCGCCGCCCGCTGCTCCGCTGGCGATTATCGCCTCCGCGCCGGATGACGTCTACGTGGTGTGGCGCCCACCTGCTGCCACCACCCTCCTTGTCGTGCGACTGGCCTGCGACACGACGACGCGCTTCCTGGCGCCGGCGACAGTTGGTGGTGCTGCTCCTGACGGGCCCGCGCTATCCCCACACTCACCGGCCGCGTCGCCGTCCGCACTGTCGCCACCCGCACCGTCGCCTCCTGCTGCCAGTAGTCCGGCCGCCGCCGCCGCCGCCGCTGCTGCAGGTAACACCAGCACGTCGTCGCCGTCTGCAACCGCCGATGTTGTTGCCGGCGCCGCGCGGTCGACCTACCTGCGCTATGAGGTGTCCACCCTGTGCGTGTAAATGAGCGGCGGTCAGAGCACTTTAAATGAACAACAAATCGGGTTGGACGGAGCCGCGCGCGCGGGCGAGTGGGCGATCGATACAAGGTAGGGCGCTGGTATCGGGCATCGGGGTCACTGTCGAAGATGGAAGGGGGGCACGCCAGGCGGTACGGCGCGCGCACACACAAACACACAGACGGTGGTGCGCGTGGTGAGGAGAGGGCACATAGGGGGACACACAGGGAAGACACCTAACTAGCATCACATGGCGGAACTATCGATACGGCAGGCTACTTGCTGACCCCAGTGGCGGCGGCAGCAGGATGCGCATGCTGCGGCGTGCGGTCATGTGCGCCGCCACGCCCACCCGTGGAGCCAGTGTACTCCACCCGCGCCGGCAGGATGCCGCGCTCGCGCGCCGTGGATGGCGCGCTGCGGGCAGGTGTGCGCTTTGGTGTCGTGGTGGCACCGCCACTGCCACCGCCGCCGCCGCCGCCGCCGCCGCCAGTACCACTACTGGATACACCGTTCCCAACGGCGGCGCGCGTGATGACGGCGTACGTGGCGTCGTAGCTGCCGCTCTTCTTTCGTCCAATCATGGCGGTGCCTAGGGCGGGGGCAGCCGTGCCGTGGCTACCAGCTACCGCGGGCAGGCCGTCCTCGCCGTCGTCACCCTTGGCGGCACCAACACCCGTCGGCGCGCGCAACGACCCGCTGCCGCCACGACTGCGGCCAGACAGCGGCGGCGTGGCAGCCACGCCGCCAGCAGCCGCACCAGTACAAGCAGTAGCGGCGGCGGTAGCAAGAGGTGGTATCGGAATGGGCGGGCCAGCGTCGGGCAGCGCGCGCTGCAGGTCCACATGCCACATGGCGGACGTCTGCAGCATGCCGGGCGGCTCCGGCGCGGAGTTGGGGTGCATCCACACGCGCGACGCAAAGGCGGACAGGCGTGCCGGCAGCACCACCGGCTCGTCGGCGTAGTCGACGCAGCGCGGCGTGGTGCGGAAGAGCAGGTTGCGCAGCTGGCGGAAGTACTCGTCCCAGTACACGTCCAGGATGTTGTTGTGGCCGGCGTGCGGTGGGAACCAGGGCGGCGCAAGGCGCTTGGAGGCGTCGGGCAGCGCCTGGAACAGGCGCTCGCCGTGGTACACCGGCACCTCCTCATCCGCCTGGCCGTGCAGAATGAAGACGGCGGCGGCGTTGGCGGCGACGGCGCCAATGCGGTCAATGTTGGGGAAGATGTCGCAGCAGGCGAGGCAGCGGTTGGCAGTGACGACGCGCAGGCCAGACATGATGGGCGAGTGTAGGATGACGAGGTGCGCGCGGCGGGTGGCGGCGACAGCGCACGTGGGCCCGCTGCCCACTGACTGGCCGTACAGAATAAGCTGGTCGGGCGTGCGGCAAAAGGGTTGCGCCAGCACCCACTCCACCGCCGCGTCCGCGTCGCTGCAGACCGACGCCTCGGTGGGCATGAACGTGCCGCGGCTGGCGCCGTAGCCGCAGTACTCATATGCCACCACGTTGACGCGCAGGTTAAAAGCCAGCGCGGCGTAGTGGTCCTTCATGAACCCGCAGTCCGCCGCGTTGCCGTGGCTGTACACCACGGTGTAGTACGCCTTGGGGTACAGGAACACAAACAAGGGCACGCGGCGGCGGGTGCGGCGGTTGAAGGTGGAGGTGACGGCGACGGCACGCGCCGGCAGCGGCACGCGCTCCACGCCCGGCAGCATGCGCCACACCAGCGTGGACCAGGGGTGCGCGGCGCCCACGTCATTCCACGGCAGCGACCGCCCGCCCGCGCTGGGTGCGGGCGGCGGCAGTGGTGGCGGCGGCGGAAGCGGCATCGGGGGTGGCGGTCCGGCATGCGGCGGCGGCGGCGGCAGTGGAAGCAGTGAATGTGGCGGCGGCGGCGGCAGCGGCGGTGGCGCTGGAAGTGGTGCTGGCGGTGGCGGCACACCAGCAGCAGGGGATGAAGCGGCTGTATGGACGCCAGCGCGGGGGCAAGCCGCAGCAGCGGCGGGGGCACCAGGTGGTCCAGGCAGCGAGGTGGCGGTAAAGGCGGGCACCCGGCCGCGTGATGCAAAGGCCGACACGCCGGTGCCGCCACTAATGGCACGACCAATGGAAGCGGACGACGGCGAGCCGCCGGCGTTGGGAGATGGCGACCGGGGCCGTGGGAGGCCGACTAATCCGGTGCCACCAGCGCCGCCGGCTGGCGAGGCGGCCACCGCAGGCACTGGGATGATGGGTAGTGGCGGCGGCGGAGGCAGTGGGAGGGCGGCGCCTGAGGTCGGCGACGGCGCACCGCCTGACGGTGGTGCGTACCACGGCCACGCATCTGCCACATCGCCGCTGCCGGGTTCGACAGGCTGCTGCCGCGCCCCGCCCGCAGCGCTGCTGCGCCGCCGTGCCCAGCTAACGCCACCGTCGTGGTCATCTGCGTCGCGGCGCGCCCCTCCGGCGCCACCGCCGGCGTCGGGCGGCAGGCGCGCCAG